>Ga0209233_1000293_pt1 | contig 63470 bp, 69 predicted proteins | sample AraplaCL_Cvi_mCL_FD_184269 | JGI IMG/M metagenome (GOLD analysis project Ga0209233, IMG submission 184269) | Arabidopsis root microbial communities from the University of North Carolina, USA - plate scrape CL_Cvi_mCL (SPAdes) (version 2) | ecosystem: Host-associated > Plants > Roots > Endosphere...
AGCTCATTTCGAGGTCGAGCTGATAGAATTCGCCCGGCAGGCGGTCGGCGCGCGGGTCTTCGTCGCGGAAGCACGGCGCGATCTGGAAGTAGCGGTCGAAGCCCGCCACCATCAGCAACTGCTTATATTGCTGGGGCGCCTGCGGCAGGGCGAAGAACTTGCCGGGATGGATGCGGCTCGGCACGAGGAAGTCGCGCGCCCCCTCCGGCGAGGAGGCGGTGAGGATCGGGGTCGAGTATTCGGCAAAGCCGGCCTCGCCCATCAGCCGGCGCATCTCGGCGATGATCCGGGTCCGCTTGACGATGTTGGCGTGCAGCGTTTCGCGGCGGAGGTCGAGGAAGCGATAGCGCAGCCGGATGTCCTCCGGATAATCGGGCTCGGCGAAGACCGGCAGCGGCAGTTCCTTTGCCGCCCCCAGAACTTCGATTTCGTCGATGAAGACTTCGACGGCGCCGGTGGGCAGGTTGGCGTTGATCGTTTCGTCCGTGCGCGCCTTGACGCGGCCGTCGACGCGGATGACCCACTCGGAACGCACGGCCTCCGCCGCCTTGAAGGCCGCGGAATCGGGATCGACGACGCACTGGGTGACGCCATAGTGGTCACGCAGGTCGATGAACAGCAGGCCGCCATGGTCGCGCACGCGGTGCACCCAGCCGCTGAGGCGCACATTATTGCCCACGTCCGCCGGACGGAGAGCGGCGCAGGTGTGCGAGCGGTAGCGGTGCATGGCGAAAACTCGAAAAATGGGGTGAAAAGGCGGATTCTCGGGCCGGGAAAAGCGCATGCGGGGCCTTGTTTGTCAAGTTTTGGCCGGCCCGGGGAAGGCATCGCGGCAGGCCGGAGAAATCGGCGCTGGAGTGGCAGCGCCACACCTGATAACCAAGCCCACCGGTAACGATTTCGGCAGGACCATCGCAGCCAATGCAGACGATCACGACGACGACGGAGCTGGCCGCGTTCTGCGACCGAGCCAAGAACTTCGAGTTTGTGACCGTCGACACCGAATTCCTGCGCGAAACGACCTATTGGCCCAAGCTTTGCCTGCTGCAGGCCGCAACGACCGAAGAGGCAGTGCTGGTCGACCCGCTTGCCGACGGCATCGACCTCAAGCCGTTCCTCGAGCTGCTGGCCAACGACAAGGTCACCAAGGTCTTCCACGCCGCCCGGCAGGATATCGAAATCTTCGTCAAGCTGTCCGGCCAGGTGCCGGTCAACATCTTCGATACCCAGATCGCGGCGAGCGTCTGCGGCTTCGGCGACAGCGTCTCCTACGACAATTTGGTGCGCGCGGTGACCGGCGTCGAACTCGACAAGAGTTCGCGCTTCACCGATTGGTCTGACCGGCCGCTGAGCGAGAAGCAGAAGACCTACGCCCTCGCCGACGTGACCCACCTGCGCGACATCTACATCAAGCTCCGGGCGCAACTCGACGAGACCAACCGGTGGAGTTGGGTCGAGGACGAGCTCGAAACGCTCCGCTCCATCGACACCTATGTGGTCAAGCCCGAGCAGGCGTGGGAGCGCCTGAAGATGAAGCTCAACCGGGCCCGCGACCTCGCCGCGCTCAAGGCGCTGGCGGCCTGGCGCGAGAAGCGGGCGCAGGACAACGACCAGCCACGCAGCCGGGTGATCAAGGACGACGCGCTGGCCGAACTGGTGGTGCAGCGCCCGCTGACGTCGGATGCCTTCGACAAGCTGCGCGCTGTGCCGCGCGGCTATGGCCGTTCATCGGCCGCAGCCGAAATCATGGCCATCCTCAAGGACGTCGAGGCGCTGCCCAAATCCGAATTGCCGGAAATGCCGGAGCGCTACCGCGGCCCGTCGCCCAAGGGGGCGGTCGGCGACCTGATCCGCGTACTGCTCAAGTCGGTGAGCGAGCAGAATGGCGTGGCGGCGCGCATCATCGCCACCTCCGACGAGGTCGATGCGCTGGTGCTCGACGACGAGGCGGATGTCCCGGCGCTTCGCGGCTGGCGCCGCAAGATTTTCGGCGACAAGGCACTGGCCATCAAGCACGGCCGCCTCGGGCTCGCCGCGACCCGCCGGGGTGTCGTCGAGTTCCCGATTACCGAAGGCTGACGAGCGACTGCTTGAACCCAGCGGCGGTAGCCAGCTGTTCGAGTCGGCCCTGCAGATGCTCGCCGTCGAGGAAGGCCAGGTCGCGCGGGATCTGCAGCACCAGCACGCCGTTGACCACGTCGAAGCGCGTGCCCGGCAGGACGCTCGCCATGGCGGCGGACATCGGAAAGGCGACCCGCATCAGCACGCCGAGCAGCCGCGCGCGCCGATTTCCCTCGGCTCCCGCCAGCGCCAACAACGACGCCGGCCCGCCCTTATGCTTCAGCCCCATGTACCGCACCCCGAGCGCCTGGGCGAGAAAAGCCCGGCCCGGATGGTCGACGCCGATCAGCGACCCGTAGGCGACCGAATCGATCGCCTGGTGGCCGCGATAGTCGGGATGTCCCCGCCAGCCGAGGTCGGAGAGATAGCAGGCGACTTCGCGCAGCCGCCGCTGATCGGGCGTTTCCTCGGCGCCGACGGCGCGCAGGAACTGGCCGGTGAAGGCGATGAGATCGTCGGCGTGAGCCGGGGAGCGTGAGCGCAGCAGGTTCATCTCCGCCGCCGCCTCGATCAAGGGATCGATCGCCTGCTGGGTGGGATCGAGGAGGCTGTAGAGGTAGCCCTCGCGCACGCCGAGCGCTGAAAACACCACGCGCTCGAAACCGCCGGCGCGCAGGATTTCCGCCATCACCGCCGCGCTGTAGGGCACGAGATCGCGGCGCGACGAGCTGACGCTGTCGGCGGCGGGAAGCGGCTTGCCGGCCGCCGCGGCGGCGATGATTTCATCGCAGAGACGCGCCGTCTCCTCGGCGGTGGCCGAATAGTGCTGCACCATGTGCAGCGGATAGCGCGAGCGAACCTGCAGGATCTTGGCGAACGACCGCCAAGTACCGCCGATGGCGCAGAACAGCTTGGCCGGACTCGCCTTCAGCACGGCCGATCCCTTGAGCCGGGCGCGGGCCAGCACGGCGGCGCGCGCGGGGGAGCCGCCGCTGTCATCCTGCAGGCGGATAACACCGAGTTCGTGCGTCTCGCCCACCGCGTCGTGGCCCTGCGCCAGTGCCGACAGCTCGAGGCTGCCGCCGCCCTGGTCGCCGACCACGCCCTCGAAATCCGGGATGCCGGCGACGACGCCGAGCGCGGCGAAATGGGCCTCTTCCTCCCCGCTCAGCACGCGCACGTCTTCGCCCATGATCTGGGAGATGGCGGAAACGAACGAGGCGCTGTTCTCGGCGTCCCGGACCGCGGACGTGGCAAGGACGTGTACCTTGCTGACCCGCATCAGCCGCGCCACCAGCGCGAAGCGCTGCATGGCGGTGAGGGCGCGCTCCATGTTGGCGTCGGCGATGCGGCCGGTTGCGGCAAGGCCGCGCCCAAGCGCGCAGGAGGTCTTTTCGTTATAGAGCGGGGTCAGCGCCCGCGCGTGCCGCTCATAGACGACGAGACGCACCGAATTGGAGCCGATGTCGAGCACGGCAACCGGCTGCGCGCCCTGGATGCGGCCCTGCGCGGTGGGGTCGGCGTCCATGCCCCAGAACTCGTTCACTCGGCCGACTCGTCGGTGTCGCGGGACAGCGCGCTGCCGCGCCCGGAGAGGCTGGCGTGGGTCATGAAGTAGTTGTGAGCGTTGTGCGGCTCCTCGCCATCCTTGAGACGGACGCGGTGCGACGAGCCGTCGGGCAGCACGTCCCAGCTCTGCTGGTTGTCTTCGAGATAGGTGACCATCATGCGGTCGAGAATCTGCCTGTGCACCGTGGCATTGACGATGGGGACCATGACCTCGACCCGCCAGTCGAGGTTGCGCTCCATCAAATCGGCCGAAGAAATATAGACCCGCGCCTTGCGCGACGGCATCGGCTCGCCCTGCCCGAAGCAGTAGATGCGCGAATGCTCGAGGAAGCGCCCGACCACCGATTTGACATGGATATTGTCGGAAAAGCCGGGAATGCCCGGCCTGAGGCAGCAAATGCCGCGGACCAGCAGTTCGATCTTCACCCCGGCCTGGCTGGCGGTATAGAGCGCGTCGATGATCTGCGCATCGACCAGCGAGTTCATCTTGAGCCAGATGCTCGCCGGCTCGCCCCGCTCGGCATGTCCCACTTCGCGCGCAATGCATTCGAGCAGCGTCTGCCGCAGGTTCACCGGCGAGGCCGCGATCGATTCGAGTTCGGTCGGCCGGGCGTAGCCGGTGATGAAGTTGAACATCCGCGCCACGTCGCGCGTGATCGAGGGGTCGGTGGTGAAGTAGCTGAGGTCGGTATAAATCTTAGCGGTGATCGGGTGATAGTTGCCGGTACCGATGTGGCAGTAGCTGACAAGCTTGCCCTGCTCGCGGCGCACCACCTGACTCATCTTGGCGTGCGTCTTGAGCTCGATGAAGCCGAATACCACCTGGGCGCCCGAGCGCTCGAGGTCGCGGGCCCAGCGGATATTGGCCTCCTCGTCGAAGCGCGCCTTGAGTTCGACCAGCGCCGTGACGGACTTGCCGGCCTCCGCCGCCTGCACCAGCGCCTTGACGATCGGGCTGTCGCGCGAGGTGCGATAGAGCGTCTGCTTGATGGCGACGACGTCGGGATCGCGGGCCGCCTGCATCAGGAACTGCGCCACCACGTCGAAGCTCTCGAACGGATGGTGGACCAGCAGATCCTTCTGCCGGATGGCGGCGAACAGGTCGCCGTTGAAATCGCGCACCCGCTCGGGGAAGCGCGCCTGATAGGCGGGGAACCTCAGATCGGGCCGATCAATGTCGCAGATCTTGGCGGCATCGGCGAGGCCAAGGAAGCCCTCGACCTCGTAGGTATCCTCGGGCGCGGCGTTCAGCCGCTCGCTGATCTGCCGGCGCAGCGCGCGCGGCATGCGGCGCTCGATCTCGAGCCGGATGACCTGGCCACGCCGGCGCTGCCGCAGCGCCGATTCGAGATCGACCATGAGGTCGGCCGCCTCGTCGTCGATTTCGATTTCACTGTCGCGGATGATGCGGAAAGACCCTGAGCCCACAACTTCATAGCCGGGGAACATCTTGTGAAAGAAGAGGTTGATCAGGGTGTCGATGGTCACCACCTCGATCCGACCTTCGGAGGCAAGGCTCGACGGCAGGGAGATGAAGCGATCGAGGTTGGTGGGGACGCGGACCAGCGCGGTCAGCGTCGCCGAACTGTTGGGGCGGCTCAGTTCGAACGCCAGGGTGAAGCCGAGATTGGGGATGAACGGGAAGGGATGCGCCGGGTCGACCGCGATCGGGGTCAGCACCGGCACGATTTCCTCGCGGAAGAGCTTCTGGAGGTACTTGAGCTGGTCGGGCGTCAGGTCGTTGGCTTCGTGGATGACGACGTTCTGGGCGAACAGTTCCTCGCGCAGCGTCTGCCAGGCGTCCTGCTGCTCGAGGTTGAGGTGCTGGGTGAGCGTTGCGATCTCTTCCAGCTGTTCGAGCGGCGTCAGCCCATCGACGCTCTGCTTGGCGAGCTTGGCGCGGACCTGATTCTTGAGGCCGGCGACGCGCACCATGAAGAACTCGTCGAGATTGTTGGCCGAGATCGACAGGAAGCGCAGCCGCTCGAGCAGCGGATGGTTCTCGTTGCCCGCTTCCTCCAGCACGCGCATGTTGAACTGCAGCCAGCTGACCTCGCGGTTGACGAAGCGGGCGGGGCTGTGGCGCAGCGCCTCGACATCGGGCGCCGTGGCGTCGGCTTCCACGGCCGGGTCGACGATCTCGGTCATGTCATTCATCTTCGCCCTCCCAGCCGAGCCCCTCGGTATCCTCGCCGCGGGCGGCCCGACGTCGCCGCAATGCTTCGGCAGCTATAGCACGGCTGATCGCCGTTCCACGCGCCAATGCCAGCCGATCCATAAGTTCCACAAGCGCCACCATTTCGGCGGGCGACCGCTCCATGCGCGGCACGAGGTAGCCGATGACCCTCGGATCGACGGCAACCTGCCGATCCGCAAAGAGCTTGGTCAGCATCGGCGACAGCTCGGCGTCGCCCGCCGGCTCGACGCGGAGGAGCGTCGCCAGCCGCGCCCGCGACTTGAGGTCGTCGGTGGCGTAGGGCCAGTTCTGAACCGGCTCGCGCGCCGTCAGCAACAGCGAGCGGCCGTCGCGCATGCTTTGATTCGCCAGATGGAACAATGCGTCCTCAGCATAGCCCGGCCGATCCACGTCCTCAATCAGCACCGGCCTGGTACCCCCCTGCCCCGCCAGCCGCTCGATGTCGTCCGGTTGCGGCACCTCGGCACCGGCGCGTGCCGCCCAAATGCGGGCGAGGTGCGATTTGCCCGACTTGGCTGGGCCCACCAGCAGCGTCAGTGGGCCGGGCCAGTTGGGCCAGGCCATCAGGTGCAGGAAAGCCAGCCGGTTGCCCTCGCCGAGCACGAAGTCCGCTTCGTCGTGCGAGGGCGTGTGGCCGAGTTCGAGCGGCAATTGGCCCGCCTCATGGGGCGCGTCGTCAGTCGGCGGCGTTGGCATCGATATCGCGGGCGGTCGCGCTCTGGCCGAGATAGAGCGGACTTTCCTTGTACTTCTGCACGGCGAAGCGGGTGAGCACGCCGGCGATGGCCGAGAGCGGCACGGCCAGCAGCAGGCCGACGAAGCCGAACAGCGAGGAAAAGGCAAACAGCGAGAACATCAGCCACACCGGGTTGATGCCGATGGAGGAGCCGACGAGGCGCGGATAGAGCACGTTGCCCTCGAGGAACTGGCCGACGAGGAAGATCGCCAGCACGCCGACGATGGGCGGCCAGTCCGGCCAGTACTGCACGGTTGCGATCACCATCGACAGGGCGAAGCCGGTCAGGAACCCGACATAGGGGATGAAGCCGATCAGCCCGGTCATCAGCCCGATGGCGAGGCCGAAGCTGATGCCGCTGAGCGACAGGGCAATGGCATAATAGGTGGTGAGGATGAGCACCACGCTGCCCTGCCCGCGCACCACGCCCGACATCGACTGGTCGATGTCGTTGAGGATCTGCCGGACTTCGAGCTTGTGATCGAGGGGGAGCAGGCGGTCGATGCCGCCCACCATGCCGTCCCAGTCGAGCAGCAGGTAGAAGGCCACGACCGGCGCGACGATGACGATGGCGAGGCCGGAAATGAAGGTGAGGCCGCTCTGCGCCACATAAGCAGTGACGGTCGCGGTCATCGCCGGGAGATTGTTGAGCCAGTCGGTGAGGCTCGTTTCGAATTGGGCGACGCGATCGGGGCCCAGCCACTCGTTGAGCGCCGGCACCCACTGGTTGGCGAGTGCCCTGAGGCTATTGATATAGCCGGGCAACCGGAACACCAGCCCGATGGTCTGCTGGGTCACGAGCGGCAGCACCAGCACCATGATGCCGACGATTACGGCGAGGACGAACAACAGCACCACGGCCGTCGACAGCGCGCGGTTGAGCCCGGTACGCTGGATGATGGCGACGACGGGATTGAGGATATAGGCGAGCGCAAGGCCGATGACGAAGGGCAGCAGGATGCCGCGAAACGTCCAGATCATGAACAGGCTGACCACCGCCAAGGCGATCCAGATCAGCACTTGGTTTCGCAGAGTGATCAACCGGGCAACCCTTGCGTCCCGATATTGGAGCCGCTATCAGCGCTGGTAACGGCGAGGCTCTCAAAACGCAACGGTCATCGGACCCGACCGCTTCGCCCGCCCGCCAAAACCGGTTGGAGGCCCATGTCCGACGCGCAAAACCTGCCATCAAACGGGCTCTCGTACAAGCAGGCGGGTGTGGACATCGACGCCGGGAACGCGCTCGTCGAAGCGATCAAGCCGCTGGTGCGCTCCACCCGCCGCCCGGGTGCCGATGCCGAGATCGGCGGCTTCGGCGGACTGTTCGACCTCAAGGCGGCCGGCTTCATCGACCCCATCCTGGTGGCCGCCAATGACGGCGTGGGCACCAAGCTGAAGATCGCCATCGAGAGCGAAACGCACTCGACCATCGGCATCGACCTCGTGGCCATGTGTGTCAACGACATCATCGTCCAGGGCGCCGAGCCGCTGTTTTTTCTGGACTACTTCGCCTCCGGCAAGCTCGATGTCGCGGTCGGGACCAAGATCATCGAAGGCATCGCGGAGGGCTGCCGGCTCGCCGGCTGCGCGCTGATCGGCGGCGAGACCGCCGAGATGCCGGGCGTCTATGCTGGCAGCGACTACGACCTGGCGGGGTTCGCCGTGGGCGCCGCCGAGCGCGGCAAGCTGCTGCCGCGGGGCGATGTGGCAGGCGGCGACCTGCTGGTCGCGGTCGCGTCCTCCGGCATTCACTCGAACGGCTTTTCGCTCGTCCGCCGGATCGTCGAGATTTCCGGCCTCGACTGGTATCTGCCGGCCCCGTTCGACGAGACGGTCAGCCTGTCGGATGCCCTGCTGGTGCCGACCCGCATCTACGTGAAGCCGCTGCTTGCCGCCTTGCGGGCCGGGCTCGACATCAAGGCGATGGCGCACATCACCGGCGGCGGCTTCATCGATAACATCCCCCGCGTGCTACCTCCGGACGTTGCGGCGCATATCAACCTCGGCTCGATCCGGGTGCCGAAGGTGTTCGGCTGGCTGTCGCGCGTCGGCGGCATCGAGGAGCGCGAAATGCTGCGCACCTTCAATTGCGGCGTGGGGATGATCGTGGCCGTGGGCAGCGCCGACGCCGAACGGCTGGTCAACACGCTCAACGCCGAGGGTGAGACGGCAACCATCGTCGGCGAACTTCGGCCGCGCGTGGGCGACGCGGTCACCTTCGCCGGCAAGCTCGACCTCTGAGCGTGCCGGCGCTCGCAACCCAAGGTAGCGGTCGGCGCAAGCGGGTCGCCATCCTGATTTCGGGCCGCGGCTCGAACATGGAAGCGCTGATCGCCGCCGCCGCTGCGCCGGATTATCCAGCCGAGATCGTCGGCGTGCTCGCCAACAAGGCCGATGCCGGCGGGCTTGCCGTGGCCTCCGCCGCGGGCATCGCGACGGCAGTGCGGTCGCACAAGGATTTCGCCTCGCGCGAAGCGTTCGATGCGGCGCTGCAGGACGTCCTGCTCGGCTGGCGCGCCGAGATCGTCTGCCTCGCCGGCTTCATGCGCCTGCTGACGCCGGGGTTCACCGAGAAATGGGCAGGCCGGATGCTCAACATCCACCCCTCCCTGCTGCCGGCCCATCGCGGGCTGCATACGCACCAGCGTGCGCTCGACGCAGGCGATCGCCAGCATGGCTGCACGGTGCACTTCGTCACCGCCGGGCTCGACGAGGGCCCGACGATCCTCCAGGCCCGCGTGCCGGTGCTGCCCGGGGATACCGCCGACAGCCTCGCCGCCCGCGTGCTGGCCGAAGAACATCGAATCTATCCGGAAGCTCTCGCACAAGTGTGCCGTACACTTTGAGAGCTGGTTAACATCCGGCGCCCATCCTCGCCGGCCTCGCTGAGATCAGGAGGAACGGCATGATCAGTTCCCTTTCGAGCATCGGGTTGAGCCCCTACACCTACGTGCCCACATCCAACGCGACGCAGCAGACGATCGTCCGGGCGCGCATCGAAGCGCTGCAGGCGCAGCTGACGCGCAGCAGCGGCGACTCGGCCAAGGTGCTGCAGCAGCAGGTGGATACGCTCAACGTGCAGCTCCAGTCGCTGCAGGGCGTCTCCGCCTCCTCGAACGTCGCCAGTTCCTGACCGAGCCAGGTGCCGGGCCGTTGGCCGCAGCATAATCACGCAGCGACTGAATCGCGGCTAGGCGGTGGATCGCGCGCCGGCAGGCTCATCGCCTCGCTCCCCCTTGAGGGGAGGAACGAGGGTGGGGGTTTCTTGCTGCAGGAAACTTAGCGCCCTAAGAACAACCCCCACCCGGCTGCCGCCACCCTTCCCTCAAGGGAGGGCCGCTGCGGCACCGACCGGCCATCCAGCAACCGCCGAGACTAGATCTTGATCACGCCGAGGCTGCGCAGGCTCTCGGCGGCGCTGAGGGTCGCTTCCTCAGGCGTGCGGTAGGGATGGCCGAGCAGTTTCTCTCCCTTGCGGCCGTCGAAATGCTTCTCGTTGCCGATGTCGTTGATGATCTGGCGGATTGGGCTGTTGATGTGAACGAGGATCTTCATCAACCAGTCGGGCACGATCCGCATCGTCACCTTGGCGTTGGGATAGGCCTCGCGCAGGATTTCTGCGACGCGCGGGAACGGCAAATAGGGCCCCGTCGAGAGGTAGCGCTGGCCGATGCTCGCAGGTGTCTGCAGCGCCTTGACGTGCATTTCTGCGATGTCGCGCACGTCGCTCACCGCAAAGCCGTTGCCGGGCATAGCGGGCGTCGAGCCGTCGAGCAGGCCCGAGACCAGGCCGAGCGACACGCTGGTGTCGGTGTCGACCGCCGGCCCCAGGATCATGCCGGGATGGATGGTGGTGACTTCCATGCCGTTGGCCTTCGCGTAGTCCCAGGCGAAGCGCTCGGCCTTGGTCTTGCCGACGCAATAGGCCCAGGTCCAGCGCATGCCGTCGAGGTTGGTGAAATCGGCCTCGGTGTAGGTGCGCTTGCCGCTGGTCTGGCCGTGGCCATAGCCGACGGTGGCGATCGAGGAGGTGATGATGACGCGCTTGATGCCTGCGGCGTGGGCAGTGCGCAGCACCCGCTCGGTGCCCTCGAGCGCCGGCTTGATGACGACGTCGGGGTCCTTCGGCTCATCGGCCAGGACCTGGGTCGCAACGTGCATCACCGCGCTGCAGCCTGACATGGCCTCGGCCCAGCCGGCTTCGCTCAGGAGGTCGCAGATGGCCGTTTCGAGCCGGGCCGCCGCCTCGCTGCCTAGCAACTTGCCGATGGTGTCCTTGACCTGCGCGGCCTTCGCCTCGGAGCGAACCGTACCGCGCACGCGGTAGCCGGCCTTCAGAAGTTCGATGGCCACCCACTTGCCTACAAAGCCGCTGGCACCGGTGACCAGCACGAGGCCGTTTTCCGTCATGTCCCCTCCCCCGTCGTGCGGCGGCCCGCTGGCCGCGCTCCACGTTCCCTCTGTGGCACGGCGCCGCGGCCAATGCAAAAAAGGGCGGCCGTCCGAACCGGACGACCGCCCTTCAAATCAAACCAGTAGGGTCTGCTTACGCCGCGGCGCCAGCGAACTGGTCGTCGTCCTGGTAGGCGCGCTCCTGCACCGGGCCCGAATCCTGGCCCTTGGCGCTCTCGTCGCGATCGACGAACTCGATCACGGCCACGGCAGCGTTGTCGCCGTAGCGGAAGCCCGCCTTGAGAATGCGGGTGTAACCACCCTGGCGGCCCTTGTAGCGGTCGCCGAGCACGCCGAAGAGCTTCTGCACCTGCACTTCGTCGCGGATCTGGGCGATCGCCTGGCGGCGTGCATGCAGGTCGCCGCGCTTGGCGAGCGTGATCAGCTTTTCCACGATCGGCCGCAATTCCTTGGCCTTGGGCAGCGTGGTGACGATCTGCTCGTGCTTGATCAGCGCGGCGGACATATTGGCGAACATCGCCTTGCGGTGGCTCGCCGTGCGGTTCAGCTTACGGTGGGCATTGGCGTGGCGCATTTGTAGAACTCCCTGCTTCGGGCGCGCGTCTCACGACGGGCGGTGTTGATTGGCCGACCGGCCGATTTGATCGCGCTTAATAGTGATCTTCGTAGCGTTTGGCCAGATCGTCGATGTTTTCCGGCGGCCAGTTGGCGACATCCATCCCGAGGTGAAGGCCCATCTGCGCCAGCACTTCCTTGATTTCGTTGAGCGACTTGCGCCCGAAATTCGGCGTGCGGAGCATCTCGGCCTCGGTCTTCTGGATGAGGTCGCCGATGTAGACGATGTTGTCGTTCTTCAGGCAGTTGGCCGAGCGGACCGAAAGCTCGAGCTCGTCGACCTTCTTGAGCAGCGCCGGATTGAAGGCGAGCTCGGGCACGGCTTCCTGCGTCTTTTCCTTGCTGGGCTCTTCGAAGTTGACGAAGACGGTCAGCTGGTCCTGCAGGATGCGCGCCGCATACGCCACGGCATCCTCGGGCGAAATGGCGCCGTTGGTCTCGATCTGGAGCGTCAGCTTGTCCTTGTCGAGGCTCTCGCCGGCACGGGTGGCGTCGACCTTGTAGGACACGCGGCGCACGGGCGAGAACAGCGCGTCGACCGGAATGTAGCCGATGGGGGCGTCATCGGGACGGTTCTTGTCGGCGGCGACGTAGCCCTTGCCGGTGTTGACGGTGAACTCGACGTTGATCTCGGCGCCATCGTCGAGGTGGCAAAGCACGAGGTCCGGATTGAGAATTTCGATGTCGCCCGAAACGCGAATGTCGCCGGCGGTCACCGCACCCGGGCCCTGCTTGGTCAGGGTCAGGCGCTTGGGGCCTTCCGAGTTCATTTTCACCGCAACTTCCTTGACGTTCAGGACGAAGTCGGTGATGTCTTCACGCACACCCGGCAGCGACGAGAATTCGTGCAGGATGCCGTCGATCTGGATCGCCGTCACGGCAGCGCCCTGGAGGGACGACAGCAGCACGCGGCGCAACGCATTGCCAAGCGTCAGCCCATAGCCGCGCTCAAGCGGCTCGGCAACCACCGAGGCCACGCGCGCGTTGTCGCTACCCGACACGATGTCCAGCTTGGTCGGCTTGATCAGTTCCTGCCAGTTCCTCTGGATGGTCACGGTCACGTCCTTTCAAAAATCGCGGCCCTATCGCCCGGCCGCACCGCCGCATACGCAATAAATGCCGCAGGGCGCCTGCAAGGCACCCCGCGGTCGAACGTCAATGAACTAGACGCGGCGCCGCTTGCGGGGACGGCAGCCATTGTGCGGGATGGACGTCACGTCGCGGATGGAGGTGACGTTGAAACCCGCAGCCTGCAGCGCGCGGAGCGCCGACTCGCGGCCCGAACCAGGACCACGCACCTCGACCTCGAGGGTCTTCATGCCGTGTTCCTGGGCCTTCTTGGCGGCGTCTTCGGCCGCAACCTGGGCGGCGTAAGGAGTGGACTTACGCGAGCCCTTGAAACCCATCACGCCCGAGGACGACCAGGAAATGGTGTTGCCCTGCACGTCGGTGATGGTAATCATGGTGTTGTTGAACGAGGCGTTCACATGCGCGACGCCGGACGTGATGTTCTTGCGTTCCTTGCGGCGCACGCGGGTGGTTTCGGTCTTTGCCATCTAGTTCCTCAATTGGATATCAGCGCTGCCGTAGTGCCAGCAGCTACACGGGGGCGGTCGTGCGCAGGCAGCCGGCAATCGTACCGATTGCCCACCGCCGAGTGCCGACTGCCGTGACTTATTTCTTCTTGCCGGCGATCGCCTTTGCCGGGCCCTTGCGGGTGCGGGCATTGGTGTGCGTACGCTGGCCACGGACCGGCAGGCCGCGGCGATGACGCAGGCCACGGTAGTTGCCCAGGTCCATCAGGCGCTTGATGTTCATGGACACCTGGCGGCGCAGATCGCCTTCCACCACGTAATCCTTGTCGATCGCCTCACGGATCTGGATGACCTCGGCGTCGGTCAGCTCGTTGACGCGACGTTCCGCCGGGATACCCACCTTGGTGGTGATCTCTTCGGCCTTTTTCGGTCCAATTCCGTGGATATACTGAAGCGCGATGAGCACGCGCTTGTTCGTCGGAATATTGACACCAGCAATACGAGCCACTCAGCTCTCCATCATTCGATCGCGGCCACTCGCCTTTGATCGTTCAACAACGAGGGACCGGATTCCCGCTCCCCCAACCAAACGAGGAAACCGAATCCAGCCCAATAGTCCATGAGGCAGGAGCGGTTCCATAAGCGCTCGATTCACCAGAGTCAACTGGCCGAGCGCATACATGACCGGAACCATCACCGCGCCGCCTATATCGGCGCGGGGGCCCGAAAATTCAACCCTTCGGGCGTGCCGCCGCTTCCACAGCGCGACCCGCCTGGCCGGAGCTTCCGGCTTCAGGCCTCGACCGACCGCCGGATGGCGACGGTCACGTCGTCCACCGGGGCCATGCCATCGACCGACCGCAGCAACCCCTTGCCGCGGTAGAACTCGACCAGCGGCGCAGTCTGCTGGCGATAGACCTCGAGGCGGTTGCGCACCACCTCTTCGTTGTCGTCGGCGCGGCCGCTCTGCTTGGCGCGATTGACGACGCGCCGGATCAGTTCGTCCGTGTCGGCCTGGAACTCGACCACGGCGTCGAGCTTCATCCGCTTGTCCGCCAGCATCCGGTCGAGCGCCTCGGCCTGCGGAATGGTCCGCGGGAAGCCGTCGAGGATGAAGCCGGGCGCGCAATCGGCCTGGTCGAGCCGCTCGGAGACGATGCCGTTGACGATGTCATCCGACACCAGGTCGCCCGCATCCATCACGGATTTGGCAGCCAGCCCCATCGGCGTTCCGGCCTGGATCGCCGACCTCAGGATATTGCCCGTCGACAGCTGCGGAATGCCGTAGGTATCGATCAGTTTCTCGGCCTGTGTCCCCTTGCCTGCCCCAGGCGGGCCAAGAAAAATCAACCTCATCGTGTAACCACGCCCCCACGTGCGCGGGCCCGCTTGCCGCCGAGCCTCGATTTTTCGATCAGTGCGCCGTACTGGCCGGCGATCAGATGGCTTTGGATCTGGCTGATGGTGTCGAGCGTCACCGTCACCATGATCAGCAGCGACGTGCCGCCGATGAACTGGGAGACGTTGAGCTGGCTGTGGATCATCTCGGGGATGAGAGCCACGACAGTCAGATAGAGCGCGCCGACCACGGTGATGCGCGTCACCACGTAGTCGATGTGCTGCGCGGTGCGCTCGCCCGGACGGATGCCCGGAATGAAGCCGCCGCTGCGCTTCAGGTTATCGGCGGTGTCCTCCGGATTGAGCACGATCGCCGTATAGAAGAACGAAAAGAAGATGATCAGCGCCGCGAACAGCACCAGATAAAGCGGCTGGCCGCGACCGAGCAGGGCTGCCGTGTACTGCAGCCAGACGGGCGCATTGCCCTGCGCGGCGAAGGACGCGATGGTCGCGGGCAGCAGCAGGAGCGAGGAGCCGAAGATCACCGGGATCACGCCCGAGGTATTGAGCTTGAGCGGCAGGTGCGAGGTGTCGCCCTGGAACATCTTGTTCCCCACCTGGCGCTTTGGATACTGGATCAGCAGCCGGCGCTGGGCGCGCTCGAAGAAGACAATGACGGCGATGACGACAATCGCCAGCACCAGCACACCGAAGGCGGCATAGCCGGGGAGCGCACCGGTACGGCTCAGTTCCAGCGTCTGCTCGATAGTGATCGGCAGGTTGGCGACGATACCGGCGAAGATGATGAGCGAAATGCCGTTGCCAACACCGCGCGAGGTGATCTGCTCGCCGAGCCACATCAGGAACATCGTGCCGCCGACAAGGGTCACGACGGTGGTGACGCGGAAGAACCAGCCCGGATGGAGCACCACGCCCTGGCTGCCTTCGAGCCCGGCGGCGATTCCGTAGGCCTGCACGGCACAGAATACGACCGCCAGGTAGCGGGTATACTGGTTGATCTTGCGGCGACCCGCCTCGCCTTCCTTCTTCAGCGCCTCGAGGCGCGGGGAAGCGGTCTGGATCACCTGCACCACGATCGAGGCGGTGATGTAGGGAATGAGGTTGAGGGCAAAGATCGCCATGCGATGCACGGCGCCGCCCGACAGCAGGTCGAACATGCCGAAAATGCCCTTGGAGGCACTGTCGAAGGTCTGCTGGTAAGCCGCCGGATCGATGCCGGGCACGGGAATGTAGGTGCCCAGCCGGTAGACGATCAGCGCGCCGATCGTGAACCAGATGCGCTGCTGCAGCGCCTTGTTGCGCGCAAAGCTCGCGAAATTGAGATTTTTAGCCAGCTGCTCGGCTGCGGATGCCATACTCGCTCCTTCGGCCGAGGCCCGTTCCGATCGAAATCGGCACGCCTGCCGCGGTCTTCAGTGTTCGCCGGTCGCCCTGTCGGGGAAGTGCCCGGCACTCCCCCTCGCCCGTACGATCTTGTTGCCCGTTGACCTGTCGCGGCAGTGAGGCTCACTGCCGCCCGTCAACCCGCAGCGTATCAGGCTTCGGCCGGAGCCGCTGCCTCAGGCATATCGACCTTGCCGCCCAAAGCTTCAATAGCCGCCACGGCGCCCTTGCTGGCATGCGTGACCTTGAAGCTAACCTTCTGGGCCGAGAAATCGCCCGGTCCGAGGACCAGCCGCACGCCGTCGAGCGGGCGCCGGATCACGCCGGCCGCAACGAGGGCCGCCGCGTCGACGATGCCCTTGTGGTCGAGCTGGCCGCGGTCGATGTAGGCTTGGATGCGATCGAGCCGCACCGTGTTGTAGCTCTTCACGTTCGGCACGTTGAAGCCGCGCTTGGGCATGCGCATGTGGAGCGGCATCTGGCCGCCTTCGAAGCCGTTGATGGCAACGCCCGAGCGCGCCGTCTGGCCCTTGCCGCCGCGGCCGCCGGTCTTGCCGACGCCCGAGCCGATACCGCGACCGACGCGGACGCGGGTCTTGCTCGAGCCGGGATTGTCACGAAGTTCGTTCAAACGCGTCATTTGCGGTTCCTTACTGCTCGCTGACGACGCGAACGAGATGCGGGATCTTGCGGATCATGCCGCGCACTTCGGGCGTATCCTTGAGCGTGGACTGCTTGCGGATCTTGTTGAGGCCGAGGCCGATCAGGGTCGCACGCTGGTCCTGGGGACGCCGCGTCGGACTGGCGATCTGCTCGAGGGTTACAGTCTTGTCAGCCATTGCTGTTCTCCATCGTCCCTGGATCAGGCTTCGACGGCTTCCTGGCCGCGACGGGCCTGGAGCTCGGAAACCTTGAGGCCGCGGCGCGACGCCACGGAGCGGGGGCTGTCGACGCGCTTGAGCGCATCGAACGTCGCCCGCACCATGTTGTAGGGATTGGCGGTGCCCTGCGACTTGGCGACGATGTCGTTGACGCCGAGCGTCTCGAACACGGCGCGCATCGGGCCGCCGGCGATGATGCCGGTGCCGGGAACGGCGGCGCGCAGGATGACCTTGCCGGCACCGTGATGGCCGACCACGTCGTGGTGCAGCGTACGGGCTTCGCGCAGCGGGACGCGGATCATCTGCCGCTTGGCCTGTTCGGTCGCCTTGCGGATCGCCTCGGGAACTTCACGGGCCTTGCCGTGGCCGAAGCCGACGCGGCCCTTCTGGTCACCGACCACCACGAGGGCGGCGAAACCGAAGCGCCGGCCGCCCTTCACCACCTTGGCGACGCGGTTGATATGCACCAGGCGATCAACAAACTCGCTGTCGCGCTCTTGAACGTCTCTCATTGTCTTTTCCTTTGCGCGATCAGAACTGCAGGCCGCCTTCGCGGGCGGCGTCGGCCAGGGCCTTGACCCGGCCATGATAGAGATAGCTGCCGCGATCGAAGATCACCTCGCCGACCCCGGCCGCCTTACCGCGCTCGGCGATGAGCTTGCCGACCGACTCGGCCGCAGCCTGGGTGCCGCCATTGGGCACCGCCGTCCGCAGGTCCTTGTCGATGGTGGACGCGGCAGCCAGCGTGCGGCCCGTCGTATCGTCGATGATCTGCGCATAGATGTTCTTGCCGGAGCGGAAGACCGACAGGCGAGGACGCCCGTTTGCAGCCGACCGCAGGGCGCGGCGGACGCGGGCCTTGCGGCGCTCGGAACCAGTAACGTGTGCCATGGCCATTCGTCCTTACTTCTTCTTGCCTTCCTTGCGGGCGATGTACTCGCCCTCGTACCGCACGCCCTTGCCCTTGTAGGGCTCAGGCGGACGGTAGCCGCGAATGTTGGCCGCGACCTGCCCCACCTGCTGCTTGTCGGACCCGGCCACCGTAATGGTGGTGGCAGTCGGCACGGTGATGGTGATGCCCTTGGGCGTCTGGTACACCACGTCGTGGCTGAAGCCGAGGCTGAGCTTGACGTCCTTGCCCTGCAGCGCCGCGCGGAAGCCCACGCCCTGGATTTCGAGCTTCTTTTCGAAGCCCTTGGTGACGCCGACCACCATGTTGGCGATCAGCGCGCGGGTGGTGCCCCACGCCGCCTTGGCCTGCGCCGTATCGTTGGCCGGCTCGATCACGATCCCCTGATCGGTCTGCTTGGCGTTCACGATATCCATCAGCGTGAGCGACTGCTCACCCTTGGGGCCCTTCACGGTCACCAGACGGTCGGCGATCGTGACGGTCACGCCGCTGACGGGGGCAACCGGCTTCTTTCCAGTACGGGACATTCTTCAAACTTCCTTCGGAGTCATCGTCACACCGAAGTGCCCTACCCTCGGATCGCGCCCGGGAGCCGGAAACCGGCATCCCGAGAGCGACTCTCGGCTTAGAACACTCGGCAGAGTACCTCGCCACCCAGATTCTGGGACCTAGCCTCATGGTCCGCCATCACACCCTTCGGCGTCGACAGGATCGACACGCCAAGGCCGGATGCGACCTGCGGAATATTCTTCACCGACGCATAGACGCGGCGACCGGGCCGCGACACGCGCTCGATCGTGCGGATCACCGGCGTATTGTCGGCGTACTTCAGCTCGATCTCGTAAGTGAGGGCGCCGTTATCGTCGCTGCCCTCGGTATAGCCGCGGATGTAGCCTTCGCTCTTGAGCACGTCGAGCACCCGGCCACGCAGCGTCGAGGCCGGCGTCGAGACGGTGTCCCGGCGGCGCATCTGCGCGTTGCGGATGCGGGTCAGCATGTCGCCGATCGGATCGTTAACACTCATCGTCCTGTCCTTCTCACCAGCTCGACTTCACGAGGCCTGGAATCTGGCCGAGATTGCCGAGCTCACGCAGGGCGATACGGCTGAGCTTCACCTTGCGGTAATAACCACGCGGGCGCCCCGAAAATTCGCACCGGTTGCGGACCCGGCCCGGGGAGGAATTGCGCGGCAGCGCCGCCAGCTTCAGCTGGGCGCTGAAGCGCTCCTCCATCGACAGGTTCTGGTCCTTGGACTGAGCCTTCAGCTTGGCCCGCTTGGGCGCAAACTGCTTGGCCAGCTGCTTCCGGTGATTGTTCTTCTCGATGGCGCTCGTCTTTGCCATGTCGTCCTCTTTCTCGTGTCTCGTTACTGCCGGAAGGGAAAGTTGAATGCCTTCAGCAGCGCACGAGCTTCATCGTCGCTCTTGGCCGTGGTGCAGATGATCACGTCCATACCCCAGATCTGCTCGATCTGGTCGTACGCGATTTCGGGGAAAATGATGTGTTCCTTGATGCCCATGGCATAGTTGCCGCGGCCATCGAACGAGTTCGGGTTGAGGCCGCGGAAGTCGCGGACACGCGGCAGGGCCACGTTGACCATGCGATCCAGGAACTCGTACATGCGCTGCTTGCGCAGCGTCACCTTGACGCCGAGCGGCATGTTCTCGCGCACCTTGAAGCCGGCGATCGACTTGCGGGCGTGCGTGATGACGGGCTTCTGGCCGGCGATCTTTTCGAGTTCGGAGGCAGCATTGCGCACCTTCTTGGTGTCCGCCGTCGCCTCGCCGACGCCCATGTTCAGCACGATCTTGTCGAGCTTGGGCACCTGCATCGGGTTCTTGTAGCCGAACTGCTCGATGAGCCCAGCCCGGATGGCGTCGTCATACTGCGTACGCAGACGCGGAATATAGACTGTATCAGCCATCGATCACATCTCCGGTGGTCTTGGCGACGCGCACCTTGGTGCCGTCTTCGTTCTTCTTGAAGCCGACGCGGGTCGGCTTGCCGCTCTTGTCCGCCACCGCCAGATTGCTGAGGTGGATCGGCGCTTCCCGGGTGTAGATGCCGGATTCCTGGCTCGCCGTCTGCTTGGTGTGGCGGCGCATCAGGTTGATGCCCTCCACAACAGCGCGCGTTTCCGTCGGGATGACCTGCAGCACCTTGCCGGTCTTGCCCTTGTCCTTGCCAGCCAGCACGACGACGGTGTCGTCCTTCTTGATCTTGGCGGCCATCACAACACCTCCGGGGCGAGCGAAATGATCTTCATGTGGTTCTTGGCGCGCAGTTCGCGCGGCACGGGTCCGAAGATGCGCGTGCCGATCGGCTCGGCCTGGTTGTTGATCAGCACGGCCGCGTTCTTGTCGAAGCGGATCACGCTGCCATCGGCGCGGCGGATGGCGTTCGCCGTCCGGACCACGACGGCCTTCATCACCTGGCCCTTCTTGACGCGACCACGCGGGATCGCATCCTTGACCGACACCACGATGATGTCGCCGACCGCGGCGTACTTGCGGTGCGAGCCGCCGAGCACCTTGATGCACATGACACGACGCGCGCCGGAATTGTCCGCCACATCGAGATTGGACTGCATCTGAATCATGGCTTGATGCCTTCTTCGTTCCTGGGGTCCAGCCTTACACGGCGGTCCCTGACCTAATTCACGCGTTCTGGACCAGGGTCCAGCGCTTGTTCTTGGAGATCGGCGCGCATTCCTCGATCCACACCGTATCGCCGACCTTGGCCGCGTTGGCCTCGTCGTGGGCATGGTACTTCTTGGACCGACGCACGGTCTTCTTCAGCACCGGGTGGGTGAAAGCGCGGTCGACGCGCACCACAACCGTCTTTTCGTTCACGTCGGAGACGACAGTCCCCTGCAACACGCGCTTGGGCATCTGGTCTTCCTTACTTCGCTGCGGCGGCTTTTTCGCCCAGGATCGTCTTGATCCGAGCGATCTCGCGCCGCACTTCCTTGACCCGGCCGGTCTTTTCCAGCTGCTGGGTGGCGCGCTGGAAACGAAGGTTGAACTGCTCCTTCTTGAGGTTGAGCAGGGTATCCTTCAGCTCGTCCGGGGTCTTGCCACGATGGTCACTGGCCTTCATTTCTCGACCCCTTATTCGGCGATGCGCGTAACGACGCGCGTCGTGATCGGCAGCTTCATGGCGCCGAGCCGGAGAGCTTCCTTAGCGGTCTCTTCCGAGACGCCGTCGATCTCGAACACGATGCGGCCCGGCTTGACGCGCGCGGCCCAGAACTCGACCGAGCCCTTGCCCTTACCCATACGCACTTCGGTCGGCTTCTTGCTGACCGGCAGGTCGGGGAACACGCGGATCCAGACGCGGCCCTGGCGCTTCATTTCGCGGGTGATCGCGCGGCGGGCCGCCTCGATCTGCCGCGCCGTGACGCGCTCGGGTTCGGTCGCCTTCAGGCCGTACTGACCGAAAGCCAGCTCGATGCCACCCTTGGCGTTGCCATGGATGCGGCCCTTGTGGGCCTTGCGGAATTTCGTCTTCTTAGGTTGCAGCATTTTCTGTCGGCCTTCTTATTCTGCAGCCGCCGTGGGGCGATCGCGATCACGATCGCGGTCACGCCGATCTTCACGGTCGCCGCGGTCACGGTCCGAACGCTCGCGGCGCTGGCCCTGGGCCTCGCCGCCGCCTTCGGTGGCGCGACGCTCATGGGCGGTGGGATCGTGCTCGAGCACTTCGCCCTTGAACACCCACACCTTGACGCCGATGATGCCGTAGGTGGTCTTGGCCTCGGCCGTGCCGTAGTCGATGTCGGCGCGCAGCGTATGCAGCGGCACGCGGCCTTCGCGGTACCACTCCATGCGGGCGATATCGGCACCGCCGAGACGGCCGCCGACGTTGACGCGGATACCGCCGGCGCCCATGCGCATCGCCGTCTGCACGGCACGCTTCATGGCACGGCGGAACGCCACGCGGCGCTCGAGCTGCTGGGCGATGCCCTGCGCGACGAGGGTCGCATCGGTTTCCGGCTTGCGCACTTCGACGATGTTGATGTGCACTTCGCTGTCAGTGAACTTCTTCACCTTGGCGCGGATCTTGTCGATGTCGGCGCCCTTCTTGCCGATCACGATGCCCGGACGGGCAGTGTGGATCGACACGCGGCATTTGCGGTGCGGACGCTCGATGACGATCTTGCTGACCGCCGCCTGCTTCAGGTCTTCCATCAGCGTGCGACGGATGTTCAGGTCTTCCTGCAGCAGGTTGCCGTACTCACCCTTGTTGGCGAACCAACGCGAGTCCCAGGTACGGTTGATGCCGAGCCGGAGGCCGATTGGATTGATCTTCTGACCCATTATGCGGTCTCCTCAGCTTGGCGCACCACGATCGTCAGGTGCGAGAAGGGCTTCTCGACACGCGCCGCCTTGCCGCGGCCACGTGCCATGAAGCGCTTCATGATCAGCGCATTGCCGACATAGGCCTCGGCAACCACCAGGGCGTCGGTGTCGAGCCCGTGATTGTTCTCGGCGTTGGCGATGGCGCTCTCGAGCGTCTTGCGCACCGGGCCGGCGATCCGCTTGTGCGAGAAGGCGAGTTCGGCGAGCGCCTTGTCGACCTTCTTGCCGCGGATCATCTGAGCCACGAGGTTCAGCTTGACCGGGCTGGTGCGCAGCATGCGCAGCACGGCCTTGGCCTCGTTGCTCTTGAGCGCGCGCTCTGTCTTGGGCTTGCTCATCTTACTTCCTCTTGGCCTTCTTGTCGGCCGAGTGCCCGTAATAGGTGCGGGTCGGGGCGAACTCGCCGAACTTGTGGCCGATCATTTCTTCGTTGACCGACACGGGCACATGCTTGTGGCCGTTGTGGACGCCGAAGGTGAGGCCGACGAACTGCGGCAGGATGGTAGAGCGGCGGCTCCAGATCTTGATGACCTCGTTGCGACCGCCATCGCGGGCCTTGTCGGCCTTCTTCAGCAGATACCCGTCGACGAACGGGCCCTTCCAGAGCGAACGGGTCATGGCTTATCGCCCCTTCTTCAGATGCCGCGAGCGAACGATGAACTTGTCCGTCGCCTTGTTGGAACGCGTCTTCTTGCCCTTGGTCGGCTTGCCCCACGGGGTCACCGGGTGACGGCCACCAGAGGTGCGGCCTTCGCCGCCACCGTGCGGGTGGTCGACCGGGTTCATGGTCACGCCGCGGTTGACGGGCTTGCGGCCGAGCCAGCGATTGCGACCCGCCTTGCCGATCGAGGTGTTGGCGTGGTCCTGGTTGGACACCGCGCCGACCGTGGCGAGGCACGTGCCGTGCACGCGGCGCTGCTCGCCCGAATTGAGGCGAAGGATCGCCCAACCCTGGTCGCGGCCGACGTACTGGGCGTAGGCACCGGCCGAACGGGCGATCTGACCGCCCTTGCCCGGCTTCATCTCCACGTTGTGGACGATGGTGCCGACCGGCATGCGCTCGAGCGGCATGGCATTGCCAGGCTTCACGTCGGCAGCGGCCTTGGACGAGACCACCTTGTCGCCGGCGGCCAGGCGCTGCGGGGCCAGGATATAGGCCTGCTCGCCGTCCTCGTACTTCACCAGCGCGATGAAGGCGGTGCGGTTCGGATCGTATTCGAGCCGCTCGACCGTCGCGACGTCGTCAAAACGCGTGCGGCGGAAATCGACGATGCGGTAGGTCCGCTTATGGCCGCCGCCGCGATGGAACGCGGTGATGCGGCCACGATTGTTGCGCCCGCCCTTCTTGGTCAGGCCTTCGGTCAGCGTCTTGACCGGCGCGCCGTTCCACAGCTCCGAGCGATCGGTGGTGATCAGCTGGCGGCGGCCGGGCGACGTCGGATTGTAAGTTTTCAAACCCATTTTCTTACCTGCCCCTTAGATGCCGGACGAAATGTCGATCGTCTGGCCCTCGACGAGGGTCACCACGGCCTTCTTGACGTCGTTGCGGACGCCCAGGCGATTGCGGAACCGCTTCACCTTGCCCTTGCGGACCAGGGTGTTGACGGCCTTCACCTTGACCTCGAACAGCGCTTCGATGGCTGCCTTGATCTGCGGCTTGGTCGCATCGATCGCCACGTCGAACACCACCTGGCTGTTGTCGCTCAGGTTGGTCGACTTTTCCGTAACGACCGGCGCACGGATCACGTCGTAATTGGTGTACTTGCTCATGCGAAGCGCGCCTCCAGCGCATCGAGGGCGGCCTTGGTCAGCACGAGCTTCCGGCGGCGCAGGATGTCAGCGACATTGATGCCCTGGATCGGCAGCACGTCGATGTTGGGGATGTTGCGAGCCGCGAGCGCGAAATTCGCGTCGAGCGTCGCGCCATCGATGATCAGCGCGTTGAGCCATTCGAGCTTGCCGAACTGGCCGCGCAGCACCGCCGTCTTGGCTTCCTTGCTAGCGACCGTGTCGACGATGGCGAGCTCGCCGGCCTGGGCCTTCGAGGACAGCGCATGCTTGAGAGCCAGGGCGCGGACCTTCTTGGGCAGGTCGATGGCGTGGCTGCGCGGCGTCGGACCGAATGCACGGCCACCACCACGGAACTGCGGCGCCTTGCGGTCGCCGTGACGCGCACCGCCCGAGCCCTTCTGCTTGACGAACTTCTTGCCCGTGCGCGTGCCTTCCGAGCGATGCTTCACGTCGTGCGTGCCGGCCATCGCCTTGAGCTGCTGGTAGCGCACCATGCGGTGCAGGATGTCGGTGCGGGGCTCGAGGCCGAAAATGTCGTCCTTGAGGGTGACCGAACCGGCTTCCTTGCCGTCGAGGGAGATAATCTGCAGTTCCATTATTTGCTCTCCCCGGAGGCTTCGGCCGCCGTGGCGGGCTTGAACGAACCCGGCTTCTGCGCGTCCTTGTAGGTCGCCGGCCGCTTGACGGCGTCGCGGATCATGATCCAGCCGCCCTTGGCGCCGGGCACTGCGCCCTCGACCATGATGAGGCCGCGCTCGACGTCGGTCTTGACGACGCGCACGTTCTGGGTGGTGACGCGACGGTCGCCCATGTGGCCGGCCATCTTCTTGCCCTTGAACACCTTGCCGGGGTCCTGGCGCTGGCCGGTCGAACCGTGCGAGCGGTGCGACACCGACACACCGTGCGTGGCACGCAAGCCGCCGAAGTTGTGGCGCTTCATGCCGCCGGCAAAGCCCTTACCGATCGAGGTGCCCGTGACGTCGACGCGCTGGCCGATGACGAAATGATCGGCCTGCATCGAGGCGCCCACTTCGATCAGGTTCTCGGCGTCGACGCGGAACTCGACGACCTTGCGCTTCGGCTCCACCTTGGCGACCGCGAACTGGCCGCGCTCGGCCTTGGTCGTGTTGTTGGCCTTGCGGGTGCCGGCACCCAGCTGCAGGGCGACGTAACCGTCTTTTTCTTCCGTCCGCTGGCCCACCACCTGGCAGTTCTGCAGGCCCAGCACCGTCACCGGCACGTCCGTGCCGTCGTCGGTGAACAATCGGGTCATGCCCAGCTTCTGTGCGATCAAACCAGAACGCATCGCAGTTTTACCTTCTCTCTGTGGCGTCCGACCGGGTCATTGCTTGCGCAAGAGGACCCTGTAGCGGTCGGCGCGGTCATTGCCCCGGGGAGCCTGTGGCCCTTAGAGCTTGATTTCGACGTCGACGCCGGCAGCCAGATCGAGCTTCATCAGCGCATCGACGGTCTGCGGCGTGGGATCCACGATGTCGAGCAGGCGCTTGTGCGTCCGGATCTCGAACTGCTCGCGGCTCTTCTTGTCGATGTGCGGCGACCGGTTGACGGTGAATTTTTCAATTCGCGTCGGCAGCGGGATCGGTCCGCGCACCTGCGCGCCGGTCCGCTTGGCCGTGTTGACGATCTCGCGCGTCGAGCTGTCGAGCACGCGGTGATCGAAGGCCTTGAGCCGGATGCGAATATTTTGGCCGTTCATCTTGTGATCCTTGAATCAAATGGCGCGCAGCGCGGATGCTAGGGGCGCGCTGCGCGCCCTTGGGAGTGCCTGAGACTATTCGAGGATCTTCGAGACGATGCCCGACCCGACGGTGCGGCCACCCTCACGGATAGCGAAGCGGAGCTTCTCTTCCATGGCGATCGGCACGATCAGTTGCACGTTGATGTTCACGTTGTCGCCCGGCATCACCATTTCGGTGCCTTCGGCCAAGGTCACCACACCGGTCACGTCCGTCGTACGGAAGTAGAACTGCGGGCGGTAGTTGGAGAAGAACGGGGTGTGACGACCGCCTTCTTCCTTGGTCAGGATGTAGGCTTCGGCCACGAACTTGGTGTGCGGGGTGATCGAACCGGGCTTGCAGAGCACCTGGCCGCGCTCGACCTGCGTACGGTCGATACCACGGATCAGCGCGCCGATGTTGTCGCCGGCCTGGCCCTGGTCGAGCAGCTTGCGGAACATTTCAACGCCGGTAACGGTCGTCGACTGCGTCGCCTTGATGCCGACGATCTCGACGGTCTCGCCTACCTTGACGATGCCGCGTTCGACACGGCCGGTCACCACCGTGCCGCGACCCGAGATCGAGAACACGTCTTCGATCGGCATCAGGAACGGCTGGTCGACCGGACGCTCCGGCTGCGGGATGTAGGCGTCGACAGCGGCCATCAGTTCGAGAATGGCATCGTGGCCGAGCTTCTTGTCACCGTCGTTCAGCGCTTCGGTGGCCGAGCCCTTGACGATCGGAATGTCGTCGCCCGGGAAGCCGTAGGACGACAGCAGCTCGCGGACTTCGAGCTCGACGAGCTCGAGCAGTTCCGGATCGTCGACCATGTCGCACTTGTTGAGGAAGACCACCATCGCCGGCACGCCGACGTTGTAGGCGAGCAGGATGTGCTCGCGGGTCTGCGGCATCGGACCGTCGGCGGCCGACACGACCAGGATCGCGCCGTCCATTTGGGCGGCGCCGGTGATCATGTTCTTCACATAGTCGGCGTGGCCGGGGCAATCGACGTGCGCATAGTGACGGTTGGCCGTCTCGTACTCGACGTGCGCGGTGTTGATCGTGATACCACGAGCGCGCTCTTCGGGCGCAGCGTCAATGTCCGCATAGGCCTTGAACGTCGCGCCGCCGGTCTCGGCCAGCACCTTGGTGATCGCTGCCGTCAGCGAGGTCTTGCCATGGTCGACGTGACCGATCGTGCCGATGTTGCAGTGCGGCTTGCTGCGGGAAAACTTTTCCTTACCCATCGTTCTTCTCCGTAAGACGCCAGTCCGTTCGACCAGCAGTAAATTTGGTTCGGTTGGTAGGCGTTCTGATTAGGCGTACTTGGCCTGGACTTCTTGCGCGACCGCGTTCGGCACCTGCTCGTAGTGGTCGAAGGTCATGGTGTACTGCGCACGACCCTGGCTCATGGAGCGGAGCGAATTGACGTAGCCGAACATGTTGGCCAGCGGCACCATGGCGTCGATAACCTGGGCGATGCCGCGGGCCTCGGTGCCGCGGATCTGGCCCCGACGGGAATTGAGGTCGCCGATGACGTCGCCGACATAGTCTTCCGGCGTCAGGACTTCCACGGCCATGATCGGCTCGAGGATCTTGGGGGAGGCCTTCTCGATGGCTTCCTTGAAGCCGGCGCGACCGGCGATTTCGAAGGCCAGCACCGAGGAGTCGACGTCGTGGTAGGCGCCATCGGTCAGCACGAACTTCACGTCGACGATCGGGAAGCCGATCACCGGACCGGCGCCCATCACCGACGCGACGCCCTTTTCGACGCCCGGCACGTATTCCTTCGGCACGTTGCCGCCCACCACTTCCGACTTGAACTCGAAGCCGGCGCCCGGCTCGTTCGGTTCGATCCGGAACTTGATGCGCGCGAACTGGCCCGAGCCGCCCGACTGCTTCTTGTGCGTGTAGTCGTGCTCGACGGCGCGGGTGATCGCCTCGCGATACGCCACCTGCGGCGCCCCGATATTGGCTTCCACCTTGAACTCGCGCTTCATGCGGTCGACGATGATGTCGAGGTGCAGTTCGCCCATCCCCGAGATGATCGTCTGGCCCGATTCCTCGTCCGTCTTGACGCGGAAGCTCGGATCCTCGGCCGCAAGCTTGGCCAGCGCCTGGCCCATCTTCTCCTGGTCGGCCTTGGTCTTGGGCTCAACCGCGATGTCGATGACGGGCTCGGGGAAGATCATCCGTTCGAGGATGACCTGCGCGTTCGGCGCCGAGAGCGTATCGCCGGTCGTGGTGTCCTTGAGGCCCACGATCGCCACGATGTCGCCGGCGTAGGCTTCGTTGATCTGCTCGCGGCTGTTGGCATGCATCTGGAACATGCGGCCGACGCGCTCGCGCTTTTCCTTGACGGTGTTTTCCAGCATCGCGGACTGCTCGAGGTGACCCGAGTAGATGCGGCAGAAGGTCAGCGTGCCCATGTGCGGGTCGTTGGCGATCTTGAACGCCAGCATCGACAGCGGCTCATCGTCCGAAGCATGACGCTCGATTTCAGCGCCGGTCTTGACGTCGATGCCCTTGATCGCCGGGATGTCGATCGGGGCGGGAAGGAAGTCGATGACGGCGTCGAGCAGCGGCTGCACGCCCTTGTTCTTGAAGGCCGAGCCACAGAACACCGGGAAGAACGTCGAGTCGACCGTACCCTTGCGGATGAGGCGGCGGATGGTGTCCTTGTCCGGCATTTCGCCGTTGAGGTACGCCTCGGTCGCGGCATCGTCGACTTCGACGGCCTTCTCGATCATCAGCTCGCGATACTCGGCGGCGCGCGCCTTGAGGTCGTCCGGAATCTCGACGACGTCCCACTGGGCGCCCAGCTCTTCATTGCGCCAGACGAGAGCGTTCATCTCGATGAGATCGACGACACCCTTGAAATCGCTTTCGGCGCCGATCGGCAGCTGCATCACGACGTAGTTGATGCCCAGACGCTTCTTGAGGCTGTCGACGCAGAAGTAGAAATCGGCACCGATCTTGTCCATCTTGTTGACGAAGATCAGGCGCGGCACGTTGTACTTGTCGGCCTGGCGCCAGACGGTCTCGGTCTGCGGCTCGACGCCCTGGTTGCCGTCGAGCAGCGCGATGGCGCCGTCGAGCACGCGGAGCGAACGCTCGACTTCGATCGTGAAGTCGACGTGGCCGGGGGTGTCGATGATGTTGAAGCGATGCATGCGCCCGTTGCGACCCTTCCAGAAGGTGGTCGTGGCAGCGGACGTGATGGTGATGCCGCGCTCCTGCTCCTGCTCCATCCAGTCCATGGTAGCGGCGCCGTCATGGACTTCGCCGATCTTGTGGGACTTGCCGGTGTAGTAGAGGACGCGCTCGGTCGTCGTGGTCTTGCCGGCATCGATGTGGGCCATGATGCCGAAATTGCGGTACTCGTGGATGGGGTATTCGCGAGCCATGGGTTCTCTCCGTTACCAGCGATAGTGCGAGAAGGCGCGGTTCGCGTCCGCCATGCGGTGCGTGTCTTCGCGCTTCTTCACTGCCTGGCCGCGGCCGTTGACGGCATCCATGAGTTCGCCCGACAGGCGCTCCTTCATGGTGTGCTCGCCGCGCTTGCGGGCGGATTCGATGAGCCAGCGGATGGCGAGCGCCTGCTGACGGTCGGTGCGGACTTCAACCGGCACCTGGTAGGTGGCACCGCCAACGCGGCGCGAACGCACTTCGACGGCCGGACGGATGTTGTCCAGCGCGGTGTGGAACGCGGCGATGGGGTCCTGGCGGGTCTTGGTCTGCACGATATCGAACGCGCCATAGACGATCGACTCGGCGACGGACTTCTTGCCGTCTTCCATGAGCGAGTTCATGAACTTGGTGACGACGATATCGCCGAACTTGGCATCCGGGATGACGTCGCGCTTTTCAGCGCGGTGACGACGGGACATCTCGTATTCTCCTTATTTCGGACGCTTGGCGCCGTACTTCGAGCGGCGCTGCTTGCGGTCCTTGACGCTCTGCGTATCCAGAACGCCGCGCAGCACGTGGTAGCGGACGCCGGGAAGATCGCGGACGCGACCGCCGCGGATCAGCACCACCGAGTGCTCCTGCAGGTTGTGCCCCTCGCCGGGGATGTAGGAGATCACTTCACGGGAGGTGGTGAGCCGGACCTTGGCCACCTTGCGCAGTGCCGAGTTCGGCTTCTTCGGCGTGGTCGTATAGACGCGTGAGCACACGCCGCGCTTCTGCGGGTTGGCTTCCATCGCCGGAACTTTGTTCCGCCGGGGCTTCGCGGTGCGAGGCTTGCGGATCAGCTGATTAATGGTCGGCATTGCGCTCTTTCCATCGTCCAAGACATTTGTTCGTTGCAAACATCAACAGCCATCAGGCACCAGCCTGTCCGGGAGGACGAGCGGCGCCTGGCAATGCAGCGGACCACCCCCCCGAAACGGGAGCGTTCATGCGCACAGGACTGTTCAACGTCTGTTACCGAACCGGTGTGTTTGAGTTTCCTGGATGCCCGCGCTAGGTGGCAGATACCCGTGTGAAACCCACGACCGACCGTTAAGGTGGCGCCTCTCTATAGCGACGCAACTAGCACGTCAAGGATTCTTTGAGGTTTGCCGGCTTCCCCGGCTCTGCAGCGGTGCATGGGAGAGTTGCGCTGCCCCCCGAGGTCCGCTCGAACCCCCGCAAAGACGTTCCGGGCGCCCCGATAAGGTGTAGGATCGCCGTGAAGGGCCGGAGCGGGAGCGAGTACGCCGCTGCCTGGCCGGCTGTCACCAGATGGGAGGTACCGGGATGCGTTTCAAGACTCTGATTCTGGCGGCGGCGCTGCTCATGGCGGGGGGCCGGACGGGATTGGCAGCCGATTCTGCCCTGCTCGACGGCAACAGCTCGGACGCCATCCTCAACCTGATGCGCGGCTATGGCAGCGCCACGCTCGGCACGCAGAACGACGGTACGCCGAAAATCCTCGGCAAGATCGATGGCCAGCCCTACACGATCTATTTCTCGAGCTGCGATGCCAAGACCCACGCCGACTGCCAGGATCTCGATTTCTATGCTGGCTATCTAGGGGTGAAACCGTCGCTCGAGCGGATCAACGCCTGGAATCGCGACACGCGGTTCGGCCGCGCCTATCTCGACAATGACGGCGACGCCGGCATGGACATGGACGTCAACACCGACAAGGGCGTCAGCGCCGACAACATGGATTCGACGCTCGCCCTGTGGGCGCAGCTAGTGAAGAAGTTCACGGCGTATGTAGCGGCGAAGTAGCGGGTCGCCGCATCGAAGCGAGCCTAAGCCCGCTGCGCACCCCTCACCCCTGCCGGCCGCTCTCTCTAGAAGGGAGCGGGGACGCTGTTGCAAGGCAGTCCCGCCCTTGCCTTCTCCCGTAACGGGAGCAGTTGCCCGGCTGCGGATGAGGGGCCGGCGCCAGATTCAGCGCCCCCTACTCCACCTTGAACCCATCGAGCGTGAACACCACGAACTGGTTGAACTCGCCCTTGGGGTTGAAATTGTTGTCGGCGGCGATGACGATCGTCGGCTTGCCGTCGACCACCGGGCCGAAGGTCAGGCACTCGATGTTGTCGATGTCGAGCCCGAAATCCTGCTCCCTGATCTGCATGACCTTGGTCTTGCTCGCCGGGGTGAAGGTGGTGTCGGCGATCTTGGCCTCGCCCGAAACGTCGGTCGCGCCGTCGAGCTTCACTTCGTAGAAGTTGATCTCGTTGCCGTAGCCGAGCGCAAACGAGCGTTCCATGGTCAGCAGCGTGTCGCCGCCCAGGTTCATGAACTCGCTCATGCCGTTGTCGTTGGTCTTGCCGTCGGAGGCCTTGTTGGGGACCTTCTCGATCATCAGCGGGTATTCGGCGACCGGCTTGCCGCTGGCGATGTCGAACTTGACGATGCGCGACAGGCTGCCCCGCTCGAGGGTGGTCTTGCCGCCATCCTGGGCGAGGCCGTTCTCGAGCCCGGCGAACAGCGACTTGCCATCGGCGGAGAGCGCCACGCTTTCGAACGACAGGTTGTTGAGCGCGCCGGTGCTGCCATCGGCGCTCGGCAGGTAGTAGCCGGGCAGCGTCAGGGCGCGCAGCATCGTCCCGTCGGTCGTCGCTTCGTAGACGCCGGGGTTGCCCTTGGCGTCGCCTTCGCTCGACCAGAACAGGTGGCCGCTCGCCGGGTCGAAGCGCATCGATTCCGGATCGATGGTCTTGGGCGCGTAGGTGTTGCCGGCAAGGTCCTTGAGCGGCACCGTTTTGACGATGTCGAGGCCGTGCACGCCCTTGGCGTCGATCTTGAGCTTGAGGACGTAGAATCGCGCCGGCCCGTGCTCGGAACGATCGTCGGAGATGCCGTAGTAGACGTCGTTCCTGGCGTCGTAGTCGAGCCCGGAGATGCCGCCGAACTCGACGCCCTGGAACGCGACGCCGGTCGGCAGCACGAACTGTCCCAAAAGGTGCGGCGTGCCGAACGTGACGCCGGCGAGCGCCGGGGTCGAGGCAAGCGCCAGCAGAGCGGCGCCCCATGCCAAAACCTTCATGATGATCTCCATCGCGTTGCTGTCGGCACCAGGATTAACGCCGGCGCATGACGCCTGCGCGACCCCTGCCTAGTCCCCGAGAATGGCGATGGCGAAGCCGTCATAGCCCTTGGCGCCGACGGTCTGCAACGCGGTGGCCGAAAGCCGGGGGTGGGCGTGGAAGAAATCGAACGCCGCACGCGATCCCTGCACGCTACCGTTCGAGCTTGCGGCATCGGTAACCTCGCCGTCACGGATCACATTGTCGCAGACGATCACCGTACCCGGCCGCCCGAGCCGCACCGCCCAGTCGAGATAGACTGGGTTGCTCGGCTTGTCGGCGTCGATGAAGACCAGGTCGAAGGGCGCCGCGCCTTCAGCCTCGATCGCCGGCAGCACGTCGACCGCCCTGCCCTGCCGCAATTCGATGACGTCGCCGAGGCCCGCGGCATCGATATTGTGCCTTGCCACCCGGGCGTGCTCGGGGCTGAACTCGATGGTAACGAGCCGGCTACCGGTGCCAAGCGCCCGCGCCATCCAGATGCTCGAATAGGCGCCGAGCGTGCCGATCTCGAGCACGCGCTTCGCCCCGGTCATCCGCACCAGCAGGTTGAGAAACTTGCCCTGCGCCGGCGACACATCGATCGCCGGCAACCGCGCCGCCCGATTGGCCGCGAGCACCGCCGCCATCGCCGGGTCACGCGGGATCAACCGCTCCTCGATATAGGCATCGACGCCCGCCCACACGGTGTTGTCCATGACATTGGCCTCCCTCGGTCTCAGGGCCGCTGTATGTGCCCACCGTGCGCTCGGGGCAATCCCGCGATCGGAAATTGAAAAGGGCCCCGAAGGGCCCTTGCGCGATTCAAGCTCGGGGTTCGATTGGCGCGGCACGCGCTATGAGAACGAAACCTCTATGCGCGTAACCAGGGGCTGGCCCATCGTGATCGTGCCGTAAAGCGTTGCCGGCAAGGTGACTGACTCGTCCAGAACGCCGATGAAATCGCCCTTGTATGTCAGCATGACATCTGCGAGGCCCGAAAACTGACCATCGCGGCCGTCGAAGCTGGCCAGATCGGGATCAAGCGCGAAAAGTCGCGGCTCGCGCAGACGATCGGAAATTTCCTGCCAAACCGGGAATTTGGTGATGTCGATATTCTGCAGCGCCGTAGCGAACTGATCGGCCATCTCACCGTCTCCTTGACGGGACTCCCGTGTAACGACGGCAGGGTATCCCTGTTCCCTTACGTCGGGATCAACTTCGGCCGAAGGGACTAACTCCTCGGCGGGCGTGTGAGGCCAAGCGCCTCGCGTCTGAACTCCCTGACGAGCGCCAGTTCCTTCTTCACATCGTACCGAAGACCGTAAACATTCGGCCTGCCGACGGAGGCATCAGCCCCATACAGCCTGTCCCTGTCCCCTATAGACCCAGGACCCGTCGCCGGTGGCCGTGAATTGGCGAACAGACTTTTCCCATGTCGGCCCCCGTACTGCCAAACGGCACTCCCCACAGCAACAGACTCAAGCGCTCGTCATCAACTGTTGTTTTGTGTCGTGAATTCGCTCCTAGCACCAGTTGTGAAAGCACGTAGTAGGCCAAGAAAAAGGGGCCCCAAAGGGCCCCTTTCCGCAGTTCGATAGTGCAACCGATCTTACTCTGCCGGCTCGGCCGGCACAGCCTCGGGGGCCGGGATCGCGACGGCTTCGGCCTGGCGGCGGCGCTCGTCGAGGATGAGATCGTCGCGCTTGGTGGCGATCTGCTTGGCGGTGGCGATGCCGGCGCCGGTGCCGGCCGGGATCAGCCGGCCGACGATGACGTTCTCCTTGAGGCCTTCGAGCAGGTCGGCCTTGCCGGAAACCGCCGCCTCGGTGAGGACGCGGGTGGTTTCCTGGAACGAGGCGGCCGACACGAACGAGCGGGTCTGCAGCGATGCCTTGGTGATGCCGAGCAGCACCGGGACACCGACGGCCGGCTTCTTGCCTTCGGCAATCAGCTGGTCGTTGAGCTCATCGAGGTCGAGGCGATCGAGCTGCTCGTCCTTGAGCATGCCCGAGTCACCCGGATCGGTGAGTTCGACCTTCTGCAGCATCTGGCGAACGATCACCTCGATGTGCTTGTCGTTGATCAGCACGCCCTGCAGCCGGTAGACCTCCTGGATTTCGTTGACGAGGTAGCGCGCGAGCTCTTCCACGCCCTTGATCGCCAGGATGTCGTGCGGTGCCGGGTTGCCGTCGAGGATGTACTCACCCTTCTCGATGGCGTCGCCTTCCTGGAGGTGGAACGGCTTGCCCTTCGGGATCAGGTACTCGACCGGCTCCGAGGTCTTGTCATCGGGCTCGATGATGATGCGGCGCTTGTTCTTGTAGTCGCGACCGAAGCGGATCGTGCCGTCGATTTCGGCAATGATCGCGTGGTCCTTCGGACGACGAGCCTCGAACAGTTCCGCCACGCGCGGCAGACCACCGGTGATGTCCTTGGTCTTGGCGCTCTCGAGCGGGATACGCGCCAGCACGTCGCCGGGGGCCACCTTCTCGCCCGGCTCGACCGCGATGACCGCGTCGACCGAGAGGAGGTAGCGGGCATCGCCGCCGCGTTCGACCTTTGCCACCTTGTCGCCGTGCAGGATCGTGATCGCCGGGCGGAGGTCGGCACCGCGCTGGCTGGTCCGCCAGTCGATGACGACGCGCTTGGTGAAGCCGGTGGCCTCGTCGGTCGTCTCCGACACCGAAGTGCCGTCGAGCAGGCCTTCGAAGGACGCCGTCCCGTCCACTTCCGCCAGGATCGGGCGGGTGTAGGGATCCCATTCGGCGATACGCTGGCCGCGCTTGACCTCGTCCCCGTCGTCGATCTTCAGCTTGGCGCCGTAGGTCACGCGATGGGTGGTCCGTTCCTTGCCCTCGCCATCGAGGATGGCGATGGTCACGTTACGGCCCATGGCGACCAGGCCGCCTTCGACCTTGGCGACGTGGCGGTTGCGGATCTCGATCTTGCCTTCGGCGCCGGCTTCGAGGAACGAGGTATCCACCACCTGCGCCGTGCCACCGATGTGGAACGTACGCATGGTGAGCTGGGTACCGGGCTCGCCGATCGACTGCGCCGCGATGACGCCGACCGCTTCGCCGATGTTGACCGGCGTACCGCGGGCGAGGTCACGGCCGTAGCAGGCCGCACAGCAACCCTGCCGCAGCTCACAGGTGAGCGGCGAACGGATCTTGACCGACTGGATACGCGCCGCCTCGATGGCGTCGATATCCTTTTCGGTGAGGAGCTTGCCCTTGGCGGCAATCACCGCACCCGAAACCGGATCGTTGACGTCTTCGGCCGCGGTACGGCCGAGGATGCGCTGGCCGAGCGTGGCCACGATCTGGCCGGCGTCGACGATCGGCTCCATGGTCAGGCCGCGATCGGTGCCGCAATCGAGCGCCACGATGATCGAATCCTGCGCCACATCGACGAGGCGACGGGTCAGATAGCCCGAGTTCGCGGTCTTCAGCGCAGTGTCCGCGAGACCCTTGCGGGCGCCGTGGGTGGAGTTGAAGTACTCGAGAACGTTAAGGCCTTCCTTGAAGTTGGCCGTGATCGGGGTCTCGATGATCGAGCCGTCGGGACGCGCCATCAGGCCGCGCATGCCGGCGAGCTGCTTCATCTGCGCCGGCGAACCGCGCGCACCCGAATGGCTCATCATGTAGACCGAGTTGATCGGCTTCTGCCGGCCCGTCTCCTTGTCGTAGGTGACGGCGGCAATGCCCTTCATCATCTCTTCGGCAACCTTGTCGCCGCACTTGGCCCAGGCATCGACCACCTTGTTGTACTTTTCGCCCTGAGTGATCAGGCCGTCATTGTACTGCTGCTCGAATTCCTCGACCTGCTTGCGGGTCTGCTCGACGATTTTGTACTTGCTGGCCGGAATGACCATGTCGTCCTTGCCGAACGAGATGCCGGCGCGGCAGGCGTGGCGGAAGCCCATGTCCATGATGCGGTCACAGAAGATCACCGTCTCCTTCTGACCGCAGCCGCGGTAGACCGTGTCGATCATCTTCTGGATGGTCTTCTTGGTCATCAGCTGGTTGGCGGTTTCGAAGGGCACCGCGATGTGCTTGGGCAACAGCTGCCCGATCATCATGCGGCCAGGGGTCGTGTCGACGATCTTGGTCGTCATGTTGCCCTGGGCGTCGTAGACCTTCACGCGGCCCTTGACCTTGGTGTGCATGGTCACGGTGCCGGTCTGCAGCGCGTGCTCGATCTCGCCCATGTCGGAGAAGGCCATGCCTTCGCCCGGCTCCTTCTCGGCCATCAGGCTGAGATGGTAGAGCCCGAGCACGATGTCCTGGCTCGGCACGATGATCGGCTGGCCGTTGGCCGGGTGCAGGATGTTGTTGGTCGACATCATCAGCACGCGGGCCTCGAGCTGGGCCTCGAGCGACAGCGGTACGTGAACGGCCATCTGGTCGCCGTCGAAGTCGGCGTTGAAGGCCGAGCAGACGAGCGGGTGCAGCTGGATCGCCTTGCCCTCGATCAGATGCGGCTCGAACGCCTGGATGCCCAGACGGTGCAGCGTCGGCGCGCGGTTGAGCAGCACCGGATGCTCGCGGATGACCTCGTCGAGGATATCCCAGACCTCCGGCTTTTCCTTCTCGACCAGCTTCTTGGCCTGCTTGACCGTGGACGAGAAGCCCTTGGCCTCGAGGCGGCTGTAGATGAACGGCTTGAACAGCTCGAGCGCCATCTTCTTGGGCAGCCCGCACTGGTGCAGCTTCAGCTCCGGACCCACGGTGATCACCGAACGGCCCGAATAGTCGACGCGCTTGCCGAGCAGGTTCTGGCGGAACCGGCCCTGCTTGCCCTTGAGCATGTCGGAGAGCGACTTCAGCGGCCGCTTGTTGGCGCCCGTGATGGTGCGGCCGCGACGACCGTTGTCGAACAGCGCGTCCACCGCTTCCTGCAGCATGCGCTTTTCGTTGCGGATGATGATGTCCGGCGCGCGGAGCTCGATCAGGCGCTTCAACCGGTTGTTGCGGTTGATGACGCGGCGATAGAGGTCGTTGAGATCGGACGTGGCGAAGCGGCCGCCGTCCAGCGGGACGAGCGGGCGGAGTTCGGGCGGAATGACCGGGATGACGGTCATGATCATCCACTCGGGCTTGTTGCCCGAGACGATGAACTGCTCGACGATCTTGAGGCGCTTGGCGAGCTTCTTGGGCTTCAGCTCGGTGGTCGCCTCGGCGATCTCGACGCGGAGATCGGCCGCGATCTTTTCGAGGTCGAGCGCCAGCAGGATATCGCGGATGGCCTCGGCGCCGATCTTGGCGGTGAAGGCGTCGGCACCATACTGGTCCTGCGCGTCGAGGAACTGCTCCTCGGTCATCAGCTCATGCAGCGAGAACGGCGTCAGGCCGGGATCCAGCACGACGTAGTTCTCGAAGTAGAGGATGCGCTCGATGTCCTTGAGCGTCATGTCGAGCAGCAGCGCGATACGAGACGGCAGCGACTTGAGGAACCAGATGTGCGCCACGGGCGCCGCGAGCTCGATATGGCCCATGCGCTCGCGCCGCACGCGGCTGAGCGTCACTTCCACACCGCACTTCTCGCAGATGACGCCCTTGAACTTCATCCGCTTGTACTTGCCGCACAGGCACTCGTAGTCCTTCACCGGCCCGAAGATGCGGGCGCAGAACAGGCCGTCGCGCTCGGGCTTGAAGGTGCGGTAGTTGATGGTCTCGGGCTTCTTGATCTCGCCGTAGGACCACGAGAGAATTTTCTCGGGGCTGGCGATCGAGATGCGCATCTGGTCGAACGTCTGCGCCGGCACCGCGGGATTGAAGGGGTCCATGACGTGATGATGAGTATTCATCTCTAGTCTTTCTCCTCGTTCCTCAGGCGTCCGGTGGAAATCCGGACGCCCTTGGAAGCGATCATTTCGGGGAAACGGTGAACTCGGCAGAACTTATTCCGCCGCCTTCAAAGGAGCTTCCAACTCCCCTTCATGGGTAGACTGGCCATCCGGCGGCTCGGTCGAGGAATCGAGCTCGACGTTGAGGCCCAGCGACCGGATTTCCTTGACGAGCACGTTGAAGCTCTCGGGAATGCCGGCCTCGAACGTGTCGTCGCCGCGCACGATCGCCTCGTAGACCTTGGTGCGCCCCGCCACGTCGTCCGACTTGATGGTGAGCATTTCCTGCAAGGTATACGCGGCGCCGTAGGCTTCGAGCGCCCAGACCTCCATTTCGCCGAAGCGCTGGCCACCGAACTGCGCCTTGCCGCCCAGCGGCTGCTGGGTAACGAGCGAGTAGGGGCCGATCGACCGGGCATGGATCTTGTCGTCGACCAGGTGGTGGAGCTTCAGCATATAGATGTAGCCCACCGTCACCTGCCGGTCGAAGGCTTCGCCGGTACGGCCGTCAAAGACGGTCGACTGGCCCGAGGCCTTCAGCCCTGCCCTTTCGAGCATTTCGACGATGTCCTTTTCCTTGGCGCCATCGAACACGGGCGTCGCGATCGAGACACCCTTCGACAGGTGTTCGCCCAGCCGGACCATGCTGTCGTCGTCGAGGTCGGTGATGGAAGAGTCGTTGGCAAATAGGTGCGCAACTTCCTTCTTCAAGGGCTTCAGGTCACCTTTCTGCTGGTAGACCTTCAGCATCTCGTCGATCTTCTTGCCCATGCCGGCGCAAGCCCAGCCCAGGTGCGTCTCGAGGATCTGCCCCACGTTCATGCGCGACGGCACGCCCAGGGGGTTCAGCACGATGTCGACCGGCGTGCCGTCTTCGAGGTAGGGCATGTCTTCGCGCGGCACGATGCGCGACACCACGCCCTTGTTGCCGTGACGGCCGGCCATCTTGTCGCCCGGCTGGATCTTGCGCTTGGTGGCGACGAAGACCTTGACCATCTTCATGACGCCCGGGGGCAGTTCGTCACCGCGCTGCAGCTTGTCCACCTTGTCGATGAAGCGCTGCTCGAGCAGGCGACGGCTTTCCTCGTATTGGGCGTTGAGCGCTTCCTTCTCGGCCATCACCCGGTCGTCTTCGACCGCGAACTGCCACCACTTCGACCGCGGCTGCGCCTCGAAGATCTGGTCGTTCATCTTGGTGCCGACGACATAGCCCTTCGGGCCGGCGGTCGCCGACTTGCCGAACAGCATCTCCTTGAGGCGGGCGTAGACGTTGCGGTCGAGGATCGACTGCTCGTCGTCACGGTCCTTGGCGAGACGCTCGATTTCCTCGCGCTCGATGGCCATGGCGCGCTCGTCCTTGTCGATGCCGTGCCGGTTGAACACGCGCACCTCGACGACCGTGCCGGCATCGCCCGGGGGAACCCGGAGCGAAGTATCGCGCACGTCGGACGCCTTCTCGCCGAAGATGGCGCGGAGGAGCTTTTCCTCCGGCGTCATCGGGCTTTCGCCCTTCGGCGTGATCTTGCCCACGAGGATGTCGCCCGGGCCGACTTCGGCACCGATATGGACGATGCCCGCTTCGTCGAGGTTCTTCAGCGCTTCTTCCGAAACGTTCGGAATGTCGCGGGTGATTTCCTCGGGGCCGAGCTTGGTGTCGCGGGCCATCACTTCGTATTCCTCGATGTGGATCGAGGTGAACACGTCCTGCATGGCGATCTTTTCGCTGAGCAGGATCGAGTCTTCGAAGTTGTAGCCGTTCCACGGCATGAAGGCGACGAGGACGTTCCGGCCGAGCGCCAGATCGCCGAGTTCGGTCGAGGGACCGTCGGCGACGATATCGCCCTTCTCGACATGGTCGCCGACAACCACCAGCGGGCGCTGGTTGATGCAGGTCGACTGGTTCGAGCGCTGGAACTTCATCAGGTTGTAGATATCGACGCCGGACTTGCTGGCATCGGTCTCTTCGGTGGCGCGGATGACGATACGAGTCGCATCCACCTGGTCGACGATGCCCTTGCGCTTGGCAACGATCGCGGCGCCCGAGTCACGGGCCACCACCGGCTCCATGCCGGTGCCCACGAACGGAGCCTCGGCGCGCAGCAGCGGCACGGCCTGGCGCTGCATGTTGGAGCCCATGAGCGCGCGGTTGGCGTCATCGTTCTCGAGGAACGGAATGAGCGCCGCGGCCACCGACACCATCTGCTTGGGCGACACGTCCATCAGGTCGATCGACTCTTTGGGCGTGAGGCCGTTGTCGCCGGCGTGGCGGGCGACGACGAGATCGTCGGCGAACGCGCCCTGCTGGGTCAGCTTGGCCGTCGTCTGGGCGACGAAGTGCTTGGCCTCTTCCATGGCGGAGAGGTACACCACGTCATCGGTGACGTGCCCGTCGACGATCTTGCGGTACGGGGTCTCGATGAAGCCGTACTTGTTGACGCGAGCAAACGTCGCCAGCGAGTTGATCAGGCCGATGTTGGGGCCTTCCGGCGTCTCGATCGGGCAGATACGGCCATAGTGGGTCGGATGCACGTCGCGCACTTCGAAGCCGGCACGCTCGCGCGTCAGACCGCCAGGCCCGAGCGCCGAGAGACGCCGCTTGTGCGTGATCTCGGAGAGCGGGTTGGTCTGGTCCATGAACTGGCTGAGCTGGCTCGAGCCGAAGAACTCGCGCACCGCTGCCGCTGCCGGCTTGGCGTTGATCAGGTCCTGCGGCATCACCGTGTCAATCTCGACCGAGCTCATGCGCTCCTTGATGGCGCGCTCCATGCGGAGCAGGCCGAGCCGGTAGCTGTTTTCCATCAGCTCGCCCACCGAACGCACGCGACGGTTGCCGAGGTTGTCGATGTCGTCGATTTCGCCACGGCCGTCGCGCAGATTGACGAGCGTACGCACCACCTCGACGATGTCCGCCTTGCGCAGCACGCGCATGGTGTCGGGCGCATCGAGTTCGAGGCGCATGTTCATCTTGACGCGACCGACGGCGCTCAAGTCGTAGCGCTCCGCATCGAAGAACAGCGACTTGAACATGGCTTCGGCCGTCTCGACGGTCGGCGGCTCGCCCGGGCGCATGACCCGGTAGATGTCGAACAGCGCGTCCTCGCGGCTCTCGTTCTTGTCGACCGCCAGCGTGTTGCGCAGGTAGGCGCCAACCGTCACGTGGTCAATGTCGAGGATCGGGAGTTCGTCGAAGCCGTGGTCGACCAGCTTCTTCAGCAGCTTCTCGTCGAGCTCGTCGCCGGCTTCGGCATAGATCTCGCCGTTCTTGAGGTTGACCAGGTCCTGCGCGACGTACATGCCGAACAGGTCTTCGTCGCTGGCGAGCAGGTGCGTCAGGCCGTTCTCGGCGAGCTTCTTGGCCTGCCGGGCGGAGAGCTTCTTGCCGCCCTCGTGCACGATGTCGCCGGTGTTGGCGTCCACCAGGTCGTAAGCCGGCTTGGCGCCCTTCATCTTCTCGGCGTCATAGGGCTTGCGCCAGCCGCCCTTGGCGTTCTTCTCGTAGTTGAGCGTCGTGTAGTAGGTGGCGAGGATCTCCTCCTCGTCCATGCCGAGCGCCTTGAGCAGCGAGGTCACCGGAATCTTGCGGCGGCGATCGATGCGCGCATAGACGATGTCCTTGGCGTCGAACTCGATGTCGAGCCAGCTGCCGCGGTAGGGAATGATGCGACCGGCGAACAGGAGCTTGCCCGACGAATGGGTCTTGCCCTTGTCGTGGTCGAAGAACACGCCCGGCGAACGGTGCATCTGGGAGACGATGACGCGCTCGGTGCCGTTGATGATGAAGGTGCCGTTCGACGTCATGAAGGGCATGTCGCCCATGTAGACGTCCTGCTCCTTGATGTCCTTGACGGAGCGCGCGCCGGTTTCCTCGTCCACTTCGAAGACGATCAGGCGCAGCGTCACCTTGAGCGGCGCGGCGAACGTCATGTCGCGCTGCCGGCACTCGTCGACGTCGTACTTGGGCTGCTCGAACTCGTAGCGCACGAACTCGAGCGAGGCCGTGTTGGAAAAATCGGTGATCGGAAAGACCGACTTGAAGACGGCCTGAAGCCCTTCCTCCGGCCGACCGCCCTTGGGCTCGTCGACGAGGAGAAACTGATCATAGGAGGCCTTCTGGACCTCGATGAGATTGGGCATCTCCGTGACTTCGCGAATGCTGCCGAAGGATTTGCGAACCTTGCGACGGCCGTTGAACGTGGTAGCCATACCCGCTCTTACCTTTCTCTCGAATGTCTCGGAGGCAAATTTCCAAAGATCCGACTATCAGCCGTCGGGGCTCGGGAAATCTGCCCTGTCTAGGGATGGCGCTCGACCGGTGTGTCAACCACACGAGCCCGGCGCCTTGAATTCTTGCCCCCTCGCCGGGGGCCTGCCGCAACTACCGCCGGCTCTGCTGCCCGGCGCCGTCCAAAAAACGCGGACGGGGATACGGGGCGGCACCGTGGCACCGCCCCGAAAAGCTTCAACCTTACTTCAGGTCGACCTTGGCGCCAGCGGCCTCGAGCTTCTTCTTGATGTCCTCGGCCTCGGCCTTGGTCACGCCTTCCTTGACGGCCTTGGGAACACCCTCGACCAGAGCCTTGGCTTCGCCGAGGCCCAGAGCGGTGATCGCACGGACTTCCTTGATGACGTTGATCTTGTTTTCGCCGAAGGAGGTCAGAATGACGTCGAATTCCGTCTTTTCTTCGACGGCGGCGGCCGGAGCAGCAGCCCCACCGGCGGCGGCGACGGCCACCGGCGCGGCGGCGGAGACGCCCCACTTCTCTTCGAGCATCTTCGACAGTTCGGACGCTTCGAGCACGGTCAGGGCGGACAGGTCGTCCACGAGTTTGGCGAGATCAGCCATTTGGATTCACTTTCAATCTGGGTTTCGTTTGTATGTTCGAACCGTGGCGGGCCCAGCGGGCCCGTATCGGGATGGCGCGGCCGATGCCGCGCCGTTGCCTATGCAGCTTCGTTCTTGTCCTTGTCGGCATATGCGGCCAACACGCGGGCGACCTGACCGCCAGGTGCCTGCAGGATCGAGGCGATGCGCGTACCGGGCTGCTTGAGCATCCCAGCGAGCGTGGCGCGCAGTTGATCCAGCGAAGGCATCGTGGCCAGCGCCTTGACGTTGTTGGCGTCCAGGCCCGTCTTCCCCATGGCGCCGCCGAGAACCACGAACTTCTGGTTCTTGTCGGCAAAACCGGCCGCGATCTTGGGCGCGGTCATGGGGTCCTGGGCGTAGGCAATGACAACCGGCCCGGTAAACAGGGCCGAGATGTCCGCATTGTCGGTCTCTTTAAGAGCGAGCTTGGCAAGGCGGTTTTTGGCGACTTTGACCTGACCGCCGGCCGACTTCATCTGCTTGCGCAGATTTTCCATCTCGGCGACGGTCAGACCGGCATTACGCGCCACCACGATCGACCCAGCCGTCGCAAGCGACGCCTGGAGCGAGGTGATGAGCTCACGCTTTTCCGCTCTTTCCACTGCTAGTCTCCACATTGGCCCGGCGTAGTCGTACCGGACCGTTTGCCAATTGCTGCCGCCTCGAAACACCGAAGCGTACAGCGGGTTGATGCCTGTCAACCGGCTCCCGCAATCGGCTCCCTCACGGGCGCCGCGGCGGCAACTGGCCTGGTTCGAACCCAAACGGTTGGCCCAAAGGGCCGATCGAATTGGTCTTCACCCCGTCTATTGCAGGCGTTGATTAAGCCTTGCGGCACCTGCAGTCTCGGACAGGACTTCACCGGAGCCTTTCGGTCCGGCATCCGGGCGGGAACCGCCCGAAATCTCTTTACCGGTAGTCGCCGCATTGGCGCCGCCTACCACCGGATCATCCCCCGCGAACGCGAGGACCTCCGTTCATTCAGGCGCCGCCCTGCCAACCGAGGTTTCCCGCTTTCGCGGGAACGACCCGGCAGGTGGGGCGGCAGCCCTAAATCAGTGCACGCTCGCCGGGTCGACGTGGACGCCGGGGCCCATGGTGGTCGAAACCGCCACGCGCTTGACGTAGGTGCCCTTGGCACCGGCCGGCTTGGCGCGGCTCACGGCATCGGCGAACGCCTTGATGTTCTGCAGCAGGGCGTCTTCGCTGAACGACACCTTGCCGACACCGGCGTGCAGGATGCCCGCCTTCTCGACGCGGAACTCCACGGCGCCGCCCTTGGCGGCCTTGACCGCGCCGGCGACATCTGGGGTCACGGTGCCGACCTTGGGGTTCGGCATCAGGTTGCGCGGGCCCAGGATCTTGCCGAGACGGCCGACCAGCGGCATCATGTCGGGCGTCGCGATGACGCGGTCGAAGTTGAGGTTGCCTTCCTGGATCTGCTGCACCAGGTCTTCGGCACCCACCACTTCGGCGCCAGCCTTGCGGGCCTCTTCGGCCTTGGCGTCGCGGGCGAACACGGCCACGCGCACCGACTTGCCGGTACCGTTGGGCAGGTTCACCACGCCGCGGACCATCTGGTCGGCGTGGCGCGGATCGACGCCGAGGTTCATGGCGATCTCAACAGTCTCGTCGAACTTCGCCTTGGCGCGCGACTTGACCATTTTGACCGCTTCGTTGAGCTCATAGAGCTTCTTGCGATCGATGCCCTCACGGGCGGTGACGGTTCTCTTGCCGGGCTTGGTCATTTCTTACCCCACCACCTGGATGCCCATGGACCGGGCGGAGCCGGCGATCATGGTCATGGCCGTATCGACGTCGTCGGCGTTGAGATCAGCCATCTTCTTCTGCGCGATCTCGCGGATCTGCGCCTGGGTGATCGTCCCGGCCGATTCCTTGCCCGGCAGCTTGGAGCCGGACTTGAGGCCAACCGCCTTCTTGATGAAATAGGTGACCGGCGGCGTCCGGGTCTCGAACGTGAAGCTCTTGTCGGCGTAGATGGTGATCACGACCGGCGTCGGCTGGCCCTTTTCCATCTCTGCCGTCTTGGCGTTGAACGCCTTGCAGAATTCCATGATGTTGAGACCGCGCTGGCCGAGCGCGGGACCGATCGGGGGCGACGGGGTCGCCGAACCGGCCGCCACCTGAAGCTTCAGGTAGCCGGTAATCTTCTTTGCCATTCTTCGTCCTTTCCAGGCTCCTCGCGGGGCCTATGCTCCGTCGCCGGAAGTCACTCCGGCACTCTCGACGCCGTGGTGCGAAGTGTTGCGGCAGGCTGGCGGCCCGCCCCTTCTTCCACGGATTTTGCCGGGCGTTTTCCGTCCGGACCTCACCAGCCGCCGAAGCGGCCGGAAACCTGATTCAGCCGGCTCAGACCTTTTCGACCTGGCCGTATTCGAGCTCGACCGGTGTCGGACGCCCGAAGATCGACACCTCGACCTTGACCCGGGCACGCTCCTCGTCGACTTCCTGCACCACGCCGTTGAAGCTGGCGAAGGGACCATCGGCGACGCGCACCTGCTCGCCCACTTCGAACGAAACGGCAGGCTTGGGATGCTCCACGCCTTCCTGCACCTGATGCAGGATGGCCTGCGCTTCCTTCTCCGAAATCGGCATCGGCTTGTCGCCCGAACCGAGGAAGCCGGTGACCTTCGGCGTGTTCTTGATCAGGTGGAACGCCTGGTCGGTCATTTCCATCTTCACCAGCACGTAGCCGGGGAAGAACTTGCGCTCGGCGTCGACCTTACGGCCGCGGCGCATCTCGACCACCTTTTCGGTGGGAACGATGACGTCCTCGAACAGCTCCTCGAGCTTCTTCTGCGCTACCTTCTGGCGGATGTCCTCCGCCACCTTGCGCTCGAAGTTCGAATACGCCTGAACGATGTACCAGCGTTTGGCCATGCCGCGCTAAAGTCCCCAAAAGCTCAAATGACGAAGTCGCCGCCTAGACGGACAGGATCGTGGTCACTACCCAGGCGATCAACTGATCGACGAGCAGGAAGAAGACACTCGCAATGACACAAAACCCCAACACCATGATGGTAGAAATCACGGTCTCGTTGCGCGACGGCCAGGTGACCTTGCCGACTTCGGTCCGCACCTGCTGAAAAAACGTAATCGGATTGGTGCGTGCCATGTGCTACTTTGCTGTCGGAAATTCAGCCAACGTCAAACAGCCGCTGGAATCTCCTGGCGGCTGAGAAGTGGGTATCTAGTGCCTCGCGGCGCGGAATGCAAGCCCCGCAAGCGATACGGCAGGCCATTCAGCCTCACAGCACCGCGGTTGGCGCGGCAGCCACCGGGAGAGCGGCGCCGCGGTTGAGCATCCGCAGCGCCACCCCGAAGCCGACCAGCAGCAGGCCGGCGCCGAGCACGGTGAACGGGGAGGCGCCCAGCCGCTCGAACCACTGGGTATAGAAATGGATGGCGGCAAAGACCGCTACCGCATTGACCACCCAGCGCCGCCCGGCCCGCACCGCCCAAGCCCCGACTGCCACCAGCACCACGGCCCAGCCGATCACGAACACCATATCGGGCCAGTGCACGTCATCGTCGCCGAACAGCGAGCCGACGAGAAAGCCCAGATTGACGAGCAGGATCGCCGTCCGCGCCGCGATCAGCGCCAGCCGCTCATAGGTGTTGGGCAGACGGAGCGAGACGAGATAGCAGGCCAGCGTCAGGGCCGAGAGGACGCCGACGGTCAGCGCCGGGTGCGGCACCCAAAAGCCGTAGGTGGCATGCCAATAGGCCGTGCCGCTGCCCAGCGTCGCCGTCAGCATGACGACCGCGAGCGCCGCCAGCAGACCCGATTCGGCCAGCACCGCCACCACGGCCAGCCCCACGGTGATCGCGCTCTCCATCCAGATCGCCGCCTCGAACTTGACGACCAGCCCGCCCGACAGCGCCAGCACGCCGATGACGAGGCAGATCTGGGCGAACACCGCCCAGCGCGTGGCGCCCGAAAAGCGGAGGCCGAGCCCGGCCCCCATCAGCGCGGCACCGAGCCCGATCGCCGTCCAGGGGTCGGGCAGGATGGCGCCGACCCCGAGCGCCACGCCGACGGTGCCGAGGCCGAGCAGGATGTTGACGCCCAGCGCACCGGTATCGGCCGCCGCCAGCTGCTTCAGCCGGTCGGCCTCGGCCTGCGTCAGCTGGCCGCGCGCCACCAGATCGGTCAGATCGAGCGTGATCTTCATTTGGCTGTCCCCGAAAAGTATCGGCCGCACAATATCGGCAGGCGCCGGCGGCCCCCTCGCCCCGGCGCGATCATGGAACGTACAGTAATACCGGCCAGATGAACTCAAGCTGTCCGGCCCAGATCTGCGGCGGTCATTTTAGCTCGAATTGTGCGGCGTGGAATTACTTCGGCTTCAAGTCGCAGGCGCACAAGCGCAGGCGAAAGCGAGACCTCAAAGTGATCCCTGCCCTGTCGATTGCGCTCTCCGGCATGCAGGCCGCAACCACCGAACTGGATGCGGCTGCGTCCAACATCGCCAATTCCCAGACGACCGGCGGCGTCCCCGGCACTTCCGGCGCGCTGACCAATCCGGTCTACCAGCCGGTGACCGTGACGCTCTCGGACGAGGCCAAGAACGGCACGCCCGGCGGCGTCAAGGCCACGACGAGCAGCAGCCTCGACTACACCGAAACCTACGACCCGACCGCCCCTTACGCCGACTCCAGGGGCTATGTGGCGACGCCCGCCGTCGACCTGTCGACGCAGTTGGTCAACGTCGCCTATGCCAGGATCCAGTTCGAGGCGAATGCCAAGGTCGCCAAGGTGGCGAGCCAGATGGCAAAGACCGCCATCGATATCCTCGCCTGAACCGCGCCGCCCGCAAGCAAACTTCGCTCCGCAGATGGACTTCTTTACGCCGCGCGGCGTATAGCAGCCGCCGGTTTGATCTGCTCAGTCGAAGCGAGTAATGGCCGGCTTACCGATTTACTACATCAACCTCGCCAGCCGCCCCGACCGCCGGGCGCTGATGGAGGAGCAGTTCGGCCGGCTCGGCCTCGCGGCGACCCGCATCGAGGCCGTCACGCCCGCCGGGCTGCCGGCGGGGGTCGTCGCGCACTATGGCGATTCGCGTCGCTACAAATGGATGGCGCCGACGGAACTCGCCTGTGCGGCGAGCCACGGCCTGGCGCTGCAGGCCTTCCTCGACAGCGGCGCGACCCATGGGCTCATTCTCGAGGACGATTCGCAGCTTTCGCCCGAGCTGCCGCGAGTTCTCGCCGGGCTGACGGCTGCTCCGGCGGCCTTCGACGTGCTGCGCGTGGAGACGACGCCCTACTCCTTGTGGCTCAGTCCATGGCGGGCGCCGCTGGTCGAGGGCATCGACCTCCGCCGCGCGGTCGGCGGCTGTGCCGCGGCAGGGGCCTATATCGTCAACCGGCGGGCGGCAAAATTGCTGCTCGAGGGCGACACGCTGCGGCGCCACCCGATCGACGCCATCCTCTACGATCCTTACGGCAGTGTCGGCGCGGCCCTGACCGTGCTCCACTGCGACCCGGCCGTCTCGGTGCAGATGCTCGCCGACGGTTCGATCGCCCAGCAGAGCAACATCGAGGGCGAGCGCCGCCTCGCGCCCGGCATCAACGGCGCGCGGCCGGCCTGGCTCCGCCTCGCCTACGGGACGCGGGAGTTCTTCGAGCGCGACGTCTATCGCGGTATCGCCAAAGCCTGGCAGCAGTTTTTCCGCGGCGCCCGCAAGGAGGTCGTGCCCTATTATGGCGGCCTGCCGGCTCCGGCCCGCGCGGCGGAACGGACGAGCGAACCGGCCTGACGCGCAGGCCCGGTGAACGCTAGATCGTGACCTGCGTGCCGATCTCGACGACGCGGCCGGTGGGGATGTGGAAGTATTCGGTGGCGTCGGTGGCGTTGCGCGACAGGGCGATGAACAGCCGGTCGGCCCAGAACGGCATGCCGCCCTTCGGCGAAGGCTTCAGCGAGCGACGCGACAGGAAGAACGAGGTCGACATGATGTCGAACTTCCAGCCCAATTTGCGGGCGAGGCCCAGGGCCTTTGGGATGTTCGGCGTCTCGACGTAACCGAAGGTCACCACCACACGATAGAAGAGTTCGCTCAGCGACTCGATCCGCACCTTGTCGTCGTCGGGCACGCGCGGCAGGTTCGATGTCTGCACGGTGAGGATGACGTTCTTTTCGTGCAGCACCTTGTAGTGCTTGAGGCTGTGGAGCAGCGCCGTCGGTGCGCCGGTGGCGTCGCTGGTGAGGAATACCGCGGTGCCCGGCACGACCGTGGGGCGCTTCTTGGTCAGGTTCTGCACCAGGAACTCGAGCGGCACCTCGTCGCGGCGGGTCTTTTCGATCAGCCGCTGCCGGCCGGCCATCCAGACGAACATGATCAGCGCCAGCGCCACGGCAACCGTCGCCGGCACCCAGCCGCCATCGAGGAACTTGCCGAGGTTGGCGACATAGAAGCCGCAGTCGATGGCGACGAACGGGATCATCACCGCCGCGATGACCGGCACCGGCCACTTCCAGTTCCGCCACATCACGATGGTGAGGAAGATCGAGGTCACCAGCATGACGCCGGACACTGCGATGCCGTAGGCGGAGGACAGCGACGCCGAGCTGTGGAAGCCCAGCACCAGCAGCAGCACAGCGATCAGCAGCATGGAATTGACCTGCGGCATGTAGATCTGGCCGGACTGGGTCTCGGAGGTATGGAGCACCGTCATGCGCGGCAGGAGATTGAGGGCGATTGCCTGCTGCGCCAGCGAATAGGCGCCGGTAATCACCGCCTGCGAGGCGATGACGGTGGCGGCGGTCGCCAGGATCACCATTGGCACGAGCGACCACTGCGGGAACATCTCGAAGAAGGGATTGGCGGCGGCGTTGATTCCGCCCTGCAAAACGAAGGCCCCCTGCCCGAAATAGTTCAGCAGCAGGGCCGGAAAGACCAGCGCAAACCAGGCCATGACGACCGGTTTTCGGCCGAAATGGCCAAGGTCGGCGTAGAGCGCTTCGCCACCGGTCACGGCCAGGAACACGGCGCCCGCCACCACCGCGGCGATGCCGATGTGGGAGAACACGAAGTTCAGCCCGAAATAGGGGTTCAGCGCCAGCAGCACCCGGGGCTCGCCGATGATGTGCCAAAGCCCGGACAGCCCGAGCGAGAAGAACCAGAGCACCATGATCGGCCCGAAAACCGTCGCCACCTTGCTGGTGCCGAAGCGTTGCACGATGAACAGCCCGACGAGGATGACGAGGGTGGCCGGGATGACCCAGGGGGCGAGATTGGGCGCGATGGTCTCGACGCCTTCGACCGCCGACAGCACCGAGATAGCGGGCGTAATGATCGAATCGCCGAAGAACAGCGCGGCGCCGACGACGCCGAGCGCCGTGATCCAGAGCGTGCGACTGATGCTGAGCCGCGCCAGCGACATCAGCGACAGGATGCCGCCTTCGCCCTTGTTGTCGGCCCTGGTCACGAAGAACACGTATTTGAGCGTGACGATGACCGTCAACGCCCAGACGATCAGTGACAGGAGCCCCAGTACGTCGCTATCGAGTGTGGCAGGGTTGGCGCCGTCGGAAATCGCCTGGCGAAAGGCATAGATCGGGCTCGTTCCGATGTCGCCGTAGACGACGCCGATGGCGCCAAGCACCAGAACCTTCAGGTTCTTGTCGGCGTGGTTGGCGTGCTCGGCGGCGTCGCTTGTGACATCCAGGCCGGCAACATTCGTCTGCGTCATCAATTTATCGCTCGCCTCGGAAAGAGGCGGGCGTGTGTCTACACCCCCCGCCTGCCACACTCAACCCTGGTCGTCCGAGCGTGGTTGCAGGTTGCTTTCCTGCCTGCATTGCGCCACCGCAAAACCGGGGCGGCGGCCAGGGCCGGCCTCCCAGCCTGCGATACTCCACAAAATGGGCACGCCTGGGCAGGGCTGCCACTGCGGGCCAGCTATGCGTCCGGGTCGCGGCAGTGCCGCACATGCGGCCCATGGTTCGACAAGCTCACCATGAGGGGAGAGTTTATCGGCGCTATTCCTGTTGTCGCCCTCATGGTGAGCGTGTCGAACCACGAGGACAGGCACCGCCCTCACCGATCAGCCCACAAACAGAAACGGCGGCGGCCCGGAGGCCGCCGCCGTACGCGCGAGAGGGGTGCGCGATGGGGTCGGAAGTTACGCCGCCGCCTTCTTGGCGAGGTCGGCCTCGCGAGCGGTCTTGGTGGCGTTGGTCCACCAAAGGAGGTTGTCGAGCAGCTCGGGCACGAAGGGGTCGAACTTGGACTTGCTCTCTTCCCAGGTCTTCTGGCCCATCATGATGGGGAGGAAGTCCGAGCCGCCGATGTGGACGGCGTGGCGGACCGGGGCGGCCTGCAGCTCGACCATGATGTTGCGCAGGTGTTCGATGGCGCGGGCGGCGCCGACCGAACCGTAGCCGATGAAGCCGACGGCCTTGCGGGTGAACGGAGTGTAGGCCCAGTCGATGGCGTTCTTGAGAGCGCCGGTGATCGAGCGGTTATACTCGGCGACGACGATCAGGTAGCCGTCGAACTCCTTCAGCTTGGCCTGCCAGCGGGCGGCCTCGGCGTTCGGGGTCGGCATCCAGGCGTCGGAAGCCGGCGCGTCGAACAGCGGCAGATTGTAGTCGCGCAGGTCCACCAGCTCGGCCTCGACGTCGCCGCGGGCCTTCAGGTGATCGAGAATCCACGCCGCCGGCTTGTCGCCGAAACGGGTGGGGCGGGTGCTGCTGATGATAACAGCGATCTTTGGCTTGCTCACTTCAGTGTCCTCACTTGCCAGTCACAAATCGTAACTGAGGGGAAATATGTGCCCGCCTCGCTCAGCCACAAGGAGGCACGAAACTGTCACGTGACCACACCGACGATCCCTGGAGCCATCGGACTGCGTAAGGCACACTGATGTGCGCAAGCGGATTCCGGGCTGTTGCGGCCCGTTTCCTGCTGCCCCGGCTCAACCCTCAGTGTCGCCATTAGCGGCAAACTGCGCCCGGATCGTCCAACGATGCCGAACAATGTACTGCATCACCGATGCCCGGCTTCCTCCATCCCGAAGCCCGCCCTTCCCCCGCGACAACCTGCCCCTTTGACATTGTAAATGCCCGAATTGGCGGTTAGCGTTATTGCGCCTGTCGCAGTCGGCAGCGCGCATTTTGGGGGACTCGATGTCACTTAAGACTCTATCGGCAATCGTGCTTGGGGCGATTATTGTCGCCTCGGGCTCGGGGACTGCGTTCGCCTATAACCGTCACGTTCATATTCACAATCGGGCTTCGGTTACGATCTCCGAGTTCTATGCATCGAACGTGAGCGCGGACAATTACGAGGAAAATATCCTGCACGGCGATGTGATCCGTGCCGGCGAAACCTGGGATATCAACATCGACGACGGCACCGGCTACTGCAAATACGACTTCCTCGCCGTGTTCACCGACGGCTCGCAAGCCAAGAAAGACGGCGTGAACGTCTGTGAAGTGAGCGACTTCTACTTCGACGACTGAGTCGCAGACCAACCCGAACACCCGCGGCGCGATCGGGCTTCGGCAACTGACGGGCATTGGCGCCGGGAGACGGGACGGGGCGTAACCCCTTCCCCGGCGCTCACCCCTCCACTCAGCCTTGCGCCTCAACCCTGTCCGTCGAGCGCCGCGAGATAGCGCCGGACGGCTTCGGGAAAGCCCAGCAGCAGCGCATCGGCGGTGATGGCGTGGCCGATCGAGACTTCCGCCACGCCCGGCACCGCGGCCTGGAAGGCCGGCAGGTTTTCGAGCGTCAAATCATGGCCGGCATTGATCCCGAGCGTCGTGCCGTCGCGCCCGGCCAGGGCGTGTGCCGCCTCGGCGGTGGTGCTGAGCTTGTTGAGTTCGTCCGGCCCGCTGGTGGTGCCGTAGCTGCCGCCATAAGGGCCGGTATAGAGCTCGATCCGGTCGGCGCCCAGCGCCCAGGCCTGCGCCGGCAGCGCCGGGTCGGCATCGACGAACAGCGACACGCGAATCCCCAGCGCCTTCATCACGTCGATCGCGCTTTCGAGCAGTTCGCGGTTGCCGGCGATGTCCCAGCCATGGTCTGAGGTTGCCTGCGACGGATCGTCGGGCACGAACGTCACCTGGTCGGGATGGGCTGCCTCGACCAGTTGCAGGAAGGCTTCCGAGGGGTAGCCTTCGATGTTGTATTCGGCGTCCGGGTAGTCGGCCCTCAGCATCGCCTCGAGTTCGAACACGTCGGTACGGCGGATATGTCGCTCGTCGGGCCGCGGATGAATGGTCAGTCCCGCGGCGCCGGCGTCGAGCACGGCGCGCCCGATGCCGACCACGCTCGGCCAAGGCAGGTTGCGCCGGTTGCGCAGCATGGCGACGGCATTGAGATTGACCGAAAGCGAGGTCATGGCGTGCATCTCCGTTACGGTTGCGGCGCATTGATGCGGCAACGTGCCGGAGGCCGCAAGGCTGCGCCTATGCGGCGCAGACCCTGTTGCTTGGGCAGTCGGGCTACATCCCCTCTGGCCCGCGCGAAATCGCGGCCAAACCCGTACGGACCACCTCGATCAGCCCGAGCGGCACCATCAGGGCGATGAAGCTGTCGATCTTGCTGGGCTTTCCCGTCACCTCGAAGACGAAGCTCTCGACCGTCGCGTCGACGATCTGGGCCCGGAAGGCGTCGGCGAGGCGCAGCGTTTCGGCCCGCTGTTCACCCGTGCCACCGACCTTGATCAGCGCCAGCTCACGCTCCAGTGCCCGCCCCTCGGCGGTCAGGTCGTGCACCTTATGCACCGGGATCAGCCGCTCGAGCTGCAGCTTGATCTGCAGCAGCACCTTTGGCGTCGCCATGGTCACGACGGTGATCCGGCTCAGGCCCTTTTCGTGCTCCGTCTCGGAAACGGTGAGACTGTCGATGTTGAAGCCGCGCGCCGCGAACAGGCCGACGATGCGGGCGAGAATGCCTGGCTCGTTGTCGACCAGCACGCTCAGCGTGTGCCGCTCGACGGTCTGGGTCTCCGGCGCGAGAAAGTAGGCCGACCCGGTCGGCTGCATCAAATGGGCGTTCATCAAACCATCTCCCTGCCCTTGGCATCGATCACGCTGCCGATGTCGTCGGTGAAATCGGGCAGGATCATTTCATTGTGCGGCTTGCCCGACGGAATCATCGGCAGGCAGTTTTCGTCGCGCTCGACCAGGCAGTCGAACAGCACCGGCTTCTTGACGTCGATCATCTCGGCGATCGCGTCGTCGAGCTTGGCAGGGTCGTCGCAGCGGATGCCGTGCGCCCCATAGGCTTCGGCCAGCTTGACGAAGTCGGGCAGGCTTTCGGCGTAGCTGTGGGCGTAGCGGCCGCCATGCAGCAGGTCCTGCCATTGCCGGATCATGCCCAGCCGCTCATTGTTGAGGATGAAGATCTTGACCGGCAGTTCATACTGCACCGCCGTCGAAATCTCCTGCATGGTCATCTGCACGCTGCCTTCGCCGGCAATGTCGATGACGAGCGCATCCGGGTGCGCCACCTGCACGCCGATCGCCGCCGGCAGGCCGTAGCCCATAGTGCCGAAGCCGCCCGAGGTCATCCACCGGTTCGGCATTTCGAACGGGAAGTGCTGGGCGGCCCACATCTGGTGCTGGCCGACCTCGGTGGTGATGTAGACGTCGCGGCTCTTGCTGCCTTCATAGAGCCGGCGGATCGCATGCTGCGGCTTGATGATGGTCGAGGACTGCTTGAAGCCGAACGAATGCTTGCTCCGCCAGGCATCGATCTGCGCCCACCACGGCGCCAGCGCCTCGGTGCGCGGCTGGTTGGTCTTGCTGCGCCAGATGCGCACCATTTCCTTCAGCACGTGCCCGCAGTCGCCGATGATCGGCAGGTCGATGATGACGTTCTTGTTGATCGAGCTGGGATCGATATCGACGTGAATCTTCCGGCTGCCGGGCGAGAACTTGTCGATCCGGCCGGTGATGCGGTCATCGAAGCGGGCCCCGATATTGATCATCAGGTCGCAGTCGTGCATCGCCATGTTGGATTCGTAGCTGCCGTGCATGCCGACCATACCCAGCCACTGCGGCGACGAGCCCGGCATCGAGCCCAGCCCCATCAGCGTCGACGTGACCGGGAAGCCGGTGAGCTCCGCCAGTTCGCGCAGGTGCGCGCTGGCCTGCGGGCCGGCGTTCACCACGCCGCCGCCGGTATAGAAGATCGGCCGCTCGGCCTTGAGCATCATGTCGACCGCCGCCTCGATCAGCCGCGTGTCGCCCTCGAGCTGCGGGTGGTAGCTGCGGTGGCGCGTGGTTTCGATCTCGTCCGGGCGGTAGTAAGTGCCGACCGCGAACTGGATGTCCTTGGGGATATCGACCAGCACCGGCCCCGGCCGCCCGCTATTGGCGATATAGAACGCCTCGTGCAGGATGCGTGGCAGGTCGGCAATGCTTTTGACCAGGTAGTTGTGCTTGGTGCAGCTCCGGGTCAGCCCGACGGTGTCCCCTTCCTGGAACGCGTCCGAGCCGATCAGCGTCGTCGGCACCTGCCCGGTGATGCACACCACCGGCACCGAATCCATCAGCGCATCGGCGAGCCCGGTAATGACGTTGGTGGCTCCCGGCCCCGAGGTCACGAGCATCACCCCGACCCGGCCGGTCGAGCGCGCATAGCCTTCCGCCATGTGCGAGGCGCCCTGCTCGTGCCGCACCAGCACGTGGCGCACCTGCTCCTGCTGGAACATCGCGTCGTAGATCGGCAGCACGGCGCCGCCCGGATAGCCGAAAATGTCGGTGACGCCCTGGTCGGCCAGGGCCTGGATCACCATTTCCGCGCCCGTCATCTGCTGGGGCATTCTTCTCTCCTCTCGGCAGCACCGCCGCCCTATTCATCCTGGCTGATCGCGAACCGCCAGGGCGGAATCGCGGGCAATAAAAAAGGCCCCGTAAGGGACCTTGACGCGCACCGACCTTCGCGGGGAATTACCCCACGTGACCGATGCGCCTGCCTACTACGAGAATGAGTGCCCGCACGGGACCGCTCCTTGAAATTGAGCCACACACATAGGCGCGCCGCCGCGAGGGTGTCAAGCCAGTGCTGCTGACCTGCTCGGGGTCACACCCGCGGCCGATCGAGCAGCAGCGCCTCGTTGCCGTTGTAGCTGCCGCGGGCGAATTCGGCGAAGCCGAGCTTTTGTGCGACGCGCAGCGAACCGCCATTGCCGGGGTCGATCATGCAGACGAGGCGGTCGCCGGTGCCGTGCTCGGCGGCCCAGCCAAGGGCACCGCGCATCGCCTCCTCCGCCAGCCCCTGCCCCCGCATCGGGGCGGTCAGCGCCCAGCCGGCCTCCATCGTGCCCTCGATCGAGGGCGTCACGGCCCGGCGCATCTCGTGGAAACCGGCCTCGCCGGCGAAGGCGCCGCTCGCCCGATGCTCGAGGGCGAAGAAGCCGAAGCCCATAAAGTGCCACATGCCGATATGCCGCAGAAAGCGCGACCAGGCCGCCTCGCGCGAGAAAGGCACCCCGCCGATGAAGCGCGTCACCTGCGGATCGGCCCACATCGCCGCATAGGCGGGAAAGTCGTCGATGGCGTAGGGGCGGAGGCGAAGGCGAGCAGTCTCGATAACGGGAATGAGGGGCATGGCCTGATTGAAGCTCTCGGCAGGGGATGTTGCACATAGAGGGGCGGCAGCCCATCGCGGTCAAGCTCTTGCCGGCCGGCCGCGAATGCGACACCGTCGATGAAACGGCTGGAGGAGCCCACCTTGCACAAGTCCCTGATCATGGCCGCGCTGTTGGCGCTCGTCGCCCTGCCGGCCGTCCCCGCTTCGGCGCGGGATCTCGACGGCATCACCAAGGCCGAGGCAGCGCTCGATGCCGCCTGGGCGGATAGCCCGCTGGCCGTGCGGCAGGCCTTCTTCGTCGACGGCGAACCGGGCGGCTTCGGCGTCTACAAGGTACGCGCCGATTCCAAGTTCAAGGCCGGCGAAAAGCTCGTCACCTACGCCGAGCCGGTCGGGTACAACTGGAAGGCCAATACCGACGGGACTTACAGCTTCGGTTTCGACGTCGACCTGTCGATCAAGTCCCCGGACGGCAAGGAACTGATGTCGAAGGCGGATTTCGCCCATCTGGCGCTGACCAGCCACGCCAGGAACCACGAGTTCATGGTCATCCTGACCCTCGACCTGACCGGTGCCGGTCCCGGCGACTACATCGCCGCCTATACCCTGCGCGACATCGCCTCGGACAAGTCGACGGTCATCAACCTGCCCTTCTCGATCGTGAACTAGGCAGTCAGTTCCGATCGGTCTGCTCCTGCGCACCAGGCGCGCTGGGTAATACTTCTCCCAGATGCCGGGCAAGCCCAAAAGGAAAATTGACAGCGATCAATGACGCTGCTGTGCCGCTCGGCTAACCAAGCGCCGGAAATGCTGCCGGCGCAATCGGTTTGTCTTGCAGTGCTTCGGGGAGATCGTGGTGCTGTCCGTCATCGAGGGATTTATCGCGCAGATTAGGGCGGTCGATTCGATCGACAAGGCGCGCGACGTGCTGCGGGAAGTGGACAGCTGGCTCGGCGCCCGCAGCGCCGTGCTGCTCCAATTCGGTCCGAGCCTCGCCTCCCCGCCCCGAGTCGTCGATACCGACTCGCACCGGGCCCGGGCCTGGGCGGCTTACTTTGGCGATTTCGGCCCGTTGGGCGCGAGGATCGCGGTGCGCCGCATGGCGCCCCTCGGGCGCTCGCTCGCCCCGGAGGCGCGGGTTGAGGACGACGACCCGTTCGAAGCGATGATGCGGGCCAACGACCTGGCCGACAGCATCGCCGTCCCCATCGTCGAGTGGGGCGAGGCCGCGGGAGTGGTGTTCCTCGCCGGCGCGCAGCGCGAGCGGCTGCTGGCCGATGCGCTGCCGATCGTCTGCTACGCCTTGTTCGCTCAGGTGCGGGGCCTTAGCGCTGCCGAATCCGGGGACCGCGGCCCGCTGACGCGGCGCGAACTGGAGATCATGCGCCTTTCGGCCGATGGGCTGACGTCCGCCGAAATCGCCGAGCGGCTGGGCATCTCGCCGCGCACCGTCAACCAGCACGTCGACAACGTCGTCGGCAAGCTCGGCACCCGCAACCGCGCGCATTCGATCGCCGAACTGCTGCGCAGCGCCGTCCTCACCTGAAGCCCCCGCAACCGGAGTCCTCCATGGCCGACAGCAGCAAGATTCAGATCACCCAGCATTCCTCGCTCGGCGCCGCCTGGTTCGCCGGCTGGCTCTTCACCATCGGCTACCTGCAGCTCAATTTCTGGATGGGCGTGCTTGGGGTGGTGGTCTGGCCGTACTACCTCGGCGCACATTTCATGGCGCACTGAGGCGGCAGTCGCCTCGCCGGCCCTCCTCCACCAAGCAAAACGGCCCCGGGAACCCCCGAGGCCGTCATATTCAACCGAAGCTGATTGGGCTCAGTACCCGCCGGGGCACACGGCCTTCCAGCGGTTGTGGTGGTGGTGATCCGGACGGTACCAGCAGTAGCCGTCCTCGCCGACCACGTGGCCGATGACCGCTCCGGCAACAGCGCCGACGCCGGCCCCGACCGCCGCGCCGGCGACCGTACCGGTCGACGCAGCGCCGAGCAGGCCGCCCGTCAGCGCACCGATACCAGCGCCCTGTTCCGTCGTGGTGCATGCCGTCAGCGACAGCGCCGCCACCAACGCGATGATGAGTTTATGCATTCTTGCCTCCGCTTGCATATCGGGCTCTGCAATGTCGCTGTGACGCAAAGGTTCCGATCAGTGCCCCCGATATCTAGCCTGTTCCGAGCATTGTGGCAATTTCGCATCGGGATTTGGGCGGGCCATCAGCTGCGCCACGCCCAGTCGGCCATGCGGCTGCGGAACCAGGTGCGTTGCCGCTTGGCGTATTGGCGGGTGGCGGTGACGGCCAGTTCGATAGCGCGCTCGCGGCTGAGTTCGCCTGCCAGCCAGCCGGCGATTTCGGGCACACCGATCGCCTTCATGGCGGGCAGGCTGGGATCGAGGCGGCGGGCGAGAAAGGCCTCGACCTCCGCCGCGGCGCCCGAGGCGAACATCGCCTCGAAGCGGGCTGCGATCCTTAGCCGCAGCAGCTCGCGGTCGGGGTTGAGGACGATGCGCTCGACTGCAAAGCCTTCGAGCAGCCCGCGCTGCGCGTGATCCTGGAAGACTGCCAGCGACGTGCCCGTTGCCCTGAGCACGGCGAGAGCCCGGGCGACCCGCTGGGGATCGGGCGCCTGGAGCCGGGCCGCCATCAGCGGGTCGCGCGCCGCCAGCAGCCGGCCGCGCTCCGCCGGGCCGAGGCCCTCGAGCTCGGCGCCGATTTCCGCAAGGATCTGCGGCGGCACTGGCGGCACATCGGCAAAACCGTGCACCAGGGCATCGAAATAGAGCCCTGTCCCCCCGGCGAAGATCAGCGGCCGCCCTTCGGCCGAGGCTATGACGCCGGCCGCTGCCGCGACCCAGGCGCCGGTCGAAAAGCGGGCGGCCGGATCGACGAAACCGTAAAGCGCATGCGGGGTGTCGCCCATCTCCTCGACGGAGGGCCGGGCAGTGACGATGCGGAGTCCCTCATAGACCTGCAACGCATCGGCGTTGACGACGATGCCCCCCGATTGGCGCGCCATGGCCAGCGCCAGCGCCGACTTGCCGCTGGCGGTGGGACCCGCTATCAACACCGCTCGCTGCTGCCCGGCCACCGCCAATTCCCTCCCCGAGTGCTGCCACCATGTCGGTTCTTTGCCTGATCGCCAACCCGCAGGAGCCGATGTTCGACGTTGCCATCGCCGGCGCGATACATCGCGAAATCGGCGGCGAACTCAACTGGCTCAATCACGGCATCGCCTGTGAAATCGTGGCGCCCAGGGCGCCCGAACCCTTAGCCATTGCCCGCGCGGCGCTGGGCGACGCCCCGGTGGACATCTGCGAGGTGTCCCAAAGCTGGCGGCGCAAGAAGCTGCTGATCGCCGACATGGATTCCACCATGATCCAGCAGGAGTGCATCGACGAACTCGCCGATGCCGTCGGCATCAAGGCCGAGATCGCTGCCATCACCGAACGGGCCATGCGCGGCGAACTCGATTTCGAGCAGGCGCTGATGACCCGCGTCGCGCTGCTCAAGGGCCTCGACCGCAAGGCGATGGAGGAAGTGCGCCGCGAAAAGATCACGCTGATGCCAGGCGGCCGGGCGCTGGTGCAGACCATGAAGGCTTACGGCGCCCACACGGCGCTGATTTCAGGCGGCTTCACGTTCTTTGCCGACTTCTTCGCCAAGCGTATCGGTTTCGACGAAGCCACGGCCAATACGCTCGAATTCGATGGCGACCGGCTTGCCGGCACGGTCACGCTCCCTATCGTCGACAAGCAGATCAAGCTCAGACGGCTCAAGGCGCTGGCCGAAGAACTTCAGATCGGACTTGAGCAGACTCTGGCGGTCGGCGATGGCGCCAACGACCTCGACATGATCCGCGCCGCCGGCCTCGGGGTCGCCTACCGGGCCAAGCCTGCCGTCGCGGCCGCCGCCGGGGCCCGCATCGAGCATGGCGACCTCACGGCCCTGCTCTACCTCCAGGGCTACAGCGACGAAGAGATCGTCCGGTGAACTCCGGCGAGGCGCCCAGCGTCCGGCTGCTCACGCCGCGCCTGCTGCTCCGGGCGTGGGAGGATCGAGACCGCGCGCCGCTTGCCGCCATCCTCGGCGACCCCGAGGTGCGCCGCTATTACCCGGCCGTCGCCACGCCCGAGCAGACCAATGCCCAGATCGACTTTTCGCTCGATCGCATCCGCTCAGGCGGCTTTCATTTTGCCGCCGCCGAGTTGCGCGACACCGGCAGGCTCGCAGGGCTGATCGGCATCGGCGTCATCCCCGACGATACGCGCGCCGCCATTCCCGGCCATCCCGAAATCGAAATCGGCTGGCAGCTCGACAAGGCGGTCTGGGGCCAGGGTCTCGCGCCGGAAGGGGCGGCCGCGTGGCTCGGCCATGCGTTCGGGGCGCTCGGCCTGCCCGAAGTCGTCGCCTTCACGGCGGCAATCAACCGGCCATCGCAGCGCGTGATGGAAAAGCTCGGCATGCATCGCGACCCGGCCGACGACTTCGACCACCCGCGCCTCGCCGAGGGCCACCCGCTGCGGCCGCACGTGCTGTATCGGATCGCGGCGCGGGAGTTCGCTCAGGGACGACGCGCACACAGCTAGACAGTCCCGTGGCGACCCCTCACCGGCCTGCCGACCACGCTCTCCCCAGCGGGGCGAGGGTTTCATTTGCCTCGCGGTTCCTGCGTCCCCTCGCCCCTCTGGGGAGAGGGTCCGGGTGAGGGGCGCCACCGGCAAGAACCTCTCCTACGAGGCCGCGAGCTTGACGCCGATGAAGCGCGCCTGGCCGGATGGATCGATGATCTTGAACAGCATGGCAGTGCGGCCTGCCTTGACGGCGTCGGCGACGATCGCTTCGACCTCGGCGACGGTCGTCACCTTGTGCTGGTTGGCTTCGGCGACGAGGAGGCCGGGAACGAGGCCTTTCTGGTCGGCGTCGCTCCCCGACACCACCGAGGTGATGACCAGCCCCTGCGCGGTGGGCGACAGCCCATAGGTCTTGCGCCCGGCCGCATCGAGCACAGCGAGCTTGAACCCGATGAGATCGCCCAGTGTCGGCGTGCCAGCCGGGCTCGGCTTCTTGTTTGGCTTCGGGGTCGCGGCTGCGGCCGGCCTGGTCGTTGCCGGCGTATCCTCGAGGCGCTTCAGCGTCACCGACACCGACTGCTGCTTGCCGTCGCGCAGCACGGTCAGTTCCACGGTCTTGCCCACCGCCGTTTCGGCCACCAGCCGCGGCAGGTCGTGCATAGTCTCGATCGGCTTGCCGTCGAAGGTCAGGATGATGTCGCCATCCTCGACGACGCCATCGGCCGGCCCGGCCTTGGTGACGTCGGTCACCATGGCGCCGTGCGTGTCGCTGCGCCCCATGGCGGCGGCGATATCGTCGGTGACGTCCTGAATGCCGACCCCGAGCCAGCCGCGCCGGGTCTCGCCATAGGCGACGAGCTGGTCGACCACCGGTTTGGCGAGGTCCTCGGGAATGGCGAAGCCGATGCCGAGCGACCCGCCGCCCTCGGCGATGATGGCCGAGTTGATCCCGATGACCTTGCCGTTCATGTCGAACAGCGGCCCGCCCGAATTGCCCTGATTGATCGAGGCGTCGGTCTGGATGAACGAATCGTAGGGCCCGGACTGGATATCGCGGTTGCGCGCCGAAACGATGCCGAGTGTCACCGAACCGCCCAGCCCGAAGGGATTGCCGATCGCCATCACCCAGTCGCCGACCTGCGCGGCGGTGCTGTCGCCGAACTGCACGAACGGCAGCGGCTTGTTGGCGTTGATCTTGAGCACCGCGAGGTCGGTCTTGGCATCGTCGCCGATGATCTTTGCCGGGTAGTGACTGCCGTCGGTCAGGTAGATCTGGATGTCGTCCGACCCGTCGATGACGTGGTTGTTGGTGACGATCAGCCCGTCCGCGCTGATGATGAAGCCCGAGCCCAGGCTTTCCGCATCCTCGGGGATGCCGCCATCGGAATTGGGATTGGCCTTGCCCGGCGCTTCGGGCTGCGCGCCATCGGGCGACTTGGGCAGAGGCAGCGCTGCGGAGCCGTGGTGGATCGAGCTGATGTTGACCACCGAGGGCGAGAGCCGCGCCGCCAGTCCCGCCACGGGCGTCGGGCCATCGGCATGAGCGGCAGCAGCAGCCAGCACCACGGACAAGCCGAGCACGAACCCCGCGCCGGGCCCAGTTACGCTACGCAAACGCATGCCGCTGCTCCGTTGCGGCAATACCAGACTCAGCCGCGTCGCCCCCACAAAATGCCAAGTCCGGCCGCAACGCAACCCGGGCCGACAGCACGAGTGCGTGCCGGCCGCCGTTCTGCCCGGCGGCGCGCCCTCGATGCATCAGTGGGGGAAAGCTCACCACCCGCGCCTCGGCTATCGTCTATGGCCGATGCCCGCCCGACAGAGTACCCCCACCCTTGATCCCTCCCCGCATGGGGAGCGAGAGTGGGTGGCACGGCCATGCCCCATGGCCTCCCTCCCCCTTGCGGGGAGGGATGGGGCGGGGGTTCTTGTCCATAACCAGCCTGTCCCAACCCCTGTGCGATCCGCCTGGGGCTGGGCCGACCGCAGGTCGTGGACGAAGCAAGGCCGGGGGCGCCGCCTTGCTTGGCAGCGTCCCTCCAGAAAAGGACCAGCCGACCTACTGGCCCGTCGCCGGTGTGGTCGCCGGCGCCGGGGTGGTGGAAATCACCGGCGCTGCCGAGGAAGGCGCGGCGACCGAGGTGCCCGCCGTACTGCTGCCGCCATCGGGCCCGCCCGACAGCAGATTGCTGTCGGCCGGCGGGATGACGTCGGGCACCGGGGCGACATCGGGCGTCGCCGTCGAAGCCGCCGCCGCGGCGGGCGGCACGTTGGCCTTGCCGCTGTCCGAGAAGTACTTGAAGAACTGCGAGTCGGGCGACAGCACCATCGTGGTGCCGTTGGTGCCCAGGCCCGTGCGGTAGGCCTGCAGCGAGCGATAGAACTCGAAGAATTCGGGGTCGGCGTTGAACGCCTCGGCGTAGATCTGGCTCCGCTGGGCATCGCCCTGGCCGCGCAGGATTTCCGAATCGCGGGTCGCGTCGGCGACGATCTCGATCGACTGGCGGTTGGCGATGGCGCGGATCGACTGCGCCGCCTGCT
>Ga0209233_1000296_pt1 | contig 62313 bp, 85 predicted proteins | sample AraplaCL_Cvi_mCL_FD_184269 | JGI IMG/M metagenome (GOLD analysis project Ga0209233, IMG submission 184269) | Arabidopsis root microbial communities from the University of North Carolina, USA - plate scrape CL_Cvi_mCL (SPAdes) (version 2) | ecosystem: Host-associated > Plants > Roots > Endosphere...
CCGGTAAACTGATCGGCGTGATAACGATGGACCCGCCGTGCGTGATATCGATCATAACATCAACCGCATCACCTTGCCAACCCAGGGTTTGAATCAGGTTGCTATTGCCAGCGTTGTCTAGCTGCGCTACCTGTGCCCCAGAGTTTAGGTCGAGAATTTGCATCTGGACCCGGAGTTTCATCACGCACCGCCAAGAGTCATTTCTTTAATAACTAACTCGCGGTTCTGGTGAATGTAGTCTTCGTGGTTGTCGCCCTTCTCGGTGAGGGTAGCGAGCAGGGAAGTCCCATTGCGGGTTTCCTCCCATACTTCCACGTAGACATTAGGTTCGACCAGTTCAATACGGACTTTGGTGGTCATCAGCCTTTGCGCCTGTTCGTTGTTTTCTTCACGACTCGCAGGTTGCTACGAGCGTTGCTCAGCTTACTTCCACCAGTGGACCCGCTCTTGTGATCCACTTCCTTGCCGTCCACCTTGGCTTTACCTTCCCGACCTAATGCCCGCACAGCCTTATTGCGCTGATTACGGTTATCGATCTGGGACTGCTTGCCATGGTACTCGGCGTATTCTTTCGCGTAGTTACGCGGCTCTTTGCGTGGCATTAGCCGATCATCACCGGGATATAGATAAAGTCCCCAACGTTAATAACGCTAGAGTCCGTGATCTGGGGATTGGCGAACATCAACGCTTCAACAGTCAAGCCGAAACGTACAGCAATGTCCGCGTAGGTGTCCAACGGTTTAGCGCGATAAATCGGCATCGTGATAGCCCCGTGTTAGAATTAATTGCCGGTAGCCCATCCATACGGATCGTTACCCGGCTACAGGTAGACTCGGTTCAAAGCTCCGAACTGGCGGTGTCCGTACTAATAGACTACCGGCAATTAATTCAGTGGAACACTAAGCATCGTTGCCCGGTGTGTGGAGGGGAGCCACAGTATGCGGTCTGATACTTAGTGCTCCACTGAATTAACTACGCTGCATGGCGGTTTCACGCGGGGGAGGGGACATTACTCCCGCCATGCAGTGCAGAAACTTATTACTTCAAGTGCTGCTTGATTTCCCAGAGCTTGGCCTTGAGCCAGCCCTTAGCAGCAGCGGTGGCGTTACCCAGCATGGTTTCAATCTGGGTTTCGATTTCGGTCGCCACATTATGTGCTGCGGCCTTCGACTGCAAGTGCTTCTGTACTTCGTTCTCTGCGGCTACCGGGTCTTTCAGATACGGCTTACCGGGAGGGTGGTCAAGCTCCTGCTCGTCCTGCAACTCCGCTCCATCCAGCGCCGCTTTCAGTTCCGCGTCCTGCGCCTTCTGCTCTGCGTTCTCGCCGTCGAGGATGGCCGCACGCTCTGCGAGCGCTGCATTGGTGGCCTTCTGTTCGTCGGTCAAGCCGTCTTCCTGCGGCGGCTTCTGGTCTTCGGTCTGGCTTCCCGCCGCAACGTCTGCGCTTTCAGAACCAGTCGTGGACCCTTCCTGATTCGTGGGCGGGGTCTGGTCAGACGTTGCGGCGGTACTCTGGTCGGCAGGCTGTCCAGTCGGAAGCTGTTGGCCTGTCTGTTGTTCGTTGGTATTAGTTTCGTCGGTCATCGGGTCACCTTAATGGGTCGCGGCCTGCCGCGCAAGAGGTTGTATAAAACTCTACAACGCCCGGGGGCCGAACGCAAGCCCCCTCTAATAAAGGAGCCGGGTGAACTTAATCACCCGGCTACCTAGACCTACTTCCTGTAGCTACCGCTTCCGAAACTTATTGGCGATTACTCGTCGCCAAGCAGGTCTTCGCCGTCTTCCGCAAGGTTCTGCTCGTCTTCCTGCGTCACGGGTTCCTGCTCGTCGGCGGCACGCTCGCCGTTGTGCCACACGCGGAGGGTCGGGGTACCATCGCCGCCTTCCTCGCCGTCCGGGAAGTAGCGCGTCACGACATGAATACCGAGCTTCTTGCCGAGCGAGCTAAAGTAGCTCTGCTTCTGGCTGGCCTTACGCTTGGCGTCTTCTGCCTGCGTCAGCACCACGCCTTCCTTGGTCTGCGCGCCTTCCGTGCCGGTGACCGGGATCGCGAAGGACTGGCCCTGCGACATCTTGTCGAGCGGGTACTGCGAACCACGCGGGGCGAATTCGATTTCACGCTTGGGGATCGAGACGCCATCTTCGATAACGATATTGAACGACATGACTGTAACTCCTTAGAGGTTTGGTTGGTTGTGCGGCCCTGCACTGCGACCGTGGACATAGTAGAACAGACGCGATTTCAACTTGTCAACTACTTTCTTCAACTTTCTTTGTCGGGGTCAATCAAGTCTGCTGCCATCGCTTCCAGACGGTCGGCCAACTTAATCACTTCGGCCTCACGCAACTGCCGTCCCTTGTCTCCCTGACTCATAAACCGATACCACCCAGCGGTGTAGCGTACCGATATCTCTTTGCCATGGGCGCGCTGCCATGCGGTTTCAAGGCGGCGGCACACGGCGTCAATGTGTTCTGCTTGCGCATACTGGCGATCCATCTGCCTACCCTTGGCCTTGTCTGTCCGTACGTTCCGGCGAACCTCATAGCGCGTCGTCATAGGTTGAACGTCCCCACCGGGTAGCGGGCCTGTCCCGAGCCGCCCAGACGCTTACACACGCCCACCCAGCCGTTATCGTGGTTGTGTCCATGGCCGTGCTGCGGACGGAGCATGCAGACCAAGTGCGCCAGTTCGTGCGGCACTACGTCTTCAAGTACGGCATTCAGGTTTTGTTCCACGGCGGCTTTACTGATCCGCACCAGCAACAGCACCTTGGCATTAGGTCGGCGGATCACGCCCGCCGCACCGGCTGCGCCGCAATGCTTGAGCTTCAACATGGACTCTTGGTTATGGAACGCCAGAACAAAATCGTGAGGCTCGTGAATCTGGTACGTGTTCTTAGCCTCAGTCCACAGAGCCTTAGCCCGCTTGATGACTTTATCAATGTCATCGGTACGGTTGTCGGCGTTGTAGTATTTAAAGGGTGACCCCTGCAACCCGTCAGGCATGACGCTTAAACTCCGCTACTGGTTCGTGTGAGAAGTGGACAATCACGTTGTCCGTTCCGTCTTCCAACTTTGTCTTGCACCAGCACTCCCGACTTAATTCGTGGCCCTTGCCGAACAAAGGTATGACGTGGAAGTCTGTACCTTTGTCGAACACACCCCACTGACCGGCTGAGACTTTATGCGGCTTCACCAGTTACCTCCTATCGTCTCAGCTTCCCCGAACGTACACGGCCCGCACAGCCCTGTGGCTGGATGGACTGGCGATTGCCCGCATACTTCACACTCGTAATCCCATCGCGGTTCATTGCTATTAGGGTCGAGCGGTGGCCGTGGGTCTACGTGACCTTGCCCGTCTACGCGCTTATTATTCATGGCTAGCCCAGCCTGTATTCAAGTTGGCGAGTCATTTCCATCAGGCGTTGCCGCGTGATGCGGTTCGACAAACCTTCGATCTTGATCCAAGGGTTATCGTAGCTAATCGCCGGATGGCACCCGTAGACTTTATAGTACGCGTCCGTGTACCGTTCCACCAGTCCTTTCAGACTGCGATCCATCTTGTGCTTGCTCTGTTCCTTGGGCATCAGCACGTTAGACTGAATGGTGACCATGGGCTACACCCCTACGTCATACGTGCCGGTTTCGATAGCCACATAAAGTTCATCAGACGGAGCGTCCTTTGGAACTTTACTGTTCAGAGTAGCTACCAGAGCGTTAGCTTCCGTTACATGCGCTGAGTCGTACTTAGCCACTTGAACGCCGGTAATCAGATTAATTACTTTGATGGTCATATGTGTACGCCTCCTTCCATAAATGGGACTGCGACTCTAACGGTTGAGGAAGACTGCATCTTACGACATTCTTCCGGGTCAGCATACAACATTCCCCACCTGCCGTCATCATACTGGTTGGCGTACAGGTAGCCCGTGGCATGTGCTGGCGGGGGTCCGAAGCACGGGATATTAAGTTCTTCCTTGGTGGTATGGTTAACGCCTTCACCTTTCCCGTTGACCCATCCAAGCTCACCACTCTTGTCACCTTCACCCATCAGAATAACGTCCATGTCTTTCGCGGTGACGTTACTCACCTGAACTACTTTCCACCAATGTCCTTTGGCGTCTCGTACGGTCAATCTTTCGTGGGGTGTGACATTGTACGTCATGTGCGTCACTCCAAGTTGTCGTAGATATCTCGGGGTAGATCGTCGGAGTTGCCGTAGATACTGCCAGCATCCCACGGTCTATTAAATACGTAGTCCTTGTGGTACATGTCCCGGATGGCCCAGCCATCGCCGCTCTGTGAGCCGGGGCCGTACTCCCAGATAAGGTACTCATGCAAATACTTCTGGTTGAACTGGCAGACCATGTGACCGAGTGAGTATACCTCACGGCAGTCTGTTTCGGGGTTATCGTAAACACCTACTTCGGCGGTGCGTTCCTGCTCGGGCAAGCTCTGCTGATGCCGTCCTGTCTGCTGCGCATGCTTCTGCACAGCTTCCTTCATATACTGCACCAGTGTACTGAGCGGCGTATGTCCGGCAAACTCACAGTAAAGCGTGTCGCCGTTATGCTGGCTCAAGCTACACCGCATTTCGATCATGTCATCATAGGCACGACGACCGAACGTTACTTTGATGAACTTAAACTCTTGCTTGAGCCCGTCTATAAAGTTCTTATACGCCTCGCCAGTTAGCAGGCACATCGCCGTATCGACAAAGCTCCAATCGCCTAACCGCACGATGGTACGTGAGTCTTCGCCACGGTTGCGGGCGGTACGCTTAAAGTCATCACGCGCCATCATACGCTGTTCCAACTGAGAGTAATCAAAGCCGTACATGCCCCGGTATCTGTCTACCTTTGACATAGCCTCAAACATTTCCCTAAGCTTCTCCCAATTAGTAGGCGGGATAGTCTTAGCCTCGTCAATCATTTCTATGTCAAACGTCTGACGAGTCTTAGGTACATTAAACTTCGGTTCAATCTCCACCTGCGATTCGATGAACCGCTTGTCGCCGCGTATCTGCGCTTCCTTGGACTTAAACTGTGTGAGTTGCTTCGCGGCAACTTTATTGCCGTACTTACGCGACATGGTGAATACCTGTCGGCTGGGTGTTGCTGTTAGCGAACTGGATAAGCTTAAAGAAGCTCGGGGGAGTGCTACCAACTTGGCGCTCGTACCCCTGCCTCAGTAGGAAACCTGCGAAGCGGTCATTAATGACCGACTCGAAAAAGATAGCACGCGACCATTCAGACATCGCCACGGCACGCTCAATCTGGGGCAGCAGCACTTTGAACTTACCGCGCCCGGGATCGTCGTTGGAAATATTAGCTATGTCGAGCGTGCGCGTAGGCGTGCTGTCTTCGTACGTAGCCGAACGCAGATAACGATGGTGTGCCAAGCGCACGTAGATATCGAACGGTCCTACTTCAACCCACTTACGTTGAGCGTAGCCCATAGCGAGCGGGTGAGCTTGGATAAATTCGTATAGGTCTTGGAAACCTTTCATGGGGTAATCCCTCCCGGCCAAGTGACCCAGATCGTCACGCATGGTATTAAGTTCAAACACAGCCGCTTGTTATGCGGTGCCCAATGCCCACCGATCCAGAGACTACCCTTCCGAAACAGTACGCCGTACTTAAATCCCTTCCGGGTAGTCCCTAAGATCATGGCTTAAGCCTCCATCGTGGCGACGCTGGCCTTGTTGGATTCGTGCTGGTCAATAAACTTCTGGAAGTAGTCGATACGCTCGGACAGCAAGCGGTCGCCGGTCTTGAAGTTCGGACGCAGACCGTACACTTCCGGGTCAATCTGGCTATCGTCCAACTGCTTGTAACACCACGTCATGGCATCGCGGACGTACTGCGCCGTCACCAGACCTAGCTTGGCAGACGGCATATGCGCCAGCTTATCGGTCAGGCTGTAGCACATGCTGATGGTGCTGAGCATTTCGTGCAGGTTGTCGTTGAGCACATGGAACTGAGCGTGCAAGTCGCTGCCGATCTTGGCGCGCATCTTATCGCACGCCTGCTTTTCAAGGCGCTGCTTTTCCTGCCGCTTTTCCAGTTCTTCGCGCAGCGATTCTGCGAGGGTTTCACCGAAAGACATTGGTATCTCCTTATCTGTTGAGGTTGATATTACTTCGTGAAACCGGACAACTTCGCAGCGACACCTAGCGGCATCGCAAGGTATACACGGAACCGTTGGTCTGATGCTCCGGTAAAGGCTTCCAGTTCCGGTAGATTGAACGCGAACCCAGCCGCCTCAAACAACCCATTATCCACCACGACCACAATGTCATGGCTCTGGAAGCGCTGAAATGCTTCGGTCTTGCTGACTTCGACGGCCCCAAAGTTGTCTTTGAGGTATTGGGCTTTACCCTTTCGGCTTCCCGTTTCAATGTAGTACCCCATGATTAACTCCCATGTACCCATCACCATATTAGCTCGCCGGATAATGCTTTCCTCCATGGCGAACCCCGCATCATTCAACTGCACTTGCTTGTAACCGGTGGCTCGGTCGGCCTGTCGGCGCAGTACCATTAAGTCTTTGGCGTACTTAAATGCGCCTTCGGCCAGTACATTATTGACTGTCTTGTCCATACACCCTCCCGGCTAGACATAGTAGCACGTTCAACTTTGGGCGCGCAAGCCTCGCTGCGCGCCTCTGAGCCATACCTTATAGGAGGGTGGCGCGTTACGCGGCCATCCCCGCCAGATCGTCAACCGGCGTGCCCTGCTGCGCATCGCGTGCCCTGGCCTCGGCCTCACGTCGCGCCTGCCGTGCAGCTATCAGTTGTGCACGTTCCTCGGATGCGCGCTGCTGCTCTGCGATGTATGCGGCCTGTTCCCGTGCCGTCTGTCGGCGTTCCTCGGCCTTGTGACGCATGCGAAGCGCCATCTGTACGGTTTCGCTGCGGTAGTCTGCCGGGTCAATCCCCAGCGTTCGCAGCATGCGATGGAATCCGGCCTTGCGGACGCTGTAGGGCATAGAATCTAATTGGGCTTTGGTAAACAGGTCGGACTTATTCACATGGGTCATGTCACTGTCGCGGACATATTCGACAATGGCATTAGTCAGCATGATATGCTTGAGCAATGCGCTAGCGTCTTCGCGCATTTCAAAGAACCGAAACTCAATCGTCCCATAGCTGCCGTAGCCGGTGAACCGGATGGCATTACCTTTCCCGATGTTCTGCGCGAGCACGTCAATAGCGACTTTACCACCGTGGGAGCGCATGCGGTGCAGCTTGAGCCGCCACCTAGCCATGTCGCTCCGGCATGCCTCCGCGTCACGCAGATACATACGGCGATAGCGTTCGTTTTGAGTGACCGCATGCGCGTGGTTCGTGTATTGGATAACGTTGTCGCGACTGCCTTGAATCATCCGTTCAAGGTCTTCCTCGTTCCAGCCATTAGCACGCGAAAATAGCGTCTGCGTACTCATCGGCTCGGCGTTAATGTCGTCCACCACGTTGAGGTGCGCCCACGCCAGCCACGGATTCATCGCTGCAAACGCATTCATGCGCGCCTTGTACGCCTCGCGCTTGTTACGGTCCCTGCCGAACAGGACGCCCGTATGGATATGTGCGCCGCCACCTGCCATCCAATCGACCACGGGGTTGAGGTCCATCATGGACGCCTCGCGCATAATGCGGCGCATGGCGCTGTGCAGCTTAGCGCTATTAATGTAGGGCTTCGTCGGGACTTCCACCACGCTCGGGTCCATCGAGCAGCCATAGTGCGGGATTTTCTTATGTTCCAGCACGCGGCGCAGCATGGTCGCGAACGCGCTGCAAAGGTCGCTATCGTTCACATGGCACGCGGCTTTGCCGAACACTTTTTCACCCTTAAACCGCTTGATCTGGCGATCCAGAATGGCCGGCGAAAAGGTCAGTTCTACGCCCATCGTTGTTGCAAGTTTCATAGACATACTCCCTGCGTGATTAGTGTTGGTTTTGGGACTGGTTTTTGTCGCGGGTTTTGCTGTGCGTGATAGCCCCGCTTGCACTGACTTTGTATCATAGCCTATACACCAGTGCAAGCGGTTTGCAATCCTTAGTTCGGTTTGAACTGTACGTGCTTGGCTACATGCTCAATCGTAAGTGTGCTGGCCTGACTGTTGCCGGTGTCAGGATCACAGTCGAGTAGCAGCGCCGAACCGGCTAGCACCTGCCATGTGTCCCGGTCGTTCAAGTCGTGCCGCCACTGAAAGTAATGCTGCAATTCGGGCGGCACAAACAAACCTTCATCATCCACATACAGGTCATGGGTCACGCCGTCCGTCTCACCCACACAGACAATATCGAATAGCCCTGAGTCTGCATGGATTAACTTACTGATGGTTCGGAAGTCGCCGTTATAATCCACTTCGGTAATGGTCTTATCGGCTGGGTTAATCAGAATAGCGCGCATAACATTATCTCCGGTGATTAGGCGTGAATGCCTAAGTTAATAAACTTTAACCCATGACGCATACGCAGATAGTTAACTTCCTCGCGCATGGCTTGGCTGCGGCGGCGCTACAGAATGCAACACCGGCTTGACTAAAGTGTGAGCCGCTTGAACGTACATACTCAATGCTATACGTCCAGCGCTCGGCCCCATCGTTGCTCACAGTGCCAGGGCGAATGTCTAATACTTTCATCGTTAGTATCCCTCGCATGACAAGTCAAACATCGCCCGATCGTTTGCCTCACGCTGCACCCATGCGGCTTCGTTAGCCGCTGCCAGCGCCGCCACGCGCAACGCTTCAATCAACCCGTGGACTGCTATGGCTTGCATGTCGCGCGCCTCTCGTGCCGTGGCGTAGCCGCTGGCGCTGTGGCTTAGGTCGCCATCGATACGGATCGTATAGCGCCATACTTGCGGCCTGCTCGGATGGTACGGGGCGCGGTAGATGCGCCCCGGTTCAACGGTATGTTTACTCATACGTCCTCCATGCTGCGCTGCTTTTCAATCTGCTTATGGACCCATGACACCGGGTCGCTACCAAACTCGTAAGCGTCCGTAAGGTAGCCGCCCTGCATCACAACGTCCTGCGGGTCGAGGTTGAGATACTTACGGAACTCTCGTTCACGGTGGCTGTTGCCGTGCTGTGTCGGATGGCCGAACAGCCAATCACACCCGGCCATCATATCGACGTCTGTGGCCACACTCGCCAGCTTGAACGCTACGGCTCGGCAATACTGGCGCGTTGCAAAGACGGCTATGGTATTCATCAAGTCTACCGGGTGAGTCTCGATAGGCACCGTCCCGATATAGCCTGCCCCGCTGCGTTGCAGTGCCACCAGTGCGTGTAACTCTACCGGGCGTTCTTCTGCCGTGCGCATAATGAGTGCCGCAATGCCAGCCGCACGGCGTTCTAGTTCGGCCTGTCCCGTGCCACCGGACACGACGCACTCAATGTAATACTTGATCGGCGCTACGTTGTTTTCTTCGCGTGCACGTATCCGCATGCTATCGGGTGCGCCTGCTAGGTAGTCGCCTACCATGGGGTAGGCACCCATGAGACTAGGGTGCCACTGGTCGATAGCACGATCACGGAATGACGCGTCAATCTGATTAACCAAGTCGCGCGCCGGTTTCATGTGGGACTCAGTGATGCCGCGCTCGCAGTGGTGGACGGCATTACGTTCCGAAGTCTCCCCATAGAACGCCTGCGCGCCACGGTAGTTACCGCCATAAGCTAGCTCAATAAGTGAGCGTCCGCTCTCTGCCGTGCGGTACGTCTCGCTAACACTGGTGAACTTCTCCACCACAAGCGAACCGTAATAACGTCCATCGATCTTAACGCGCTCGCTTATTTTCTCTTGGCTAGACATAATCGTTTCCCGTTAGTTAGTGTTGTGTGGGTTTCAATTACATACGGTTCGTAACGGTGCGCCATTGATCGTCGCTCATACCCTTGCGGATAGTCGCAGCAATAGCGAAGTCTTGCGTAAACCCAGCGCGGATAAGCGCGGCACCACGGATGCTAGCGCGAGGCGACACCACATGCTTGATACCTGCACCCTGCACCGCTTTGCGCACCTTGTGCACATAGTTCACCCACGCATCATTGCTCGCGAGCGCACGCTCTAACGCTTCGTCGTAGCCCCACTCCAACATGATGAACCGATCCACGGTAGCCGCATCCAACTTGTTACGGCCCACATACTCATGGGTTGCACCACTGCCGAACGTATTAGCTGCCGCGATCACGATACAGTTTTCATGCCGCACAACGTCACCGTCCGGGAACACACAGTGACCATTCTCAAGCGCGGCATTGAGTGCCACCATGGCTTGCGGATTGCTTGCGTCCACTTCGTCAAACAGAAACACCCCGCCATGCTCATACGCTTCCCGGAACGGCGTGCGGTGCACCGTGCCGCCCGCATCACGAAAGCCAGTCAGCTTGTAGTCTGTATCTACTGCGCCGGTATGGTGGAAGTCCAAACCCATAACCTTTGCCGCGTTCATTGCTGCGGTCGTCTTGCCGCTGCCAGCCGGACCGGGAAGCCATACCGGGAACGCGTAGCCGTTATGGTCACGCACCTGTAAGAGCGACAACAACACCGGGAATTGCTTGTGCTGAATCCCCGCATTTTCCGTGCTGGTATTGCCTTCGCTATCCGTGCGCGCAATGTGAACCACGGTAGGCACCGCGCCAATCTTTGCTAGCTCCTGCCCGCACACTGCCCGCGCAATCGCTTCCACCTGCGCCGGATCAATCGCAGGCTTATTGCTCGCTGCCAATGCCGCCATGAGATTAGCCAAAGCATCCTTTACTTCTGGCTGTGCATTCGCTTCGCCGTTGTCCGTAGGCGTCACTTGAGCCGCACTATGCGTAGCGGCTGGCTGCGCACGCTGCACTCGGCGCGGATTAGGTAGCGGCACGCTATCTGTCACCATAGAGCTAACAATCTCCTGTATGTCATCACGCGCTGCGCTGGCTTGTTCCATGGTCTGGTGATTCCCGGTGTTGTTGAAGTCGCCGTCTTGAATGTATGCGGTATGCGGCTTGCCCGCCTTACCTTTGCCCGCCTCAATAATGGCATGGCTTGATGCTTCCAACGCCGGTAGATGCGCTTCCATTTCGTTCATGCGGTCGCCGTACGTCTGCACCATGTGTTGCGCGTAGTTCGCCTTGAACGGTTTGGCGAATGCCTTGATATCCGTAGGCTTTGCACGGCCAGACATCGCCATTTCCAGTTTGTTTATGTCGCTGGTAACAAGGTTTGCAATACGCAGCGCCATAGGGTGAGAGAACTTAAACGATAGAGTTGCCATGATTTAGGTGTCCTATTGTTAGTGTTGCTGGTGTCACTTCGGGGTTTAACTTCGGCTCGCTTTCAAGGCGAGGCATGAGTATAGCAGGGTCTAGAATAAAGTTCTACTAGGTCTGCCACGGGCAATAGATCGATGGATAAGCGAACCTCGCCCGGTTTGTTTCCTGTGTTTCCTAGTGGTGTCGGTGAATGAGTGTCACGCACTGGCAGGAAACAAACCGCGATAGGTTACAAGCGCACTAAAAGGTTACAGCGAGTTAATAGGATACAAGCGGGGTCTAGCTAGCAGGTGTTGCCGGTAAGCGTATCGAGTTAGATAGACGGGCAGGGTTTAACGAAAAATGTACAGACAGACTAAGGTTACAAAAGAAACGCATGGAATCAATCACTTACGTGCGGCGTTTCCTCTGTTTCCTCTCTAGACAGTAGCTAGCGAAAATCGAGGCGTTTACAGCACACGCACTAAGTAACCTTGTTTCTAAATGGTGTAGTTACGCACTAATCGGAAACGGCAGGTCTAAATGGTTACTAGTGGTGGTGCGGTTTTCGCCTCGCGTGTGAACCTCTATTAAAAACTGGATACAGGTTACAGTTAAATACTACAAATGAGCAGTACCAATGGTTCCCGCTGTTTCCTACTTGTAACCTTTTATGGAAATTAAACGGAATTCTAATAATCCGTCTGTGTTGAACCTACGGCTAGGATACATAGCAATTTACGCACACAGTAACCTTGTAACTTTCCTGTGTACCTAATACGGCCACCGTCCATGGCAGCCTATTAAGTCGGGGTGAACCCTATTTAGAACTTAATTAATAGGTAAACCCAGCTTGCACCATCGCATTACCTTTTCTGTACACAACGTGATTGACATCATCACAGTCGATTAATTCATACTTGCCAGTTGCGCGGTCGTAATCTCCACGCTGATAAACCTTATTACTGTCCGGCTTGAGCTTAATAAACTCGCCTTTCGGTAGAGACTTAATCATATACATACCCAGTTCCACGGTATTAGCTTGCGTAGTCATATGCGAGACTCCCATTAAGTGACGGCGTAAACGTTGAAAGAGTAATTAACTAGATATTAGTTAATCGGAACTACGGATTAAGCGGCCCGGAGCCTTTCTTACCGTAGACTCTATTATACCATCCTTTTTGATTAAGTCGGATTAAGTTTAATTATCCCGGCCAGTATTATCTCTGATTAATTCCATCCGGCAGGCCACGGCGGGGGTAGGGGGCACCGGACCAAGCGATTTCGCACCCCCCTGTCGATCCGGCAAGCCCACTCCGACATACATACTAGAATACCCTTGTAACTCAGATAATCCGCGCATACTTCGATCTACTTGAGATAGACACCACCCCGTCAATCTGTTCCCAGAAAATATCTCGCACCCTTTGAAAATTCGCCCTTGCGTCGGCAGTGCGGCCCCGCGTACTCTGTAACCCTATCGACCCGGACGTTGTAGAATATGCAACAGCACCCAGCCCCCGCAGCCTTTAATGACTCTGTAGCCCTACGTGCGCAGAACCTACGCTTCCGTGGGATAGGCAACCCCTACGCTTTCTTGAATGGCATTGGCATTGTACCCATTAAGGAATTCCTGTTCCGTGGGGCTACGATCATCGAGCTAGCGGAAACCATCAACCTTCCCGTCAGCACTATACGAAACTGGATCGAGCAAGAAGGCCACCAGAACGATATTGACGAGGCTAGCACACTCTCCGCAGAAGGCTATCTGGTACAAGGCGAGAGGATGTTGCGTACTGCGGCTAATAAGTTCGAGTTGGATCGGGCAAAGTCAATGCTGGAACATGGACGTTGGCTGGCGTCGAAACGCGATAAGAAAACCTATGGTAACCTTCCCGGTGAACAGGGTGGTGCCGCAGCCGTCAGTTATACATTCAATATCGGTGCAGATAATGCGCAGATCAACATTGCACAGCAGACCAACCTGCGACATAAGGGCGAGGAAGATGCACCTCCACCGGTCACATTTGACTTAAATACATTCCAGATCGACGGACATAAACCTGATCACTTGCAGAAAGTTCACTCGGACTTTCCGGCCATTGCTGCCCTAGAAGTCCCGGAGGACTACGAGTGACTGTAGTTAATAAGACCTACACAGCAGAGCCCACGCCGCAGCGGTTACATAATGATCGTGGGATGGACGTGCAGTACATCGAAGGACCGATGGGTTCAGGTAAGTCTACTGCGTGCATGATGGAGATACTCATGCGTGCGTTCAGGCAGCAGCCGGACGAGAATAAGATACGTAAGTCGCGCTGGGCGATTGTGCGTAATACGTACCCTGAGCTTAAGACTACCACTATTAAGACTTGGCAGGAGTGGGTACCGGATGAAGTAGCTCCGGTGGTTTACTCTATGCCGATCCTATGTAAGTTTAAGCAGCGCATGGCGGACGGTACGAAAGTTGAGCTAGAAGTTTATTTCATGGCGCTGGATACCCCAGATGACGTGAGTAAACTTCTGTCACTGGAACTGACTGGTGCGTACATCAACGAAGCTCGCGAAGTACCGTGGGAGATTTTGGAAGGTTTGATTTCGCGTATCGACCGATACCCGAAAACCATTAAGGATGACCAAGGAAACAAGTTATATGGTGCGACTGAACCCGGCGTTATTGCCGACAGTAATCCGCCTAGAACTACACATTGGGCGTACACAAAGTTTGAACCGGGAGCATCCGAAGAACCTGCACCGCAATCGTGGCGTCGATATAAACAGCCGCCTGCGGTGTATTGGGATGGAGAACGGTGGGTTCTTAACCCTGATGCAGAGAACTTACGGAATCTATCCAGCGATTACTACGACCGACAGCTAGCGCTGGGTGAAGAACACATTCGCGTGAACTTGGCCGGTGAGTATGGCATGACTAAGCGCGGTAAGGCCGTGTTTAGTAAGTTCAGCGAAATGAAGCACGTCGCTAAAGAGATATTGCTACCGCGACGCGGTACGACAATCTTGCTAGGCGTAGACTTTGGCCTGACTCCGGCAGTGGTAGTTGGACAACTTAATATGAAGGGACTGGTGTTACTGGATGAGTTACCAGCAACCGATGAGTCTCTTGAAGACTTCCTAGATCAGTATGTGCTGCCACTACTTCGCACAAAGTATAATGGCTACACAGTAGTAGCATCAGGTGACCCTTCCGGTTCGGGACGGTCTAGCTTAACTAAGATGACGTCAATACAAATGATGATGCAGCGAGGCATCAAGACGTATCCTGCGGTAACGAATAACTTCGGTAAACGTAAGGAAGCGGTCGATTGGTTCCTAGGTCGCGATGAAGGTTTCGTGGTAAGTCCTAACCTTTCACACATTCGTGAAGTAATGGGAGCGGGTTATGTATGGAAGCAGACCCGGAATAATGCAGGCAAAGTGCTAGACATCGCAGATAAGAATGAATTCTCACATATGGCAGATGCGATCCAGTACCTTGCGCTCTATGCCCGCTATGGTGCAGGCGTGGCCTCTAAGCCCGAAGACAACGGCAAGCCAGCGCAGAGTGGCCCGGGGTTCCGGTACGCTTGACGGGCGGCGCTGCGCGCCCTACGGTCAAGGCTCGGGGCAAGTTGCAAGGGTGGCGCATGAACGGTATCGACCAAGGTGTGTGGATCATCAACCGCACCTTTCAGGACTACTTAGACCCGAAATACAACTCACTGTCTGCTAAGTTGCAATTAGGTACGACTGGACTACAAGAGTCTAAATTCATCGACCGTATCCAACAGCCGAATGGGCCTGCCCATAGTTTCTGGCAGATGGAGAAAGGCGGTGCAATTCACGGTGTACTCAAGCCGGGTTCAATTGTATTGGCTGATGTACAAGCACTGTGCGCCAAGTTAGGCGTGGCTCCCACGGAAGAAGCTATTTACGCAGCAGTAATCAACAACGACATTCTCGCTTGTGGTATCGCCCGACTGGCGTACTACTGCGACCCCAACCCGCTTCCAGAGGTAGGTGACGTCGATGGTGCTTGGCGCTGCTATATACGAAACTGGGGTCCGGGGAAACCTAAGCCCCTTACATGGCCGGGGAACTATACTGCGGCCAGGAGGGCGTTTAATGTCTGACATGCCACCGACCGGCGGTAGCTTTAGCTGGGGTCAGTTAGTAGCAGGTGGTTTAGTAGCTCTAGGTTCACTCGGCGCAGCAGCAGTAGCTTTCCGTAATTGGATCGTCTCAAGCGCTACGGGCGTAGCAGGCGACCAAGCACAGATTGAAATTATCCGCATGCTACGTGAACAGGTAGAGCGGGAGAGTGCCCGAGCCGATGCCGCTTCCGCTGCACGTGACGCCGCACTAGATCAGATGCGCGGCATGAAAGAACAGATGACAGCAATGTCAAATGAACTTACTGCCGTTAAGCTGCAACTAGTTCAAGTACAGAGTAGACTCGGTGAGGTAGCTCATAATACGAGCTTGACTACTGGAACCCCATGATACTCCCAACTAAGCGAGACTTAATCTATGCCGCTATTGCAGTATTCTGCGTAGCGGCTTTCGCATTTGCGCTGTTCTTCCTCGGCTACAACTACGCACATAAGAGTGACGCGCTAACCATTAATGGATTGCAGACTAAGCTAGATGCAGCGATGGCAGCGAACAAAGCCAACGACAGCGTACTAACTGATTGCAATAAAGCGACGAATGATGCGATGGTAGCGCAGGCGGCAGCAGAGCAGCGTGAGAAGAAAGCGAGTGATGCGCTAGCAGCCTTCCAACAGAACGCTGCTTTGAGTCAGCAGAACTACCAAAAGAAAGTTACACTTAATAAGACGAAGCCGGAATGCGCCGTCTTACAGGAGCGCTTATGCCCCGCCGCTTTGGGTTACTGATAGTCGGTGTGTGTCTGTTCTTGGCTAGCTGCGCCTCGCAGCAACCGATTATCCAGTATAAGGAAGTCAAAGTACCTGTTTACAAGTACGTGGCTGTTCCTGCAAAATACACTACACACGATAAGACGATCCCGGAACCGAAGGACGATTACGTCAATACGGCTCTGATTATCGCCAATCAAAGAAAAGCTAAGCTGCAAGTGTGCTATAAGCAGCTAGATGACATCAGCTTTATACAGGGATCAGACTCTAATGGCGGCCCCTAATACCGATCCGACACTTGAAGGGACTGATATCCCGGACCCGAGTAACTTCGGATTAGGTGAAATCAGCAATACAACCTTGGAAGATAATCTCGCCGCATACGTGCAGCGCCAGTATATTATCGCCAAGCAGAATAAGTGGAATGCCGGTATCACAGACTTGCTTGTACGTAATATGTACGCCAAGCGCTGTAAGTATTTGCCGGATGAAGAAACTGCTTTCGGGCCGTACAATAATATCTATATCGGACTGTGCGCGCTTAAAGCGCGTGCGGCTGCATCGTGGCTTATTGATATTATCGTCAACAATATCGATAAGCCGTGGACAATCGACCCCACTCCTGAACCAGAGTTACCTGAACGTCTCATGGCACAGGCCATCGAAACGTTGCTTCAAGAATTGCCTAGCTTTCAGAGCTTTGATGCTTTGAAGGATCGTGCCACACAGATTAAGTCGGTACTACAGGACATTAATCAGAAGCAAGCCACGGACGCAACAAAGCGTATGGAAACGCGCATTAATGACCAGATGACCGAAGGTGGCTGGGTCAATACTTATGCGAACTTTATTGATGACTTAACAGTCTTCCCGACTGCGTTCCTGCGTGGGCCTATCGAAATGAATGTACCGTCCCCGGAATGGGATGGCAATAAGTTCGAGGTTAAGCAGAAAGCTGTACCGCAAGTACGGCAGATGAATCCATTCGATGTATACCCTGCACCGAATGCGACGAATGTAAATAATGGCGACTACATGATTGAGGCGCCGGAGTTTACACATGCAGCAGTACACGAATTAATTGGCGTACCCACATTCTTAGAACCTAATATCCGTCAGGTGCTCGATGAGTACAAGCATGGATATAAGCCTAATAAGATGGAGGATAGTACACGCGCCTATCTGGAAGATCGTCGCCAGACATTAGTTATGAAGCGCGGTCTTGAGACTGTGATTTATAACGGTAAGATTGAAGGTAAATATCTTATCGAAAATAATGTCATCGTAGATGATCCTCAGAAGTTTTACGAGGCAGAAGTATGGGTGATCGGTAACTATACGATCCGTGCCGTACTTAATCCGAACCCGCTCGGTAATCGCCCGATCTACGCGACTAGCTTCGTTAAAGTTAATAATTCTATCTGGGGTCAGAGTGTTGTAGATTTAGTTTACGATACTCAGCGTGTATGCAATGCAGCGTCACGGGCAACCGTACGTAACATGGCATATAGTTCCGGCCCCATTGGTGAGGTAGTTTCTGACCGCCTGTCCAGTAGTGACGATGAGACAGAGGCCCAGCCATACAAGATTTTCCGGGTCGGTCCAGACATCACGGGCACAGGTGCGCCAGCCTTCAAGTTCCATAATGTGCAATCGGTTGCGCCGGACTTGATGAATGTGTTTGACAAGTACAACAAGATGGCGGACGATCTATCGGGCGTACCTGCCTACGTGCTTGGTAACCCGCAGGTAGCAGGTGCAGGTCGCACACTTGGCGGCTTGTCGATGCTGATGGGTAATGCAGCTAAGGGTATCAAGAACGTACAACTTAATATCGACCGGGATATCATTTCGCCAGTAGTGGAAGGTTTCTACTACTACAATATGATCGTCTCGACTGATATGGGTATTAAGGCAGATGCAAAGGTAGTGGCACGCGGAGCAACAGGTCTACTGCAACGCGAGTTGGCACAGAGTCGCACGACAGAGATTCTGCAATTGCTTACTCCGTACGTACAAATGGGCCTACTGGATAAGACGGCACTGGATTACATTCTGCGTTCACTGCTACAGAATACAGGATTGCCGATTGACAAGATCATCCCTGACCCGGACGCAGCAAGTAACATCGCAGACTTGCAGAGTCTATTAGGGAGCCAAAGTGCAGCATTGAACCGGGGAACAAGTACACCGGTACCACTGCCGCCACAGAGCCAACCACAACCTAATCCACAAATGGCTCCGTTTCCACAACCTGTAAACCTTGCGCAAGGTGCATGACAATGGCTAATAAGAAAACAAGTTTTGGTAGTGGTCCCGGCTCGGCTAAGTCTACGAGCCTGACGTACAACCCGGGGGCTCAGGGAACTGTGAGCTTTGGTAAGAGCTTCCCGAACGATACTAAGAACGTGGTGTCAAGCAAGCTGCCCCTTCGGCAGTCGGTTGCGAACCCGCGCAATGCGCCCGTCAACAATAAGGGCAACTCGGGCGCAGGCCCGAAGCGTGTGCAGTTTGGTAATACTCCGCTGCCGAAGCCCGCGAAGAACCGCGTGGGCTTCAAGACATCGAGTTAATGGACGATAAAATCCAAGCTGAGTTTAGGCGAGCAGTGGCGTCAGGTGTAAACCGGCCACTGCTTTCTTACATTCAGGCAAGACTAAATGATGTAAAGGATCAACTCACAATCTCTGGCGATGCTGGGTTCAAGCAACTACAGGGACGTGCACAAGAGTTGAGTGACCTAATCAAAGAACTAGAGAGAGCTAGAGAACCATGAGCTTACCGACATCTATGGCAGCAAAGCGGGCATCACTGGAAGCCCAAGAACAGACTCCGACTGCACCTACTCCGACACCGGAGCCGGTAGCCGAAGTAGCACCTACCTCGACAACGGAAGTGCAGCCAACTCCCGGTGAAGGTGAGCGAATCACAATTACCCGCACAGAGTTTAATGACCTACAGGCAGCGGCAGGCAAGACCCGCGCCGCCGAGGGTCGGCTCGAAATGCTCAACATGGACATGGAGGCGATGCGGAAGCGCTTGACAGAGCTTGAGGACGCCTCTAAGGGTAATCCCAAGCCCAGCGCCCCGGCTGCAACGGCGGACGTTTGGGAGGCTCCCACCGTCGAAGGCGTGACCGAACAGGAGCAAGCAGATTACGGCGAGTCGATCCCGCTAATTGAGAAAGTAGCTAAGCGTATCTGTGCGCAGATGATTAAGGAAATGCTGCCCACAGTCACTAGCAAAATCGATCAGGTGAAGTCGGTCGCAGAAAGTACAGCCGGTGCAGTCGTGAAGTCTACGGTAGATGCGTATACCGCAGCCGTAGCAGAAGAAGTCGGCAACATGGAAGAATGCGTCGAACACGAACACTGGCAAGCATTCTTAGAATCGTTTGATGACGACACAAGTTTGCAAGTTGGACAGCTTGTACGTAACCACATTGATAAGAAGAATATCAAGGGTATGGTTAAGCTGTTCGATAAGTTCAAGGCTAAGTACGGTGTGGGTACTCCCAAGCCGACTCAGACAGGCTACGAAGGAGCGAAGCCGGGTGGTGGTACAGCGGAAGCCGCGCCGCGACAGGAAGAACAAAAGCTCCCGTTTAGTAAGCGAAAGGAAGCCCACGATAAATACATCAAGGGCCAGATGGACGCTTCTGAATACGAGAAGATTAAAGACCAATACAACAAGGCCGACGCAGAAGGCCGAGTGGATTACAATAAGTAAATAACGGAGAGAATTAAATGTCTATCCCTGCCGCAAGTGGTTACCCGCAATACAGCAATAGTCTCATCACCCCGCTTTTCCGCATGGACTTGCTGGAACGCTTCTACACGACTACGGTCTACAGCGATATCTCCACCACGGAGTATACTGGCGACTTGCAGAAGGGTGGTGACCAGATTACCTTCATGCGTGAACCGAAGGTGATTGTTCGCGACTACGACAAGAACGGCAAGATTCAGCACGACACGATCGATGGCGAGCCGGTCACCATGACCATCGACTACGCCAAGACGTTCTCGATCAAGATGAACCATATCGACGAACGCCAGATTCAGAACTTCGATAAGTGGAAGGCTGGTTTCCTGAAGTCGGCGGGTTACGAACTGACCCGTGCTATCGACCCGCAGTTGCTTACCGCAATGTGGACAGGTGTAGCTACCTACAATCAGGGCGCTACCGCAGGTCTGGTGTCTAAGAACATCAACTTGGGCGTAACAGGTACACCTGTTTCGGTGTCGTCTACTAACGTAGTGCTTGTGTTATCGCAGATTCATCAGGTGCTTGATGAAGCATTAGCTCCGCGCGATGGCCGCTTTATCGTACTCCCCTCAGTCGCACTTACGAGCATGAAGAACTCGGAACTGCGTCTGGCGTACGCTACCGGCCTCAGTGGTTCACCGATGGTGAATGGCAAGTTGCCTGATACCGTGGCGGGTTTCACGGTGCTGGAATCGCAGAACGTCCCGAGCGTGATGGACGGTGCAAACCGTTGCTACCACATCGTGGCTGGTGTCAAGATGGCTACTGCCTTCGCAGCCCAGATCGAAGATAGCCGTGTCGTTACCGATAAGGATGATTGGGCGAACTACTATCAGGGCCTCTCGGTCTACGGCTTTAAGGTGCTGTATGCCGACGCGCTGGTCCACCTGTACGCCACCTTCACTGGTACCTAATAGGAGCTAAGTAATGACGACTCATCAACTTTGGGATGGTGGTCCCGCGAACTCGCAGATGTCGCGCCGTCAGTGGCCCGCATATACGTTTGCCGCAGCAGACCCGGCGCTCGCTAAGATCGATTCGGCAGTCCACCAAGCTCCCGCGCTGTACAAGCTCAAGCGTGTGCTCGACTTCAAGAATGATAAGGCGCTTCGCGACTACTTCAATAATAACGCAGTTGCCGCAAGTGATGTCCTGAACATTCTGCTTCTGCCGGCTAAGGGCTTGCTGTTCGGTGCCTACGTTGAAGTGGAAGTGCCCGCAGATAATGGTACCGCCGTTGCAGTAAAGCTCGGTAGTGCTGCTGGTCTGTTCTTCGGCGGTGCGGCGGCTTCGACTGCAATTGACTGTACCGTAGCTTCGGCACAGTGGACCGCACCGGGTGCAGCGGCTTACGCAACAGGTACGGGCGTCACAGCCAACTCGCTGGCAACTGCAACGTACGTGGGTACCCAGCCTGACATGTTGCAGCTTACGCTGTCTACGCTGGCTCAGGCGAACCTTGCAGGTTTCGGTAACCTCCGCCTCAACGTGGAAGCTGTCTACTGCGACCTCGGTGAAATGTTCCCGATTAACTTCTAAGGATAGTACAACATGAGTGAGAGTCAGTACATCGAGGATAAGGTGTACCTTCGCGATAAGCGGAATGGAAACATCTATATCTACGAACGGAATCTTGCGAAGCTAAATGACTTCGAGCCGTATGTACCTAATCCGAGCGAGAAGCAGGAACAGGAAGTCACAACCAGTTGATTAAGAGGAACAAGCATGAATACTGTGGGTGAATACATTACTCATGCTTCCTCCCAACTCAACGATCAGCGATATGGGCGCGCTTTCACTCGGTGGGGGCGCGCCCTTCTTTTGGACTACTTAAACCTCGCACTGGCCGAGATTGGTACTTACCGTCCTGAAGCTTTCGCAAACAGTGTCGTTGTAACGTTGGTTGAGGGGGCACTGCAAACGATTGATGGTAAGACCGCAGTTCAAACAGTCTACTCCAATGAGGACGGTAGCAAGATCGTTCCGATGGATGAAGACTTGTCTAACGCATTCAGTGCGTATGACATCAATCCCCCAGATATTGCTTTCCGCAACGGCATGCCTCAATATAAGGTACGGTCGGCAGCGGTAACGCAGAACAATGCGAATATGTTTATCGTTGACCCACCTGTGCCGCCGGGGTTATCCCCGAAGGTCAATGTGTGGGTCGATGGTATTACACCTAAGTACGACTTGACCGATTGGGACAATACCCTTGAAGTTAATAGCAAGTACATCAATACTTGCCTAGACTTTATTATGGGTAAGGCGTTAGCACTTAATGCTGACTCCGTATCTTCCCAGCAGGAAAGCGAGAAATACTTTACTCGGTTCTACACCGTCATGGGCGTGAACTACCGCCAAGACGCTAAGTTCAAGAGTGGGTATTACTTAGGCCAGACGGGCCAAGGTAATAGGACTAGCTGATGAATGGGTACAGTGTCGATACGCAGGACTTCGAGGAATTAATTAATCTCTCGACCCTGTTACGCCATGTGGTCGGTGTAGTGCCTAGCGTCCCGCATGCTATGGCGCTCGATCTTCTGCGCCAGAAGTTTATTGACTTCTGCGTACGTACGAAGATTATGACCGCAGAACTGGTGATGGATTACCAGTCAGGCGTGGTCGATTATCAGCTATGCGCGCCGGAAGGCTACCAAGTCTTTAGCATCGTAGGTATCGAAGGTGGGCACTACGGCTACTACTGGTACGGCATGCAGCGCGTCGAATTCAAGCACAACTTCGATGTTATCGACAACAATGTTATCCGACTGCGCAGCGTGCCTAGCGTAGACCGTAAGTGTGGGCTAAAGGTCTTCGTGAACTTAATCCCCACCGACTTCGTGAACCAAATCCCTTTAAGTCTGGCTACACCGTATGGCCGCAGGATCGCGCTAGGTGTAGTGGCCGACTGCTTACGTATCCCGGGCAAAGACTGGACCAACCCACAGTTGGCGCAGTATTACGAACGCGAGTACGAAAAGGGCGTCTTAGATGCGCGCTCACTAGCAGGCACGAACCGACAGGTACGCAGTAATGACTTTAAGCCTGTGAGGATCGTATGAAGCTACCTTACGCGCATGTAAGCAAGAAGAACCCATTCTTGTACGTGGAAGCGGACTTTGATCCAACCACGATTCAGACGACCGGCGCAACTAATATCCAAGTGTATCGGGTGCAGAAGTTAGCGCAGTATTACACTAACTACCCGCCGTCTCCGATAGCACAGTACACGCCGTTAGAGTCCTGCAAAAATAAATTCACCTTCGTACTAGACGACCAGGTATTTAACCAAAGCGGGGGTCGCTACGTCGCTAGGTTCTATTATCTGGGCACATTCGTCGGTGAGGTGCAATTCATCTACGATAAAATCCAGCCATACGTGGTAGGTAGCTCACATGTTTAAGGCCCTTTACGGACTGTGCGGTGAGTTAACGGTAGCGCTTACATCGTTCGCAGCGACGATTACCGTTAATGATGAAATGCTGGCCAAGCTACGCTTGGCACTTCAAGGTAGTAACTACACGTTCCTAATAATCAAAACGTCTACCACATACGAAGTCGTCCGCACAGCCGGTTTTATTGGTAACACTATCTCGGTAGTACGCGCACAGGATGGAACCACGGCGCAAGCGTTTCCGGTTAATACCGAGGTAGAATTCGTATTAGGTGATACTGCCATCGCGGATATGATTAGCGAGCGCATGCTCGGACAGATTAATATCCAAGGTGCCGGTATTGTCCAAGTAACCCAGACAGGGACGAATAGCTACAGCATCTATGTACCGGAGATTAGTATTACTTCGGACTCAGACAAGGTGCTAGTCGGCGGTGAGTTCCCCTCGTTCGTACTGTCTGCCCCGCTAACAAGTGGATGCTGTGATTAAGAGACTCTATCTCGCTAATGGAACACTGACAACACCGTTAGCGAGTACGTCCGAAGATATCGCCGTGGACAGTACGCTAGGGGCGTATCTGGCTGCGCAGCTCGACGTAGGAGACTGGACATATCTAAGCCTTATGTGGCAGGATAAGGTAGAGATTATCCGACTGCATATGGAGTTTAGTGGGCTAGAAGTAGACCGTGGAATTAATGGTCAGCGGCATTCGTACCCGGCTGGATCGGTAGTCAAATACCAATTGACCCAGCAAGAGATTCAGGATGCTACTAACAGCGCTCCACTGAACTTATATGCTAGCGGCTATGGCGCAGCGACCGTAGATAACACAGGCAGCACATGGACTGTAGGCTACCCGACACTTACGACCCAGACGGTAGGCGGTATCGAAACATACTACACCGATTTGGGCGAACTGGTTATTACGGATAAGATTGGCGCGTTCGGGTGTTGCGGCGAAGGGTTAGATGGCGCACCGGGGATCGATGGGCCGTTTTTCTACTTTACGTCGATGCTGTACCCACTTAATATCACGGACAGCGGCATTGATGGGATGCCACAGGGGCGAGCCAAAGACGGGCACCCGTTTAACTGGCCCTTTGACTTCCAACTGCTGAACAAGTGGTTTACGCAAGTAGACATGCGTATAGCCGCAACGCTGACCGCAAAAGACTTTAATCTGTATGGTGGTGCCCATTCTTACGCGTTCTTGGATAAAGCGTACGCAACGATAGTAGTGGAAGACTCATTACTGTACGGCGCTAATCATACCTACGCAGCTACAGAAAACTTGTACTCGGACGCATACCCACTGTCTGCATTACTCTACGGCGGCGCAGTGACTTACTCCACTGATATAGACCAATTGTATGGTACTATATCTGTATCTAATATGACGGTAGCATAATGGGCAGAATAATTACCCCGGATCAAGCTCTCATTCTCCCGAAAGGTCCGCGCGGGTTTAATGCCGATGGCCTAGAGATACCCACCGCCTATGCAGGTTTAGGTGGGCGCTACCGTATGCAGGTGCATAAAGCCAAGTCTGGTACGCTCAGCCATGACACAGGGTGGTTCAGCAATCTCATCACTAATACTGGCCTCGTCAATATGGCGACGGCTGGCATTATCAATGAGTGGGCAGCGGGTTGTGCGGTAGGTACAGGTAACACTACCCCCCAAAACACTGACACACAGTTAGCTAACTACCTAACTAAAGTCGGTGCGCAGGGGTCGTACAACCCCGCAGGTATTATGAGTTATGTACCCCAGAACGGCTCAACGCCGCCTATGTGGGTGCTGACGTACACCTTCGTTTTCCCGACAGGAGCAGCCGCAGGTAATCTGACTGAAATCGGTACATTCTCCCCGAATAACCCCACGGGGCAGTTAGCACTTACCAGTCGCGCACTCATCGTAGACTCTAATGGTAACCCGACGTCGATCACCGTACTGTCTAATGAAATTCTGACAGTCACGTATCAAATTCTGTTCTATCTGGACCCGACTGACCACGCGTTTACTTTCAACGTGAATGGTAGTCCGGTGACAGGTACGTACCGCATAATGAACATGGCGACGCCTACGGCGTGTTACTGGACCCTCCAGTCAAGCTCTGGCAGCAACGGCTACGCGTCTACGTATATCTATGTATACTCCGGCAACATGGGCATCAATACAGGCGCCCCAACAGGATCGAGTACAAGCTTTACATGCTATACCGGCAATTGCACGATGACGTTCGTAAACGATATCGTCAATTCCGATACCTGCTATGTGGATGTTCAGAACGTAACGTTTACGGCGACACAGGCCAATTACGCAGGCGGTATTAATTCCTTCTCGGCAGAAAGCCGCTTCCAGCGTATGCAGTTCGGTAACCTAAGCGCACCGATCAACAAGATCGCGGGACAGCAGCTTACTATGGGCTTCCGCTTCGCATGGGGCCGCTACCCAGCAGGTTCGTAATATGGCGATGCCTAATAATTCGTTGTCCCAGATCGCCATTAAGTACACATGGCGCGGGCGCGACACACAAGACCCTACGGACCTACAGGACACCGAAGAAGGCGGCGTCGCACTCAATAACACGTCGATGGGGCTTGAGTACCAGCTATGGACGTTTACGTATGATGCCCATTACGCCTACGTCAATGCACCTAATCAACCGAAGATCGCTCTGTTCGCTAAGGATGGCATAGAGAACATCAGAGGATGCTTCGACCAGAACATGAACCCCTTCGTGGCGTTCTTTCAGGGCGGTCAATGGCAATACTGGTGGTATGATACCGTGTCGTCGGGGATGGTGTTTAGTTCCCTGCCCGTAGGAGTTACTTCGGTAGCATGCACCTTAGACGACAAACGGCAGATAAACTCCAATACATCGGACATTCTACTGTTCTATACCAACAACGGAAATCTATATCACCGTAGACAGCGCGACCGATACACCGCCGAACTACTCGTTCGGGCCGGAGTGGGCGGCACGCTAGTCAAGGTCGGTATGAACGGTATTCAACGACTACAGATTAAGATGCAGACGCCCCCACTATGAAGCGCGCTTATCTCGCTAATGGATACCTTGTTCAGCCGCTTAGCGAGAAAGGTTACGTCGCTACAGTGGACGCGGCAACGTGGCTGTACTTAAATACGTTGCTGGGCACGGACTACTGCTACCTAGTCATCGCTGGCAGGGAAGTTGTCAAAGTCCTTGGGCTACAGGCGACCAATCAGGTTCTATTGCAGCGCGGACTAGAAGGCACGCATCGGAAGACATGGATTGCAGGCCGGTCTATTAAGTACGGACTCACATGGTCAGAAGTACAGGACGCTACAACGTACATAGGGTATACCCTTAATGTAAGCGGCGGCGTGTCATGGGATGGAGTTAATATCTTCTACCCCGAACTGAACTTACTAGGTATAGGCGGCATCACATGCGATGGCACGTATATTGATGATATCCCCGATAATGTAGGGTGCTGCATTAGTACCGAGCCGCCATCGATCCCGCTGCAATACTTACCACTACGTCAAGTGTATTTGACAGGCGCATTTGACTACAGAATTACAGATTCAGGCGATTATAGGGTGTATCAATAATGGGTAAGTACATCAGTGATCTGCCTGCGAAAACTCCACTGGTAGGTTCGGAGTTAATTGAAATACAAGACGGTGCCGGTAGCGGCTCTAGTAAGCACGCGACCGTGCAAGACGTGGCCAATTTATTTGAGCCGGCCTACCCCGTCTCGTCCGTCAATGGGCAGACCGGAGCGGTTGCTCTAACCGCAGATAACGTCCCCGAAGCGACACCGACACCGACCAATAAGTATTACACGACTAAGCGCAACGCGCAGAGTCCGGTTAATGCGCTTGCGATTGTGGCGGGCGTCGTTACGATTGACTGTTCACTAGGTTCGTATTTCACGTTGCTGCTTAATGCCAACGTGACTAGCATCGTGTTCGCCAATCTGCCAGCGGCGGGGATCGGCCAGACCATCGCTATCCGCATGCAGCAGGACGCCACCGGAAACCGCACGGTTGCGCTTCCAAGCGCCTTCAAGGCCACCACGGGTAGTCTGTCCTCCCCGGTCGCCACGGCGGCGCTCTACACCCTTCTGATGGCGACGACGTTCGATCAGGGCACCCGCTGGGAATACACCATGCAGGGAGTAGCTTCGTGATCGGATTGCTCGCGCACACAGCCTTATACCTGGCAATTACCGGAACCGTACCCGTCGATTTAGGCGACGCGCAGTGGTCGAATACCGCTGCGCTTTTGCATTGCGAGACGAATACCTATACGCATAAAGCGCTTATACGCGCAGATCAGCCGAACAATACGACGACGTTTACCGACGAAACAGGTAATACGTGGACGGCAGGTGGTACAGCTAAGATCGTTACCACTAATAAAAAGTATGGCATGAGTTCCATGTACTTCGATGGATCGGTGAACTGCTGCTATACTGGCCCGACTAACTTCGTAGGTATCGGTACTCAAGACTTTACATTCGAGGCATGGGTCTACCCGACTAAGGTACAAGATACTACAGCAGTCGATGCTAACGACCGCTGGATTTTCGGCGGCTGGAATACAGCGAATGGATGCTTCGTGGTGTTCTTAGGTAGCCAGAACTACCAGCTACAGTTATGGGATGGATATAACGCGAACAAGTCTATCGTCGCTGTCCGCCCGTTCATGTGGAACCATGTCGCTATCGTACGTAAGTCCAACACACTCTACTTTTTCGTCAATGGAGTGTTAGGCAATACCATCGCGAACTATACAACCAGTTTCGTAAACCAGACCGGCACATGGATCGGCGGTGAGAAGGGCGTTAGTAGTCGATGGTTCTCTGGCTATATCGACAGCGTTCGCTGGATCACAGGCACGGGGCTGTACACCACAGACTTTACACCTCCACTGCGCGAGTTTGATTACACGGTAGCTAAGCCGACGGACGAAGTAGGTAACCGCTGGAACCTGAGCGGCTCGTCGTCGCATGTCTATCCTAGCCCTACATGGAAAATGTTTGGGTCTACCTCGTACTATTTCGATGGTGCAGGTACTAATTACCTGTATACCACAGACGTAGCGGCGCTTAATTCTTCGGATTACACAGTAGAAGGATTCTTCTGCTTAGACCAACTTAGTACGTCATACATCAGAACCCTATGGTCTAACTACGATGGCAACCAATCTCACGGCAGAATCTTACTAACGGTTAGTACAAATAATACTCTCAACTTCGGAGAGCAGGATTCCAACGGCAATAATAGCTCCGGCGGCAATACTACAGTTACCGTAGCCGCTAACACGACGTACCATTTCGCCTGCGTTAAACAAGGTACGACATGTACACTGTACTTAAATGGTGTAAATGTATTACAGTTTACATCGGTGGCGCGTACTCAATATACGAATATGCTAACACTAGGTATATTCGACTACACATCGGGAACGTATAATTACCCATATAAAGGTTATATTGATGAGGTTCGCGTGTCGCGCTTTGCGCGGTATACCGCGAACTTCGTCGTGCCCGCACAACAGTTCTCCAACAAAGGCAAGACTGCCGCATTGCTGCATTTCGATGGCGCAAACGGTAGTACCGTATTCAATGACGATATCGGGTCTACGTGGACGGCTAATGGTTCGGCAGCGCTTAGCACTGCGCAGCAAAACTTTGGGCCATCGTCGGGCTACTTCGATGGGGCGAGTGGGTATATATCTACGCCCGCAGCGAATGACTTTAATCTGACAAGCGGGGACTGGACAGTAGAATGTAATTTCTACTGCACTGCGCTAACTTCGGGCAGCCAAAGTCTTATCGACAAAGACGGCACGTTCGGCAGATCGTTCGCGCAATACGACCTATCCATCAGTTCTACTGGTAAGCTGCTAGCTACCATAGGTACAGGCAATGGCACAGGCTACCAACAGACGATAACAGGAACGACGACTGTAACGCTCAATACGTTCCACCATACCGCAGTCGTACGGTTAGGATCAACGTTCTACCTATACCTTGATGGCGGGCTAGAAGGCTCCTTAGCAATCACGGGTACCATGGCCGAAGGCAGTAAACCATTACTGGTGGGCTACCAGACAGGACAACCTACAGCGGTAAGGTTTAATGGCTACATAGACGAACTACGCATCGTAAAGGGTGAAGCGAAATATCGCACCCAATTCTTGCCGCCTATCCGCGCGCATCTGGCGGACGCGAGCAATGCGGTGTATGCTTTCTCCGACGACTACACCACCGGGTCGCTGGGGAATTACCTCGATCTTGCTAGCTCGCCAGTTACCACTTGGACATATGGCGCAGGCCAGTTAATCGCAGTCCACGGTACGGGAAGTAGTGAAGCGGCTAAGCTCTATAATGGATTACGGGCCACAGATTTCCGTGTCGATTGGACTATGACACAGGCGGACGATTCTGGCGTAGCTGTACGGTATCAGGACATTAATAACCGTTATGTAGTTGCCTGCTACGATAACTCGTCCAGTGAAGGTAGTGCGTCGTACAGTCGAGTCACGGTTTATCGTGTTGTTGCTGGTACGGCTACTCAGATCGGCACGAGCACCATTCCAACATGGACACGCGGAGTCGCTACTAACTTCACGGCTACGATTAGCGGCAACTTAATTACGGTTTACGTCAATGGTACACAATACCTGAGTATCACAGATAGTACGCCGTGGTCTGGATTAGGTAGGTGCGGTCCTCGTATCTACACGGGTCAGAGTAACTATACTAAATATAAGGTGCAGTAATGGCACTCAAAATTCTCTACACCCGCGTTCAAGGGTCGCTTACAGCAAACATTTCGGCAGCAGCAACTTTACTGCCCGTGGATGCGACAACCCTTGCGGTACTCACTGCCCAAGTAAACTTTGCGGGCGGCGATTGGACGTACTTAACACTGACTAACGGTATCTATTCCGAAGAAGTCAAAGTCACAGGATTAAGTACGACTAATCTCGTTGTGACCCGTGCATGCTCCGGGTCTACGGCGCAGATATTCGCCGCCAGTAATACGTCGCTCTACGACCATGTAGGCGCAGATGCGATCAAGGATATTATTGCAGCTAACCCGTCGCCATCCAGCGTCACCGTAGGCGGTGCGGGTATTGTTGCAGTGACCCAGCCGACGACAGGCAATTATGTCGTCAATGTGTCTACGCCTACCTTTAACGGCGACAACGGCGTAGCGGTCACAGGCAACTGGCCTAACTACACTATCTCCTATGAAGGCTCGGGGGATGGATGCGGTTGCGGCGGTGGGTCCAGCAGCGGTGGCGGGGTCGATACCCTCGTCCTTGAGAGTAGCATCCTCACGGGCAATATCACAGGCGATACACTTACCTTAAATCTGCCTGCCCCGACGTTCACGGGCACAGGTGGCGTTACCGTGTCCGGTAGCTGGGCCACCGGCTTCACTATCGCAGGCGCAGGCGCAGGCGGTACAGGCACCGTGCAGTCGGTCAGCGTGGGCGCAGGCTTGACGCTGGCGGGTACGCCAACCGTTAATCCTACCATCAGTCTTAGTAATACAGGTGTTACCCCCGGCACTTTCGGCGGTATTACCGTCAATGCGCAAGGTCAGATCACCAATATTGCAAGCGGATTCGCGCCGGTATACGGCATCACCATGTCCAATGGTGGTACGGTCACCGAAGTGGCTAATGTCGCAAATATTACGCTTAATGTCGCCGCAGTCGGTGTCCAAGGTATCGTAGAATTGGCGGACAGCAGTTCGCCATTCAATGCGAACGAAGACACCATGGCGGTCACTTCAAAGGTGGTGTCGCAGGCTATTAGTGCACTGTCTGCCACGCTGTTAGGCGGCACGCAGACGGCCGGTGAATCGGCATCTAGCTATACAAATGCCGTAGCATCTACAGCCATGTCGCTGAACCTTAGTAGCAGCCAGAAGTGCTTGCTGATCGGTGAGATTCAGGTGATCGATAGTGGCGGCTCAACCGTCCCAAGCTATGGCGTGTGCATCATCGCCACCGATGCGACTGTGTACTTTAGCTCTCGCATCACACAGCAAGGCAAGCAAACGTTCGTCGCGCTACTGTCCGGTGTCACTGTCTCGTCTAAGACCATCGGCATTTCGACAACCGCGCTCTCTGGAACGCAGTCAGTAGCTACAGCCACCCTTGCAGCGATCATTGTCTAATGGCAAGTATACGGATCACGACATTCGGCGGCATTAATACGGAAGTAGCCGCCCGTAATTCTGAACCTAATATTGCTACAGTAGCGCATAATTGCCTACTGTGGGATGGCACACTGCGGCCCACCGCTAAGTGGCAGAGTAACCAAGGCGGACTTAATCAGCGGTATACGCTTGAGTTCGACGGGACCAATCTCTACACCATTAACCTAGAACGCGCGCAGTTAATGAAGACTGCGCAGTACGTCAAGGGTACAGTCATTGGACTTAATCCCTTCGTCGTTGATAATGACCGGTCGAATATATGCTACCAGAACGCATATACACAGATCGACCAAGTGGTTGAAGTGGGGGTAACCCCGCCGGTAGTTTCAACCTACTCCGGCATCGCCTATACCCGACAGTTCGCATCGAACAAGCCCGTGAGCAAGCTTTACGCTTGCTCACTGGTGCGCAACAACAATGGCCGTCTCGAAGAATCTCCTTTAGCGCTTATACCCCAACAAGACCCCAATGCGCAGCTATATGAAGGCGACACGGCTACACTCACTGTACGTATCAGTGACGCGCCTGTACGTGAGAATTGTTACCTCCGAATTTATCGGGCCATGTCTAGCCTTGATACAGGCCATGCAGTAGAGAATAAGTTCGATACCGAGTGGTACTTAATCGCGGAAGTGAAAACCTACGTCGCCTTCTTGGGCGGCGTCTTCCGCGAGTACGTCTACATCGATACCGCGTCAGTAACGAATAACCCGCTGGACTTATATTTGGCGGGGCACTTCTACGCACCTAATGCACTGACCTATAACTTCCTGACGCAGACCGAAGGTGGATGGTTAGTCGCAGCGACGACGGATGGTCAGATGACTATCTCCGAGCGCTACATGACGCATGCGTGGCCGACTGAGAATATCCAAGGTATTCCCGGCACCATTACCGACATGAAGTCCTCGTACGATAACGTCTATATCGGCACGACCGGCAAACCCTATATCGCCTCGCTAGCCATGGGTGAAGGTGGGCTACAGGTAGGTATCAAACCCTTCCACGAAGACTACGCCTGCCTACCGGGAACCATGACTAAGGCCGCTGGTGGCGTACTGTACGCGTCGGCGGCAGGTGTCGTATCCTTAAACCAAGACGGCATGCGCCTCGTGACAGCGGGCGTGGCCAGTGGCATCCGGCCCCTGTACCATGCGGAGTACACAGACACTTCGGTTACGCCCAACGTAGACGCATGTACTGACGTTAACTTCGCAGACACTACTTACGGCACGTATTTCCGAGGGACGTATTTCGGATTTATGAATCCGCCGATTAATGGCGGCTTGACTTTATCCATCGGGTATATGTTCGATACCGGGTCCAGTATCGATGGTTCGCATCCCATTGCCCGATTAAGTACGTTCGACTATCCGGCGGGCAAGGTACTGTCTAGCGTCATCACAAATGATGGTATGGCGGTACTGGCAAATAATGCGGTATGGACTATGCCGCTGCCGAACATGCCTAATAAGAATAGCTACGCCCAAGCAGCAAAGAACTGCTATGTGTGGCGAAGCAAGAAATACGTATTCCCGGGCCTCACAACCTTTGGTGCGCTCAAGGTAGTGCATAAGTGTGACGGGTTTGTCCGGGTTAAGGTTTACTGTGACGAGGTTTGCGTATACGACACTAACGTACCCAGCAACAAGCCGCTGACTTTACCGCCGAGCATCGTGGGTATAGAATGGCAGCTTGAAGTGCATGGCAACGCTACCGTCCACGAAATTCACATGGCGTCGTCTACGACAGACCTAATCGAACAAAAGGCAATGACACAATGACGGACATTGGCACAACAGTAAGGGAACGGCTGCAAAAGCATACGGAGCAGGACGACAATATCCGTAAAATCCTGATGAAGCACATGGAGCTAGACGACGATAAGAAGGAGAAGAATGCAGGGTACTATGCGTGGGGACTGCATGCCGTTGAGTGCGGTGTCCAGATCGCTAATATTCTGCTCGCTGCTAAGCACCCGGAATCCGGTCGCGGCCTACGTGCCTTGCAGGACTTGACCTACGGACTTAATGGCAACGACTTCTGGAATAAGAATGCTCCGGCGTTGATGCCCATTATTACCGTAGCGTTGAATGCCCAGAAAGATTGGGTGGACCTAACAATCCGCCACAAAGAACTGGACGAGTACGCAGGCTACGACAAGCTGCTTTCGGGCGCACAGGCCGTGGCATTAGAAGTCTTCTCGATGCTGCTTTACATGACCGGCGGTCCCTTGCTCCTTGGTACGGTCAGCGTCAATCTCAAGATCGACCTAGCCCCTTATTTCGTGAAGTGACATGGCAACAGCGAGCTTCGTAACTGACTTGACGGAAGTGCTGACACAGGCCGTAGAAGCTGCGGCAGGTATCGGCTCGCTTATTTCCGGCTTCAAGAATGTGTCGCTAGCTCGCAGTTACTATAACCTGTACAACACGCAGCGCCAGTATTACTACGCCACCTTCCAGCAAGGTGTGGAGAAGCCGCTGGCCGCAGCCACGTATACCGATCCGTACTACAACCTAAACTACGCAGGCCGTATAGCTACGCTGTACGATCCGAACAGCGGCCCATTAGGTGGGTCGAGTACGGATATCGCAGGCTGGTGGAGCCGGCATGGGGCGATGTACGCCACCGCGCCTGACCCCTTAATCGTTGAATTAAATACGGACACCGCACGCCTTCAAGTGGATTGGGCAAACTACTTATTTCGGTTTGAGGAATTGTGGTTCGATATCCGCAACGATACTCGCTGGGCGAAGCGTCTAGCGGTACACAACATCGGTATCAAGCAAGGAAATGCGATATCCCATGCGCTCGATTATAGTCTTAGCAACTACCAAGATAACATCGTTGATATGGCGAGCCAGCTTGCGACATATGGGAATGGCATCGCTAAGTACGCAGGATATAAACGCGGACTTAATGATGTATCGACGCAGTTCCAGACTAACGGAGGCTACCAAGATAAGCCTTCGCCGTTCCGGTTCGATATCGACGCACAGGCTAAGTCATCCGCGAACGCTAATGCGTGGCAGGGAGCGCCGTTCTTAATCGACGGTGGACAGTAATGGCCGCTAATCAACTTGGCATAGACACACCTGCACCTTATCGAAGCTTAGGCCAGTTCGGCTATAGCTCGGGCGCAGGTATGCAGACGTTCGGTGCAGACGGTGCTTTCGTGGCCCAGACGTCTATGTCTATCGATAAAGGCGGTATGCGTGGTCTAGGTCTGCTAGCCATGGCTATCGCAGAATACGAATTAAAGTCCAAGGCGATTGATTTAGCGCAGGACTACTACAACTTAAATAAGCAGGACTACGCGTTCTTCCAGAGCACGCATCAAGGGCCAATTTCACAGACCGCCCAAGAAGCAATGTCCTCGACGACGAATCCTACTTATAACTACGACTACTATGCGTCCGCTCCGGGCGGTATCGCGAGCGTACTAGCCAATACAGAACGCCAGTGGTTTGAGTCACGTCGCCGCACGTCAAAGTATAATATCGGCGTCCAACGCCGACTTGACTACGACATGGCGGTGGCTCGCGCACATACTGTCATCGCAGGCTGGAACGCAGGTAGTCGCTACGAACTTAATTGGGCCGATGCCCACAATAACCGTGCTAACGACCGCAAGTTGGCTGTAGCTAATATCGGTCTAGGTATCGGCGCGATTGTCCGCCAAGGTATGGCCGCAAGTGTGACGCGGCTCGCTAGTAGCTACGACGCTATTGGCGATACCGTGGCAAGCATCGGTAATGGCTTTGCAGCGCACGCTGGCTATCAAGATGGCCGCGACAATACAAGAACCCGTATAAACGGAGTCGGCTAATGGCACGTCAAGTATACTTCGACCCATTCGGGCGCTACACCGAGGGTTACGATCAAGGCACCGGGCGTGAGCTACAGGTGCAGCGTGAGGGTCGCCAGAACCGGCTGGAAGACTACCAGTACAATAACTTTCTACCTTTGCAGCTTCGCAATCAGCAGCGCGAAGATACATTAGGTCAGGCAATTTTGCCGTACCGTATTGCCGCTGCACCGCTTAGTTATGAAGATCAGCGCCAGCAGCTATTCTCGCGCCAGCTTGGTAACGACTATGGCGTATCGCGGTTATTCGGTTTAGGTACACCGGCTGCGGCGCATGTCGCAGACTTCTATGGCTTTCACTATGCCCCGGGCGCTAATGGTCAGGTAAACTGGACCGATAATCAAGGTACACCTATTGGTGCTACAGGCGACATTAATAGTACCGTCTATAATGACGCAAACTATGAACGTGCGATGCAGCAGCAAGCTGCCGCGTTACAGCGCTTGGGTGTAGTTAGTAATATTGAAGATCGGCGTTACTTGCTGCCGTATCAGGCTGGACAGATTAATGCGCAGATCGGCTATTTGGGAAACCATGGTGACTACTTCGCTAATGGTGGCGCAGCCGGTGCGCGTGCAGCTAATCGACCGCCATTAAGCACGTATGGGGCTAACTCCGCTGTATTCGGCTGGCCCGGTATGGGCGCACAACCCCAAGGCGGTCAGGGTAATCAAGGTGGTCAGGGCGCAACTCCGCAGAATACAACCGGCCAGCTACCGGCCTACGGTGGACAGAGCTACTACGCACCTAACCCGGCGTATGATGCTTTCCGTGTACCACAGGTAAATACTAATGATGGGGACTTAGACCAGTAATGGCTGACCCTATCCTAGATGCCACTAATGCCGCGAACTTCGGATTAGGCCCTAAGCCTGACCCGCAGCAAGACGCGCCCATGGTGGCTAACCCCAACGCAAGTTCGTTGCCGGATGAATATGCGCCGCCAACGATGCCTAATAATGTAATTCAACTGCCGCAGTTAATGCGTAATAAGTATTTTGCAACTGAGGTTGAACCAGATGCAGTACAAAACGCACAGCAGTTTGAAGGTACACGCAATCTCCTTACGAACATTATCAAGCAGAAAGAATCGACCGGTAATTACCAAGCGGTTAATACTGAGAAGGTTGGCAATACCGCTAGCGGTGCATATCAGTATACCGACAGTACATGGAATAATTACGGCGGTTATCCAAAGGCTGCATTAGCGCCTAAAGAAGTACAAGACCGTAGGTTCCAAGAAGACATTACAAACCGACTCGCTAAATACAATGGCGACCCATACAAGGCGATAGCTGAGCACTACTTACCCGCGCTAGCTAGCGATCCGACAAAGTGGAATCAGTCGTTTCGCGTGCGTGGCAGGACTGTTCAACCCGTCCTCAACTATGTACGATATGTGGTCAAGGGCACACCCTTAGAGGCTGGACTAGATGATTACCTCGTTCAACAACATCAACAGCCCATTGGTAGCCCCCACGGGTCCGGTGTCGTTGCGCAACAACCAACGAATGGGGTCGGAGTTACAGGTCCAACTAGCTAAGTTTGGTGTAATGCGTGAGGAAGCTAAGGAAGGCACTCATAATACGGCTAGCTTCTTTGGGCTTAGTAAACAGGGTAGTGATTTCAAAGAATCATTTCCGAACGATATTAGTTCCCTGACCAATGAACCTGATATGCGCTTAGCGCAATTCGTGCCTTCGGGAACACAGACGACTAACTTACTGCAAACAGTTCCATACGGTAAGAAGTTGTCGATGAAAGACCCTAAGACGATCAAGGCGTACTTAAGAAAATTGTTGGAGTCCATCTAATATGGCTGACGGATTATCGGCATTCGGCTTACCGCCGCAGCAGAACGCACCCCCGTTACCGCCGCCCGCGCCTGTCCAACCGAACTACCCAATAGCAGCCCCCGGCACAGTCGATGCGGGGGCTTCGCCGTTTATGGGTCAACGGTTACCGCCTGCCGCGAGCGTACCTCCGTTACCCCCGGCTCCGCCCGTCGCTACTGCGCCAACTAATAATGGGCCGCGCGGTTTAGGTACGCCGCCTGCACAGGATGAACCGCACCCGCTGACACTGCCCGAAGCTTTGCAGCAGTGGGCACAGGTCAATGGTCGCAAGCCTACGGCTGATGAATTCGACCAGATTGCTAATGACTATCGCACTAATACTTTCGTGCCTACAATCACGAAGCTAAAGGGTGTAAAGTCAGATGCTATTAAGGCCGAAGAAGCTTCGTTCGATAACCAAGTACAGCAAGTCCGTAATCAACTTTATCCGGCTCCCCCGCCGAGTGCTGGCGGCACCGCTGGTAATATAGCGCTGTCTGCGGGCCAGCAATTCGGCGGACGCCTACTCAATAACGCAGCGCAGGTATTCGGTTTAGCTGGTGGTGGTTTAGCTGGTGGTGCTGCGGAATTAGGTGTTCCGGGCGCAGCGGCTTTACGTGACTATCTGTTCCGTGGCGTCGATCCTAATGCCAAGGGCAGTGGCATGACGGACGATCAGGCCGTACAAGCAGCTTTACAGCGTACAGGTGCCGATAAGCATTTGAATGATCCGCGTTTTGCTGGGTTGATTCAGGAAATTACACAGCGCGCGATTGCTAATAACCATCCTGACGATAGCGCCAGCTATACCACAAATCAGTGGATGAACGCAGCCCACCAACGCAGCCCATCCGGTGCAGTAATTGGTGACGTAGCTGCATTCGTGCCGCAGACTTTATTAGGTCCGGGTGGCGTAGCTATCGCATCTGCGGCTCCTTCGGGTAATACTGCTGAACAGCAGCTTGGTCAGGGTCAGCAATTAAGTCCGGTCTTAAAGCAGTTCGCTGTAGATAGTGGACTTAATCTGCTACTGACTAAGCTTGCACCGGGCTATGGTAAGTCACTACTATCCAAGATTCTCACAGGTGCAGGTATCGGTGTCGGTACAGGTGTAGCACAGCAGACTTTAGACGCTCAGGTTAATCCCGAAGCGAATAAGTCGCCTACACTTGAAGACTTAATGAATCCGCAGACGGCGACGCAAGCAGGTATCGGCGCACTACTGGCCGCACTGCACGGCGGCGCGGCTACACCTATCCTCAATAAGCTCCGCAGCAAGTCCGCAGAGGCCCCGGCTAGCGCGCCTGCCGCCGAGACGGCCCCGAACGCTACCCCTGCCGAGGGTGCAACGCCTGCCGCCGCGCAGGCCCCGGCACAAGCCCCCAGCACGGCCCCGGCTGACCGCTGGACGGCTGCAATGCAGGACGCACCGGAGCAGGGTTTAGCAGACGCAGATTTCGCTAAGCAGTCCAAGGCTACGCTTTCTGACTTTAACCAGAAGGCTAAGCTCTATGCGTCTACGGTTAAGAATAGCAAGACACCAGAAGCGGTTGTGGATAACGCCACGGCGCTCGCTTCGCGTAACCCCGCATGGGCAGATATGTCCGGCGAGCAGCGCGCCACGCTGGTAGGTGACTTGGCTACCACGCTGGGCAAGAAGGCTGGCGTGAAACCTGATGCTATCTCGGATCACTTAGCATCGTTACAAGGCGCACCTACGGAAGCTGCACCTACGGCGGAAGCTCCTACCGCAGAGGCTACACCGCCTGAACAGGCTGCACCTACGGCACAAGCTCCGCTGGCAGAAACGCCGACGCCGCCCGAGTTGCAGGGTCAACAGCCTACCGTTAATAAAGTCGCAGTCGATCCGCTCAAGGGTGCCGCTGACCAATTAAGTGCATATTTAAGTGGTGACCAGACGGCTGTACCGGATCAAGTTAAGACCAGTCCGATCTACCAAGCCTTGCAGGGTGCGGGATTAAAGTCTTCGGATGAAGTCATCAATGTACTGCGTAAGTTCAATGATGATGGCTCAGTTAAGCCGACTGCCGAAGTAACAGGTACCAAGCTCGCTGGTAATCGCTTAAAGAAGGGCGGTGCAGCTAAGACCGCTAACCAACAGATTGACGATCAACACAGTGCCGTCGCAAGCACTGTGGCGGAAGCTTTGTCTGATAAGTCTACGCCGACTGACACCGCTAATAAGCTCAAGGCTACAGCCAAGGGCATTAGCCAGAAGCGCTATAATCAGGAATATCTGAGTGCGCTGATGAATGATGGTGCGCCGACACAATCGGAAGCGAAGTACCGCAACGATCCTAGCTTTACCGAAGCTCGTGCCGCACTGCGTAAGGGTGAGATTACCTCGCCTGACCAGTTAGGTGATTGGCTCAAAGCCCACCGCGCCACAAGTGAAGGTACCTCATTCGGGGAGCAGGCTCAGGCGATTACGCCGGACAACAATAACAAACAGATGGGCGCTCTGTTAGGGGCTAAGTCCGTTAAGGCTGATGCGGTAGTAGCACGTAAACATGCGCGTGATGTGCATGACGCATTAGTTAAGCTGGGCGAAGACTCTAAGACCATTAAGTCGATGACGCTGGGCGATGCTCAGAAGATGCTGCAACGCCGTCTTAATGGGGACATTGGTGCCGAGCCGCTTCCCGAACCTACTAAGCCGCTTAAGTCCACAAAAACTAAGGCTGCAAAAGCACCGGCGGCAGAGGCTCCCGCTAGTGTAGACCCTTTAGAACAAAGCCTCCGCGAAAGGCTGGGCGATAAGCTCAGCCTAAAGGCTACGAGCGAGCTATACGATCATGTAGCCGACGCGCGTGGAGGCGGTGATGCAGGTAACCTATATGACAATATCACGGGCCTGTTAGAGTCTGGTGATATTACCAAGGATGATGCTAAGTGGTTACGCAAGCTTGGCAAGGGCGATAGCGTCAATGATTTAATTGAGAACAATGCAAGTGGCGAATCGTCTGCCTCGCTGGAAGCTCAACGCCGTCTAGCCGATGAAAAGGAAAAGGGCCAGACCCGCGCCGTGATCGGCAGGGATGGTAAGGTGCGCGCCTTGCATGGCGTCGATGCCGTGGATACTCACGCCCGTCCCGGCGAAGTCATCGTACAGCGCAATATCGGTAAGGATCGCTGGACCGTACTTAGCCATGGCGACGATCTTGGTAAGGACGTGGTTGAGGGTAAAGTCAACCGGGCTAAGTCTGACTTGGAAGACTTGCACAATGGCGTAGAAACCGGTTTCGCAGGTGAGGACGACCATACCCCGTTCGGTGAACACACCCTCAACATGGATGATGTCGAGGAAATTAATGACTTCCGTGATGCCGCCCGTGGCGGAGAAAAGCTGACCGAAGAACGTACCGCTCCGCTCCAAGTGAAGCGCGAAGTTAATAAGGTTATCGAAGGTATCCAAAAGGGTGACACCGCGCAGGAAGCCGGTGAGAAGTTATCTGCGCTCAAGGATAAGTTAGAGCAGCGTCGCATGGAACAGCTTCTACGCGAAGCACAGCGTGAAAAGCAGCGTGGGCCGGACTATATCCGTTCGCGTCTGTATAAGATGATTTCGGATAATCTTACCCCGCTGGGCGAGAATGACCACGTAAAGGCCGGTGACTTTGCTAACTGGCTACTGGAAAAGAATCCGAGTCTCGGCAACGATCTTGGTATCAGTATCCATCAGATGAAGGGTGCAGCGGGTAGCTATGATCCATTAAGTCGTATTCTACATTTAAATTCGCAGGACATTAACCCCGGTACAGCCGTACATGAATTGCTGCATGCGTCCGAACAGTTAATGCCCAAGGAATTGCAGGATAAGATTCGTGCAGAGTACATCGCACGTCTGGGTAATAAGCTTAAGCAGGCTACAGCAGATGGTAATCGCTGGGCCAAGCTTTACTTACAGTCGGCCATGCACAACTATGTTAACCCTAACGCGGAAGCGCGTCGGGTAATGAATACCATCTTGCAAAAGTATCGAAGCGAAGTCCCGGTAAAGGATTACTACAAATACTATGATCCGTCCGAGTATTTCGCAAATGAAGGTACAGATATCCTGTCCCGTAAGTTTGAGAATAATGGCTGGGTAGGTAAGGCCAAGGAATGGATGAACGAAATGGTTCAGCACTTAAAGAACCTTTTCGGCTGGGATAATAGCTCGGCAGTATATAAGGGTATCAAGAATGCACTTAACACCGAAGGCGGTGAGCGTAGCAGTGGCATGCTTAGTCGTCGTGGTCCGGCTCGCGATGTCGAAGGAGGTGCGGCAGATGATGCCAACCGATTTCAAGACATTAACGACGAGGGTGAAGGCTCGGAAGGCGAAGCCGAACCCACTCAAGAAAAGTTAGGCTATGAGCCTACTGAGAAGGTAAGTGACGATGCTTATCTCTCAACCAAGACGCCCAAAGAACAAGCCGTAGAAGCGAAGGCTGATGCGAAGGAACGCATTCAGAGCCAAGGTAAAGTAGGTAATGGTCAACGCTTCTGGGAACAGGTAGCGAAGGCTGACTACGGCCTCGAAAAAGCCATGCAGGAGTATCGTGGTAAGGGCATTGAAGTAACGCCCGAGAATAACGTAGATGATGCTTCCTACACGAAGAATGGTCTGACAAACGAATATACTAACCGTGACTTCGATGAAGTGGTCGCGCCGGTAGACGATTATTTGTCGAAGAACTGGTCTAAGTTCGCCAAGAATAAGGGCGCATTCTTAGATGACTTAAATACGTTCTTCGGCAATATGAACTTTATCGAGCGCATGAAGTCGGATCACTTGGAGAATGCGCCGCTCAACAACGGTGCAGAGATTGACCGCGCCGAAGTCTTAGAGAAGGTAGCAAGCGGCGATCTTGACCCGGCCAAGGGTCGCGCCGAACTGCAACGCCTGATGGCTAATAATGGCTCGATCACATGGGATGATTGGGCACGCCAACAGAAGGTGCCGGTGGATGAGATTCAAGCTACGCTCAAGCAGTTAAAGGCACGCGGCTACGATGAGAAGTCGATGGCCGACTTAAATGGTATGCTCGATAATGTCCGTGACCGCCAGCGTTCGCGCCTTGAAGGCGCAGGCTTGGTAGCTAAGGATGACCCGTGGACGAAGTTCTATGGATGGAAGTGGTATGTACCGCTTAAGGGTTCACCGGAAGATGTATTAAGTAATAACTTTGACCTTGCTTCGCGGCAGGGTAGCTTGCGCGTACTTAATGCCCAGCTACAGGCGATGGAAGGTCGTAAGACAGAAGGCGAGCGCCCATTTAGCCGTCTGTTCGTAGACACGAGCCGCGCCGCCGAGCGCCACGCTCACAGCTATTTCCTCGACCGTGTGTACAACTTGGCAGCGGAACATGGCAAAGAGATTGGCGCTAAGATTTATCCGTTTGAAGGCCGTCCGCGTGATGGCTATACCAACGAGAATGGTGACCACTTTGCCGAACTACGCGCCCCTAAGAATGGCGTTATTGTGCACGATGGTAATCAGCATTACGTCATCACTCTGCCGAAGGATAGTCAGTTACTTCGCGGACTCGTGCAGATGAATAATGTGGAAGCGCCGAACGCATTAGATCGTATCGCAGGTAAGGGAACGCATATTCTCTCGCGCCTGTATACGACCGTGCATCCGGCGTGGCAGACATTCTCAGGTTTTGCGCGTGACTTAACCTACACTCCGATTACACTGGCAGCAACTAAGTTTAGCAATCCTTTAGAGGCCATCCCGTTCTGGAATAAGTACAGTAAGAACGTACTGCAAGCCTACGGCGCACTGCCCGATATGATCCCGACTTTATTGGGTAAGCATAATGCGCTCCGCGCTAAGGGCGAAGCCGATCCGCAAAGCTGGGCTGGCTGGACACAGCGTTATATGGCCGCAGGCGGTAGCAATGCCTTTAGTCATGTATTCGATGTAAAGTCGCTGGAAAACACATTCACCAATAAGCTCAAGGATACCCGCCCCGGTGTGGATGGTGTCGTAGACATAGGTAAGTGGGGTTGGGAGCAGGTATTAAAGTATACAGGTAACTATGCTAACTTTATGGAAGCAATCCCCCGTGTCGCGGCTTTCCGTACACTGGTGGAAGGTGGTGCATCCGAACACGACGCGGCCACGCAAGTTCGTAAGCTGCTGGACTACAGCCAGTCCGGCATTAAGGGCCGTCGCATCAATTCGTGGTTAGCGTTCTTCCGAGTCGGTGCTACGGGCGTGGATGCCATGCGACGCGCTTTCACTAAGCCGACAGGCGGGTTTGACTACGCTAAGGCGGCTAAGTGGCAGACGTTCATGGCGGCGCTGGGTGCGGTAGGCTACATGACCGCTAACATGATGCTGGGTAAGGATGACGATGGCATAGATCGCATTGCTAAGCTCAAGCCTGAAACTATCGGCACTAAGATTTTGATCCCGCTGCCCGGTGGAAAGATCGGCGGTATCAGTCTGGGTCTAGGCTTACCTCAGATCATGCTGAGTGTCGGTGCGCTGGGTGCGGCGTTCGCTAACGGCCACCAGTCGGCAGAGGACGCCGGGAAGGCGTATCTATCGATCTTGGCGCGTAACTCGGCCCTGTCCCCCGGGGGTATCAAGGACGCAACGCCGACGAACGTGGTGAGCGCCCTGCTGGGTTCCTTCGTGCCTACGGTAGCGCGCCCGCTGGTGGACGTGGCGACCAATACCAATAGCTTCGGTACTAGCATCCACAACGACAGCCCCAACTCCAAGGCATACCACTCCGACCAAGGCCGGGGTACTACGCCTAAAGAGTACAAGGAAATGGCGAACTTCCTGCGCCAAGTAACGGGCGGGACAGTGGACTACTACCCGGAAGACATTAGATACCTGATTCAGAACTACGGCGGTCAGTGGGGCACGGACATTATGAAGATGATCGTGTCTGACCCCAATAAAGCGGCTGGTGCAGGCGAAGAACCTAATAGGCTCGCTAGCCACTTTATCGTGAATGATGGTCAGTTCTATATGCAAGACCAGTTGTACAAGACGCTCGATAATCTTGGCGACTCGGTTAAGCGATATAACCACATTGTAACGCAAGCTCAAGCCGATGGTGCTGACAAAGACCAAGCCAAGGCGCAAGCGCAACAGGTACTTAATCGTGATAGCGCCATGCGTAACGAGGTGTCGGCGTACGGTACACTTCAACAGGCGGTCAAGCAGTACAACCAAGGCTTGAATGATCTACGCCAGAATAAGCTTGCTAGTGACCAACGTAAGCAGCTTGTACGTAAACAGCTTGATAGCCAGCTACGTCAAGCTCTGACACGCGCCCAAGCCGTAGAACAGTAAACAAAAAGAGGCCCGGTAGTGGTTAGCTACCGGGCCTAAACGCAGGCGCTACACCTGCCGCAAGTGATTCTGTTACAGCCGTACGGCGCGCATCAGTGCGTCAGCTTGACGATACATCGACCGTGCCCGCTCAATAGCTTCTATCAAGTCTGCTTGCAGGCCAGTCTGGGGCGCGGGCACCTTGTCCATGCTCGCCTTTTCGGGCGTAGGCTCCGGCTCTTTCGTCAGAATGGGACTCAGGACGCCATGCAACTTCGATAGTACATCTTGCGTATTATGCGTAATGTTAGCCAGTTCTTTGAGCAAGTATTGGTAATTGTAGGCATCGCGCAATGTCTGCGCGCCTACAGCTTGATTCTCATTGCCGTAGCCTGCGGCTAGCTCTGGCATACTCCGTGTAGGTCGCGAAGCACGATCCAGTCCGGCGATATCTTGGTCAAAGTCTGGTTCACGGCGATAGTCATTGCTCATTTGCATTCTCCAATATATGTTTAGAAATTCAAGATACGGCGATTGCCGTGGGGTCGATCGGAAGTTCTTCAATAGACTTAACGAGAGCTTCATGGGTTAGGTCTATCTCCCATACCTTGAGATTAAGTCCGGGCAAATTAGTGCCAGTGGTCAGACGTTTCTGCAAGTTGGAATTAATGATGACACCGATGTCTTGCAGTTCCTTGCGAAGCCAACTCGGGTCGATCTTGCGCAGGTTGCAGTATTCGCGAATACTCTGGATCGAAATGTATCCACGATACGGCTGCTTGCTGACATACTCCAAGCGGGCTTTAATTGCGTGCTGCTGGCCGTTCATCGCTACCAGATCAAGCTGACCATCATTGATTCGCACGATGGCAGACAGGTTGGTATTAATAAATTCAGACAGCGTACTGATGGGATCGGACACCGAAGTCTTCACGACCGTACGTACTTCATCGCTCTGACCTAATGTACGGTTTACCAAGTTCTCTACATCGTAGCTATGCAGCTTGAGCGCATCGCGGCTGATCTTGCCGCCTACCAGTACACACGCCAGCAATGCACCCCAGAACCGTTCTTCGTTACGCAGCTTGCCTTTAGCTACGATGCCATCGATAGCCTTCTCTAAGATAGCCTTGATTTGAGTGGCACGAGGCAGAACGTATTTAATATATTCCCGTCCAGCAATTCCATAGTTCTCCTTGATGACTTGTAACGCTCTGTCAAGGCGGACCTTATATTCTGGGTGGGACGGTTGTATATTAAGTTCAAAGATACGCATTGCCTCGGCATTGTAGCCTCGACGTGCGTTTGCCAACTTATCGTATAGGGAGGTGTTTGACGTAGAGCAGACAATAGTATCCCAGAACGTTTCATTGACTTTATTATTTCCTTCGCGAGTTGCGCGCATCTTGCCGCGACCGCCAGTGAAGCTAAGTACGAAATTGCTAAGGCGATCCCCTTCCATCTTGGTCACTTCATCAAACGCCACCGGCACGGATGCAAGGTAGCCAATCTGATTATAGATGGAATTATCGGTGTCGTTCACCAGTACATGGTTAGAAGTCGGCTCACCCCACACGGACGTCATAAACTTCATCGCCGTAGACTTACCTGCACCCGACTGGCCCACGATATTGTACAGCACGCCACTGTATTCTGTGAGCGCCATTAGCGGGGCCGCGAAGCCGAGCATACTGGCAAGAATGTAGGGGTCGCTATCAGGGATATCGGCGTAGACGCTAAATGCTTGCTTCCACTTACCAATCTCTCCCTTAGCTTCCGTAGCCTTCCCAGCTTCCTTCAAGAACGGAGCTACACCGGCAGGAACGAGTTTACCTTCCTTGTTGATGTAGCCACCGCCCACGACAAACTTGGGATCGGTACTAAACGTGTCTCGCCATCCGAAACGACTGAACTCGATTTCTGCTGCGTGGTTCATCTGTAGATGCCGAATGTAGTCAACGAGATACTTGCAAAGGTGAGCGGCTTTATTAAATTCCGCAATGACGCCTTTATCGCTAAGGTACTGATTAAGTTTCTTAGCTTCGGCTAGCAGACCCGATGGCAGGCGAAACTTCTTAAGGCCGTCATGTGGTAGCCAAAGATGAATCTCCATCGCCTCGTTCTCGGTCGCTTCGGTACGTAGGCGTTTAGTGGGATAGAAGTCGTAATCGTAGATACGGTTAATAACTTCGTCCCATGTCCCGTTCTCTTGCTTAACCTTAGTTCGGACGTAGATACCACCTGACTCTCCACGGAAATACGGAGACGGGGGCAGCGGAATGGTGACTTCCTCTGTGGACTTATTACCTGCTTCGTCCTGTACAACGGCTGTAACGACTTCTGCTTCTGTGGCCGGTACATCGAGTCGGGCTACCTGTAGCGGAGTCTTGACGGTATCTGCGAAGGGGCATCCCTTGCAGCGTTCGGGATTAATTGAACGGAACTTATTGCATGTGGTCGGGCCAGTCTGGGCCGCAGAAACCTGGGCGTACTTTAAGTATGTTGCTTCGGGATCATAATCATTATGTCCCTGCGATAAAAGGTGTGCGACCTTCTCTTTAGAGATTGTAGCGCCTTGCTTAGTACGGAACTCTAGATATGGTGCCAAGCCAAGCATGGCATACCATTCCGGTTCGCTGGCCGTAGCCTTATTTTTGAGATATTCTTTTGACCAATTGCACTTCTTAACCATAGCCGCAAGATCGGTCGGCCCACTGTCAACGACTGTGGTGCCAATGTCTACGGTCTTCGGACCATCATCCTTAATGATACGGTTAAGCGTATTGCTGAACGTGCCGAAGTCTAGGTACTCATCGAACGTCTGGATAAACTCTACAGGCGTAGCGGGGTCAGACTTCAAATTGAAGGACAGGGGTACACGCAGTACACCGGCACTGTCAGATACGCGCGATCCATCCGCCACCACTTCGGGAGCGATGGTTTCAATAGCTCGCTTGAATTTATGTGCGATCTTCATCCATAGCTTAGACTCTACACCCTCGGCCATGGGCCAGTAGACATGGAGTCCAAAACCAGAATTAATGATCGTAGGCTGCGGCATATTAAAGGCCGCTCGCACTACTTCAACACCGGCCAGCGCATCATCGAAGTTAGTATAGAATCCCGGCTTATCGTCGCGGATATCTACGTCTAACACAAATACGCGGGTGAGTTGTGCGTTCTGCTGGATACGTACGCGATCCTTGCCACCGACTTTAATTGTCTTCTCCCGCAGAGTCGAAATGCAGAAGTAGTAATTATATCGCTGGAAATTAATGCGCTGTAATGCAGCCGCAAACTGTTCGATATTATCGAACGTAAGGTGCTTAAAGTAGGGCTTAGGTTCGGCGGGTACTAACCATGCGAGGCATGGCCTACCCTGCTCCGATAGCACGGAGCTAAAAAACTCCACCTGTGATTGCACGTCTGCCCCTGCGGTTATGCTGCGATGGTACTAATAAGTTGTTCCAGAATAGTCTGCTTCGCATCCTGTGAGAGCGCAGCATCTAGAGGCAGCTTACCATCCTTTGTCAGTGCTTCGATCTTATCTAACGCGCTGTCTATCGACTCGCGAACGGTGGCCAGCGGTTTAGCCCGCTGGCCCTTCCGTAAGATCAAGTAGATGGTTGTGTAATGAACTTTAGACAGCGCCGCTAGATTCCGGGCATTAAGTCCGGAAGTATCTAATACAGAATTAATTCGAGCGGCGATGTCTGTCATTACTCAAGTCCAGCTAAGATGTCAGCAAGTTCGTCGTCACTACCTACTTCTTCGACCGGAGCAGGGGCGGGCGCTGCGGCTTGACGCTGTTGCGGGGGCGGTACATTAGACTGCACTACCGGACGCTGTGCCGTGGTTTTCTGGGGTTGCTGCGCAGCGGGGCGTTGTGCTGCGGCCTGCCGTACCGGCTGCTGCGCTTGGGCCTGTGCGGGGCGCTGCGGTTGTTGCGTGGCCGGACGCTGGGCCTGCTGGGCTGCGGGCTTGGTCGCCGTCTGTGCCGGACGCTGGGCCTGCGGTGCGGCTTGGCGCTGGGGAGCCGGGGCCGGTGCGGGCGCTGCTGCCGGTTCGTCTTCGTACACCTGTTCCTGCGGGACATCGCCGGAAGTCGGTTCTTCGCTAGACACGTCCAAGGTGGACATCGAAACGGTCTTGAGCGAGATAACTTCCTCACTATGCACCAGCGAGTCTACGGCGTCGGCTTCGTCTTCCGTGATGTAGCGGTTCGCACCAAACAGAAGCTTGGGTACACTGGAATTAACGTCGAACTTAATACGCGTCACGATAGCACCCAGATCGGCACCGCGCGTATTGACCATCTTAATGTAGTCATTAAGATTCTTTTCGTTCTGCGTACCTTCACCGAACAAGCCCTGCGACTTCACGTCCAGCTTGTAGACCATGCGCTTGTCGGTATCACCAGCCAGCATCACGACCACACGGCGGAAGTAGGAGCATGCCTTGAACTGCTGGCCGTCAACGATCTTGGAACCCTTGGCGTTCTGCTTGCACAGCATGCACTTGTCGGCCTGCTTGTTCTTCACGTCTTCTGCGGGCACAAGGCCATCGGCAGAGTAGCAGGACGGCGGCTGATTCTCGCCAGACTTATAGGCACCATCGTAGTAGACACGGCTAACAGCCGGTGCAGCGCCGAGGATGATGACGTCGAGATAGTTTTCCTCAAATACGCCTTCCTCAATACCCGCAACCACCAAGCGGAAGCGCGAACCTTTCAGGCCGATACGGTTACCGCCCGTATACATACCTTGCATCAGGTCTTGCGTCACGCCGAAGCTACGGCCCTGTAGGTGGGCTGGCAAACCACTGCCACCTAATACCATCATGTCATTTGCCATTGTCTCAGACTCCGGTGTTATCGAGCAGGCCATACAGGCCCGGGTTATTACGAGGGTTATTACGATACTGAAGCTTAAACAGGTTCAGTAGTTCTTTCGGATCGTGCTTGGCAATCGTTTCGCGGATCGTGCCGTCTGTCTCAAGAACTTGGAAGTTGTATTGAAAGTCTTGCGCCAGTTCCAGGATACGGCTATCGATGATGCGCGTCGTGGGATCGGTCAAGTATTCTTCCATGTTGGCATAGGACACTTGAACCACGGCAGGCTTTATTAGGTTGTGCTCCATTAGCTTCTCCGAATGATGATTCCGCGTTCCTGTTGAATGTTTACACCGGCAGGAAGCTCACCGGATTCTTCGTAGTATTCCTGAATCGACTTTACGGAGATACGCTTTTCCACAAAGTCGAATCGACCCATGGCTACGATAGATTCCCAGAAGGAAGGCCAGTCAGAGCAACTACCCTTCCACTTCATCTGTTCGTAGGCCGTACCGTGCGCCGAACCCAACTTAGTAGCTCCGGTCGCATCAAGCTGGCCCATAAGCCAACCCTCTAACTTCTCCATCTGATCCTTGTAGACTTGATCTTCTGCATCGTAGGCTTTCTTCAAGTCGCTACGCTTATCGCGAAGTTTCAAGTATGCGGAGATAACTGTATCTGCGTTAACCTGTGTCATGGTGGCTAGTCCTTTGGCTGGGGTTGAAAATTCTACTAGACCTTCCCGGGCTATGCAAGCGCCGCGTTGTATAGGTCTAGCACTTTGGATTGAAGGTTCTCGCGGGATTGAAGTACAGAGTAGATAGCAGCTTCCATCGGATGACAGAAAATATTGTACACCGACATAGCTAGCGTCTGACCCGGACGATCAATGCGCGCATTGGCTTGTAGATACTGGTCAATAGAGAAGATCGGCGCATACCAAATAATCACATTGGCCGATGTAAGGGTCAGGCCATGTGCGGCGACTTTCGGGTGAGCGACCAAGACTTTAGTGTCTGCGTCGTTCTGGAACCGATCAAATATCTCTTGCCGCTTGGTACCGCTTACTTCCCCGTTAACTAACTCTACCTTCCATTTCCGAGCTAGATGGTTGACGACTAAGTGCATCGAATGAATAAACGGGACGAAGATAATTACCTTCGCTTCCGCCGATGCTACTAATTCGTCAACTAGGTCTAGCCGAGGTTTGGGATTTAGTTCGACCGGGTTGCCATCGTTGTCCTTAACTACGCCGCACATAATCTGCTGTAACTTAATCAGCTTGACGGCGGCATTAACTGCCTTAATCTCTACGCCCGATTCTTCATCCTCGTGGCGCATGGTTGCCTTGACTGAGGCGAATACGTCTGCTTGTTCATCGGACATAAGGCATGCCCGCGAATTGTACGTAATCGGCGGCAGGTCAAGACAGTCCTTCTTAGTGAAACGTATTGCAGGCTGCATAAGCTCAAACACACGTTCGTGTGAGCCTTGCTTGGGGAACCATTTGTACGGACCCCGCTTATACATAAGCGTTTCCTGAAACAGCTTGAAGCTGGCCGGGATCGCGCTGGGGTTCACTAACTTAATCAGTCCGTAGGCATCCGTAGGCGCGTTAGATACTGGCGTACCAGTGAGCAGCCATAGACGTGTGTTGACTTTCAGAATCTCTTTGAGTGCTTTGTATCGCTTGGTATTCGGGTTACAGTAGGCACTGGCTTCGTCGGCAATGATTAAGTCAGGTTGCCATTTCTTTACTTCGTCCTGAATAGATACCAGTCCATCAAAATTAATGACACAGATATCAGCGCCCGAATTAAGTAGCTCGATACGCTTGTCCCGCTTGCCACTGAGTTGAGCAACGTTCCATTGTGGAACCACACTAAACGTTTCATTGACCCAGACACCCATGACAGAGAGTGGTGCGATGATAAGTACCTTCTTGATGAACCCGCGCTGCTTGAGATAGTCCATCGTCCACAAAGCTGCGGCGGTCTTGCCGGTGCCCATGGTATTAAATACAAAGGCACGGTTGTTTAGGGTTAGAAATTCCGCGGTCTTTGTCTGGTGCTCCATAGGAGCAAACCGACCACCAAAGACAAAACCATCGTACAGAATGGGACTCGGTGCATTAAGTCCAAGATTACGTAGTACCTTCGCGCTGTCGAGTGTATGCTTAACAGCAACAATGCGCTTGCCACGGTAATTAATCTCCTTCGCAGTCGGGATCGCAACCGTGATCGATTGCGGGTTGTTCACCGACATTACTAGCGCGCCGTCTCTTACGAGCATGTTTTCTGTACTTCGTGAAGTCGTGGGCCAAGTCGTAAGGCAGCATGCCATGCGTGGAGATATACTCTACCACGGCTTCTGCCTCGCTCAAATTAAGTTCGTTGATACACAGACTCATTCCGCCAGCATTCCATATGTCGATGGCGTAGTTAATCTGTAGATCAGTGGGCTTATTCTTACCCGCCTTCGTCTCGATTGTCCAGAACAATCCGCGCTGGCAGATAATGAAGTCGTGCCGTCCTGCTGTACCCATTTCCGATGCAGGGGGCATATCCCACTTAATATTCTTGTACTTATCTAGGATAGCTTTAACTCTATCCTTTACCCAGGATTCTGGTATTTTATCTACACCGGGTATGAACCCTCTACCCATGACGTAGCACCGTTATTGCTGTGTAGATAATGTATCCTAAGCAGTAGACTATGACGGCTACTGCTGTAATAAATAGTCCTACGCTATCCCACTCTATCGCCGGTTTCTTCCATTGTGGGGGCATGTCGTGACTGGACATCCTGCGAATCCTGTGCGGGGATTAGGTTTGCATAGCCCAGATGGCTTCGCGGGCCATACGTCATTAGCTTCACTCCACAACATATCTTCCACACCTTGCAGGAATTGTTCAAGCAGTTTCGGTGCCCGGTCGCGATGATATCTCGCGGACGTAGGTTTACTCGGCTGCTGGAACCACACAAACAAGGTAGTAACTTCCTCCACCTCGGGGAACTTAGCAAACGTCATAATAGCCATCATATCTAATTGCAGGCTATTAGGTTTAATCTTACCGGTCTTATAGTCAGCGTTTAATGCCTTGGTACCATTGACTTTAATTAAGTCGCCCTTACCACGCATCCAAGCTTCTGAATCCCAGAACCCGACCGGCTTTAAGTTCTCGTCGCAGGCTAGTTCTAGTTCTGCATAGTTGTCACCGGGAGCCGCTAAGATGCGATCCACCACCGGTTGCATATGCACCATGTTCTTTGGGACTTCTTTATTAACCTTGGCATAGTCCTCGAACGCCTTATGAACTTCCTCACCCCAGATAATCTCTTTCGACTTTTCTTCGCGGATAGACTTTACAATGCGAAGCTCGTAGAACTGGCGCGGGCAGGTCTGGTATGCAGACCACGAACTATACGACCATGGAATGATGCGCGCCATTAGTTATCCCTGATTATTAGTAGCTTAATGTTAGCGCGGTGCGCTGTGTTCATCATGTCGCGAGTGCCGCCGTTGCCGGGGAAGGCGACCACCAGAGAAGGCCGTAGCAGCGCCATGGCGCTATTCCTTGGTGGCCCCGCAGCATCCCCCATCTTATGCCACAACGCGGGCACGGTGGCGCAGTGTACGCCCGCTTCGTACGCCCATTCCCGGGCCAGAGTGTCGGCTCCCTTCGCACCGCCTTCGATCAACACATCGATAGGCTTAGTGGTATGAATCTTAGTCAGGATGGACCAGACACGCGGTTTGTTAGTGTACTTACGGCCACCGCAGACTAAGATAATCATTCCATGTATCCTACTTTGAACCTGTCCGGAATATTAGCGGCAAAGATACGCTTACCGTACAGGTGGGTTAAATTGCCTTCGTGATCCGTCGAACCGTACTGCAAAACTTTTGTAGACGCCCTTAGCTCTGCGAAGCCTTGGTTATTCACCAAGATGGTATTAGATACCTTACCATAGCCGTTATTAATGGCGTAGCTCTTTAGAGCCTCGGCTATCTCTTGCAGAATCTCCATTACGCTTTCCCCGGGATATGCCATGCCAATATGAAATACTTGCACCCTTTCCGCTTCCATAGCCGGTAAGCTTTGAAGCATTCCCAAAAGCTGTGGCCGGTGTAGACATTATGTCTGGTAGACCACTCAGGGTTATAGCAGCCAAGTTCGTAAGTGAATCCCATTACTTGCCCCACTTATGTGTATAGAGGAAAGCGATGAAACAGAATACAGCGCCCACGATAACCCACACGATCCAGTCTGGCATCACATATCCTTTTTATCTCTGAACCCTAGAAAGATAGGGTGGCGAGGCTTATCCACGACACCGATAGGGAAATGCTTGTATTTGACGTAGCGACCTAAAAGGTACTTCGGGTTCCGTGTCCACGCTTCCCAGAGATTCTTTCTCTGTTCAAGCGTAAAGCCAGCACCCACGTCAAACTCCACTCCACTATAAACATCGCGTACATTAAAGCCACCAAGTACATCGGAGGCGACTTTATTCTCAGCGTGGGTAGATCGTTTGGTATGTCCTCGTGCATCGATAGTCGCCTCATTGTTGTTGTGCATCAGTTCAAACGCACCAATAATTTCGGCTTCACTATCCTCAAACCGTTTCAGCTTGAGCATGTAGCCTTCACGTACGGTCGAGCGGTTCTGCTTGTACGGACCATCCGGGCTACGTAGGATAACACCTTCATAGCCTTCATTCAAGCGGGCTTCCTCGTACGCATTAAGTTCGTCTGGCGACTTAATCAGGGTTTGAGGTAACCAGATAATAGGGTAGTCATCACCGTCTATGTCGTAGATGACTTGAATGCGTTCCTTCGCTTCGCGTGCTCGTGCCCAATAGGGCTTCTCTACGTCCCACTTGTCGAAGATATACCACTTAACGTCCGGCTGACCATCCCTACTCATAACACCTGACATGGTGTTCTGCATGCAGTTAGGGTGGTTAGGTGTACCTACGACAAGTTCACCATCGAAGCCATGCCAGCTAGGTGCGTTGAACTTCCACTGGCAATGGGCATTAGGTATAGCCGTCATGGTACGCGACAGTAGCGCGCCATTCTTATTAGTAGCACGTACGCCATCGATCTTGGGGCTAGCGAGAAGGGGGTAGCGCAATGCGCCGATGTCACCCGCCTTTACTGCCAGCATGACCTTTTTTAGTTCCATCTACCATCCCCTTAAATTCTGTATAAATGCGAGTGGCTATGTAGCTAAGGTTTTCGTCGAAGAATGATCCACCGTAGACACCTACTTCGCGCCCACCAATAGTAAACGCGAAGCAGATGCCATTCTTAACTAACGGTAGACGACTCACACATACCTCGGCATTACACTTCTTAGATAGTGCGTATCCGACTTTATGTGCTAGGTTATTTAAGTCCGAAGTGGACTTTGAAGTCGTCATAGATGCGCTTAGCCTTTTCCTTGAGGGTCATGTCAGTACGGGTATAGAACGAGTCGCTATACGCGCATGTGATTTCCTGATTGTAGCCGCCGTTGTCAGGGCGCAGCGCAATCTCCACGAACCCATTCACACCGTTTAAGTCAGTACGCCTTACGAACAACTGGTGTTTGGGGAACTTATCGACAATGGCTTTGCCGATCTTTTCTGCAACTTCGATGGCCTGCTGTCCGCGTTGCTTACCCATTTCTTCGGTTGGCGCATCATGGGAGATAAACTCTCCTGCTTGAACCTGTTCACTGCTCATAGACTTTCTCCATCAGTACCTTGTTCCAGTGATCTGCGACGTCCCAGCCCCAGCGCACTGCGTAGCTAACTTCGTAGAGCATCCAGCCTACGGCCATGAAAGGGAATGTTGCGATGGCGAGTGCGACCAAGTAAATGATCGAACCACCCTTCTTAAGTTTCTTCACTTCGCGTCTCCATACCTGTAGCCTGTGGATACTTCAATACCGAGAGGCAGACCCTTTAAGTACGATACGGCTCGGGTCATAATCTCTGTGACCTTTATGGTGTACGGACCTAATTGAGTAACAACTTCCTTTTGTTTTTCTTCATTCCATTCCTTGGTGTCTACTTCGTCTTCCGGCACCAGTGAAACTAATTCGTCGTGGGTAGTCATCACCACGGGGTAGAACTTATGTAGTTCGATCTTCTGTTCGCGCATCACCAGAGCGGCTACGGCCTGCACAATGTTCTCTGTGATCTTACCGCCGAACAGCTTAACATACTTGCTACCGTCAAGATAGGTAACTTCACCGTCTGCGTTCTTGGTCAGGCCCGGGTACTTAATGCACAAACCATTGGGCAACTTAATCGCAGGCTGATGGAAGATCGGATCAAGACAGGTAGACACCAGCGCGTCGCCTTGCATCGGTAGGTTCACACCCACCTGACCCTGCATCATGCCATTAATGGCCTTGGTGCATTGACGCCAGAACGCTGCTACACCCTTAAATGTATCGCGGTACAGCCTGACAATGCTTTCTGCAAACTCAGCCGTGATACCTTGGATACCACTGGCCTTACAGTATTCAATGAATCGACCCGGACCCATGCCGAAGCCCAGACCTAATACGGCGGACTTAGCAATCTGGCGTTCGAACGGCGTATCCTTTTTATTGATCGGCTTACCGTAGATACGGGTACCGAACCAACCATAAATGTCGCCGCCTTCGGCCATCACCTTTAGGGCTTTGGCTTCCTCGCTATCGGGTCCGGCAATCTGCATTCCAAGCCATAGAGTGATACGCGCTTCAATCTGGCTAAGATCGCTGACACCGAGTACATAGGGTTCGGGAGCGTAGATAGCTTTACGAAGCGTACCCCCTCGCTTGAGATTCTGAGGATTACCCCCGCCGCCCTTGTTGCCCGAATAGCGCTGGGTGACTTGCGCGCCCGCGTAGTTATATCCGACCGGCCAGTACCCGCGCTGCGACGCTGCATGATACAGGACAGAACGCGTTTCCTCGATAGTAGACTTGTGCTCAAGTCGCGCGGCGACCAGTGCTTGTACGTCTGGGTTCTCGTGGTCGAGCAGTTCCTTAAGACCCTCATCTGTCTTTGCGAAGGCGTATGCAACCTTACCAGCCTTAGTGATCTTTGTTGGAGGCGTAACACCTAGGTTCTCCAAGGCTGTAGCAAACTTGGGATTCGACATCAGGACGGCACGGTCTTCTAAACCTGCGTTCACCAATGCCTGCGCCTTCTGGACCTTTAGTTCTTCCATGTAATCTACTAGCAGGTCTGTGTCTAGTAGCAACTGTGGATTGGTGAACGCGCGGATCGTCCAATCCATCGCCTTAATCTCACTCTTGGGGAAGTGAGGTAAAAGCTTCTGTAGTAAAGCGTAGGTTAGTTCTGTATCACCGGCTTCCCAATGTCCGCTACTATTAGGTGAGCCGTCGAATGACGTTCCTTCCACCCAGCGAGGCGCACCTACGCAATAGTCTGCAATGCGCGCTTCAAGCTGTGGACTTAGATCACGTACATTATATGACTTAGACAGTTCATCCATCTTCGTCATATTGCATAATAGCTGCGCCACGTACTTAAGACCATGGCGCGTACTATGTGGACCCACCAATGCCCGACTTAATGCTAAGGTATCGATGTACAACTTCGGGTAGACGTTATAGTGCCAGCCTAAGATACTACCGTCGAAGGGCAGGTTATGCCCTACCATTGCATTGTTCTCTAAGTCTAACTTAGAAAGCACCGCTGGGATATGCCTAGCAGTCACCCAGCGGCTAGGGCCATTATTGATCTTGACCCCCATGCCATGGACCTTGAAACGCTCATCGCGGATATAGGATTCCGTAGTCACGTCTTTTAGACTAAGGGAGTATCCGTCTCCGTAATAAGTTTCAAAATCGACGGTAATTAGTTTCATTGCTTAGGCTTCGGCTCTTTGTCGATGGCATTGTCTCGGAGAATCTTGACGGCAGGCGGTGCCTTGTAGCCCAGCTTTAGCTGCCGCCCGTGGATATCCAAGACGACCAACGTAATCTTGATACCCTCCACTTCCATGTCAATCACATCGCCCTTGCGGTGTGTCATCACTAACATACATGCTCCTTTGCGTTCGATACAAACATTCTTTGGAGCAGAAGCAGCGTTTCTTTCTGCTCCTACTACTTCGTTGTGCTGTGGAAAGAACAAACTCTTTCCCACATCCTGCGCACGTCCCTTTCTCGTACACGCAAGGGTTAGACTTAGCGGTGTTTTCTCCACTACTGAGCAGCTTTAGGTTATCGTACTCGTCATTAGTGACGTCCCCATCTTTATGATCGACGGTTTCGTCACCCACTAGCCTACGGCCTAACTTAATTTCGAGCCGGACTTTAGCTAACTGCCTTGCTGAACGTCGAAAGCCATCGTACATAATGACTATCGAACGCCTATCTTTTCGCACATAAGGGCCATACACCGTACGAAACTCTGGGTATAGTAACTTTATGGCAGCTAGCTCACTGTCCGATATGGTGCGACAAGTGGGACTCGAACCCACAAAGCTCTCGCTGGCGACTCTTAAGGACGCTGTGTTTACCAATTTCACCATTGTCGCGTACTCCACCATCGCGGCTATTCTATTAACCGCCCTGTGTATCGTTACCTACGCGTGTTGCGTACCACTTATCACGCAGTGCACGGCTGGCCTCACGCATAAGATTCGCTTGGTGCACGGCATCGTTCAGGGCGTTGTGTGCGTCTGCCTTGTGGATGGCAGGGTACGCCGTGGGGATCACCGACATAACCGTACGCACGTCGCGGTGGTTCCAGAACGGCCATCGGTAATCAATAGCCGGTACGGTACGCTTGAGCAGGGAGTTCAGGATAACACAGTCGAAGTCCGGTCCCTTAGCCCAGATACCCTTAGCCCGATTAATTTCTTCCATTAAGTTCGGGATTACGTCGAGGAATCGCTCGGGCTTCTGTGCGCTGTATTCACTCGGGAAAGCAGCCAAGCGGGCTTCGTCGCCCTGACCCATCCACCACGCAATGGTTTTGTAGTCGGCTTCCGCGCCATCCTTCATCTGACTTTCTACATCGAGGATATGGTACTGCATGCCGTGCGGCTGGACCGTGGGATCATCCCAGCTAAACCAACACCAGCCGACGCTAAGTACCGGCGCGTTAGGGCCTTGGCCCAAAGTTTCGATATCGATACTGATATCTGTAGACATTACACTTTCTCCTTCGCGCCATACTGCGACCATACGAATTCGCAGATACGGTGCTGCAAGAGTGTGAGCATGGCAATCTGTTCCTGCGGGGTCAGTCCCGGATGCTGAGCGGCCCAGCGCTGCAAGTCGCCCCACGCGTCGTTTGCCGCCTTCGCGTGTTCGTCCCCGGCCTCACCCTGCGCCTGCCCGTCCGCGCCCTCGTGAACCTCTTTCGGGACGTTAGCGGCGTATTCTTCGGGCGTGACGCGGGTTGCGTCCGGGTCTTCCTCTGCGGCCTTGTGGGCTTCCGCACCTTGCGTTGCGAAGTAGATAGTTTCCTTCGGTTCCAAGGTAAGGTTATCCAGCACGACACGCTTCCAGTATTTGTGGCTCATAGCTTTTCAAGCTCCGTTCGTAGGTAATTAGTTAGAGCCAACTTAATTGACTCGGCTTCCTCGGGTCCAACAAGGATACGGGCTGCTGCCAGCAATTCCTTGCCCGCATGAATGGCTTTCAAATGCCACGCATGGTTCCCATACAGTAGACGCATCGCCTCGCACAGATGGATATTGCCGGGATGCGTCGCAGAAAACTTTACATCAGTCCACAACTTTAAGTGACCTTGACACGCTGCCTTGCGATCATCACGCGTGATCCAGTGGCTCACGTCCTCCACCGTGTATCCTGCATGAGTACACACAGCTAGCGCTTGGCGGTACAGGAATATTAGGTAGGACTCTAACACTCTCTTGGCTGCAAGCGCTGAGCGTGGCGATGGCGATCCCAACCCCAAAATAGTATTCGCCAAGCCTAGATGCTCTAAACCCCATTGAACCGGAATCTCTGTGTCCCATGTCAGTCCGCATGCGTCTAGCGCCTTTTGGGTGATTTCGTCCGCGTCTTCGCACCAGAAGCCACCTTTCTTGACACGGTTCGCGGTTGTGGTGATTGGCATTTAGTCTGTTCTCTGTAGCAGTCCATTAAGTTCTGCGCAATGCGTTGGATACCGTACGCTTGAAATTCTGTTCCAGCGTCCTGCCTTTACTTGAATTGATGGTAACGATAGCTAAATCATCGCCGTCCTTGTCGGTACGGAAATAAGTTGTAGCCCCGTAACCACCAATCATGAAATTCGGTATATCAGTAATGCCTAGCTTCACTAGCGCCTTTCGGAATTCCTTTTCCGAAGTATACAGCGCGTAGTGCATAGGGCATTGAATTAACTCCCTATTGCACCAATATATTATTTCTTCCCTTTACCCAGACCGCCGACTTTATTCAAGTTGGGGTTAGCCTTCTTGGCTGCGGCACTGGCCTTCTTAGCACCAGCGTACAGGATGGCACCTGCCGATTTCTTAGACACACCTTCCTTGGACATGATGGACTTCTGAGCAGCTTTGAAACCCATACCTTTAGCCATTTCGTGGACTCCTACCGGGGAGGTTATGTTGACGCTTGAACTTTAGGCCAGCCTTAATAGCCGCCTTACATTCAGCCTTCTTCTCTGCTTTCGGCTCCGTCCGTTCCTCGTACTTGGAGCCTTCGACCGGGCCTTTGCCACCGTCGATCTTGCTCCACTTCTTCCTGACCTTTGTGAGACTGCTATTCTTTTTAGTAGCCATGACGCCTCCGAGGACGACCTTTAATAACCCACTTAGCTGAGTTGACGTATTTATTGTACGCGGCCCGCATCGAACGACCTTTACCTGCTACACGTTCCGAGCCAGATAGCAGGCCGGGGTGTATTACATAGCCCTGCGCCCAATACCATCCGAATCGCATCTTAATCTTCGGTTTGGTGTAATGAGCTTTATTGTACATGGTATCCCTCCACGAGCTTTATTACTTCGCGGCTTTCGCCTGCCCGACTTGGAAGGGCATCCACTCAGCGTAGAAACCATGTGCGGGCTTCTCATCGCCTTCCTGCAACAACTTAACCGAAGTGCACCCCGTCATCAAATTACCGTGCTGATCGTGCGCAGCGAGGTTAACGCACCTATCGCTATGCACGTAGGTAATCATCGCCGCAAGCGGCTGGGTCTTGTCGTAGCGGATATCATTGAAGCTAGACGGCGTGAACCAAACAATGCGACCGATGGTGGGCTTAATCATATTAGTTCCTGTGGTGTGGTGCCGGTAGCAGGAATCGAACCCACGACCGCCTACTTACAAGGTAGATGCTCTACCAACTGAGCTATACCGGCGAAACTTTGTAGCCCGTGACGTGGGCCAGTCGATCTAGTCATCAGTACGAAGGCGCCCGATCTGAGCGGCGAGCTAACTACGTTGTATGCTACCAGCAACACACTACGCATGGACGGTAACCCGGAACCCTTAGAGCCTATGTTTCTCTAAGGCCAGCGTCAGCTTAGGCGGAGCAACGCTCATTATACTAACCTAGATTGGTCCCGTTGTTGACGTGTACGGTGACCTTCCACGGCACGGCCTTCCAGCCCAGCATTACAAATGCTTGATACCGCCCATCCACACTTTCTTCACCGCGTCATTAGGGAGAATCTTTCGTTCCTGATAACCTTTAGGCGGAAACACCAACTGAGAACGCCATGGATGTTTCTTCTTAGCTTTCGGTTTAGCGGCGGTCATGTCGTCTCACCAAGATTCATTTCCATCTGTACTTGGTTTGCGCGGTCAACGTCCTCGCGCAAGTAGATCGTATTGACCGTAGTGATATCGCACGGACCCTTAACGTCGAAATGCGTAATAAGAATCCTTGAAGTATGTACGTACGGCTGATCCCCTAGCCGTGGATGCCCTTTAATTCCGCCAAGGTTCGCGAACCAACTACCGTCCTCAAACCTCTCGAAACCCTGAAACTCCTTGAAGGTTACAATAGGGCGGTTCATGCTACCACCCTATCAAAGCCGTAGCCCTTGAAGTAATCGACGTATTCCCGGACAAGTGCATCGACCCCTTTATCTCCGCTCTTATGTTCTTCGACCAGCCCATCAGTCTCTTGGTATTCCACGAAACCTGATTCGACGTAGCTGTATGTCGGTGGACCTAGTGTTACTTCGTATTCTTCGGTATTGCTGTCGTCGTTGTGCGGAATGCGCAACGTCAGACCTTCGGTCGGTTGAAACGGTAAAGTCCGTATGGACTTAAATATTAGGTCTTCCCCCTTCGGCGTCTTCACTGTGATATGTATAAGTAGCCGGAAGTAATTTGGACTCATACGCGCACCCCTATATCGGCCCATGCGAGAATGTCGCGGGCCTCCCTGAGCGTTGGTAGGTAGCTGCCTTGAACAAGGCTGACTAGGACGGATTGCGCCATGTACCTAATGCGGTTCTCCATGGCCTGACCCGAGTTAACAAGGCGGCAATGGTTAGGTACGGCGATTGGGCGGACTTGCGGATCGAAATTCACTGAACTAACCTCCATGCTAGTACACAGTTACGGGCCGGTATAAGGTACCTGAACCCCGTTGATTGTCACCGTCCTAGGCTTTTGAATCTCCTGCAACTGCATCACGCGGTTGTTGGGCCGCTTGTCCAGTTGGTACATCTGCTTGCGCAACTTTTTCGGAACGTCACGAAAAAGGTTTACTGTGGTTTTCTTCACGCGCACAACTTACTCCCTATTGTGGTTAAGCACCATCTTCCCCTTCCGGGAAAGGTATAAACGAAGGCGGTACGCCCGCCCCCGGTAAACTGATCGGCGTGATAACGATGGACCCGCCGTGCGTGATATCGATCATAACATCAACCGCATCACCTTGCCAACCCAGGGTTTGAATCAGGTTGCTATTGCCAGCGTTGTCTAGCTGCGC
>Ga0209233_1000302_pt1 | contig 59160 bp, 82 predicted proteins | sample AraplaCL_Cvi_mCL_FD_184269 | JGI IMG/M metagenome (GOLD analysis project Ga0209233, IMG submission 184269) | Arabidopsis root microbial communities from the University of North Carolina, USA - plate scrape CL_Cvi_mCL (SPAdes) (version 2) | ecosystem: Host-associated > Plants > Roots > Endosphere...
ACGGCGATCGCCGCAGGCGAGCCGGTCGCGCCGACGCCATTGGTGCCCGCGCCGCCCTTGCCACCCTTGCAGACGAGCAGACTTCCAACGCTCGAGTCGCCCCCGTCCGTGCCGGCGTTGGCGCCCGCAGCTGCCCCGCTACCCGGGGTGCCTATCGTGACGGCTTTGGATGCACCGATCGTGGCGCGGCTCGCGATCGCCTCGGAATAGGTGCCGGAGCTGCCGCCAGAGGCGATCTCGAGACCGCCGGTATAGCCCACGACGCCCCCACCCCCACCGCCGGGCCCTACGCCCCGCATCAAGCAGAAAACCATGTTGGGGTCTGGCGTATAGGTGCCCGACGACGTGAAGGTCTGGACCTTGATGACGCCGAACCCGCCCAGATTGGTCAGCGCCGTCGCAGCGCTGGCCAGGTCGGACAGATTGGCCGATTTCGCCAGCTTGGTGTCATCTGCCGTCGGCGAGAGCTGCACCGTCGATGGCGCCGCCGCCCACGTTCCCGCAACGGTCTGCGTGTCGATGGTGCTTGCGATTTTTCGGAACGGCACATTCGAGCGCCCGGTCGCCGAATACATTGTCGCCGCAGTGTTCGACCCGCCAGCGATTGTGGTGGTCGAGGCGATGCCGGCCCGACCGAAGTCAGTCGCCGAGACGGCCAGTTCGAGCGTGCCGGCATTGTCGATCAGATACCAGTAGAGGCTGCCGGGAACGGCGCTGGTATGCCCCAGGGTGGCCGTGGATGGCACCGTGAGCGAAAGGGCCCCGGTGATCGACCGCTGGGCAAAAGCGCCGCTGGTGAGCGTCGCATTGCGCACGCCGACGTATACGGGAGCCGAGGCAGTCGCATCCGAGGCACCATCGGCCTGCTTCAGGGCGCAGGTGAGCGCCGAGGCCGCTACCGAGAAAGCGAGTCCGAGGTTCTCGATCTGCTCACTGCTTTTGAGCAGCACGGCGCCAGTCTGGGCGTTTACGCTGCTCACCGAACCTGCGCCATCTGCCCCCGAAGGCGAGAAGGTCATCCGCAGGGTCGTGCCGTTGGTCGGTAGCGACCCAGAAATGCCGGTGACGGGGATCTTCCAATAGGTGCCAGAGCCGCCATCGACGACCGCGCCCGTCACCTTGAAGCTCATCTGCTCCGTGCCGAGCGCCGTGGTGAAGTTGACGATGGAGCGCGCGACGGCATTGGAGGCCGCGGAGAGGAGTGCCACCGCCGCCGCCGTCGAAATGCCGCCGGTATCGGTGCCGTCGATATAGAGGAAGCCGATTGAGCCGAAGGTGGCGTTGTTGGCCCTGATCTTGCCCGGGCCGCCCGGATCGGCGTCGGTCGTGGTCGTATCGAAGGTGAGCGGGATGCCGGGCGCATTGCCGTTCGAACCGCTGGTGCCATCCGCTCCCGCCGGCACAGCCGCCATAGCGAGAGCGGCCAGGTTGGCCGGCACGGTCCCGGCGCGCAGCGAAACCGGCACCGCGGCATAGGTCGTGTTGTCGGTGATGGCGCCCGTCACATTGAGATCGATGAAGGCGTTTGCCCCATCGGTGGGCCGCAACGTCACCGAGGACCGCGACGTGGTGTTGGCGACATCATCCATGGCCTTGACCAGCGACGTGATGTCGTTTCCATCAGCGTCGGTGTAGCTGATCCATGCAATGGTCGGGCTGCTCGCCGAGTTGAAGCGCACCTTGCCGGCGCCGGGGTCACCGGCCGTAGTTGAGGCGCCATCGAACGCCATGTTCTGGCCGGTCTTGGGCACGGCCAGGCTGTTGAGAAGGTCTCGGACGCGCTTGGCATAGACGGCCGGGTCGTTCTGCGGATAGACGCCGAACGCCTTCCCCGCCACCGCGGAACCCGCCCATGCCTGTGCCAGCGTGGCGCTCGTGTCGCTGGTCGGATCGGACGCCAGTTGCCCCACAACCCCGATGTCTTTGACGAAGATCTCCGCGCCCATCTTGTAGGCGGTGAAGGTCGTGCCGACGCCCGTGATCGTGGCTCCGGAAATGGAGATCGTCCCCGGCGCAGGGGTGAGTGTGTAAGCCATGCTGGGATATCCTCAGCTGAGGGAGAGCGCCTCGAGGAGGCGATAGTCGACGGCGTAGAGCGCGCGCAGCCGGTCTCGCTGGGCATTCGTCAGCGCGACCGGAGCGCCTGGCGCGCGCGGCGGGATTTCCGGCCACGCCTCGCTCAGTGCCGACAGGTGGATGAACCGGCCGGGCAGCTGCGCGCCGCCGAGCGAATAGAGCCGCCGCAGCGGATGGAAGTGGAAGTCGCGGCGGTCGATATGGGCCGCCGTCCAGTCGATGACGCCGTCGAGGTCACTGAGATCGGCGATATCGGGGTAGAACGGATGGCTCGGCAGCCGGTTGAGCTCGCGCCACCATGCACACCAGCGCTCGACCGGATCGCGCCAGATTGCGACCACCGGCAGGCCGAGGCTGGCCAGATCGGTGTTGCGGACGTAGCGCAGCCGCGGATCGAGGTGCACGTTTTCCGATGGCGCCCCGATCGCCGCTGCCTTGATCGCCGTGCTGCCGCAGAGCCCGGCGCACATGACCACGATTCCGCGCGCCGGCCAGAAGATTGTATTGTCGCGGCGGACCACCCAGTCCCAATAAGTCAGTGCCACGAGGCAGCAGCGATGATCGTCTGGTTGCCGCCGCCGGTGGTCGCGCCGATGTTGAGCGTGGTGCCGTCGGTCTGTTGCCAGCCCATCTGCTCGGTCGTGCCGCCGTGTTCGATGCCGACCAGCGTGTCGGGCGTGCTGCCGCTGGCGACCGCCGCGACGGCCACGCCACCTGCCGCCGTGGCCAGGGCGCCGGTGCCGCCGGAGGTGCCGCGGCTGAGGGTGGCGACTGGCGTCGACGATGCCGGGTTGTACATGGCGGTCAGCTGCAGTCCGAGCGCCTTGATGTTGCTCGTGGCGCTGCCGCTGAAGTTGACGGTCACCGCGCCTGATGTCCCCGATGGCACCTTGGCGATGGCGATCGCCGTCGTGAAGGCGGTGCCGCTGCTGCTCGACGTCTGCACTACGATGGACGCCGCGACCCCGCCGATGCTGACCGAGCTGACCGCCAGCGTGCCGGTGGTGAGGTTGGTCGCAACGATCGAGAGGACCATCCAGCGGTTGGCGTCCGCCGGGCCAAAATTCATGGTCGCCGAATAGGACGAAGCCGTTGGAACGGTGCCGTAGAGCAGCTGGTCGGTGACCATGGCGAACGGCTTTTTCAGCGTCGGCGAACCGACGTTGATGTAGCCGGGGGTGATGACCAGGTCGAAGTTGAAGATCGCGGCAAAGCTTGTGGGGTCGGTCGCCGGATAGGTCGCGATCTGGTTGGCACTGCCATAACCCCAGACATCGCTCGGCGAGGTAGTAGTGTAGACGCTGCCGCCGATGGCGTAGATCGGGTTTCCGACCACCGATTGCGGCGTGTACTGGCTCCCCGTGAACTGTGGATCGCTCGCTGCCGCACACTGCCAGCGGCGCAGATAGACGTTCTTGGTGCCGTCGCCATTGTCGGCGCCGAGCACGATGTCCATCGATCGCGCCCAGTTGGGCCCTTCCTCGAGCGGGCACGAGCCGCCGAGCAGCTGCGTCTGCTTTCCCGGATCGACCAACGGCGGCAGCGAGGAGGCGCAGAACGTATAGGTGTATGTCGTCCGGCTGTTGAGAGTCAGCTGGACGTCGAGATAGTCGGCGTCCGACGGCACAGTGCCCAGCAGGATGTCGGCCAGCGTGTTGGTGACGCCCTCCGCACCGGCCGGCCCCCATTTCTGGGGCGGCGCGGTCACGAACATCTCGACGAACTCGGTTCGATGCGTCGAGGTGTGCGTGCTCGAATGGTAGTAGAGGAAGTCCTTTACCGGATCGGGGAAGGTGACGTTATAGCCCGACAGCGTGATCGCGGCCGCGGGTATTCGGGCGATCGGCAGCAGTGTGGTGCTGAAGACCTTGCGGACGCCGTCGAGCAGCTCGATCAGCCCAGCCTTGATCGACAGTTTCGGGATGCCCATCAGATGGCGATGCCCTTGGCAGGCACGCTGACGAACTGCGTCCCGAGATAGGAGTTGAACCCGAAGATCGGCGCCAGCTGGTAGAAGCTGCCGTCGGGCAGGATGAAGCGGAAATGCCCATTGTTGATGTCGCAGGTGCGATCGGTGGGCACGTTGTAGACGGTCTCGCCGGTGTCCGGCTCGCGCGCCATCCGCTCGTTGGTATCGAACTTGCCGTAGGCGAGGCGAATGCGCGAGGCGGTCGCTTCCATGAGGTGTGTGCCGCTGGCGGTCGGATCGCGAAACACCGTCACATGGTAAGTGACGTTGACGGCCGGGAGCCCGACATTGCCCGGGATGCAGTATTCGCGGACATAGATATTCGTGTTGTCGACCCAGAACATCACGCTGCGGCGGGCACCGCCAACCGCGCGCTGCACCGGAAAAGCGACGGGGTATTGCACCCCGCCGACCGACACCATGAAGTTGGGCTTGTAGCCGAGGTTGTGCGCCGCCAGCACATAGTCGTTCTGCGTGACGGCGTAGAAGTAGGTGATCTGCACCGTGGCCGGATTGCCGATCGCCTCGCCGGTGTCGGCAGCGATCGAAGCATGGGCGACCGTCACATCCTGCGGGAAGCCGGCGGCGGCGGCATAATAGTCGAAGTCCGAGTGCAGCCTCAGCGCCGGGATGTGGTGCAGCGGATCGGTCAGCGGGTCGTCGTTGCCTGAATACTGGTAGATGGCGAAGCCCGCGCCGACCTTCGCCTTCGAGCGGAACACCGTCATCCGGTCACCGTGATGCCGGTGCTGTCGATGACGACGGCGCCGGAGCCCAGGTTGATCGAGGCGGCGACGATCGCCCCGGTGGTCAAGTCGAAGGTGATGGCGGTTTTGATGTTGCCAGCGCCGTCGACCAGGTAAAGCGTGTCCTGCTGCAGCAGCGCCTGGATGGAGGTGTTACCCAGCCCGTCCGCCGTGGCCTTCCACATCCAGCCACCCTGCGCCACTGCGTCGCCGACCTGCGCCCTGATCTTGGCGGCGATCGTCGCCGTGGCCCCTGCCCCGCTCCCGGTTACAGTGCTGTCGAACTCCAGGAGGCCGCCGGCGAAGGCCGTTCCCATCTGGGCGATCGCCGCAATCCGTGCCGTCGCCTCGGCGGCAATGGCAGACGTGGCGGCCTCGAAAAGTTCGCCGGCGATCGCCACCGCGGAGCCGACCTGGGACGTTACCTTGAGCGATAGGCTCTGCTTGTCCTGGTAGTTGGCAAAATCCTGGGCATCGAGGATGCCGCCGATCTGCCCGACGCTTGCCTGCAGGTCGGCGATTGCCGTGTTGAAGTAGTCGATAAGAGCCGTCACACGGGGCCCGAAGTCCGGCAGATCGGTGGAGATGGCCGACGTCGTGACGTCAAGCCAGGACGACGCCGTGTGGTCGCGGCCCGAATAGGGGATGTAGTCGCCCTGCGCCTGATAAGTGACCGATGGCAGGAAGGCGTGGGGCAGTGTGCCGCCGGTCGGGAACGCCGCGTAGTTGACCTCGCCCGACCATTCGACGTTGCCGGACACCTTCTCGCGAACCGTCACGAGGACCGCGCGGACGTCTGTCTGACCGCCATCCCATGTGACGCCGATGCCGGGCTTCCGGGCCGTACCGGAGGCGTCGATGAAGTCGGATGAAAAGGCCGTCCACCCGGTGAGGACCTGCGGCGCCGGCCGAACAATGCCGAGGAAAGAGGTGGTGACCGGCTTTTCGTCGGCGGTCGACCAGCTGTAATCGGCGCCGGGGTCGACCTCGAGCAGCGTCACCTTCTGCTGATAGCCCGGCTGCCCGGCCTTGCCAGTGATCAGGAACTTCTTGTTCGTGTACCCGAAGAGCGCCGACGTCCATGAAACCACATCGACGCCCGCCTCGAGCGGCCAGGCATCGGGGGGAAGGTAGACGGTGTGGATGATGAAGCGGCGCCCCGTATTGAGCGCCGTCTTCATCAGGCGCTGCACCTGCTTGCCGAACGGCACGGCGGCGAAGGTGAGCGACACCGGCAGGTAGAAACCGGCATCGGCGGCGATCAGCCCGGCATCCTCGAGGTCGGGAGCGTCCTTCGATTGCCACTGCTCGGCCGGCTCAGGATAGGTCGCCTGGACGACGTTGTGCGTGTCGGCGAAGCCGGGGAAGGGTTGCACGTCCTGCTGCCGAGTGACCAGCACATCGCCGTCGGTAAAGCTGTAGAGGGCGCTCCCCGGCGCCCCCACCAGCGTCTTGAACATGCCGCCGACTTCGGCAGTGTAGGCCGAGGAGCCCTTGTCGAGTTCCTCGATGACCGATAGCGGCTCCATGTCGCCGGTGACGTAAAAGCCGCAGCGGAACTGATCTTCAGTCGTGGTGTCGGCCAGGGTGATCTGCGTCGAACAGGCGTTGATCGCCGCGATCCAGTTAGCGGCAGGCAGGCGGGTCGCCGCGAGGTTCTGGCCGCCATAGAGCCACTCCGAACCGGAGTAGACACCGCGCATCAGGTTGTAGGCGATCACCTTGGGGTTGCTGGTGGGCGCCCATGTGGTCTGGTCGGACCAGCGATGCGTGCCCGACCCGCCATTGGTCGAGTCCTTGGTGATGTCGTACCAAGCGCTCTGGCCGGGCTCGAACAGGTACTGGTTGAAATTCTGGAACAGGTCACGGTTGTAGAGCGCGGTCACGATCACGATCGCGCAGCCGGTGCCGATCATGGTCGACGTCCATGGACGATTGGCATCGGCACCGAACTTGGCCCGCAGGAAGGTGTCGGCGGCGACCTGGGTGCCGTCGAGATAGCGGACCCAGAGATGATCCGCCCCGTCCTTGTTGAAGTCGGTGACCGGATAACCCTGCGCCGCTGGCGTGGCGCCCCAGTTGATGGTGCACTTCTGCCCGTTGACCCAGATCCCCGGATGATCGGCAATCGGGCGGTCCGAGATCACATAGACATCGGTCGAATAGGCATTCGGCGTGTCACCCGAGGAGCCCCATTCGTTGCCATAAATGAAGGTGCCCGCGGTCGCGGTCTGGCCGATCGGGAAGCCGATCGGCGTCTTGTCACCGAACGTCGCCGTGGTCGAGATGCCGGCCGTCGTCGCTCCAGCCGTGCTGGGGCTGAGAGCCTTGGCTAGGAGGTTGACGCCGATCTCGAGGCCGACCGTGATGACGGTGCTGACGACTCCGCCAAGAAAGGTCGAGGCGAAGGCTGCGCCAAAAATCGCAGTTGTGATCGGGTCGGCATGCGCGGCACCCGTCCAGCCGAGCGCGAAGCTGGCGCTGTAGAGCAACGCGCGGGCATGACGAAGCAAGCCGCCGGGCCGATGGCGGGGCCCTTCATCCTCGAATTTGCGCATCAGCCTACCTTGAACGCCCTGGTCGCCTTGAGGAGGTCGACGGTGCCAAGCCCCTTTGGCATCAGCACGAAAATCCGCTCTCCATTGACGATGCCGAGCGAGTAGCCGAACGGGCCGTCATCCGGGATGGCTGCAACATCACCGATGTGCGCATGCGCGATCCCCTCAGGGATCTCCGGGAGCAGCGAAGCGACCATATCGCCGAGATTGCTGAAGCCGCCGGCCTTGATCAGCGCGAGGGCGCTGCCACGATCGGTATATGCCCCGCGAAACTGTGACGCCAGGTCTTCCCCGGTTACCGCCTCGACTACGGCCGCCACAAGGCCCAGCGCGCAGTCGTGCGAGCCGTATGAGAATGGCTTGAGGCGGATGGCGTCGATGGCGTCGTCAAGCCGCCGATGCCAGTGCACCGGGCTGGTTAGGCGTGTGAGGGTCATGACGACTTCGCCTCGCCCCAATACCTCTGCCAGCTCGCCGCGGCATTGGCATATAGGTAAAGTTCGTCCCCCCCACGACGGCCCTTCTGGCTGGCATAGGAGCGCTTCGCTGGGTTGGTTTTGGTGAGCAGCCGAATGCCTGCCGGCACCACGCTGATCGCGACGGAGGAATCCTGCCCTGCGCCCGGAATGGTCCGGGGCGCTTTGTCGACGATGCCCCACCAGACGAGCTGCGGCGCTGAGACGAGCGCCCGGGCGCTCGCCGCCAGCCCATCGTGGATCTCCACAGAGGCGAGCCGAGGATCGTGCGAATAGATCAGCGTCTGCGCGTTCGGTGCGATCCGGCTCATCGTCACTGTGACCGGCTGGATGCTCAGATCGGAGACATAGACGATTTCGGAGACCGACTTGAGCTCGCCGTTGCCGAAATAGGTCCGGGTGGCGCTGTTGCCGTTCCCATCGGCCAGCGTCGTGGAAATATCCTCGTCGCCGGTCCAGAAGCCCAGCGACGTGCCATCGACCAGGTCGAACCATACGAAGCGGCGCGGTTTGATGCCCCCGTCGCGCGCTGCGGCCAGAGCATCGGTGAAGCCGGTATCGGCAGATTTCATCAGCGCACCCGCTGCATGGCTTTGAAGGTGAGGCCGGACGTCAGTGGCCCCGACATCGAGCCCGGATTGAAGCTGCCGGGCATGATGAACATCTTCGCCGCCGGCTTGATCAGGCTCACAACCGCGTTGACCGCGATGCCTGCGGGGATCGCAGGAAACACCTGAAATTCGGCTGTGACCCCGCTGCCATTGGCTGTGATCGTTTCGTCGATCTCGAAAAAGTAACGCCGCGTCGGGTTGGACCCGAAGTCGATATGGCCCTTGTCGGCGAGAGTCAGCACATAGGAAGCCGGGAGCCCCTTCAGGGAGAGCGAGGTCCCGTCGGAGCCGATGGAATTCACCTCCACGGTGTTGGTGCCGAGGATCGAGCCGGTCGGGTCGGACTGCGGATAGAGCCTAGCCGGGTTGTAAAGGTAGAAGCTCTCTTGGGCACCAGAGAGCTTGCGGAGTTTTGTGGCGACCTGTTCGAGGTCGGCGAGATAGCCATCGTTGAGCGTGATGGTTGCGGTCCACAGCGGGGAAGCGAGTTCTGATTGCCACACGCGGCCGTCACCCGACCCATCGGTCTCGTCGTTGCGCTGAACGTCGAAGGTGCAAGACTTGATCGACAGCGCGTCGGCCAGATAGCTGAGGGCATAGGGGAAGCTGACCGTCACTTGAAGAACCCGCCGCGCTGCCTGTGGGTGCCGGCCCCTGAAATGCTGGCAATCGCCGCAGGGAATTGATCGTTGACGGCCTGGAGCAGCGAACCATTGTTTTCAGTCATCAGCGCGAGGATTTCATCCTTGCTGAGCCCGGTGCCGCTGATGTTGTAGACAGGGTTGAGCGAGATCGACGTGCCGCCCGCGCGCCCAAATATCGAGCGCGTCTGGCTGGCGGTGGAGACCTGCGAACCGGCCGGGAGCCGGACAAGCTCAGGGCCCTGCTCGCCAACGAGGGCCATGCCGCCGATAGACGAGTTGGTGCCGGAAGCGTACCGGGCCATGCCACCGATTGAGAAGTTGCCGGCCGTGCCGCCGCTCGCCGCACCAGTGAACATGCCCAGCAAGCTCGACAGCCAGTTGCCGCTCGATCCTCCTGTCGCGCCGCCGAAGGCATTCGACCACAGGTTGTCGATCGCCATTTGCACAAGCTTTTGAGCGACCTGATCAAGGGCCGATACCAGCGCATCGCCAAAGGACGCGGCGGCGCCTTGCCCTTGCCGCAGATCGGATACGAACGTCGACACGAACGTGTTGGACGCGTCCTCGGCAGTCTGCTTGAAATCCGCGAGCGCGGCGTTGAGGCGAAGCTGGTTCGCAATCGTCCCGTTCATCTGAGACTGCCAGTCATTTCCGTAGATGCCGTGCAGCGTCTGCGCAATTGACTGGTCACCCGAGTTGAGGCCAAGCATCTGGGAGTTGAACTTGGCGTCGTTCAGCGCCGTCACCTCGGCGATCTTCTGCTGAACCGCGCCATAAGCAGCGGCCAGCTTTTCCACCTGGGCGATGTAGGCCGCAGACACGGTCACGCCGTTCTGGGCGGCCGCCGTCTCTGCCGCCGAAAGCTGCTGCCGGGCGAACGTCAATTCCTGGGTCTTGCCGACCGACATGCCGATCGTATCGAGACTGACCTGTGCGGACTTGATATTTTCGTTGGCCGCCATGAGCCGTTGCTGGTCGGCCATAGAGAGCGCATGCGCGGCCTGCGTGTAGGCAAGCACGCCGGCTTGATCGATCTCCTGCTGCCGGCGTCCTGCCGTTAGGTTCTGATCACGAAGCTCGAGCTCTTTCTGGCGGCGCGCGACGTCCGCCTGCGCCGCCGGGCTTAGCGCCGTAATCGCGGCAAGATCGGCCTGATAGGCATTCGCGGAGCTGGTGCCCGCGATCTTCTGCTCGAGCGAGTTTTGCAAGCCGCCCTGCACATTGAGCCCAACGGCGATATGTTCGAAGCCGACGATCGCATTCTGCAAATCGCCAGCCTTACGGGCCGCATCGGCGAGGCTGTCGATGAAGGGCTTCATCATGAAGCCGAGCGGCCCGAGATTGCTGTTCTTCAACTCGGTCAACTTAGTGACCAGATCACTGGCCGAAAGCGTCCCGGCATTGAACTGGACGACCAGTTTTTTCATGTCGTCGGTCATGAAGCTGAAGTCGTCGGCGCCTGGCGTCCCCTCGACTGCGGTATAAGCCCTAAACTTGGCTATCGCATCCGTAGCATCCTTGAACTGCTGTTGCAGATCGGAAAGCGCGGCGCCGGCTGGCAGGCGACTGGCGTTGCCGATATAGTCGTCAACCGCCTTGGTGGCCTGATCATAGCCCGCAACGATAGTCTTGAGTTCATCGCCGTGCCGCTTCAGCGCTTCCGTCGCGGTTTCGAACCCTCCAGATAGCCCCCCGATATTGCGCGCGATCAGGTCGATCGCAGTCGTGATGCCGATAAAGGCGAGGATCGTCGGGTTGAAGGCGACGGATGCAGCGGAGCCGATCGCGCCGAAGAGGTTCTTGAGGTTGAGCGCGCCGGTCCCGGTTGAAGCCAGGCGCTCATTCATGACCAGCAGCGAACCGGGGATGCGAGAAAAATTGCCGCGGAGAATTTCGGAGCCGAGAACGCTGAATTCACGGCTGACGCCTGCAGTAAAACCGGCGGACTTGGCCTGAGCGGCGCCCATCTCGGCCGTCGCCACAGTCGCTACTTCGGCGGTGCCGGCGACCTCGGTCTGGGCAGCCGCAAGACCCAGCATCGCTGGCGTGATCTTGGAAAGGTCTCCGCCTGTCGCTTCCAACGCAGCTGCCATCGCCTTTGCGCTGACCGCGGCGCCGACGCCAGACATTTCGACCTTATCGATTTGCGCGGCAGCGGCGGAAGCTGGTGCCGTGATCTTGGTAATCGAGGCCGTGGATTTGTCGACTGCAGCGGAGACCTGAGCCATGGTGGAGCTGACGCCAGTGCCGGACATGGCCTGCGCCACGCGGGTATCAAACGCGCGCGTGAGTTGCTCGGCTTTCGCAAGAGCTGCCTCGAGCGGCGCGAGATTGCCGCCAATTTCGACGGCAACGCTGCCGGCTAGCCCTGCGTCAGACATGTGTTGCTCCGAAGGAGTTTGGCCCCTAAGTTCTGCGCCGGGGTCGGGAGAAAATGCATGCGAAACGTATTCGCTGTCGCCGCCGTGATTTTGTTGGTTGGCGCAGGCGGGAGCGGTGCGTACGCCGTATTGTTGCAGGCGTTTGGCGGTTCGCCAGTTGTGTTGCCGACGGCTGCTGCTGCCGCCGTGATGTTGGCGCTCGGCATCATCTCGTTGAGGGCCAGCCGCAACTAGACACGCCGGCTCAGCCCCCGCATTGCATCCGGCGTAAACACAGGCAGGTCTTCAACCGCCGGCTCTTCATTCGATCCGAAGATCGCTTTCAGCATCTCGTGCTTGCCCTGATAGGCAAGGAGGATCGCGCAGCAATCGGATCTCATGGCCCGCTCGAACTCCCATCCGAGCCAGCCCGTTGCGATCTCTACCAGCCACGTCGCATAATCGACGTGGCTTACAGAGGGCCCTCGCCAGCTTCGCCGTCATCCTCCTTGAGAGGGCGGCCGCCGTTGGCACACGTCATCACGAACTCGACCAACTTGGGCATCAGCTCGATCGGGCCAGTGGAGGCCACCTGATGCGCTACGGCCTTTGCTTCCTTGCCCTCTACCCCCAGGCCAGCGACCACGACATCGGTCGCCGCCTTTACGCTTAAGCGCTGAAGTGCGCCGAGCAGCGGGGAGAACCCGTCATAGGCGCCCGATAGGGCAATGATCGCGTCCGGCGATGGGACAAGAGTGACCTCCTCGCCGTCGAGTTCGATGGTGACGCGGGCCCGCTTGACGTCTGCCGCGGATACCTTTGCCATCAGAGGGTAACCCCCGGTGTCGTAATCTTGAGCGAAAGCACGCTCGTCGACTTTGCGAGGCCGAGCAGCACCACATTATCGCCCGTGGTCAGGTCGGCCGCAGGCATGATGCCGCCCGCCGTCGCGCTGAGGTAGTACGGGCTGCCGGCGGTGAGCGTGCCGCCGACGGTGATATCGCCGGACTGTTGCACCGCAACGTGCTGGTTTGCCGCCGCACCGTTGAGCGCGATCCCGGTCGCAGGATAGGCGCCGGCGAGGTTGCAGTCGGCAAGCTTGTACTTGCCCGTAGCCGCATCCTTGTAGACGGTCTGGCCGGCGGTGACCGCGACCCCGGCGATACCGTGGTCGACAACGGCATTGCCGCCCTGGACGACGCTGGTAGCCGTAATTGAAATGTCGGACATTCAGCCCTCCTTAGGCCAGGACGACGTATTCGCCGTAGTTGTTGCCCACACGGAACTTGCGCTTCATCACGTTGTTCGGACCGGTGCCGTTGACGCGGCTGAAGTCCATCACCGGTCCACGGACGTAGCCAGTGTCGCCATTCGGCCACGCGATCTTGAAGTTGAACTCGGACTGGACTCCTGCGGCAGAGGCAGCCTTGACCGCCTGCTGGCCTGCATCGGTAGACGCCTCGGCGCAGGTAATCTCGAGGAAGCCGCCGTCCGTCGATCCCTTGAGGTGCTGCGCGCGGCTGTCGGCGAGCCCCGTGAAGGCCACGTCGGTCGCCGTGTCGCCGAAGTCGCTCAGGATTTCGGTCTTGGCGATCGCAGTATAGGTGTCGGCCGCAAAAGCGGTCTTTGCCGAGCTGTCGGACGTGAAGTCGATCGCCGCGGTGGTGCCGATGGACACCACCGTCCCAGCAAGGGAGTACAAGGCCATGGATAGGCTCCTGATTTCTGGTGTTGCCTTGCCGAAGGGCTAGGATAGGCGGATTGTCAGCGTCACCAGGCGGTGGACGCTCATGTCATCATCGACCGGGCCCACGATCGGGCCTTGGGCGACGATATCGATCACCGACCAGCCATCGACCGAGAGACTGGCCCGCTGGCGGTGGAACAGATCTCTCACCTTGAGCGCGATGCTGTCGCAGACCCGGGTCTGATTGACGCCGCTGATGGTTGAGTTCTGGCCGAAGATCGAAACATCCCGGACAATGACCTGCACGGGGTCAGCAAACAGATCCTGATCGGATCGCGTGACATCGCCAGCCGTGACGATCATCGGATATTTTGCGTCGGGCGGCGTCGGCCGATTCGTGAGCACTGACGGATCGCCGTCGCTCTGCGTACCCAGCATCGCCACGATGGCGGCGTTCCCGATAAGGGCGGCATAGAGGGGCGCGGATAGGTCGGCAGAAGCCATCAGATCAAGGCCTTCCGCACTTCGTCCGCGATGTCGGCAACGGCCTCATCGAGCTTGTTCGCCAGCGCCGGCCTGGCATATGGCCGGGGCGCGACCTTGACGGTTCCGAATTCCATCGCGGCGGCATGGCCGCTGCCAAAATTCACGTTGCCATTGAGAGCTGCAGCGTCCACCGAGGTTGTGACGGAGTTGAGGAGCTCGCCCGTATCTGGCGCTGGCGGCTCACCCGGCGCGGATGCCTTGTGCTTGCCGTACCAGCGCCCGCCTCGAGGCGAGTTGACCATCAGGCTGACGGCTTCCGTTCGCACCGCCTCGACGCCGCGCTGGAGGCCCACCACTGTCGCGGCGCGCACGTTCGAGAGGACGCGGTCACCGAACCATTGGACGGTCATTTGCTGACTCCTTCGCGCAGTCGAGCCGAGGAGGGTTTTCGCGACCCGGTGCTTTTTAATGTTCCGCCCGGGAACATTCTTCGGGGCAACGCATTTCAACGGGCGTTGCGATTCCTTACGCGACGTCTGTCACAACTGACGGCTCCGGTTTGCGCCCCCGCACCGGAGCCGTTTTTTTGCATATTAGCGAACGTCCAATCCCCAGAGCACAACGCTCGATGTGCCGTCGCCGGCGTAGCCATTGACCCCCGTGGCGTCCCCCAGATCGAGGATGATGTAGGGGTTGGCCAGGGTCGCCGAGAGAGTGAAGCTGACCACCAGCTTGTAGAAGTCGTCGACGGTAGTGACGGCCCCCGACAGGGCAGTGAACAGCGCGTTCGTGCCGCCGGTGAAGAACACCGACCCGTTGCCGAGGTTGAACGACACGATGCCGCTGGTGCTGAAGTCGGACTTGTAGGTCTCGACCCGCAGGTTGCGAGACCCCACGCCGCGCTTGGCGAACGCCGTGATCGCGTGGGCGCCGGCCGCCAGGCTCAGCGTCGGTTGCTTGAACACCTGGTGATTGGCCGTCGTGGCCGCTTCGACGAGCGTGCCGGCGGTGAGCTTGTGCTCGGGCGCATAGACATAGTTCGGCGTGAAGGTGCCGTCGCTCGCCGACCAGCTGTCGGCCAGGGCGAGGGATTGATACGCAGCGCCGCTGCCAAACTGGAAACCGGCGGGTATGGCGGCCACCCCGTTGTAGTTCGCGGCGACGTCGTAACCCGAGCCGGTGCGGGCATGCTCGTTGCCGGTAGCGTTGGCGTGGGTGCCGTCGAAGATGTCGGCGAGCGTACCGAGTGTGCCCGGTGTCACGCCGCTCTCGAGCACCGCCGCGGGGTCATAGACCCCGGTGACGGCGCGCCGGGCGACATTGACCGCGATACGCTGCGGGTCGTTGGCAGAGCTGTAGACGGTGTTGTGGGTGGCGTCGGTGACCACAGGGTAGAGGGTGACGGGGTAAGTCTTGAGGCCCAGCCGCGCGGCGCGGGTCGCAGCGTCGGCGAGCATCTGGGCGGAGGTGCGGCCCTGAAAGATCGTGTCGTTGATCCCGGTCGCATCCATACGGATGACATTCGGACCCGACAGGGTCTTGGCGATGTAGTCGCGCATCACGGTCTTGGTCGGATCGGCCATTTCCTGCGCCGTTGCGCCTGGCACCGAGATATCGATGCCGGCCATGTAGGGCGTCAGCAGCCGGTTGACCGCGCCGTGACCGCCATAGAGCTTGTTCGGCACATCGGGCACGCCGCCGGCGACACCCACGCCCGCCTCGCGGCTGTCGCCATCGGTGAGGAACGTCTGCCGCTTGGCGTGGCCGCCGATGAAGACGGGGCCATAGTGGTCGTTCGAGGCGGTCGAGGTGTTGCCGTAGGCCGTCGTGGTGCCCGTCCGGTCGGTGACGGTCGCGCCGTAGACCAGTTCCTCACCATTGGCATAGTCGGCCTTGCCATGGCTGTAGTAGCCGCCGTTGCCGAAATTGCCCCAGAACCGCACGAGCCCATGACTGCCCACAAGCCCGCGGATCGGCGGCCCATAGAGCCAGCCCAGCGCGGCATCCGGTACCGCCAGCGTGGTCGAGAGCAAATCGGCCGCGAGCAGCTGGGTGATATGCTGGACCTTGTTCTGGTCGATCCAGAGCACGGATGCGCGCATGCTCGCCGCCGCGCCGGCCGACCACTCGCCGTGACCGGCGGTTGCGGCACCATTCCAGAAGGCGACACAAAAGCTGCCGTCCGCGACGTCCTCATAGAAGACGAAATGGGTGGTCGAGCCGACCTGCTTGTTGGTCGCGCCGAGGCTGCCGGCAGAACCTGGCGTCCCGTATTCGTTGGGAATGCCGGAGGTCCAGGCAATGGGGCCGAGTGGAATTGCCGCGCCAGACGATAGGGCCAAAGGCTGTTTCAGCCCCGGTCGGCTCAGGACCGGCCCTATCGGCTGCCGCAGGAAATTAGGCACTATAGACCCCACAGGTGCCGGCTGTGCGGCTAAATCGGAAGGTACCACTCCCGAGGAGCGCCTTGATCGGGTCTCCGTTTGTCAGCGTGCCGAGGTAGTTGTACGCGCCCGCGTCGTCCTTGACCGAGATCGTGACCGAGGCGCCGTCGCTATAGCCCTTGAGCCCGACAACAGTGCCTGCGCTCAGCGTTTGATCGGAGGAATTGGCAACGGTGCTACCCGTCGCCAGCAATTCGGCGGCAGCCATGATCTAGTGCCTCGGTTGGAAGTGTTACGACGGGACCCTGAAGCTCTGGCATTCGTAGGTGGCGGCGGCAGGGTCTATCGCCACGTTCCTGATCTGGAACCACTGTCCGCCCATCTGAACCTTGTCGGCGATGGCCGGAGCGGCGCCGCAAAGGCCGGCAATCAGCAAGAGCTTGACGTCCGTGGCCGGGATGCCACCGGCCAGGATCATGATGGCAGAGTAAGTCTCTTGCAGACCCTGGACCTGGTAATCCACGGTGGCTGTGATCGGGTCGCCGTACTGATCGCGCCCCGTGACCGTCGTTTTGCGTAATTTCCCGGCGAGCAGCAGACCGTCGAACCCGCTGGCGATCGCATCGGCAATATCACCATCGAGCAGGCCCATCACGACACCCTCCGAATGGTGAATGTCTTGCTGCACCGGCAGCCGACCACCTCAGACGCCGGTGCTAGCGGGTCGCCTGGATACCGCAGGCGATAGCCGGCGCCAGAAACGAACGCCTGCCCCCACGGGACGGTCTGGCCGTCCATTGCTGCATGACTATCCCGCTCGCGGCCATCCATTGTGGTCCACCAGTGCTGGTCGACGAGGTTGCCTGACACATTTCCGCCGTCGATCGCCTGCCGCATCGCCTCGTCCCGAGCAGCATTGAGGGCCTTGAGCACTTCGGTTCGCGCCACGGTCTCGCCGCGCAGCCGCAGGAGATTGTTGCGGTACGCTCCGCTGATCTTGGCGACCTGATCTGCACTCAACCTGACGCCACGATCGATGGCCTTGGCGATCGTGCGATCGAACCGAAGGTCGCGCAGCGTGCGCGTCAGGGCATTCGCGTCGAGGGAGAGGAGTTCCTGCTCATAGGCCGAAGCCCACTCTTTCTGCGCCGCGGTCAATCCTAGCACGCCGCCGGAGCGCTGACCGGTTGTCTTGTCGATCCTGCCGACGATGTCCAGCGCGAGCTGCCGGGAGCTCTCCCCCGCCGCCATGCCCTGCGAAAGAACGTTCCGCAGCATCGCCACCTGATCATCGGTGATCTGCCGGACAAGCGTGGCTCCGTTTTCCTTCAGCCATGCCTCCGCAAGCGGGTTGCGGACGTCAAAGCTGATGGAGATCGGGAAACCTTCGGGATCTCGGATCGTCGGCAGTTCGGCGCCGATCCCACCACCGCCTGCACTGTAGGCCGCGTCGATTTCATCCAGCATCGGATTGTAGACGCTGGCGTCGGTCGCCAGCGCCCGGATGACGCCTTCCGTGTCATGGCGCTCAAGCCGGCTGATGACGAGCCCCAGCGTCACGCTGGATCGGATGCGAGCGATTGCGCTGAGGAAGGCATCCCGCACGCGCGCCGCCAAGTCGTCGAGTAGTGCCTGAAAGGTCTCTTGCTGGGTCGGCTTGTGGAGCATTCAGCGCCAGCCCCATTGGCCATTCGGAGCGTCTGGCTGCGACCCGTTCAGCACCGGCGCGAGGATCATCGCCACAACGCCGTATGTCGGACGCGCCGGCGCGCCATCGGCATACTGAATATCCACCGAGCCGGCCTTAACTGCCTTGATCAGCCCGCCGCGCGCCAAATCCTTTGCCAGCGGCGTGGCGATGGCCCGTCCGGCGAGCTCGGCAACTGCGATCTTGATGCACTCCGGCAGGTCGGGCAGCGGGTAGCCCACGCCTTTCGGGCCGCGCGCGTCGTCCAGCGCTTCCGAGCGCGGCCATAGCAGCCCTTGCACCCAACCGCGCCGGTAGCCGCGGAAGTAGTTTCCCCAGGTGCCGTCGACATAGGCCGTCGCTTCGCGACAGGCGCCTTCTTTGTGCGCGGCGTCGGCTGCGCTCCACAGCGCGGCGGCGGCCAGTTGCGGCCGCGCTGTCCAGTACGCGTCGACGTAGGCCGTCGAGGCATAGGACTCGGCGCCGCTGATGCCAGTCCCGTCTTCGACGATCAGGCTCATGTCGATACCTGCCGGTGGACGATGACATTGCCTTCGATCTCGCGCGTCGCCACGCCAGCCGGGTCGGTCAGCACCAAATCGTAGATGTACCGAGCCGTCGGCTTCGTCACGTCCACGAAGTCAAAGGCGGCTTCGATGGGCAGGCGGTCGTTGAGCAGCACGACGGTGAGCGCGTTCAACTCGCCTGCCAACGCCGACGTCTGGTCGGCCGTCATGGACAGGGTGGCGACGCCGTTCGATCCGAGCGCAATCGAGCCATTGAATGAGTCGAGGTCGGTGCGGAGCGCGGCCTGCAGGACGCCGTTATAGGTGCCCTTGATCGACATGCGGGCCGACCAGCCGGTCATGTCGACCGGATTCCCGCCAGCGTCCTTTTTCAGGTAAGGGAATGACCAGGTCTGCCCCTGGTAGATATGCAGGTCCTGCCGCAAGGCACTCACTCGGGAACGGCCCCTGTGCCGAGCATGACGGGAGGATGGCCGCTGCCGAGCACGGTAAGAATGATCGGAGCCCCTGCGTTGATCGCGGCCATTTCGTCGGGCGTCGGAAACCACGCCGTCTGCATGGCTGGCGTCTCCGGGCCGTTGACGCTGTCGTTGAGCAGCACGTCGCGGATCGGCAAGCCGTAGTAGCCTTGGCTCTTGCCGAGCACGCGCGTGGTGCCCTGGATATGACCGATTTCCATCAGAGCGCCTCCGCTGCCTCTTCCTCGGTCGCAAAGCCGCTCGACACCCGCTGGCCGTCCTCCATGACGAACCACCGGCCGCCAGGGCCCTTGGCCACGCTTCGCTTGTTCTCAGGCGCCGACTGAATCGCCTTATTCTCGGGCGCTCCGAGGGCCTTGGGCTTGACGTAGCCCTCTTGGGTAAGCCCGGGCACCAGATCGTGCGGGATGTGCGCCTCGTCGCCGGCATTGGCCGGCCGCGCGTTGACGCCATCCTCGCTGAAATGGAACGGCCGGAGCACCTCGCAGGGTACGAGCATCACGGCCTCCCCCTACTGGGCCGTGATCTCGACGTAGAAGTCGGCCCGCGGCGTGCCGCCCGAGCCGCCGCCGGTCACCACGAACGAGATCACGTCGCCCACAGCGACCGTATTGGCGCCCGTGGGCACGGCGCTCGCCTGGTTGCCGGCCGCCGAGCCAGAAGTCGGCATGGTGACGACGCCTGTCGTGATCGGCGTTCCATTGATCGAAAAGGTCGCCGTCGCGTCTGCGGTGCCCACCGCCCCATCTACGATCGACATGAGCTTGGTGATCTTGCCGGCGTATGTCGACGTCAAATAGTACGTCGCCTCGGCGGAGAGGTCGGCCACCTGCTTGTGCATGTAGCGCTTGAGGATGCCGAGGTCATTGCCGGCACCGGTCTGGAGCGTGCCCCCATCGATCGTGAGAAGGCCGCCGATGACCCACTCTTTGCCGCCCTGCTTTTCGTAGTTCGACGTCTGGTAAGTTGCATCGGGCATTGCCGCGCTCCTCAAAGATCAAGCGGCCGGGCCGCGAGTGGAAGGGATTGGCGGCTTGCCCGGCCGCCAGCGGGTCTTACGCTTCGTCGTTGGTGAACTTCGACGAGAGCAGCGTCGCATCCTGGGTGACCGGCCGCTCCTGCGCATTGAACAGGATGGCGAAGATGCCGTCGACGGCGGCGTTCTGCGTTGCGCGGCCGAGGGTCGCGTAAGCGTAGCGCTGGCGCGGCTTGTTGGCCTCGATGGCCATCAAGCCATTGCTCGAGCTCGCCGCGGTGAGCGTAGCCGTGTCGGCCGCAGCCGTGCCGCCGGAATTCGAGTTGGTCGGGTTGGTCAGCACCGACAGGGTGAGCACGGACGCATCGGTCACGGCGCCGAGGGCGGCGACGAAGACGACCGAATTGAAGCCCTGAGTGTCGACGGCCGAGGTGGTGAGCGTGGTCTGGCCGCCGGCAGCGGCATTGGCGACGCGAACGATCTTCGCGTCCTTCAGAAAGTTCATGTTCTCGAACATGCTGAGGATTCCTTGGAGTGGGAGGGGTTGAAGAGAGCGCGGGCCCTAAGGCCCGGCTCAATGGCCTCAGGTGGAAACCTTCAGCAGGACGATGGCGTCGAAGTCGACAACCGCGCCGCCCACACGCTTGCGGCTGTAGAACGAGACGAACGGCTTGGAGCTGTAGGGATCGCGCAGGGTGGTGATGCCGAGGCGATCGACCACGGTATAACCGCGACGGAAGTCACCGAAGGCCGCCGCGAGGTTGCCCGCTCCGACCGCCGGCATGTCGTCCGCCAACGCTACCGGATAGCCGCCGAGCGTCGCCGAATAGACGACGCCGGAGGCCCCGTTGCCGCTGCCATTGACATTCGCCGGGTTGCCCATCTGCACCATGGGACGCCACAGGTACTGGCCGTCGCCGTCCTTGAGCAGCATCACCGACGCCACGGTCGAGCGCTTCATCAGCCAGGTGCCCTGCGACATGTAGGCGGCCTTGATCTGGAACGGCAGCGCGACGATGGAGTCGGCAGTGATCGCCGTGGCGGCGCCGGTGACGTACTGGGGCAGCAGATTGCGACCAGTACCGGCGGCGTAGCTCAGGATGCCGCGGGGCTGGTTGACCCCGGTGCCCGAGACAAACGCGGTCGCCTCGGTACGCGCCAGCTTGTCGGCGATCTTGTTGCCGAGCCACGCCTCGACGTTGATCGAGGCATCCTCGAGCATCGCCTGGGTGGCCTTGGGATTGGCGTACTGTTCGAAGACCGGGATCTTCTCGACGCCGATCTGGGCCGTATTGGTCTCAGAGCGGGTCTGGGTCTCGCCGACCCAGCCGGTCGACATCTCGTTGACGTCGATGGGCAGGAGCAACTCGGACGTGCCGATGGTCTCGATCGTGGCGAGCTGCCGGATGGGAGAGGTTTCGAAGATCTTGGTGATGATCCGGCTCGACGTCTGGGTCGGGACCAGATAGCCGCCGTCAGGATTGGAGCCGATCGACAGGGCCTTTGCCTCGACCATGCGCTCGTCGCTGGCACGCAGGTAAGTGTCGAAGCCCTTTTCCCAGGCCTTGTAGCCCTCGATGTCGATCGTTTCGACGGTCGGACGGCTGCCGAACTTGAGGTTGCCGGAAGCTGCCTGCTTCGCCTCGTAGAACGCGAGCGCGTTCTTTGCCGGATCGGCGCCGTTCTTCGGACCGTCGACGGGCAGGCGCTTCATCGCCGTTTCCAGTGTGTCGGCGCGGTCGGCCTGAGCCTTGAGCGCGGCTTCGACGCCAGCCCACTTCTCGTTGACGCCTGCCGTCAGCGCTTCGAGGTCCTTCTTGAACTGCGGCGAGTCGGCGACGGCCTTGCTGGCGGTCTCGGCAAGCTCGCGGACCGACTTCAGGTCCTTTTCCATCGAGGCGCGAAGCGAGCCGACGTCATCGCCAAACTTCTTCACCTCGCGCTGGACATCGTCCAGCACGTCCTTGATCTCGGGCATTTGCAATTCCTTGGGTTGGGTTAGGCGGTGAGACCCGCTCTGGCCTTGCGGAGCGATTCCAGCAGGCCGGTCACTCCATCGTCCTCATCCCGAGGCTCCGACGACTTGAACCCACGCGAGGCGATTGCCTTCGCTTGGGCATTGGAGAACCCCGCATCCCGCAGAAAGTCCTCAAATTCACGAATGGTCTTGATCCCGTCAGCGGCCTTGACGGCAGTGATGCCGGCGGCGTCGTTCATCGGGATCGTCACGATGGAGATTTCCATCAGGTTCAGCTTGTTCAACGACCTGATGCCGAGGTCGCTGTCATATTCGGCGTCGACCGTCTGGTAACCGATGCTCAGCCCGTCCAGCGCTCCGTCTTTGAGCAGCGCATAGGCCTCATCGGCGCACTGCACGCCCTTGGTGAGCTTGCCGTTTAGCAACAGGCCGTGGCCATCTTCCGACATGCTCGTCCACACGCCGATCGGTTGGCGGGTGTCGTGCTGCCAGAGCAGCTTGGGCATCTTGCCCTTGGCTCGCCAAGCCGCGATGCTGTCGGCGAAGGCGCCCTGCCGGATGATGTCGCCGCCCTGGTCGACATTGCCGAAGACCGCGCCGTAGCCGGTGAACGCGCCGTCGCCGGCGCCGGCATCCTTAAGCTCGAACGACAGGGTCTTCCGTTCGAATGCGCCGATCGTCTTCGTCATGCCGGGCCCCCTTCACTTGAACTTGTCGCCGCTTAGGCGGCCGGAAGCTGGCCGTTGAGGGCCGCCAGCGCGTTGGCAGCGGCCTGGTCCTGCGCCGTGATCGCGTCGACTTGCGCCTGCATGGCAGTAACCTTGGACGTCAGATCGGCGTTTTCTGCCTTCAGCGCGTCGCGCTCGGCAGTGATCGCCGCGCCGTCGGTGAGCTGCGACACGGCCTTGGCGACGGTCGGGGTGAGCGTGCCGACAGCGGCGGCGAGAGAATCCGACGCCGACTTGGCGGCGGAGAGAGAGGCCTGCAAGGCGTCAGTTTCAGCGGACATGTTCGGTGGTTCCTTGATGTTGAGATAGCGGCCGATGGCGAGGCCGATGAGAAGCGCCCCGGCTGCGATTGCGACGACAGCAAACAGCGGCAATAGGTCTGTCAGCACTGCTACTGACCACCGTCCTGCGGAGGCGCTGGCCGGCCGGATGGCGCTTTACCGATCGCGGCGAGCATGTCGTCGACGGTGGGCTTCGGCGCGGCGCCAGACCAATGCTCCTCGAATTGTTCGAGCGTGGTCGCCGCATCCAACAGCCCGACCGACATCAAATACCGGTAGAGCGGCTCCAGCATCCCGGTGTCCTGAACAGCCGCGGCCACAAGCGCCGCGATGGTCTGGCCGTCGCCACGCTGCAGCTTGATCGCGCCTGGCGTGCGAGCGCCGTAGCCGAGCTCACCTCGAGCCTCGTCGCCGTCGAGAAGGCCCTCTTTGTAGAGGTTCAGGATCGACGTGCGCTTTGCCTCCCGCACCGGCTCAAGGGCCGAAACCGCGTCGAGGTCTACGCCGAGTGTCAGCCCGTCTCCGAACCGCGGCGTCAGCCACGCGTTCAGGGCGTCTTCCATGTGGTCGAGGATCGGCAGGATGGTTTCTTGCCAGAGCTGCGCCTTAGCCTCGCGGACATTGTTATAGGTCGCCGCACCTGGCACGATCAGGATGTGCGGCACGCCGAAAGCGTTGCAGATGTCCCGTGCGGCGTCGTCCTTGCCGGCGTTGAAATCCATGTCCTTGGGGCTTGCGCCCATTTCTAACCAGTCGACGTTGCCGCCGAACACGAAGGGCTTGCCGGCATTCGTCGGTCCGACGTGGCTTTCGTCCAGGTCTTTCTTGGCCTGGTTGATCACGTCAGGCGGCGCAGCCTGCTCAGCGCCGTTCTGCCCTTTGACGGGCATGAAAACGAGGGCGCCGGATGGGCGTGCACCGTTGTCAAGCAGCGCCTTATTGTGGGCCGATGCGGCATTATGCCGATCGACACCGTAAGCGGCCGCCTCAACTCGGCTGAGGCCGTACCAGTCGTTGAGCGGGTGAAACTCCCGGACGTGGAGAACCTCCCCCGCTCCGGTCAGAGGATCAACCTTGAATATCCGGCGCTGGCCATTGGCCTCGTACTCGTAGGCCTGCGCCGCGCCAAAGGGGCCCGCTATTGGCTTCATGCGATCGGGGCGAAGCGTCCACAGCTCTTTCGGCGGGCGTGTTCCTCCCGCCATTTCCGGGGCCACGAGATAGGTGTTTCCGCTGAGCAGAAGGTACGCGTAGATCGCCTCGAACAGCGCGTGCCCGCCCACCATCGCGGATGGCCGGCTAAGCAAGTCGAGCAGCGGATGGGTTTCAAGCGCCTTCTTCTTGCTGCTCAGCATCCAGGGCGCCATCGCCGCTGAACTGGCGATCAGCTTCGTGCACTTGAATCCGACGGCATTGCGGACATAGGCCTCGTCAGCGAGCTTGTCGAAGCGGCGCTCGCTCCATACCGGCTGACCGACCGTCCATGCCGAAATGACACCGCCAACCGGGTTCTCCTTCCGCTCGGAACGTCGCGGAAAAGGCCACATCAGCTAATCACCTTGCCATTGACGTTCCACTGGAACGGCTCACTGTGCCTGATCATCGGGCCGAGAGCGTACCGAAGCGCATCGAGGAAGTGGTTGTGAGCATCGACCGGGGTCGGCAGGATGTCGCCCGTCAGCCGGTCAACCTTGTAGCTGTAGAGCCGCAACTCCTTCGCCACGCCGACGCAGCGGGGATGCACGACGATCCGGCGGAACGATCGAACGAAGGCAATGCCGTCTTCGACGCTGCCCGACCATTTCGCCACCGCTTCTGACCGCGGCAGCCCGTGGCGCTGCAAATGGCTGATGCTCTCTGGCCGCGAATTGTCCCACCTAGTGGTGAACCGCGCGAACTCAGGGATCGCCTCTGCAACGAAGTCGGCCGTGTCGTCGAGCTCGAGCCCGACCCTGCCCGCTTCATGACTGACATAGAGCGTGTCGTCGGCGATGTAGCAGCGGACCGCTGCCGTCGGATCCTGTGCAAACCCGAAGTCGCCGCCCTGGTACGGGCCGTCCCAGGTGGGCTTGGGCTCGAACTCCTCCACCAGCCACTTGCCGGCGAAGACTTGCGCCTCGGAGTTGACGAGGTATGCCCCATCCCAGATGTGGGCGTAGGTGTTTGGATCGAGGCGCGACTGATCGCGGCGCCGCAGATCATCGAGGCCTTTCGGAAACCACGGGTTGTCCCGCCAGTTCATCTCGACAATGAGCGAATTGGCCGGGGGCCTCTTGCGGAACCGCTGGTCTACCGGCGAGCCATCGAGGCGCGGGTTCCAGATCGGCCAAAGCTCGGACTTCGGTTGCCGCAGCACTGTCGCCTCGAGCGCCAGCCACGACTGTTCCGGCACGTCTTCAGCTTCCTCCACGATCGTCAGATCGATCTTGGCCAGCGACTTGATCGTGTTGATCGAATGCCGGAGGCCGCGAAAGATGAACTCGGTGCCGTTCTTCCCGCGCAGATAGTCGACCCCCACGTCATAGTGGGCGGCAAGCCACGGCTGAGAGGCAATGGCCGCCTTCAACTCGGCGTGGAACGATTCCTTGATGCTCGCCTGAAACTCGCGCGTGGCCAGGATGCGAAGCGGCTCCGCATATCCCCACACCGCCGCCATTTCGGCGAAGCTGAAGGACTTTGCCGACCCGCGGCCGCCGTGCGCGCCTCGGTACTGCACTGTTCCGCGAGGCGGACTGAAGACCGAGACGAGCTTATCTGGCAGGCTGATCAGTGCCGTCGTCATGCTGAGGCAACACCCCGACGATCCTGATCTCCGTAGGCGCCAGCGGGGCGCCATCCGGGCCGGAGACTTCATGCCTGTCGACGAACATGCCGAGGTGTCGACCGATGTCGACCAGCGCACCCCGTTTGTCGTGCAGCTTGATCTTCACGCCGCCTGAAGCATTCTGGCTGACTTCAGCGATCGCAGCGGCCGTGTCGTCGTCGAGCTCCTCGCTGTTGACCAGCGTCACGTGATTGCTGACGATGTTGCGGATCACGAGGACGTCGCCGCCCTCCGGGTTATCCGTCTCCGTCTCAACCTGCCCCGTCCACTTGATCGCCTTGCGGATGTCAGCAAAGCCGATCCGGGCCAGTTCGGCGAGCACCCGCTCCTTGGTGATTGCAAGCTTCTCGATGGCCTTCTCAGTGGCCTTGCGATCGACTTCCTGAGCCCATTCGAGCAGCTCGGCCACTCGGTTTGAAATGCTTTGCTTCTGCTTTAGCGTCGTCGCGTTGCCGCGGTTCGGCCTGTAGCCTGCAAGGGCATAGGCCTCGTCCGCCGTCTTGCCCTTCGCCAGGGCTTGGGCGAAGCTCTCATGGCGAGCATTGGGGAGGACGGGCATGACGTTTTGTTTCTCGGTCGCAGCCGCAGCTATTGGCCTCTTGTCCGCGGTGGCGTGGTTCGCGTCGGCTCAGATCGGCAACGTACAGCCTGGTTTTGGTGGCTATTCGCAGCAGAACCTTAGGCGGGTCGCTTGGGGGCAGCGCCTGAACGCACTTGCTGCTGGGCTGACTGCCGCCTCGATGGTCTGCCAGTCGCTCTCGCTTTGGCCGTGGCCGTGGCCGTGGCTGCCCCACTAGCCGGCACATGACACGTCCCCAGTGCCGGGTCTGGCAGACCTTGCACTTGGGCGCTTCCATCTCGGGCACCAGAAATATCTACTGAGTGAACATTTCGGCTTGCTAAAGCATACTGAGTATGCAATAAAGGTCTTGCCGGCATGTGCCGGCAGCGAAAGGAGGTGAGACCGCTGAAAGTCCGAAAGTTCCAGATGAAAGTCAGGTTCCTTGGGTGGCACCTTGAACTGACCATCATCTTCTAGGGACTACGGGGATCGGGTGAAAACCCGGTCCCCACCGGACAGAAGCGGCTCACCTCCTCAGCTAAGCCGAAAGGATAGATACCATGTCCCCTGACGAATTCAAAGCTTGGCGCAAGGCCATGGGCCAGACCCAGCTTACCGCAGCGGAAATCCTCGGCGTGTCGCGCGGCACCATCGACCTCTACGAACGCGGGGCCCGCCGCGAGGACGGGCGCGCCGTCGAGATACCGCTGTCTATCGCGATCGCCTGCTTTGCCTGGCAAAACTGGATCAACGAACTGTCGGACCTGGCGTCGATGCCGCACGATGGTGCCCAGGCAACAGACACCTGGGAGCACACGGTGAACCTCATCAAGGTGAAGTCCGGAATCGCTCCGAACCATCTCGCATCGGTTCTGCAGTCGGTCGCGCCTGCGGCACCCTACACTGAGAGGATCCGGGAAATCCTCTATCTAGGACTCCCGGCCCGCTGAGCAGCTGACGCCCTATGCGTCTTGCGCAGCCGTGCCCGCTTCACCGCCGCCTGCACCTTGGGCGGCAGGCCGGCGACGTGCTCGACGAAGGCGCAGCGGATCGCCGGCGACGGGCGCTCCGGCCGCGGGAAGACGATGGCGGACATTGCGGGCGCTCGAAATGATGTGGGCCGGCGTCATAGCAACGGGTTTGCACCCCGCCCCATCGGCCGGCCCTTCTCGCGGGGTGTAACTGAATTTGTTGCCCCGATTCCCACGGGGCTGCCGGTCTACGTCGCCGGCTGACATCTGATCTCGGTTGCCGCCGGCTGCCGTCACTGACATCGCCGCTTTTCGGCGAGGAGGCCTTGCGACACGCTCCACACGCCAACCGAAAACGACAAGGCCGCCTCAGCTTTCGCGGGCGGCCTCTCGAAGCAATTTGGTGGTTCAACGCGGATTTCGAACCGTAGCGAAACAATACCCGATCCGCTTAGCGAGTGTCAACACCCGCCGAACGCAATTCTTCAGCCGTTCGCTAAACGACTGATAATGCCCCACATTCCGGCCAAATCATCGAGCGCGCCACGCAGATTGTCCGCCGCCGTGAGACGTTCGCGAGTCATTGTCGCGATCTGAGGCAACGACAGCCCCTCCCCGCACACCCGGCACACCAAGGCATAAAGCCGGGCCCCAAGCAGGTTCCGGCACCGCGCCAGTTCCTTGCCGGCCTCGACCTGCCGCTCGCTTATCGGGTCGCGGGCGCCACCGCCGTCCACGATCTCCCGGCCATAGTCCATAGCCACCGAGCCGGAGCCGCCGCACCGTTCCCAGATCATGCGGAACCGGTCGGCCGCCTGCTTCTGCGCCAGGTCGAGCCCGCCGCGCGCGAACAGCGTTTCGACGGCGCTTTCCCTGGCGTTCTTCATCACCCGGATTTTGCGCGGGTTCGATCGGCTTTCGGCATGGTCGCGGCTGTAGTGCGGATTCTCGACGTCGGCGGCGACGAGCTCGATCTTGCCGCCGTTCGTCCGCATCCGGCGCTGTTTACGTTTCCCCATTTTCAGTCCCCAGGGTCTGTGTAGTCGGTGGCGCTGCATCCGCACGGCAAAGCGCGGACGGGTGGTGCGTAGTGTCGCCAAGCACACTCGTTGAACGCCTTATGCAGGATGGAGAGGGAGGCTTCGTGCATACGTCCCCCCATCCAGATTTGGGTGGGGAGACGGTTCATGCAGGACGGAGCCGGGATGGCACAGAGCATGAGCTGGCTGCCGGATTCCCTTGTCAGGGGGGCGCTCTGGGGTTGACCTGTCAGAGCTACCGGTGCGTCTCGTATCAGCGGATCGCAGACCACCAGCCAGCCTACCGACCGGTGCGCGAGAGGTATCCCTCTTCCATGGACGGCGGTATCCCGCTTCGTTCATCGAGTGTGCCGTCCGTAGCCTCCGCTTTCGCTTGGCCGGACCCCCGACAGACGGGCTAGGCGTATGTAAATGGCGGTCTCGGTCTACTTGGAGCGCTTGCCCCGACTTCTCTTCCCAGCGCCTGCCCAGGCGCGCGACGCAGCGGCGCTCTTGGCCGCGCCCCACCCGGAGCTAGCAGCGCCGCGGAAGCCTTCCACGGTCAGAGCGCCCTTGGCCCTGCCCGGTCGAATGACCGTGACCCACGCCTGAAGCTTCTCGTCGAAATACCTGTCAGGCATTTGGCACCCATTCGAAGCGGTTGAACTGGTCGACGCGAGCAAAGCCGCGGTGAACGAAATGCAGCCCGATCTTGACGCCGAGATCGCCGGCAACTTCCATTGACCGCGCGCCGGGCTCGCCGGACAGGGCGGCGGCGCCCAGATCCAAGGCGGTGGCGCGCTGGTGGGCGACGAGGAACTTCAGCGCCAAAGATTCGCGTCGGTCGCGGCGTCGAGCCATCACGTCCCCCGAATGAACTGGCTCAGCAATCGCTGGACCTCAAACAGGCCGGCGCGCTGGTGGAAGTCGTTGAAGTCCTCGCCGACGGTCGGCGGCATGACGACTGGCCTGCCCGACTTGCGGGCGTAGAACTCGCCAGTGCCGACACCGCCGAATTGCTCGAGCGGCTTGTCGTTGTCGGCTGCGATGAACACCCGGCCAGGTATCGACGCCGCGACCTTGACGATGTTGGAGGCCGAAAAGCACATCAGGAGCGTGTCGGCGCGCTTCAGCCCGCGCAGGGCGGCGCGGAGCGAAAGTCCGGTGGCCAGCCCTTCGAACAGCCAGACATCGCGGCCCTTGGCTATCCGATGGTTTGCGCCCTGCATGGCCCCGCCGGCGAGGAACTTCTTCGTGCCGTCTTCCCAGATGATCTGCACGGAGTGGATGTCGCCGGCCCGGGCGGGCACGACGATGCCCACATCGCCGTCGGGCGTTACCAGCGAGTCCACGCTCTTGCGATTGGCCTCGAGGATGGCCGCCAGCCGCGCGCGGCTGATCAGCAGCACGACTTCATCGGGGAAGCCCTTGCCGGCCAGGTAGGCATGGCGGCCGGGCACAGACGCCTCGTTGATGGCCGTGGCGATCTTTGCTGCGACGACGGCGCGCTCGCGGGCCTTTCGCTCAGCGTCGGCGGTCTCCTTGGCATATCTGGCCCGATCCGCCTCGCTGAGGCTCTCCCGGCCCTGCAGCCACACCGTGGCCTTGTCGCCGGTCACCCAGTTGATTGCCGTCGCACGCTGATCGTCGATGATCAGCCGGCCGTCGCCCTTCCCTGAGGCGCCCTTGCCGATGATGTTGCACGGCACCCACCGACGCGGATCGACACGGCCGGCGGGCGGCTCGACGCCGACGTCGGCGCACGCGCGAGAAATGGCCTCCTCGAGCGTCATGTCGCGGGTCTCGAATTCGATTTTCGGAACCGGGCAATCTCGCGATCGACCAGCGACCACTCATCCGGCTTGACCTTGGCCGCGTCGATCGGCGCGTCGTAGAGGCCGCGCGGCAGCTTGGCGCCGGGGAAGACCCCCTTCCAAATCCCGAAAGCCCATTTGCGCGCCGCATCCGGCCCGCGGCGCGTGTGCGCTTCGCAATAGGCTACTGCGGCCGTCCAGATGTTCAGGGGCGCATTGGTTCGCGACAGGCATTCCGCGCGCAACCCGTGCCGCGGCTGGAAAGCCTCTCTGGTACTGATGTCGAGGTCGATCAGCTCGCCCTGGACGATCTGCACCGAGCCGATCTGCGGCCGTTCCCAGCCGCATGACGGGCACACCCCGAGCACAACCTGAGTGCCGCATTCCGGGCAGAAGTGCTTCTTCCGAACCGCTTCGCTGGGTTCGCGCGGCGTGCTGTCCCGCTTGGCCGCGTCGCTGAGACTGTCGACGCCATGCTCGAACAGCCAGGCGGTATCGTCGGCGAAGCGGATGACATTGGAACTGTGATCCAGCCAGAGCCCGAAAGTCTTCCCGGCCGAACTGCGCATCACCCGGCCCATCTCCTGGATGTGCGAGGAGAATGACTTTCGATAGGGCTTGCAGGAGATCCCGCAAAGGCAGTCGGGCACGTCGAAACCGCGGGTCAGGACGGCGCACGACACGAGCCCATGGATCGCACTGTCCGGCCTGCGGAACTCAGCGATTTTGGCGCGCCGTTCGCCTTCGTCGGTGTCGAGGTGGCTCAGCTGCTGAAAGTTGTAGCCCGCCGCTGCGAACTGGCGGCAGAGCTCGGCGCCGTGAGCCACGGACGGCGAAAACACGATGGTCTTCACCGGGCCGCCGAAAGTCCGCGCCGTCTGCTCAATCCAGGTGTCGACGACGTTGCCGATGATGGTGATGCCGCGCGACCCGGTTTCCTCGAGCTCGTACTCGCCCTTCTTGATCTTCACCCCATCCATGTCGGGGGCGATGCAAGCCTTGATCCGAAGCGGCACGAGGTTGCCGGAGGCGATGAGCTCGTTGACGGTGATCGGACTGATGAGGCCGTCCCAATCGCTCGCCATGCCGGCGGTGAATGGCGTCGCCGTCAGCCCGACAACTTTCGCCAGGGCGGCGCGTTCGATCGCTCTGTTGATGCTTTTGTAGGAGACGTGGGCCTCGTCGACGATGATCAGGTCCGGCAGCATATCGTCGTGCATCGTGTCGAGCCGGCGATCGAGCGTTTGCGCGCTCACCACCTGCACCGGCAATGACGAGTCGGTGAGAATGTGGTCGGCCTGCATGACGCCCGGCTCGATGCCGTATCGGCCCATCCGCTCAACGGTCTGATCGACCAGCGTCACCCGGTCGACGGTGAACCAGATGCGGGAGCCCTTCTTCTGCGCCTCCTGAATGAGGTGGATGGCGGTCTCCGATTTCCCGGAGCCGGTGGGCATGGCGAGGATTTGGCGGCGGGCGCCCTTGCGGACGCCGTCGCGCAGCTGATCGATGGCCGCCGATTGGTAGCCGCGAAGGTTAAGCGTTTCGGGTTCGCGCAGCCGGAGCATCAGAACGCCTCGTCAAGCGCGGCTTGATCGATGACTGGCTCCTCGACCTGCTCGTTGGGGGAAACGTACCCGAGGGCGAGAGCCTGCTTTCTCCAGTAGTCGCGGGATTTGACCGCCGAGGCGCGATCGGCCGACATGTCCTCGACCTGGCGCTGCAGCACGCGGATGCGCTCGTCCTTGGTGGCGACGACGGCCTTGAAGCCGCCCTGCTCCCACTGAACGGCCATGTCGTCGAACTTGGCGATCTTGGCATCGCGCTCGGCCACGTCACGGCGAAGCGCGGCGTTTTCCTCGCGCAGCTCGTCGCGTTCGGCCCGGATGGCGTCGGGATGTTCGTCGTCCGGCGCCGGCACAGTGCCGGGCACGGCCGCATGCACCGACCCGTTGCGGGCCTTGGCGGCTTCGATCGCGGCAAGAGCAGGATTGGCCTTAGCGAGCCGGACGCGGCTCGCCTCGCGGAAGGCGTCATTTTCCGCTTGCACCCGCTCGCGCTCGGCCTTCTGTTCGGCCTTCACGCGGCGCGCCTCCGCGACTACCTCGGCGACGGCCTCGTCGGGCGCTTCGCCTGAATCGACGCGATCGCGCACGGCCTCCGCTACGCGGGGCAACATTGGCTTGAGCTCTCGGGCTGCCCGCTCGGTGATGTCTACCTTGGTAGACACGTCGCCGGTCGCCTCGGCGATCGCCTTGATGACCCGGCCGCGGTCGATGATCTGGTAACTGCGAGCCCGCGACATGTCGAATTCGCCGCGGACATAGTCCTGCCAGGACGCATAACCGAGCGCAGCCCAAGCCCGCCGATCGTGCGCCTCAATGAGAAGACGCCAGACGCGATCGACCTCGTTGCGGATGGCATCCGTGAGCTTCCGCGCCTCTTCAGCGTTCATTGGGGCCGTGGTCGGCTCGGGGAAAAGCTCGAAAGCCTCGTTCATCATCCGTTCTTCCTCGTCTGTTCGCCGCGGAGCCGCGCGGCCACGACTTTGCGAATCTCGGCCTCGTGCGGGGCCATGCGCCGGAGCCGCTCCGCCGTTGCCCGGAGATCGCGCATCTGCTGGTCGTCGAGAGTTGAGACCACGAAGTAGCCGGGCCGATCCGGAGTGATCCGATCGAGCAGGTACTCGATCAGCTCGGCGTTCTGCTCGATGGTCATCGGGGCAATGGCCGGCGAATTGAGAGCTGCTGCCATCGGTTACTTCCGCCAGGCGTGTTCGACGGACGCCATGCCGGCCGGGCTGAAGCACAGCCGGGAGTGCTCAAGGCAGTACGGCGAGCCTTCGACCGGCGGCTTCCCGCAGAACCCGAAGTCTTCGTGCTTCGGATCGCCGTGCGGGTATTTGCAGGTCCGATCGGTGAGCTGCATGATGCCGAGCAGGTGGGTGACGTCGACGCCATCCTCAGCGGCGGCCGGCGCCGCCAGCACGACCGGATTGGCCAGCCGGTGCTGGATGGCGGGCGCCTTCGGCTGACCCTTGCCACGGAGCGCGCGAGCGGCGGGGATTGGCTTCGGCGCTGCCGGCTTGGCGACCATCCCCGGCCGGCGGCCCGTCCGGGGCAGCTTCAGCCGATGAATCTTGCCGATGACGCTGTTGCGCGTCACGCCGCCGAGTTCGGCAGCGATCTGGCTGGCCGAAAACCCCTCAGCGTGCAGCCGGATCAGGTCGGCGATCCGCTGCTCGGTCCATCCGCCACGCGCTATCGGCTGGTGAACGTTCATGCTGCACCGGCCCTGAACAGGTCATCAGTGCGAGCGGCGTGAAGCTCGGCAAGATTGCGGACCGCTTGGCTGAAATAGCTGGGCTTTAGCTCGAAGCCGATGCCCTTCCTGCCCATTTCGACCGCGCAATAGACCTCGCTGCCGATCCCCAGAAACGGCGTCAGGACCGTCTCCCCGGGCAGCGACCAAAGGTCGATGCACCGTTCGATGACATCGAGTTGCAGCGGCGAGATGTGAACCTCGTCCTTTTCATCCCTGCCGCCGCGGTACTGGAGGGTGCGCGTCTGGTTGATGTCCATCCAGACCGGGGAGGCATAGCGCTGCCACACCAGAATGGACTTCCACTTGTCGTATGGCCATGGCTCACGGCCCTCGGCCTGGAAACGGGCCGCCTCGTTGGCGTAAGCTTCCTCGCTCACGTCCACCCCGGTACCGATGTAGGACTGAAACGGGCCATCCACCGGCGCCGCGTTGTCCCCGGGCTTGCGAAACGTCAGCACGTAGTCGGCCAGCCCCTGGCCGCTGATCGTGCTGTCCTTCAGTATCTGAGCGTGAAGAAGCCGGATCGACTTGGTGCGCTGCTGCGCTACAACCGGGTCTTTCCAGATGCAGACCTCGGAGTGGAAAATCCAGCCGGCGTCCTCATAGGCTCGAACGGTTTCGCCGCGGAAGTCGCGCATACCGATGTTGCCATGCCGGATTTTCGACATGGGCAACTGCATCACGTGTACCGAATGCAGCCGGCCCGGCTTTGTGACGCGGTGGAGCTCCTGGATCAGGAAGGCGTAGTGCTCCCAGAACGTGCCGCCCTCGTTATTGCTGATATCGCGATCAAAGTTCGAGAACTTGTAAAGCCCCTCGAACGGCGGCGAGTGGATGCCGAAATCGACGCTTTCGGCCGGGACGGCGCGGATGAGTTCGCAGGCGTCGCCCTGGTAGATGCCATAGTCGGGAGTAACGACCTGATCGACGGCTTTGATCATGCTGCCCTCGTGAGAAAAGTTGGCAGCCGGATCGGCTGCGTGGGGTTGTAATCGGGCACGACGCGGACGCTGCCGGTCACCTCGGCGCGCGATAGGTCGGCCATGTGCAAAACCATCGCCGCGGCCATGCGATCGGCATCGGCTTCCTTTCGCCGCAGGTTGGCGACGACCGCGCCCTCGGTCTCGGCGGCGATGAAGTGAACGTTGACGGGCTGCGTCTGCCCAAAGCGCCAGAACCGGCGAACTGCCTGAAAGACCTGTTCGAAGCTGTCGTTCAGACCGACGAACCCGGTATCCCGGCAATGCTGCCAGTTCATGCCGAACCCGGTCAGCGAGGCCTTGGTGACGAGCACGCGAATGCGCCCCTCGGTGAAGTCATTGAGCTTGCGCTCCTTGACCTCATCGTCATCGCTACCGCGCAATTCCACGGCATCAGGGATAGCCTTCGCAAGCGCCTCGCTCTCGGCGTTGAGGTTGCACCACCACACGAACGGTCGGTCGGTCGGGGTGATGGTCGCGGCAAGGGCGACACGCTCGTCCACGGTGTCCCTGCGGGCCGCCAGGCGCTCTTGCATCGACCTGGCCTCCATTGGGAAAAGGAAGCCCGTATCAAGGGACGGCGCGTAGTCGGCCGCGACGATGTGCTGCTGCTGCCTTAGCGGCGGCAGATCATAGCCGGCGTTCTCGAAGCCCAGATCCGATGGTGTGCGGATCATCACCGACCACGACGCCATCCACTGCCAGAAGTCCTGCTCGGCGTGGCCCTTCATCCGCCACTTCTGCGTTTCGCCGCCATCGTGCGAAAAGAACGTGGCGAGCATGTCGGTATAGGACATGACGCCGAGAAACTCGGCGTGGTTGCCGAGCTCCATGAAGTCGTTCGGAGCGGGGGTTGCGGTGGCCGCCAGCCGGAACGGAACGCTGGCGCACTCCTCGATCAGCTTGGTCCGGTACTTGCCGTCCGTGCTCTTGAGGATCGAGCTTTCGTCCAGGATGATGCCGCCGAACTGGCTCAGATCGAAGTGCTCGATCTTCTGATAGTTGGTGACATTGACGCCGGCCTCGACGTCTTCGGCCGCCCGGGCAATCTTGGCGGACAGGCCAAACTTCGAGGCTTCTCGGATGTGCTGCTGCGAGACGGCAAGCGGCGCAAAGGCCAGAACAGGCTTGCCCGTGTAGCGAGCGACTTCGGCGCCCCACACGAGTTCCATGACCGTCTTGCCGAGCCCGGTGCCGGCGAAGATCGCAGCCCGCCCGCGGCGAAGCGCCCAGGCAGTAATTGCGCTCTGGTGAGGGAAGAGGAACGCCGGCAGACTTGGGACCGACGCCACCCCGGTTGCCGGATCGACCATGCGTTTTTTGGCAAGGAAGTCGTTGTAGTCAGTCATCCCTTGACCCTCACCGGCACCGGGTAGAGCTTCATCTCCTTCGTCCTCGGGAACTTAAGCCGCACTGCATGGAGCTGGTCGCGCGTGCCCCGCCAGGCGTAGTCGGCGTAGGACGTGAGCCTCATTGACCCGTTGGGCAGCACCGTCAGGCTCTGCTCGAGGTAAAGGCCGCTGGCGACGTCCTTCAGCGAGAAGGACGCCTTTGACTTGCGAATGGGCAGGCAGGCGACGGATGGATGGACGTAAGCCTCGTCCGGATAGCTGTCCTCAAATGCTGGCTCGGCGGCGGGCGGCGCCGGCTGGCGCGACTGCGGCACGGCCACAGGCGCCGGGGCGGGATCGGGCTGCTCTACCGGCTTCGCCACGAACTTGGCGGCATCAGGCTTGGGGGCGTAGACGCGCTTCTTCTTCGGGAGCACGAGGCCCATGGCTTCGGCGGTGACGTAGACGTAGCTGACGCTCTCCCCGGTCGCGAGGGCGATCTCCGTCGCCGACCAGTCGGGATGCTCCCGGTGCGCCGTTGCCAACTTATCGCGCCGAGGGCTGCCCGTCGGCTTATCGCCGATCTGCCCGCCGAGACGCTTCTTTTCGAGAGCTTCCTCCGGCGACAGCCTGCGAATGGAAAGAGCGGCCTTGCGCGCTACCTTGTTGACGGTCTTGGGATCCAGTCCGAGCGCGTCGCCGATCTCGCGGGCCGGGGCGTCGGGATGATCGGCAAGATAGGCTCGAATGCGATCAGCACGTGTCGGCTTGATCGCTTCGGCCATGGCCTCTTGCACGGCGGCGAAAGAAGATGCGACGGAGCCGCTGCCGTCGCTCAGCCTACTTGCATCTCCCGACCCGACCTGATCGACAGCCCTGCTGTCGCTCTCCCGGCCGTCACGGACGGCGAGGTTGTCGGCGTTGCCTGTGGATGCTTTCGCATGGGATTCGCGAAGTCGGTCGTAGTCGTCGAACCATTTGCTCTTCACGTCGTCGGGCCACTCGGGATCGAAGGCCACAAACTTGTCGAGAAGGGCATCGACGAAGGGTTTGGAAAGTACCGAGCTGTCATCGCCCTCGCGCTCGGGAATGATTGCCGGGATTTCGACGGCCTCGCTCCCGGTGGGCGAGTATGGCGGAGCGACTTCCGTCGCTCCCGTCTGCGCAGTTGCCTGCGGTTCGTCGTTGCGCGCGGAGATACCATCCCCCTCGTTCTTGGCAAGCGTTTTGCCCGAGGGCGCAGGCCGCGGGAGCGATTGGGGGAGGCCTTCGAAATACGCCCAAAGCTCGAGGAATTCTTTGACCCGGCGCTTCTCGTCGCGCGCGGCGGCTACCGCAACGAGGGCGTTCTCGATGCGACGGTCCAATTCGGCATCGTAGGCGACAGCCTTGTCGAAGACGGGGTGGATGCTCACTCTGCGGCCTCCCTGTTCGCAACAGCCAGGTCGGCACAGTTGGCGGCGACCAGCGCTGCCGCGATCGGCGGGCGCTTCGTCTCCCGCTCGGTGCGGGAGCGAAGGACGTTGGCGCAATGGGGCGAACAGGTGCGGGCTCGCTTCCGTTTGGTCGGGTGAGGCGTGAAGACGGCACCGCAAACGGCGCACAGCTTCTCCCTCGGATGGATCAGACGAGCGTCCGCGTGGAGTTGCCGATGCTCCTCGCCATCCATGACCCTGAGGTTATCTGGTGAGGCGTTGAACGTGTCTTCGTCACGGTGATGCACTTCTTCGCCGGGACGAAGCTGCCGGCCAAGGCGTTGCTCAGCAACGTGCCTGTGCTTCAGCTTGGTTTTGCCGTCGACCTTGATGGTTGGATATCGATAGGCCATCACGCGACCTCCAACTCCTGTTCGTGTTCCAGCGGCGCGGCAAGGTCGGCGCAATTGGCACGCACCAAGGCAGCTGCGATCGGAGGCGCGACGGAATTCCCGCACATCCGGACCTGGGCGGTCTTGGTCAGCGTCCGGCGCGACCCGTCGGCAAAAACGCCAGTTTCGATCTCATAGTCGGAGGGGAATCCCTGGGCCTTGAACAGCTCGCGAGGCGTCAGCATCCGCATGCCGATATCGACGATCTGATAGGGCTCGCCCTCGACGGTGACGATCCCGAAGCGGTCGCGAGTGGTGACAGTGTGGAGTGGCTCGCCGAGCTGCGGGTCCTGGTCGACGCCGTAGTATTTCATCAGGAAGGCACGCACCTCGCCCAGGTGGTTGCCCTGCGATGTAACCGCGGGAGCCGGACCCTCGACGTCCGCCATGCGGCGATCGCTTCCCTTGAGGTTGAGCAGACCGGCAGAAACGAGCGCATTGTGGTCAGAGGTGGTGACGGTGCTCACCGGCTCGTCGAGCGCGGAGCCGGGACGCTGGCCGGCTTCGCCGTAGTGCTTGGCAAGGAAGGCAGAGACGAGCGCAGACTTCCCCGCGCCGCCCGCCGTGACGGTGGCGCTCGGCTCGTCGGCAGCGTGCCCGACACTGGCGCCGAACTGGCGCTGAACGTGGGCAGCGACAACAGCGTGCTTCGCGCCGCCGGCAACCACCGTGCCGAGCGGTCGCTCGATGTCGAGTGCCCGAGGCTCCTGCCCTTCCCTCTCGCCGTATCCGGTCTGCACCATCGTCGCGGCAATGACCGCGTGCCTGTTCTCGGTGACCACCGTGCGGATTGGCTCGGCGACATCGGCGCTGCGGTCGTCGGAGCCGTTGCCGTGCCCATAGAATGCGGACAGGTGTGCCGCGACGACCTGGTTCTGGTCCTTATCGCTGGCGGTGATGGTGCGGTGTGGCTCGTCAACGGGATGCACCGCACCGCCCTGCTGAGCCTGCGACAGGACAGCCGCGACGATGCCGAGCGGGGCAGCCCCGCCGGCCCGCTTGATGAAGCTGTTGGCGGTGACCGTCGGCAACGGCTCCCCGACGTCCGTGCCGACCGCGCCATTTCGGAACTTGGTGACGTGCGGAACAACGAGTCCCTGCTGCACCCCGCCGGCGGTGACGTTACCCATCGGCACGTCCGCGGACTTCACGCCACTGCCCCAGCGCTTCGCGCCTGAGGGCGAAATCTCGCCATGGGCAATGTCGACGATGAACGGCCGGACCGCGTCGATGACGTACCGCTTCACGCCCTTGGCGATGCGCGCCAGCGTCGCCTCCGCCAGCGGGCGGACGGCGCGGACGCCATACCGTTCCATGATCTCTTCTGACGTGTCGAAGATCGAAGGGCACGGGATCGACCAGTCGATGACGTCCGACGCCGCCGTGCGGTAGGGCAGCAGCCGATCATCCTTGCCCGGCGCGGCGTGCGTGGCTTCGGGCCACACGATCTTGCGACCGTCGCGGCGGGCAATGACGAACAGCCGCTTGCGCGTCGTCGGCGCGCCGAAGTCGCAGGCGCGAAGCTCGCGCCATTCCACGACGTAGCCCAGCTTCTTGAGAGCTGCGATCCACTCCTTGAAGGTCTCGCCGCGCCGGTCCGGGCACGGCATCAACTCGCCCTTGGCGTTCTGAACCAGCGGGCCCCAGCCCTGAAACTCCTCGACGTTCTCGAGGATGATCACGCGCGGCTTCGCGCGCTCTGCCCACAGCACGACTGTCCAGGCGAGGTCGCGGATGTTGCGCTTGACCGGGGCGCCACCCTTGGCCTTGCTGAAGTGCTTGCAGTCCGGCGACGCCCACAGCAGCCCGACCGGCCGCCTGCCGACAACATCCATCGGGTCGACCTTGTAGATGTTCTCGGACAGGTGGACCGTGGCGGGATGGTTCGCCGCGTGCAGCGCCAGCGCCTCGGCGTCGTGGTTGATCGCGTAGTCCGGCGACCGGCCAAGGGCCATCTCGATCCCGGTCGACGCGCCGCCACCACCGGCAAAGCTGTCTACGATCAGCTCCATCATGTCAGAACGGGATGGAGTCGTCGTCGAAGCTGCCGGCTGAGCCGCCGGACGGGGCGCTTTTGCCAGGCCTCGTGCTGGTGCTGCCGTAGGAGTCTTCGGCAGGCGCCGCGCGGCCGCCCTCACCGGCCGAACCGAGCTTCCGGACTTCGCCGTTGAAGTCGGTGATGACGATCTCGGTGTTGTAGTGGGTGACGCCGTCCTTCTCGTACTTCCGGGTCTTGATCTGACCCTCGACGTAGACCTGGTCGCCCTTCTTCACGTAGTGCTCGAGGAAACGGCTCGTGGCCTCACGGAAGCATACGATCCGATGCCACTCGGTCTGTTCCTTTTCGTCGCCGTTCTTGTCTTTCCACTTGTCGGACATGGCGATGCTGAAGCTCGCTACGGGCTTGCCGGCGCCGGTATTGCGGACCTCCGGGTCCTTGCCGAGCCGACCGATAAGCGATGCGCGATTGAGGTCTCCGGCCATTTCAGGCGAGTTCCTTGGATTGGTTGAGGTGATGGGAGAACAGCGCGAGGTCATCGGCCTGGTCGACGACTGGACGGAAGCGACTGGCGTTAATGCCCCATTCGTGCACCAGGCCGTCATCGCAGAATGTCTTGGGATTGATGATCTCGACGAAAGTCAGGGCGCACTTGCCGTTGGGGGTGAACTCGACGGTCCGCACCGTGTAGATCTGGCCGGCTTGAACAACCGTCGTGCCGCGCCAGCGCGGGTTTTCCGGCCGATCGTCAATGCAGACGCATTTCGCGCCGGGTTTGATCCAGGTGCTCACCGTCTAGAACTCCATCGGTTCCGGAACTGAGCCCGTCCGGGCCGTCTCGATGCTGTAGAGGGCGATCAGCGCGGCCTCCGCGCGGCCACCGTCCTTGACCCGCGAGAACGGTCCAGACGGCCATCTGCGGGTCGCCCGCTGCCGGGATTCGTCCTTGTCCTTGCCCAGCCGGAAGTGCGCCTTCCACGTCCGCGGCGAGACGGTCTCCAGCGGGATCGACAGGCCGCCGATGGCGCCATGCAGCACGCCGGCCGCAAAGCCGAACGTGAACATGGAGGACACCCCCTGCCCCGGCATGGCGCCAACGAGCTCGACGACGGCGCGACCGTCCGAGGCATATCGGGAGAAGAACTTCCCAACGGCATGGACGTCGATCTTCGACTTGCCCTTGATCTTGAAGACCGGCATGTCGAAGACCTCGACAAGGTTACCCTCGCCGTCGAGGACGGCGAGCGCGCCAGTGATGCCCGGGTCCGCGCCGATGACGTGCATCAGTGCACCTGGTTGAGAGCTTCTTCGCCCTCAGCCTGTTCGGCCTCGTCGTCGAACGCGGCCTCGTCGTCGCCCGAGGGCTCGCTGCCCTCCTCGTCGTCGGCGGGCCTGAGGAAAGAGAACTGGCCGGCGCCGTCGAGGTAGACCTCGATCTCTTCCTCCGGGATCGACGCCTCGATCGCCTGCATCTGCCGCTCGAGCTTGCGGTGCTTCCGCCAGCCGTTGAACGAGGCGCGCGGAATGTTCAGTTCCTTGGCCTCGGCGAGCTTGTTCTTGATCTGCTTGGCAACGCCGGCGCACTCGCCCCGCGCCGCGGCCATGATGGATTCCTTCTTGGCCTCCAGCGCTTCGATGTCCTGAAGCAGCGCCAGCGCGTCGTCGTCTTCGAACCCGTTCTTCACGTAGTCGGCCATTGCTGCCCCTGTTGAAAATGAAAAAGCCGCCCCGCCCCGAAGGGCAGAGCGGCCAGTTACCTGCGTGTCGGGTGACGCGCGTCGGTGAAGTCGTTTGCCGGGACGGCGTTCAGCGCCGCCTTCTTCGCCGCGATCTCCGAAGCCAGGCGAGCAGCCTCAGCTTCAAGATCTGCAAGATCATCATTGCCCTTGGCCTCTTCGATTGCGATCTCGTGCTGGAGCGCCGAAACCTGCTGCTGGCACATATCGAGGTACGCCGCCCGGATGCGGGCATAGAGGCTGGTGTCGACGCTCTTGGCCCGGCCAGTGCGCAGGTGCCACAGCTGCCAGAAGCCGATGCCGTAGCGCTGCTCGAGGCGGCGCAACGCGTTCTCGATATCGCCGGGCCCGCGCGCCTCGCGCTGGACCATCCGGCGTGTGTAGTCGGATGCCGCCTCAACACTCATGGCGTGAATCTCGTTCTCTGATTTCTTGAACATGCTTCAGTCGGGTCCGTGGTTCTGTTGCGGTCGTCAGCAACGAGCCCCACGGAAGAGACGAAATCGAAATGGTCGCGATCGAAGGCCTGGCAGCTCAGACGATCGCGGAAAAGGAATTGAGGGCGTGCAGCCGCGCGCCGACGCGCGCCAACAGGGAGCCCCACCCTGGCGTCGGCGTACGGGTGCACGCTCATGACGCGAACTAGTGGAATGCCACAGGATACATGCCCAGCCGTATTGCAGTACGATGTGGCATGACGAGCCCTGCGAATCCGCCCGACCCATGGACAATCGGCACCTTTGCCTTCGCGGCCGTCGCCGCGGGGGCGGCAGCCTGGTCGGCAATAGTCGGCACCCGTCAGATGATGCTGGCGGCTGCCGCGCAAAGAGAGCCGAAGCCGACGATCTTCGCCGAAGCCATGCCACTCAAGGCAGTCGCCGGCTGGACGCATATCGTCATCACGATCGACAACCGTTCCGAGGTGCCGCTCGAACTGATTTCTGCGACCGAAACCGGGATGCGACGGGCCGGCATCCTCACCGACGACAAGGTCCTCGAGACAGGAAAGGATGGGGCGCCAAGACTCCGCGATCCGTTTCCGGCCGATGAGGCCAAGACGACCGCCGAGATGAGCAGGCGCTTCGCCGCGGTCCACCAGCTCTCGCACAGGGCGGTTCACCTGTATGTTCATCGCCGCCCCGAGGAGTTCGAGGGGCGATCCCGCAAGGTGCGTCTAAGGTTCAGGTGGAGAACCGCGGCGGTCACCACGTTCGAGATGGCTGTCACCATCGCCAGCACGAAGAGGATGGCCTCATAGTTCATGCCGCCACGGCTCCATCGGAAGCCGCCCGCTCGAGGCGCCAGCCGCGCCCACGGATATTGGAAATCGCAATACCCTTGCGGCGCAGCCGGTTGATGAGAGGCTGGGCGTACCGCTCCTGAGAGCCGGGGCAGAGTGACGCGATTTCGTGCGGCGACACGATCCGACCGCCGCTCAGCAACGACAGGCATTCACGCTGGCGATGGCTCAGTTTTGGGGGCACAGGCCGCGTCGCCCGGTCCTCGGCAATGCCCCAACAAACCGCGTCTTCGAAGGAGATTTCCTCCTGGTCCCACTTTTCAATGGCGCGGGCCGCAATGGCGCGGATGTCGGCGGGATAGGGACGGGTCATGCCGCATCCGCCTCGGTCTTGAAGAAATCTGCAGGGCGCACGGCCCCCTCTGTCGCGGCGCAGATCTCTTCGATGACAGGCTTGCTCAGATTTTTCCCGAGCATGTAGCGATGGATTTGCGCCCGGCTCCGCCCCAGCTTCTTGGCGAAGTTTGTGACAGTGGTCGTCTCGCGGATGTACTCGGCAAGGGTCATGTAACAATATTTGCTACATCACCGCATCGCTGTCAAGCGCAGTGTAACATTTTATGGCATAGCGGCGAGCGGGCGCCGTGTGGATAACCTATCCCGTGACGCGCGAGACAAACTGGCTAGAACCCTTCCTCGAGGCCTCGGAGATCAGTTCCCAAGAGGAACTGGCCGAGCTCCTTGGCGTTTCCCGCGCGACGATCAATCGGCTGGCCCAAGACCACGCAAAGCTGAAGCGCGACCGCGCCGAGCACATGGCCAGGCTTCTCAACACGACCGTCGAAGCACTCATGCTGAACCGGCCGCCGTTGGCGCCGGGCGAATACGTGCGCGTCCCGCTGGACGACGCTGGCAACGAGATAACTCCCGACCTGCCGCCGGCCGGCGCCGGCTACGACCGCGAACACTATGAGCCGGCGGTGCCCGGCGCCATTCCCGAGCTCGACGTGAAGGCAGGCGCGGGCGAAGGGGCTGTCGGCGAGATCGTGGTGATCCCGGTTGGCGCGGCCGGCGTCATCTCGTCTCACCTGGTGCTCGATGAATGGCTGCTTCCGGACAGCTGGCTCCGGGAAGCCGTACGCGATCCGGCTCGAGCAATCGTCATGGCCATTGAAGGCGACAGCATGTTGCCCAACTACGCGCCAGGCGACCGGGTGATTATCGACCTCTCGGCGACCGAAATGCGGGCCGATGGCGTCTACCTGATCACGGATGGCGATAGCCCGCCGCAGGTGAAGCGGCTCCAGCGCATCATGTTTACGGTGCCCCAGCGCGTGGCCATCATCTCGGACAACCCGGCTTACGACAAGGTCGAGACCGAGCTGGCGGCGGTGAAGGTGCTGGGGAAGATCAGCGCTTACGTAGGAAGGCGGTAGACCGGATGAGCGATGACACACCGGAACCGGTTGGCGATCCAGGGCCCAAAAAGATGCTCGGGCCGTTCGAGGACTTGTACGGACGCCAATTCACAGTCGCCGAAGTGAAGGCATTTCTGGCCAGTCATTCTCCGAATTGCTCGATTTGCTCCACACCTTTGCGAATAGAGCATAAGTTCGAGGACCCGCAGATCGCCTTCATGGGAGGCACTTGGAGCCTTATGAGGGATGAGGTGCTTCTCTCGTACTTTGCGGTGTGCGATGGGTGCGCTACAATTAGGCCGTTGTCAGTAGAAATCATGAGCGCGTGGAGACGTGGACTTGCCAAATCCGGTGAATCTTAACGACGTAAGGAGAGCGCCGGGCTACCCTCCCTTGAACCAAGGGGGAGGAGATGGCACATTTGGCGACATGGAAGCGCGCGTGAAAAGGCTCGAGGACGACGGGAAGGAGCTCCGCTCCGACCTGAAGATCATCATGCGCGATGTCGCCGAGATTAAGGGGACGTTGACCGGTCTTCCCAAGACCTGGCAGGTCGTCACCCTCAATTTCGGAGTGCTGGGCGTCATTGTAGCAACCGTGTCGATCCTGCACGCCTTCAAAATCGTCTAGTTCGCCGCCGACGCCTCGATCCGGAATTCCCCCAGCGCCGCTCTGATCTGCGGGATCACACCCGGGTCGAGCGGCTTCAGCATGTACATCACGTCGTTCGCCGTATGATCTTCGGGCCTCGGCGCCCGGTTCATGATCGGCACGATCGTGAAGCCGTCGTCATCGCCTAAAGGCGACCGGCCCATCACCCGAAACGAGTAGTGCGGGAAGCGCTGGGCCAGAAACGCCTTGAGGCGCTCGGCCGCCAGCTCCGTTGCGATCCCCTGCCCCGCCGGCCCGGCGACGATGAACTCCGAAACTTCGTCCACGATGTTCTCCATCCGTTCTCCCGGCACATAGAGACTCGGTTAGGCGGGCGAGTCCATACGCGTTTTTCGCAGCAGTTTATGTGTAACACTTTTTGCGTCATTCTGGCTTGACGATGTAGCATAAACTGTTACATTCCTCCCCATCGATACCGGCAACGCGCCGGAAAGAATGGGGACACCGATGGAAGCACCCGCCAACCTCTTCGACGCCGTGGCAGCCGTGCGCGACTTCGACATCATGGCCGAAGCCCGCAGGATCTACGACGAGCGCAAGGCCAACACGGCCGCCGGCTCCAAGATGCTGGCCGCCGACATGAAGTTCATCGGCGCCGAGCGTCGGTTCTGCGTCGCCCAGGCGCAGAGCAACTTCCGCGAGCTGCAGTACGCAGCCCAGCGCGCGGCGGCAGAGGCTGACGCCCTCGGCGCCGTCACCCCGCAGGCAGCCGCCTATCGCATCGACCAGATCGACGGCGAGCTGTCTCGACTCTCGTACGCCCCGCTGCAGATCGACATCGGCGACCGCGAACGCAATCTGCGGGCCGAGCGCAAGCGGCTGGCGACGCGGCTCCAGCCGGTGGAGGCCTGAGCCATGGCCACCCGGTTCTATCTTGCCCTCAGCGCCGACCGCACGGTCGCGGAAACTTACAGCACCGAGGGCGCCGCGCGCGGCCTCTGCGGCGCCACCAGCTGGGCCACCACGGTCTGGCGCGTGTTCATGGGGCCCGGCTGCACGACGGCCCAGATGGTGGACGTCACCGAATGGATGGCCGTGTCCTGGTGGCGGGAAGCCGTCGACGCTCGGCTGATCCGGGCCGGCGAAGGCGACATCGACATGGTGCCGCTGGCCTACCGCGAGACGCTTGCCGACGAACTGGCCGCCACGCTCGGCTATCGGGTCGAGCGCATCGCCGAACAGAGCGAGGCCGCGTGATGCTCGGGCTGATCCAGCTTGCGCTAATCGCCGCTATCGTTGCCTGCGCGCTGTCCGGCGCCGTCGGCTTTGCGATCTTTTTCGGCGTGATCCTCGGGATATCGATCCTATGACCGCCTCCATCCACTACCTCGACACCCCCTATTCCATAGCGCGGGAACTAGACGCGGTGATGACGGCCACGTTCGAGCTGGCCCCTGTGCCGGAGCCCGAGCCGACGGCGCTCGACCTCCTCGCCCTCGCCAGCCTTCGCCATACCGATCCGGCAGCAGCCATGCGCATCGCAGAGGCGGCCGGACGGAAATTCGACCGGGAGAATGATCGATGACCGCCCTTCAGGCTATTGCCCGCGACACGACCGCGCTCAACCTCGTTGACGCTGCCGATCCGGCGCCGTCGATGGCGCTCACGCCCATGCAGATGGCGTATCAGCTCATCGCTCGCGGCGCCGATCTGACGGCCGTCGAAAGAATGCTCGACACGGCAGACCGGCTAGCGGCGGCCGAAGCGCAGCGAGCCTTTAATGCAGCTTTCGCCGCGTTCAAGTCGGAGGCGATCACTGTCCTGCGCACCAGGGAAGTAGCTGACGGGCCGCTCAAGGGGAGGCGCTACGCTGAACTCTATTCGTTCGTCAACGCGGCCACGCCTGCCCTGTCAAAGCATGGGCTGAGTGCGTCATGGAGTGTCACGCGCGACGAGAAGGACTGGATCGAGGTCACTTGCACAATCGAGCACGCGCTCGGCGGCAAGAAAAGCGTCGCTCAGGGCGGACCGCCCGATAACGGCGGCGCCAAGAACGCGCTGCAGGCTCGTATCAGCACCGTCACATATCTTGAGCGAGCAACTTTCAAGGCCGTTTGCGGGCTCGCGGAACAAGGCGATGACGACGATGGCGCGCAATCCGGCGCCGGGTCGGCGCTCGTGAACGACGCACAGCTCGCCAAGCTCCGCGAGGTCGCTGATGAAGTCGGTGGCGACATCGAAAAGCTCTGCGCCCACTTCAAGGTCGAGGCCCTGCCCGACCTCCCAGCCAGCAAGTTCGCCGAAGCCATCGGCATCATGGAACTCAAGCGGAGGGCGAAGTGATGGCCATCGAGGTTTTCGACGCCGATCAGGGATCGGCCGCTTGGTACGCCGCCCGGCTCGGGCTGCCGACCGCAAGCCGCTTCGCCGATATTCTCGCCAAGGGCGAAGGCAAGATGCGCAGTCGGTATTTGCGCGACCTGGCCGGAGAAATCATGACCGAGGAAGTGGCCGAAAGCTACAGCAACCAGCACATGGAGCGCGGCCACGCCATGGAAGACGAGGCGCGCAGCCTCTACGCCTTCATGCACGACGCCGATCCGCTGCAGGTCGGCTTCATCCGCAACGGCCGCGCCGGGTGCAGCCCCGACAGCCTGATCGGCGAAGATGGCGGCCTCGAAATCAAGACGGCGCTGCCGGCGATCCAGATCGAACGGCTGCAGCGCGGCGGCCTGCCGCCGGAGCACAGGGCCCAGGTGCAGGGCTCCCTATGGGTGTCCGAACGCGAGTGGTGGGATTTCGTCAGCTACTGGCCGAAGCTGCCGCCGCTGATCGTCCGCGTCTACCGCGACGAGGATTACATCCGCCAGCTGGCCGGCGCCGTCGACGCCTTCAATGAAGAGCTCGACGCGCTCGTCGCATCCATCCGCACCTACCAGAATTTCCGGGCCGCTGCTGCGGCGTAAAGGGATCGGCCGGCGCCCAACAAGCCCGGTCGACACTTCGCATGACCACCGCCAGACGCCTCATCGACACGATCGAAACGGCCATGCCGCACCAGATCGAAACCCTCCGGCGCCGGGTGGCGATCGCCGACATCACGGTCGACGAGCGGGCCGATGCCAGGCGCGCGCTCGCCGAGCGCGAAGCGCATTTCGCCAGCCCGGAGTGGCTCGGCAAGATTGTGCGGTCAATCTGATGGAACGCCCGATCGTCGCGATATGGGACGGCGAAGCCTTCGTCCCTGCCACGAAGTACCAGGCCAACCTTGCCGACGAGCTGTTCGTCGCCGGCGAGCGCTATGCACTTGTCGAGCAGCACGAGCGGTCGAGCGCCAGCCATGCGCACTACTTCGCGACGCTTCACGACCTCTGGCTGAGCCTGCCGGAAACGCTCGAGCAGCAGTTTCCGACGCCCGAGCATCTGCGCAAGCATGCGCTGATCGCGAACGGCTACGCGGACAAGCGGTCGATCGTGTGCGCCAGCGCAGCGGAGGCGCGCCGCGTGGCAGCGTTCGTCGCGCCGGCCGACACGTATGCCGTCGTTAAGGTCGAGGCCGCCACGGTGACGATCTGGACAGCGCAAAGCCAGTCGCACCGCGCCATGGGGAAGAAGGTCTTTCAGCAGTCGAAGGACGCGGTTTTGGGCTGGTGCTCGGATCTGGTCGGGCTTCCTGCTGACGCCGAGCAGCGGAGGGCAGCGTAATGCCGATCTCCCCCGAGAAGATGGCCCGATACGTCGGCGGTAGCACCCGCTCGAAAGAATGGCGCGCGTTCAGGGCCGCGCTGCTCGAGCGGGCCGGAAACCGTTGTGAGGGTACGCCGCAATATCCAGATTGCCGAGCCGCGAACGGTGAAGCGCACCCGATAACCGGGAGCAAGGTCGTCCTGACCATAGCGCATATGGACTGGGACGAGACGCACGCCGATCCTGCCCGTTGCCGCGCGCTTTGCCAGCGCTGCCATCTGTCGTGGGACGCTAAGCACCACGCCAAAAATGCAGCCATCACGCGGCGTCGCAGAGAGGCGCAGATCGATCTTGAAGACTGGCTGGCGTCATCGTGAGCGCTATCCGGTCCCGCCGCTACATCGACGGCTCGCGCGGCCAACCCTGCGTGTTTCAGATCCCCGGCGTGTGCACTGGCGGCGGCGAAACGACGGTCTTTGCGCATATCCGCGACCGGCACACCGGCAAGAGCGTCAAGGCGTCTGATCTGTCGGGCGGCGACTGCTGCTGGGCCTGCCACGAGGTATTCGACCGCCGCGCAAAGCTGCCGAGCGGCGAATATCTCTCGGAAGTGGATTGGCTGTTCTACGGCCTCCGCGCGCTTCAGGACACCATCGAGCGGCGCGTCGGCCAAGGGCTGCTGTTCGTCACACGGGACATCGATCCCAGCTTTGCCGACCGGCCCGCCAAGCCGCGGAAGCCGAAGGAGCGACGGCAGCCCATCGCAAAAGGCCGCCCGCTCGGCAACGGCAACGATCAGCACACCGCGACCCGCCCCATCGTCCGCAAGAGCGAACGCCAGGAGACGTCATGACGCAGGCATTTCCCCTCCAGTGGCCGGCCGGCACGCCTCGCAAGACATTTAGGAAGCGGGCGGCCTTCGGCAAAACCAGCGCGAAGGGATGGAAAGAAGCTCTTACCGTTGCCGAGGCAATCGGCCGCCTTCAGGGTGAGATCGATGCGTTCGGCGCTAGCCAGTACGTGCTTTCGACCAATGTCGAGACGCGCCTTGACGGGCTCCCGCGCTCTGGGCAGGCCGAGCCCCGTGACCCTGGCGTCGCCCTGTACTTCCACCTCAAAGGCAAGCCCCACTGCCTGCCCTGCGATACCTACGATCGGGTAGCCGACAACATCGCGGCAATCGCCAAGCACATCGAAGCGACGAGAGCGATCGAGCGCTATGGCGTCGCCGATATGGCCCAAATGTTTTCGGGCTTCGTCTCGCTGCCAGCCAGCAAGCGGCACTGGTGGGCCGTGCTCGGCGTCGATGAGAACGCCAGCGAGGCCGCTATCCGCGCCGCCTATTCGGCGAAGGCGAAGCAGGCCCATCCCGACGCCGGCGGTTCCGACGCCGCAATGGCGGAGCTCAACGTCGCTCGTGACGAAGCGCTGAGGGCTCGCCAGTGACCGCGTTCGAGCACCCCGACCAACTCCTATCGGATCTGGACGCGCTCTCCGGCGCCGTCGGCCGGGCACTCACAACCTCAACCAGGCGCTCGAGGCGACATGCGCCCTGGTGCAGCGCCAAGCGATGGAGCCGAAGTCCATGACCAACGCAAGCGATGTGAGTGCGAGGCTGCACGGTCCGTACACCACCGATCCGTACGGATGCTTCATCTACGGCCCGGCCGAAACCGGCGGCGTGACCATGGTCCTCGAGGTGCGCGGTTGGGGCTATCTCACCGGGAACGGCAGCGGCGGCCTGAACCTGCCTGCCGCTGTCGCCGCTGCCGAGCAGAAGCGGTTCGCGGCCGAAGTGGTCGAGAAGCTCAACTCAGCCGACACCCTCGCCGCCGAGAAAGCGGAGCTGACACGGGAGCGGGATGAGGCCGCCACGTGGCGCGACATGTACAAGCGCGAACTGACCGGCATCGGCGAAAGCCTCGGCCAGAACGATGAGTTCTTGGTCTGGGAGAACGTCGCCAACCTGAAAAAAGAGCGAGATGAGGCGAAGCGGCTCGCCGCCGAAGCGCTGGAGGTGCTGAAGCCGTTCGCGGCCTTTGCCCCCGAAGCCGAAGCGTTCATCGAACGCGCCGCAGCGACCCGTGGGGCGTCACCGATTATGCCAGCGACCAAGGCGTTTCGAGCCGCTGACTTTCGGCGCGCCGCCGCCCTCCTCGCCAAGCTGGAGTCCTCAGCATCATGACCACCGAGACAGATATCAATGCCCTGGAGGCGCTGGCGATGGCGGCAACGCCAAAGCTGCGTCGTCAGCATGAACTAGGGCTGTTTGACTACTCCCGAGAAGGCGGAGCGGTGTTTTCGTATGGTGACGCAGCCGACCTCCTCGCCGCCCTTCTCCCCATCCTCGCGCTCGCTCGGGAGGGGCTGGGGGCGAAGACGCTCCCGGTGTTCCGCCATATCGATGACTGGACCGAGGACATGTACGACGTCCTTTGGTTTCACTATCCGCTTCAGGAGCCGCCCTATTGCGGCACTCCGCTTGATGATGGCTTCGACCCCGAATGGCACCAGTGGTGGATGCCATTGCCTGACGACAAACTGGTCGCCGCTGGGCTGGAAGCCGCCGTCGCCCTCTCTCCCTCCCATGATGGAGAGCAGTGATGGGCAAGCACGACGACCTGTTCGCGGCGGTTCAAAAAGCTCTTCACGCACTATTTGCCGATCAAAGCGTGCCCCGGTCGGTGACGCGCGCCAGCTTTGCAGCGCTGCGAGACGAGATCAAGACCGACATTGAGGCGCTGGACGACGACGAGCGCGCGGAGGATGCCGATGACTAACCCCAAGGACACAGTGGACGCGGCGCCGGTGGCGTGGATCACGCCCGAAGCATTGTCGGACATCATCAATGACCGGCCGTGGGTGAGCGGCGCCGTTGGGGAGTTTAGGGCGGATGGTCACCACGAAGGGTTCACTGTCCCTCTCTACGCCCCCGACGCTCTCGCCGCCGCCAAAGAGGCGGGGATAAGGGCCGCGCTGAAGCTTGTGGAAGATTACACCCGCGTCACCCCAGCCTTCGTGACGGAGGATGAGGGCGGGCAGAAGTGGGAGCAGCCCGCCCGTTTGGCGCCGATCTGGCAGCCCGAGAAGCTGGTCGACGCCATCCTCGCCCTTCTCTCCCATCCCGCACCCGATGCCGACACCACCCAGATGCCCAGTGTTTCCGGGGCTTTGAGCCAGAAAACGGGCGATTTGATCACCACCAGTTGTCAAGGAATCCTTGATCACTGCACTCCCGCACCCGACGCCGAAGACGACATTACGCCCGAGGCAATCGCCAAGGTGCGAGACAAGGCCGGCCCGATCCCGGCCGACCTCGAACTGATCAGCGGCTGGCGCAATCCGGCGCCGAACGCGTCGCCGCCTGGCATCACCAGCCTGACTACGCTCACCACCAGGCCCCCGACGACTCGAGGCGGTGCCGGAGAGCTGGGCAACCTGTTCAACGATCCGCCCGACGCCAAAGAGCGGGACCGCCGCTTGGCGGAGCTGGTGGTCAAGGCGCAAGCTCGCTTCGACGCTTTAACACCGGAGCAGCAAGAGGCCGAGCGCCAGGCACAGCGCGAAAGCTGGGTGCGTGGCCAAATCGCCATGGGCAACGATCGGCAGGAAGCCGAGGCCCGCGCAGTCGCCTTCACCAAAGACAATGCCGACGCAGGAGGGGAGAGGTAAATGGCGAAACCATGGATCAAACCGAAACCGGACCATTGGTCGCGCCACGTTGCCGATCTGCCGGGCCTGATCCGGCGCATGGCCGAGCTACAGCGCCGCCGCGATGCAAAGGCCCGCGCCGCCCTATCCAAAGGAGCCGATGATGATCAAGCGCCTTGACCTGCCTTCGGACCGAATTAACAACACCGTCACCTATGACCTCGGCAACGGTCAGCGCGTCAGCTTCGATCGGCGCGACGTCGAGACATACGGCCCTGCCGCCATGCTCAAGGCATACGGCATCAGCGAGACCGTCTCAGCCGAGCCGCTGGCCGTCTTCCAGCACCGAAGGCAAATCGGCACTCTGCCCGGCGATTTTGATCCGCTGTTCATCAAATCCACGTCGTTTTTGTACGATCCGCGTCCCGGCGACTTCACTCGCACGGCCGAAGGATGGGAAGCGGCCGACAACATGGGGCCGGGCGATTTCGAGGCAATCCCTGGCTTCGTTCGCAAAGGAGCCGACGATGAGCGTTGATGTCGAGACGATCATTGCGCGGGCGATGCAGGGCAGCAAGGCTTGGCCGATCGTGTTCGAGGCAGGCTCTGCCGCAACGCTCTCCGCTGCCATCCTCGCCGCTCTTGCCGCCAATGGGCTCAAGGTGGTCGAGCCGGGCTCTGACTGGGACGCCATCAGGGCGCTGATCGGCAAGATAGCGATAGGTGACGACGCCAAGGACGACCCGTGGCAGGTGGCCCCGAAGACCGGGGAAGCCGCACTACAGTTCGCCGACCTCCTCGAAGCCATCGGCGCTCCTGCTCCCAAGCTTTTCATGCACAGCGGAGAAGCCGTCGTCTTCACTTGGCGCGCCGAGGGCGGCGAGTGGCTCTTAACGATCCACGAGGGCATGCTTGGCGCGGTTTTGGAGCCGCGCACTCGCCGCGCCATGATCGAGGCAGCTCCATGAGCAATGAAGAACTGATCGGCCGGCTCGAGACCGCGGAGGGCCCGAGCCGGGAACTGGACCGGGATTTCGCCGAGGCTGCCGGTTGGCAGCGGAAAGTCCCTGGCGACCCGAATTCCGATGACTACTGGCGTTGGGGCGATCATAGCTGGACCCGTGAAGACGGAGAAGAGCATCCGCCTCGATATACCGCTTCCCTCGACGCCATCGTGGGGCTGATCGAGCGAGAGCTGCCGGGGTGGGGATTCGACTTAACCGTGTCCAGTTCTGGCAGATGCTCCACGCGTATCTGGCCCGGAACCTCATTCGCTGAGAATGAGCGGCAAACGCGTTTTGGCTCCAATCCCCGGCCTGCGCTGGCCCTCTGCATCGCCTTCCTCAAGGCCCGCGCTGCTATCGGCGCTGCTCCATGACCCGCTCTCTTGCCCGCAACGGCTACATCATGGTCGCAGGGATCTGCATCGTCCTGCTGGCGATCGGTCTCGCCTATGTCCGGCACTGGCTGTTCGGCGTGCCGCTGCCGTGGGGGCACGGATGATCGCGCTCCCGACTTGGGCGGAATCGATGCGCCCGGTTGACATGGACGGCGCCGCGCTCTTGCTTGGGGTGGCGCGCCGGACGCTGGTCGACATAATCCGAGACCATCCGCACTACGAACGCCGGGGCGTCAAGAAGGTGTTCTACCCGGAGCACATCGCTCTGTTGAGGGAGGCGATTTCATGCCAGCGGCAAAACGGTCCCGGAGCAAGGGGCTCAGGCTCAAATGCGTCGGCGGCATTTGGTACGCAGACGGAAGTGTTGCCTACAAGCGCATTCGACGCAGCCTTGGCACTCGCGACGAAACCCGCGCGCAAGAACTCAAAGCCGAACTCGAGGCCCGGCTATGGAACCGTCATTCCCATGGCGAAGAAGCCGTAAGGACGTTTGAAGAAGCCGCGCTCGACTACATGCGTCAGGGCGGGGAAGCGCTCTACCTGGCGCCGTTGATCCGGCACTTCAAGGGGCGTCTCGTGGCCAGCATCAAGCCGGCCGAAATACGCGCGGCGGCCGCGGCGATCTATCCCAACGGGGCGCCGGCAACTCGCAATCGCCAAGGGATCACGCCGGCACGGGCCGTCGTCATGCACGGGCACAATCTCGGCTGGTGCGGCCCGATCCGGGTCAAGCAGTTCCCTGTCCCAAAGAGCCGAAAGCACAAGGCCGTCGACCGCGCGTGGATCGAAGCGTTCATGGCCGAAGCCGACGGCAGCAACATGCCGCACCTGGCAACCATCGTCCTGTTCATGCATCAGACGGGAGCGCGGGTGTCCGAGGCGGTCCGCCTCACCGGCGAGCACGTTGACCTTGGCCAGCGGATGGCGATGCTCGAGCGGACCAAGACGGACGAATGGTCACCGAGGGAATTGACGGCGGAATTGTGTGGGAGGATTGCCGCGCTGGGCCCGAAGGCGGGGCAGCCCGTGTTCTTCTATTCCGACCCGAAGGCGGTGAACCGGGCTCTGAAGCGCGTCGCGGCGCGGGCAGGCATTGAGCCGCTATCGACCCATTCGGTCGGCCGGCACTCGTTCGCCACCAATGCACTGGAAAGCGGCGTGTCGATCAAGGACGCCATGGACGCCGGCGGCTATCGCACGGCCAAACTGTTCATGGAGACCTACGTCCACAGCCGGAATGCCGGCCGAGCAGTGGTCGAAAAGCTCGACGCGCTCGCCGGCCCAATTGACATGAATAAGGCAAGCGGCAAAGTGCTGCGCCGCGCAAGCTTCGGGAAACGTTCACTGAAATAGATTTCGCCCCCTCTCTTGGTAAGGGGGAGGTCGACAGTTCAATCCTGTCCGGCAGCACCAGTTTCAAGCCATTGAAATCTCCAAGAAATCCATCGAGTGTTGCATTCCGCAAAACGCACATCCATTCAGCAGTGCCGGATATGATCTCAGGAAAATCAATGGCTGAGCTGTTGCCGGTCCAGCATCGGCGTTGCCGTATGGGCCCCATTTGTGGTGTCGCAGTAGCGGCCCGGCGACTTGTAGGCGCCGCCAGGGCACGCTAGAGACGAAATTGGCTGCGGCAGCGCTGCCGCAGCCAGAGATATTATCGTGGCGTGAGGCGCCATCTTTGCATCACCTGCCTTTCTAGTTTCACCGCCCTGATGTGGACGGAAAGTCGGTGTCTGGCGCCGATCGGGTGCACTCCCCGGTCGGCGCCTTCTGTGTCCGACATTTGCCGTGTAGCCCCAACCGCCCCAAGGTTCAAAGGGGCGGGAAAACTAGCTGTGGATAATATCGGTCGGCCTGTGCATAATTTTGACCGGCCCGATCGGCCCACGACCCGCACCCGTGTGCTTGTCGTATGCGAGATATACACATGATGTGTGTCTCTGCCTCACCTAATAGATGCTAATCTCGCGTCGTTTCCATGGTAAGTGCGCGGGATTGTCGTGTCGCTTTCGTGTATGTTCTGTTTGTTTCTTGTTATGATTTCGTGTTGGCGCGCGTAGTTGTCTTTGTGCTGTCTTTGCCCGCGACCATGTCAGCAAAGCCCGATGCAGTTGCGCTTCGTAGATCGCGCCCGCCCCGCGCCATCGCCCCGAGCGGGCCGAAAGCGTCGAACGACGTTCCGCGCCATCTGGCGCCGGAAGCGCTGGATACCGCGGGATTTTTCGCGAGTGTAGCGATCGGGTGCCGTGCCGCGCCCCTAGACGACATGCGTCAGCAGGGACGCGGCACGGCCTCCATGGCGTCCTGGCCGCGATCATGGCGCAGATTGCCTGAACCGGGCCCTAGCCCCTGCCGAGGGCTTGCGTCAGCAGTGCTTCGTTGGCGTCGGTCTGCGACTGGCGCGAATATTGCTGGAGGTGCGCCGGAATATTTTCGCGATAGCGGGCGATTGTTTGCGGGTGTGTGACGAGGTCGGAGAGAGCGGTGGCGAGCGAGGCGGCGTCGCCTTTCTTGAACACCACGCCGCAGGGGCCGATGACTTCCGGCAGGGCGCCGCTGTCGGCGACGACCGCGACGCAGCCGCTGGCCAGGGCTTCGAGCGCCACGATGCCGAAGGCCTCCTCGCCGCGCGTCGGCACCGCGACGATGTGGTGCCGGCTCAATTCCTGCGCCAGCGCCTCGCCTCGCAGCGGGCCGGTGAACACGATGCGGTCGGCAACGCCGAGACTGGCGGCTTGTGCCTTGAGGTTCGCCTCTTCGGGACCGCCGCCGATGACGGTGGCGGTGATCGGCACATTGTTGCCTGCCGCAATAGCGACGGCATCGACGAGAAGATCCGCCCCTTTTAGGCGCGCGAGCCGGCCTAGGAACACCACGTCGCGGACCCGCTGGATGTCGTCCCTGAAGCGGAAGACATCGGCGTCATAGGAATTGGGGATGATCGGCCCGTCGATCCGGGCATTGTCCCTGAGCGTCGTGCTGACGAACGCGTTGGTGCCGAGCGTACAGACGAACCGCTTCAGCCCGCCATGCTGCGTGCCCGCCTCCGGGTTGGTCGCCAGCAGGATGTGATGCATGAAGATCAGTGGCTTGCGCAGCAGCAGCGCCGGCCACACGAGGCGAAGCGAAACATGGTTCTGCCACACGACTTCGGCCTCGTACGTGAGGCGAAGCAGCGTTCTGGCATCGGGATTCCGGACCACTTTGAAGGGGTAGGAGTCTGGCCCGCCGTGCGGCGTCAGCGTCGCGAGGACCACTTCGTGGCCGCGCCCGGCCAGCCCTGTAGCCAGGTCCATGGCCGCCGTCTCCATGCCGCCGAACGAGGGGGGGAACACGGCAGTGGTGATCAGGATTCGCATTGCGTCGTCCGCTTCATGCACGAGTCCGGTGCCGGACGGCGGTCGTGCCGTGGGGTTCTAGCAGACGGCGGCCCACCGAGGCGGCCTGTTGGTCGCTAACCTTAACGGGGTCGGCATCTGCCGGAGCTTCGAGCCTTGGCTGCATCGGATCAACCGCAGCCCGGGGCCGGCGAGGCCGACGATGAAACAATTGTCCTCCAGCCTCGTTGCAATCCCCGTCACAGATCACGAGGCAGGACCCGATGCGCCGATATCATGTGCTGCTGAATGCCCGGGCCGGCACGGCGCTGGGACATGGCATAACGCGGGAGACGCTCGAGGCGCTGTTCCGCGGCGCCGGCCACGAGGTGTTCGTCGACGACCGGATGGAGCGGCCGATGGCCGAGCGGCTGGCGGCGCTTCGTGACGGCGACGCCGATATCGTCGTGGCGGCGGGTGGCGACGGCACCGTCACGGCGGTCGCGGGCGCGATCGTCGATACCGACAAGCATCTCGCCATCCTGCCGCTCGGCACCGTCAACGCGTTGGCGCGGGACATGGGCGTGCCGCTCGCCCTGCAGCAATGGGTCGACGCGCTCGGCGACATGGAGCCGCAGTGGATCGACGTGGGCGAAGTCAATGGCGAGATCTTCCTCCACAAGGTCGTCGCCGGTTTCATCACCGGCGTCGCAGCGGCGCGCGAACAGGTGCGCGGCGGCGGGCTCGCGGCCAAGTTCGGCTTCGTGCGCTTCTTCTTTCGCCGCCTGTTCCATCATCGGCGCATGGCAGTCGAAGTCGCGGACCCCGATGGCGAGGTTCGCATCCGCCGCGTGGCGGCGGTGGCCGTGGCCAACAACGAGTACGACGAGGGGCTCGGCCGGCTGTTCTCGCGCTCGCAATTCGATCGCGGCACGCTCGGCCTCTATCTGCTCAAGCACCTGACGGTCGTCGACTTCTTCCGGCTGTCACTGAAAATGCTGCTGGGACATTGGCAGGCCGACGAGGCTATCGACATCGAGCGGGCCCACGAACTGGTGCTGCGGACCAAGAAGAAGACGCTGAAGGTGATGCTCGATGGCGACGTGCGCAGCATGTCGGTGCCGCTCAGCTTCCGCATTCGGCCGCGCGCACTCTCGATCATGGTGCCTGCCGCAAAGGTCGAACCCGCCACGGAGGCGGCGGAAGCAGCAGCGACGGCGGAGGCCGCAGCAACCGTGGTCGTCGTGGCCTGACCGATGCGCATCGCCCATCTGTCGGACCTGCATTTCGGCCATCACGACGCGCGCGTTGCGGTGGGGCTCGTCGCCGACATCGCCAAACAGGCGCCGGACCTGGTGGTGATCAGCGGCGATTTCACCCAATTGGGCAACCGGCGCGAATTCGAAATGGCGCGAGCCTTCCTCGACCGCCTCGCGATGCCGGTGTTCGCCGTGCCGGGCAACCACGACGTGCCGGCCGTCAATCTGTGGCGGCGGCTGGTCGATCCCTACGGTCTCTACAGGCGCTTCGTCAGCACCGAGCTCGAGCCGTTCGCCGAAATGGAGGGCGTCGCCCTCGCCGGCATCCGGTCGGCGCGACGCATGCGGCCCGGCCTCGACTGGGCCCAGGGGCTGATCAGCCGGCGCCAGCTCGTCAAGCTGCGCAGCCGCTTCGACCAGGCGCCCGCCGGCGCGGTGCGGGTTGTCGTCGTCCACCACCCGCTGCTGATGCCCGACCAGCCGATGCAGAAGGCGCAGCGGCGGGTCGACAATGCCGATCGCGCCCTGGCTGCCTTCGCCGAGCTGGGCGTCCGGCTTGTGCTGTCCGGACATTTTCACCTGTCCTACGTCCGGCGCTACGAGCGGCCCGGCGTCATTCGGGAGGGCGCGCCCCCCGGCCCGCGGCAGTCTGCCGTGGCGCCGATCCTGGTGGCGCAGTCGTCGTCGACGACCTCGACGCGGCTGCGGGGCGAACCCAACGCTTACAACATCATCGACATCGCTGACGGTGCTATCGCCATCGCCGTGCGGGAGTGGCGCGGGCGCGCCTGGACGACGCGCGAGGCCACGAGCCTCGCCTAGCTGCGGGGGTCGGCGGCGTAGGCCGACGACAGCCACGCGGCGAGGTCGTCGGAGTTTCCGAGCGGCGGCGAGGCGCTGGCGGGCAGGCCGGCAAAACCGTGCCGGCCGAGAGCGGCGTTGAGCGCCAGCCGCCGGTTGGCCGGACTGACGACGGCCAGCGTTCGCGCGGCTAGTTCGGCTGCCAGCGTCTTCGACATCGATTTGGCCATTGCCCGGCTCTCCCCTCGCGGCACGTCACGTTGGTCCCCTGTAGGCGAAACCCCGGCTGCGCAAAAGCGACATCGGCTGTTTCGGGCGAGGGGCTCAGGGGTCCTGGTGACGACGTTCCGACGAAGACAGCGACAGAGACGCCATTGTCTACCGGCTCGATGGGGTATTTCGCCGCTTCCGCTGCCTCGCGGCGCTTCCTAGGTAAACAGTGCTGACCCTTCGGCAAGACGCGTGCAAGTTGATCTGCCCGCGTCGTCGGCAACCTGCTTTGTCAGGTGAAACCTTCAACTAGAATTACATCAGTACTTGAAGCAGGTCTTATTCTACGTGGTGGTACGAATCATCGCCATTGGCGACCGCTCAGCGCAACACTTGCAGCCGGATTAATGAATTCTTCAACGCTGAGTCACCACAATCCCCCGGAAGTGCAGAAACGACTTGTGGATTCTCTTTGTATACGCA
>Ga0209233_1000304_pt1 | contig 59093 bp, 54 predicted proteins | sample AraplaCL_Cvi_mCL_FD_184269 | JGI IMG/M metagenome (GOLD analysis project Ga0209233, IMG submission 184269) | Arabidopsis root microbial communities from the University of North Carolina, USA - plate scrape CL_Cvi_mCL (SPAdes) (version 2) | ecosystem: Host-associated > Plants > Roots > Endosphere...
GCCCACCGACGAGACGGACCGTTTTCGAGCAGCAACCATCGAGGACCTTCTGACGGGAGCAACATTCGCCGTAAATTAGCAATGCATTACGGAGTTAGTATTTTCATGTGTAGTGCATTGGCTTCGGCCTGGATTTCACCATAAGCACCTCGCAGCATGAGTGGCAATCACCATCAGCCGGCATTCTTTTGCAACAGAGATACCACCGCGCCGGCGATAAAGGATATAGCGCCCTCTCCGCGCCAACGCGTTCTGCAGACGCCCATGAGGAACCGCAGCTCTCGAGCCTGCTTGCTAGCCATGAGATCGGCAATCCGTTTCAACTGCACTATTGGAGGTCCGGCGCCCCAGCTCTACCGTTTGAATGGAACAACATTGTCGACGCCGTGATCACCGAATTTCAACAGGTCGCATCCTTGACGATCGCGGACCATAACCTTGCGATCGCCACGCTCCTGGCTGCTCGATCCCGCGTCATTGAAGTAACGCGCAGGCGTTGTGCCGAGCATTCGTCTGAACATCGAGATGAAGGCGCTGACGCTCTCATAGCCGAGATCGCCGGCAATATTCGTGACCAGCTCGCCTTGTGCGAGACGCTGCAACGCCAGGCCAATATGGAGTTGCTGGCGCCAGCGAACGAACGACAAGCCCGTTTCTCGTTGGAACAAGCGGCTCAACGTCCGATTGCTTGCCCCGACGCGCGAACCCCATTCATCGATGGTGAGCCGCCGGTCCGGATTTTCGATCATGGATTCGGTCAGCCGCAGAAGTCTCCGGTCATTCGGCATGGGCAGGTATATCGGTTCGAGCGGCGCCGCAAGAAGTTGGTCCAGCAGCACCGAGGCGAGCCGCATCTCGCGGTCAAGGTCCGTATTCGCCATTGACGACTTAGACTCAAACGCGAAAATAAGTTCGCGAAGGAGCGACTGGACAAACACAATGCCGCAATCCCGGTCAAGCCGAGTAGCGAGGGCCGGATCTAGGTACAGACTTGCGATTTTGATGTGGCCAGCCACCCTTCCGGCATGGGAAACGCCGCTCGGTATCCACAAGGCGCAATGCGGCGGCACCGTCCATACGCCACCCGACGCCTGCACGGTCAGGACGCCGCTGATGACATACATCAGCTGGGCCTTCCTGTGGCGATGAGGCTCTGTCTCACCGACGAAGGTCGCTTCGCTGACGAGGCTGAAGACGGGACGTAGAACATCATCCACGTCGTGAATGCCCGGCGTGTGCGGAAACTCCATCACATCATTCCAATCCTGGCCTTGGCCCCTGAGTAAATAATCGCCTTTATCACGAGTGCTTTTCTTTGAGCGCACCGCGACAACACGACCTGGTGCTGCGCCTCAGGCGGCATGGTTTTCAAGCAAGTGCGTTCCCTTGGTCGTGGCTTCTTCCTCGTCGGCTGCAAACTGGACGGAAAACCCTAGTGCTTTGCTTGCCCCGGCCGCAGCAATCCGTGCGGCAACGTTCATGGGAGAATGGCCTTCGATTACGATCAGCCCAAGGCAATATTTCTTCATCCGCCCCTTGATCCGCTTGAAGAATAATGCCTTTGCCTTACGCTCCTCGGACGTTTCATCATCATGGTCATGCGTAGAGTGATCGGCGATCAGGACGAACGGAGCCTGCTTGTCCAGAAGGGCCTCCAGCTGATTATTCCGTTCGAGCTGCTCATCGATGGAGGAATCAGGGGCCCCGTGCGTTCGCAAGAGAACCAGCGGAAAGCGGGAGTCATCCAAGACCATCTTCGATTACCTTTCGTTAGCCGAGCGCGAGGCCGAGAGCCCCAAGACACCGGCATCGCTGATCGGGCAGAGAACCAGCCTACGGGCGGGAACTGGCGGGTCTGCTTATATCATCAGCAGCACCGAGCCGCTCCTGCAGACCTGCCAACAAATGCAGCGATCCTGCCACCGCAAGATGCGCTGACTGCGCCTCGCCAATTTGCACGGCTCCGCCGGAGGAATCCCGGGCAGGAAGGCCATCTGCCTGGCCAGATCGTCCGTCTGGTCGATATGGCCGGGGTCGGTGAAATGGTCGTAGCGCTTGATGGCGACAGCGCCTGGCTGGATGCCGGTCACCCGAATATTGTGCTCCTGGCCGACCTCCATGCGCAGGCCATCGGGGAAGACAGCCACCGCATACTTCGTGGCGCAATAATCCGACAGGCCCGGGAAGCCTTTGCCGACGGCGACTACGGCCGGATCAACCATTCCATTTCAAGGATGAGCGCTTCGCCACCCTTTGCGACGATCTCGTTCCTGCGGGTTCAAGCCCGTCGGCGCTGCGGGCGGCGATTGCAACCTTTGCGCCGACCATGGCAAGCTTCAAAACACGACAGCCGACGGCCTCGCAATGTCATGACGGCTTACTGGAAAGCCGGATTGGGCTTGGTCATATACCGATCCTATCCCCACATTCTGCGCGTCCGGCTCTCAGTCCGGTGTTCCCGGACGTCCCTGCCAAGTTTAGCGACCGCAGTAGGGATACGGATCGCGCTCAGAGAAAGGCGCGCATCAGTTCTGCAATTTCCTCAGCATGGGTCTCTAGTGCGAAGTGTCCCGTATCGAGGAGATGGATCTCCGCATCGGGCAGATCGCGCCGGTAGGCCTCGGCCCCGGCGGGAATGAACGCCGGATCATGGCGTCCCCAAACGGCCAAAAATGGCGGTCTATGCTCGCGGAAGGAGGACTGGAAGGTAGGGTAGAGCGCAACATTGCTGCGATAATCGAGGATAAGATCCAGTTGGATCTCTGCAGCGCCGGGCCGCGCCATATAGGCGATGTCAAGTTCATAACCATCAGGTGACAGCAAGTTCTGTTTGGCTCCGGTGCCATACTGCCAGTTGCGGATTGTGTCCGGTGCCAGCGAGACACGGCACGCTTCCCGATTTGCAGCATTTGGTTCGCGCCAATAGGCCTCCCAAGGTCCCCATTGGTCGCTGAATCCGTCCACATAGGCGTTGCCGTTCTGCGAGACAATTGCGGTGACGCGCTCAGGATGGCGTATAGCCAGACGCAGCCCTACCGGCGCACCATAGTCGAAGATGTAAAGCGCATATCGATCAAGCGCCAAAGCCTCGGTGAAATCCTCGACCACATCAGCGAGGCGGTCGAATGTATAATCGAATGTACCCCTTGCCGGCGCCCTGGTCTGTCCGAAGCCAGGCAAATCCGGCGCAATCAGCCGAAAGCGATCGGCAAGGAGCGGGATCAGATCGCGGAACATGTGACTGGCGGTGGGAAATCCATGCAGCAACAGGATTACCGGCCCGTTCTCTGGCCCGGCCTCACGGTAGAAAACCTCTACATCGCCGATTTTTTTGAACCCGTAACGTATTGCCATCATGTGCACCTTTCTTTCGTTTTCGGGGATGTAGTGCATTTCAGGTTGGAAAATAATAAGAACCTCCTGCAAAGCTTGATTGCAGAATTGGAAACACCGATGGATCGCCTCGAAGCCATGTCAATCTTCATTGCCACTGTGGATGCCGGTTCTCTTGCCGGAGCTGCCCGCAAGCTTGGCCTCTCACCGGCCTCAGTGACGCGCGCTGTCACGCAGCTGGAAATCATGGCCGGAGAGCGACTTCTTGAGCGCACGACGCGGCGCTTTGCCGTTACCGAGGCGGGAGAGCGGCATTTGTCAACATATAGGCTGATGCTGGAAGGGCTCGCATATCTTGATGCCCGGCCGCAAAACATGGACATCGGCGGCAGCGTAGTGATTACGGCTCCGGAGCTGTTCGGACGCGCAAAAGTCATGCCCGTGATCGAAGGTTTTCTGGCAACGCATCCCCGCATGCAGTTCCGCGTGCTTCTCCTCAACCGACTGGTTGATCTGGTCAGCGAAGGTGTGGACATTGCCATACGGATCGCCGATCTGCCGGATTCGTCTATGCGTGCGATCCGTATAGGAGAGGTGCGGCGGTTGACATGCGCTGCTCCGTCCTATCTTGCCGAACGCGCGATGCCGAGCCACCCCAGCGATTTGGCCGATCATTGGTGCATTGGCCTGAACGAAGCCGGAGCTCAGGAGCTCTGGCCATACCGGGAAAGTGCTACAGCGGGGCGCGTTCGTTCGCTACGCGTGACGTGTCGGCTCGCGATGAATAGCGCGGCAGCTGCAATCGATGCCGCCGAACGCGGAATGGGCATTGTGCGTCCCCTCTCCTACCAGGTTGAGCGTCAGATCGCAGATGGGACGCTCGTTGCCATTTTGCCCGAATACGAGCCCGATCCGATCCCCGTGCATCTGATCTTCCAGCCGCGCCGATTCGAAGGCGGCGCGCTGCGCGCATTCATCGACTTCGCGGTGCCAATCCTGCGAAAATCGGTTCCCGGCAGGACGCCGCCGCCGTCGGAAACCATCCGAGAGATCAAGGCACAACCTTAGCCGGCAGGCACCGCCACACTGGCCTATCGATGCGCCACCTTTGATTTTCGCCATTCAAAATGAGGGCATCGCGTTTATGTATTGACATATCGCTTATTCTCGATATATCTCGAGCATGGATCTGCTCGAAATATTCAAAGCCCTCTCAAATCGGACACGCCTTGAAATCGTGCAGGGCTTGAAGGATCCCGTGAAGAACTTCCCTCCGCAGGATGAAGGTGACGTTCATACGGTAGGGGTCTGCGTCAGCAGTATCCAAGAGGGCGTCGGGCTGTCGCAGTCAACGGTGTCTGATTATCTTGCGACCCTCCAGCGGGCTGGTTTGGTGGAGGTCAAGCGCATCGGACAGTGGACCTACTACAAGCGGAACGAGGCGACCATCAGTGCTCTTGCCGAGATCATAGGGAAGAACCTGTGATCATTTATCGAATTACATCGAGAAACCTCGATATCTCTTTTTCCAGAAGTAAGGATGCAGAATGAAAGCGGTAATACTTAGGTCATTTGGCGGCCCGGAATCATTCGAGATTCTCGACGTACCCAAGCCCGCACCGGGCGCGGGACAAGTACTGGTGCGGGTATATGCAACCTCCATCAATCCTTTGGACTATCAGGTTCGTCGTGGCGACTACGCCGATCTGGTGCCACTGCCGGCAATTACCGGACACGACGTATCGGGGGTTATCGAAGCAGTCGGACCGGGCGTGACAATGTTCTCCCCGGGAGACGAAGTCTGGTACACCCCGCAAATATTTGAGGGGCCGGGAAGCTATGCCGAGTACCACATCGCAGCCGAAAGCATCGTCGGCAGGAAGCCCCCCTCGCTCAATCATGTCGAGGCAGCAAGCCTCACCCTTGTTGGCGGAACGGCATGGGAAGCGCTTGTTGTGCGCGCAGCCCTAAGAGTGGGGGAAAGCATTCTGGTGCACGGCGGTGCGGGAGGGGTAGGTCATGTCGCGATCCAGCTCGCAAAGGCGATAGGTGCAAGGGTGCTCACGACCGTGCGCGAAGAAAATTTTGAGTTTGCACGGAGTCTGGGGGCGGATGTGGTCATCGACTACGCAAAAGAGGATTATGTCGGTGCCGTCATGCAGGAAACAGCTGGTCGCGGCGTCGATGTCGTGTTTGACACCGTTGGTGGCGAAACGTTGGCCCGCAGCCCCGAGGTGCTCGCACAGCTTGGTCGCGTTGTCACGATCGTGGACATTGCGCAGCCACAAAACCTCATTCAGGCCTGGGGCAAAAACGCAAGTTTTCATTTTGTTTTCACGAGACAAAACCGCGGCAAGCTCGATGAACTGAGCATTTTGGTGGAGCGCGGCCAGCTGCGACCGCACGTAGGCGCTGTCTATGCGCTTGCTGATATCCCACTAGCCCATGCCAAGCTTGAGAGTCCGAACAACGGTATCAAGGGGAAAATCGTAATTGCTGTCGATCCATCGGCTCATTCTGTGAGTGCGAGCTCGTAACCTCGACACCCGAGGGCGCTAATTGAGCGAGCCGCAATAACACGGGAAACCGCGGCTCAGCTCCGCAACTCGAGGGGTATGCCTGTATCACTGAAGCAGGGGCTGAGCTCTTGTCGGGCTTTTCGGACGACGCTTATCGGGCCGTCTACACAGCGGCAGTAGACGGGGCGGCCCCAATGGCCGCCTCTTCGGCATTATAGTCAAAGTGTATCCGACGAGAGGAGCAGGTAGCATTCTGCCTACAACAAATTTGCCAGATAGCCTGCTACCCGCCAGGCGAATGGCACTTCGCTGCATCGTCCCTTACACCTCTGCCAAAGACGCGTTAGAAGACGACGAAGCCATCGGGACGGATCGAGAGCACACCATCGTCCGGCAAGCCGGTCAGGGAGTTCCAACTTACGGCTTCGTCAACAAGCCGAAAGTCGGTGCCGGCTCGAAAGACGATGTCTTCGTCCGGACGCACCGCCGCCGGGCCTATGATCGATGTGAACGAGGTGCCAAATAAATCGAGTGTCGAACGAAGCTGGCCCTCATGCTCGATCCACGCATGCGGAAAACGAGTGCCGGATTGAGCGCACAACATGTCAACGGTATCGTTCGCGCCATAGCGATAACGCATCTGAAGCTCGCCATAGTCTGTCAGTCTGTCGAAGAAGTCGGCGTTGTCATCGCTCCGGATCTGGAACCTAGCATTGAAATCCGTTCGCAACCAGGCTTGTTCGCCATTGCGGTTCGCAACAGGCCGGCGTTCGGTCTCATATGTGTCGAGCAACGAGGAGCTGTCCTCGCCTTTCAAAACCCGCGCAATTTTCCAGGCTAGATTATGTGCGTCTGCGATGCCCGTATTGGCATTGAACCCACCCCAGGGTGGCATGACATGAGCCGCGTCGCCGATGAGAAAAATACGTTCTTCACGATAGCGATCCGCTACCCGAACTCGCGTATTCCATGGTGAACTGGCGTGGATCTTAACCGCGACATCAGCGCCAATCGCAGCTTTCACAAGGCGGACCAAGTGCTCATCCGGCCACTTCTCAGGGTGATCGCAAGCGGGATCATATGTAAGATGGAACGACCATTGCGTCGCGTTGTTCATGGCCAGGAAGAGACCGCTTACATGTTCGTTTGAGATTTCACACTGGCTGAACGTGCGCCCAGCAACTTGTTCGGTGAGGTCTGCCTCAAAGAAAATGTTGATGTAATGGCAATTGGGTTCGATGCCATGGCGATCGATGCCCAGAGAGCGTCGGATTTCACTGCGCCCGCCATCTGCTGCAAAGACATAGGAAGCCTGGATCGTTCGCTCCATGCCCGCTGAATCGCGCACGGTTGTGGTAACGCGCTCGTCATGTTGCTCAAAGCGCAGCAACTCCCAGCCAAAACGAACATCACCGCCGCGCTCGGCCAGAGCATTTCGCAGCACGCGCTCTACAATCGTCTGCGGACATGCGGTCAATTCGCATGGCGAAGGGTCGGCCAGCGCATGGAGCTTCGTGATATCAGCGAGCGGCAGGGACTCCGATGTCAGCAATGACGCTCCGCGGCGTGCACCACCGAACCTCCCTTGCTTCCAGGCGGTGCGAGCGACCGCTTCGATACTCTCCTGAAGACCGACCGATCGTAACAGCTCCAAAGTTCGAGCCGAGAATCCGCGTGCGCGAGGAAGTGGGGAAATGTCTGGATTGCGCTCAATCTGAACAAACGGAACCTTATGATGGTGCAGGAAAAGGCCAGCGGACAGGCCGACAATCCCCCCTCCCACGATCAAGACCGGAATCTCCTCAACAACCTTATTAGCCATAGCATTCACCTTCAAAATATGGCACAACCTTATCAGTGATATAGTATATCAACGATAAGGACGCAATCCGTGACGAGATGGAATCGCGAAGCGGTAATCGAAGAGGCCCTTGCCCTGCTTGACGAAGTTGGCATCGATGCCGTCAGTACGAGGCGGTTGGCGAAGCGGCTTGGCATCGAGCAGCCAGCACTCTATTGGCATTTTCGCAGCAAGACTGAGTTGCTGGCCGCCATGGCGGACGCAGCGATGGAGCCGCATGCGGGCGCCCCCTTACCCACACCGGCGGATGAATGGCGCGGCTGGTTTGCCAACAATATGCGGAGCTTTCGGCGAACTCTCTTACTTCGGCGGGATGGCGCCCGATTGCATGCTGGCACCCGCCCGAGGCAGGGCGATATGGAGAGGATTGTGCTGAAAATTGCTTATCTCGCAGCAAACGGAATTCCGGAGAAAGATGCCACAATGGCAATGATCGTGGCAGGACGCTTTACTGTGGGAAGCGTACTGGAAGAGCAAGCCGACCTCCATGCGCAGGAGGGTATCGATCATGAAGCTGCGTTCGAGGCCGGTCTGGACCTGATCATCCGAGGTCTAGCCACATCGACACACAGTGTCGATGGCTAGCGAGAGCACGACGCGCCGCCGAGTATCACTCAATCGGACATCAACCACGAGATCCGTCGGCGAAAGAATGCCGTCTTTGTTCACCAGATCACACGATGGCGTCGCGACTGGTATGACATTCATCTTCAATCTGAATCGAACCATCCCTTTGCTGCGGCACCACACCGGTCGTCAGTGTTTTAAAATCTGGCTCAGGAAGAGCTTTGTTCGCTCGTGGCGCGGATTGGCAAAGAAATCCTGCGGGGTACCTTCCTCGACGATCTGGCCGGAATTCATGAAGATCACCCGGTCGGCAACCGCGCGAGCAAAGCCCATTTCATGCGTGACGCAGACCATCGTCATGCCATCCTTGGCCAGGCTCGTCATCGTCTCCAGCACTTCCGACACCATTTCCGGGTCGAGCGCCGAAGTCGGCTCATCGAAGAGCATGATCTGGGGCTGCATGCACAGCGACCGGGCGATCGCAACGCGCTGCTGCTGGCCGCCGGAGAGCTGAACCGGATATTTGTTTGCCTGCTCCGGGATGCGCACGCGCTCCAGGAACCGAAGTGCGGTCTGCCTTGCTTCGGCTTCCGACTTGCCCTTGATCCACATGGGTCCGACCATGCAGTTCATCAGCACCGTCATGTGCGGGAAGAGATTGAAGTGCTGAAACACCATCCCGACATTCTTGCGCACATCGCCAACATTGCGCATGCGGTCATGAAGCGGAATGCCGTTGACGGTGATTTCGCCTTCCTGATGCGCCTCAAGTCGGTTGAAGCAGCGGATAAGCGTCGACTTGCCCGAGCCGGACGGACCGCACACGACGATCCGCTCTCCCTTGCTGACAGTCAGGTTGATATCCGCCAATACCTTGAAGCTGCCATACCATTTCGAGACGTTCTTGACCTCGATGATCTTGTCGCCGTTCATCGCACTTTGCTCCTGGCATAATGGCGCTCAATGCGCGACTGGACGAGCTCAAGACAGATCGACAGGATCCAATAGAGCATGGCGGCGGAAACCAGCATTTCCATGTGCTGGAACGTCTTCTGCCCCAGCGTGCGGGCCAAGAACATCAGCTCCCACACACCGATCACCGAAACGAGCGAACTGTCCTTCAGCATTGAAATGAACTGGTTGCCGGTCGGCGGAATGATGACGGGAAGCGCCTGCGGCAGGATGATCTTGCGCATGGTAACGCCAAAGCCGAAGCCCATAGAGCGAGAGGCCTCCCATTGCCCACGATCGATACTCTGGATACCAGAACGAAAGATCTCCGTCATATAGGCGCCGTAGCAAAGAGACAGCGCCAGGATGCCGGCCGGAACGGCGTCGATCACGAAGCCAAGCTGCGGCAGGCCGAGATAGATCAGGTAGACCTGCATCAAGAGCGGCAAACCGCGGAAAAACGAGGTGTAGAAGCTGGCGATCGCGTAGGCAAAGCCATTGTTCGAAAGCTTTGCGACGGCGCCCAGAACGGCGATCGCCGAGGCGATGATGATCGAAATGGCCGACACATAGATGGTGGTCACCAACCCCTGCGTGATCATGAAGGGCAGCTTTTCCTCGATGAATGGCAGGCTCAGATGAAAGGTCTCGAAGAAGGCGAGAAAGAGGATCAGCAATTCGAGCCAAACGATGGCGATCTGCAGCCTGAGCGGCGCGAAGCCGATCAGCACCACATTCAGCGCAAACATCACGGCAATGGCGAATGCAATCGCAAAGCGCCCGTAAAGACCCGATGTTCCCGGATCGCCGATCACCGGGCGCATAAGCTCGCCAAACGACGTACCGGTCAAATTGAACAATAGAAAAACAACCAGGACCGCCGCGAAAAGCGTGGCGACGAACCAAGGCTTGTGCACCAGGACTTCGGATTCGACCGTATCGGGATAAAGCATCTCTTTCCCCTTCAATCAGTTCGGCGGCTCCATCGTGCGAGCCGCCGGGATTGATCTGTTTTTTACTTCACGACCGTGTAGTCGATGCCATACCATTTGACCGAGAGCTTGCTCAGCGTGCCATCGGCCTTCATGTCCTTGATGGCATCGGCGATCTTGTCGCTGAACTCCTTGTCGCCGTGCTCGATGGCGATGGCGAGCGGCTCGTAGAAGACGGGTTCGCCCAGCTGCTTGATCGGGTAACCGGCCTTGATGGCATCACGCACGCTCGGCAGCGAGGAGACGACCACGTCGAGACGCGTGCCGTCGCCGAGACGCAGATCGTCGAAAGCCGTCGTCGAGTTCGCATAGGATTTGACTTCCTTCGGCTTGAACTCGTACTTGAAGGGAGGTGCGCCCGACGCATCGAGCGTCAGATCCTGCTTTGCATAGGCTTCGAACGTCGATGTTGCGGTCGTGCCCACAACCTTGCCGTCGAGATCGGAAAACTTGGTTGCCTTGCTGTCCTTGTGTACGGCGACCACCGCAGGCGTGTAATAATAGACGGCGGGAAAGTCGAAGATCTTGGCGCGCTCCTTGCTGGGTGTCATCGAGCCGACATCCACATCCCAGCGACCGGCCCACTTTCCGGCGGTGATGATATCCCAGCCCGGGGTGACAAACTCAACTTTGACCCCCAGACGCTGGCCGACATTCTTGGCCACATCGACGTCGAAGCCGTCGAGCTCGTTCTTGTCGTTCATGAAGGATTGCGGCGCCCAGTTCGCGTCGGTTGCCACCTTGAGGGTTTTCGCGGCCATCACACGGTCCAGCACAGCACCGGCATTGGCAGGTATTGCAACCAATACGACGGCGAGCGATGCGGCGACTGTCGCCAGTCTTGCGAAACTTGTCATCAGTTTGTTCCCTTTGTTGTCATTTTTTGATCGTCGTGATGATACGGATCTAATCCGCATCATCACCTCAACCTTGATCCTCGCGAGGATCGCGTGTCTTCCGGCAATATCGAGCGGCCAAAAGCCGCTTTTTCCTTCGGAAATGAGAACTCAAAGCTCCCCTTTCTGCTTCATGTCATCGCGGACGGACCGCGCGACGCGAAACGCCTCAACCCCGGCTGGAATTCCGCAATAGATCGCGATCTGAACCAGCGCGGCGCGAAGCTCGTCATCGGTCAGGCCATTGCGGATCGCCCCGCGAAAATGCACCCCGAATTCATGCATTCGATTTGAAGCTGCTAGCATTCCGAGATTGAGAAGGCTGCGTTGCTTGAGATCGAGCGCGTCGTCGGTCCAGGCGACGCCCCAGCAATATTCGTTGAGCAGATCCTGAAACGGGCTCGAGAAAGCATCGCCGCCGCCGATCGCCCGATCGACATAATCGTCGCCCAGAACCCTGCGCCTGATGGCCTCCCCCTCACGCTTCAAAACATCATCCACGAGCCTCCTCCCCGATCAGGAACTCACGCAGCAGCGCCGCAATCGTTTCAGGCGCTTCGATGAGGATCGAATGACGCAGGCCCGGTAGGATCCGAAGGTCGGAGCCGGGGATACGATCATGCATGTAGCGAGCCATGCGCGGGTTGGAGCCGAGATCGTCCGCGCCCGTTGCAATCAGCGTCGGGCAGCGGATCTGATCCAGAAACCCGCCAAAATCGGTCTCCGCCAGCACGCGATAGGCGGAGGCGTAACACTCGGGGTCATTTTCCGCATCGCGCTTGCGCAACCACGCGATGATCTCGAAGTTCCGCTCCTGAAAATCTTCAGTCAGCCAACGCGACAACGAGACATTGTGATGATCGGCAGGCGTGCCGATGCGCAATGCGGCCAGCCGCTCCAGAACGCGGGAGCGTTCCTCCGGCGTGCGACCGGCAACCGTAGAAAGCAGGACGAGCTTGCGCAGTCGGATCAGATGCGTCAGCGCCAGACGCTGGGCAATCAGGCCGCCGAGGGAAAAGCCGGCGAGATTGAAGGTCGAAAACCCTGCCTTGTCGGCAAGCGCCAGTGCCTCATTGACGAAATCGTCTATTTCGTAACGCCCCTTTATCCGACTCGAATGACCGTGGCCACGAAGGTCGAAGGTGAGGATCGTGAAACGATCCTTCAGACGCTCGACCACGCCGGACCAGGCCTCCAGATATGAGCCGACGCCGTGAATGCACACGAGCGGATCACCGCTGCCATCGATGCGATAGTTGAGGGTGACGTCGCCGACGGTATGGCGCTGGGTCTCTGCCATGTCAGGCCACCGCCGTCTTGCGCTCCTGCTCCTTTTCGCGCGCGGCGAAGAAGGGCAGGATTTCCTTGCTGAACAGTTCCAACGTGCGCTTCTGCAGCTCGAAAGGCAGGTTGAAGGTCAGGCCCAGACAGTATTGGTCGACACCGGCAGCCTCGTAGACCAGCAGTTTCTCGATCGCTTCGTCCGGCGTCCCGAACATGAGGTTCTTGCGGATGTTGTCCGGGTTGTAATTGTCCTTACCCTTGACCGCCTCATAAGGGATGGCCTCGGGAAAGCCCTCGCGAACCGTGCCGATATTCTGCATGAGGTTTTCGAAGGCACGGCCATAATCCATGCTGTGCTGTACGGCGAGTTCCCATCCGTCCGGCTTGTCGTAGACACAGGTGCGGCGCTGCATCATGAAACGCGGACGCGGCACGTCCGGATGATCGGCGACTGCCTTGTGGAACTTGTCTGAGAGAACCTGGATTTCGGCCGCCGGCGCCGAGAGTGGCGTGGACAAAATGCTGGCGCCATTGGCGACCGCCCAGTCGAACGAGCCGGGGTCGCGGGCGGCCACCCAGATCGGCGGATGCGGCTGCTGCATCGGCTTTGGCACCGAGGTCGCGACAGGAAACTTCCAGTAGTGACCGTCATGAGCATAATCCCCGGCCCACAGCTTCTTCACCGCCGGCACGATTTCCTTCATATAGGCAACACCCTCCTGCTGGGGCATGCCGCCGGCCATTCTGTCGAATTCGTATTGGTAGGAACCGCGTGCAATTCCGAATTCGAGACGGCCATTGGTCAGGTGATCGCAAAGTGCGGCTTCGCCCGCCAGACGAATGGGCGTCCAATACGGCGCGACCAGCGTGGAGGTGCCCAGGCGGATCTGCTGCGTGTGCTGCGCCAGCCAAACCAGCGTCTGGAACGGATTGGGCGATATCGTGCATTCGATCGTGTGATGCTCGGCCGTCCACAACGCCTCGAAGCCGCCCTCGTCGGCGAGCCGTGCAAGCTCCAGCAGGTTGCTTTTCACCTTGGACATCGGAATGTCGGGTGAGAAGCGTTCCATGGTCAGCGATACCGCGAATTTCATGTGTTTTGCCTCCCTCTCGGGGTTTGTTTTCTGCGTGTTCACTTCAGGCGAATGACGAAGGGGTCCTGCATGACGCCGGAATAGTCGACGATGATGTTCTTCAGCCGCGAGAACTCCCGCATGACTTCGAAACCGCCGCGCCGGCCGTATCCGCTTTCCTTGAAGCCGCCGTTCGCGGACATGAAGGAGGATGCGCGATAGGTGTTGATCCACACCGTTCCGGCCTCGATCTGGTTGGCGAAGCGCATGGCGCGGTCGATGTTCTGCGTCCAGATGCCCGACGCCAGGCCGTAGTTCGTGTCGTTGGCGAGCTCGATCATTTCTTCTTCGGTCTTGAATGGCATGACGCCGACGACCGGGCCGAAGATTTCGTCACGCATGAAAGCCATGTCATTCTGCGCTTCGACCATGACAGTCGGCTCGAAATACCAGCCACGGGACAGATCCTGGGATTGCGGCCGCTTTCCGCCGGCGGCAATCCTGGCGCCTTCCTTGACGCCCGATGCGACATAGCCTTCCACCTTGGAGAGCTGGTCGGCTAGCGCGAGAGGACCGATATCCGTTTCCTCCGACATCGGATGGCCGACCCGGACGCGCTCGGTGCGGGCAACCAGTGCATCGATGAAGCGATCGTAGACGTTTGCCTCGACGAAGCAGCGCGATCCGGCAACACAGGTCTGCCCGGCTGCAGCGAAAACCCCCGAGACGACGCCGTTGACGGCCGTATCGATATCGACGTCGCCGAAAATCACGTGCGGCGACTTTCCGCCGAGTTCCATCGAACAGGGAACCAGATTCATCGCCGCATTGCCCGCGATCCGCCGTCCCGTGTCGGTGCTGCCGGTAAAGACATATTTGGCAATACGGGGATGGCGCGTAAGGGCTTCGCCGGCACTCTTGCCGGTTCCGGTGACGACGTTCACGACGCCATCGGGAAAGCCCGCTTCAGTAATCAGTTCCGCGAGCGCCAGTGTCGAGGCCGTTGCGTGCTCCGAAGGCTTGATGACGACGGTGTTGCCGATTGCCAGGCAGGGCGCGAGCGTGCCGGTCAGCAGCATCAACGGCGAATTCCAGGGTGTGATCATGCCGACGACGCCGAGCGGCTCGCGCATGTTGAAATTCAGCATATCGAGCTTGTTGACCGGAATGGTCTCGCCGTGCAGCTTGTCGGCCATGCCGGCAAAATAGTGGTAGCTGTCGGGCATGGAGCGCATCTGGGCGCGCATTTCCTTGATCAGCTTGCCATTGTCGCGCGTTTCGATTTCGGCAAGCTCGTCGGCATGCTGCAGGACGAGATCAGCCAGCTTGCGTACCAGCCGGCCTCGGTCGGTCTGCGTCATGCGGCGCCAGGCGGGATCGCGAAGGGCCCTGGTGGCGGCGGCAACCGCATCGTCCACATCGGCCGCATCGGCTTCGGCAAATTCGTACCATGGCTCGCCAGTGGTCGGATCGTAGCTTGCGATGTAGTTGCCGTTCTTCGGCGCAACAAAACCTCCGTTGATGAACAGGAGCTGCCGCGAGCCCTCGAGTGATTTGACCGTCGTCTTCATGATCTTTGTCGTCCTATTCGTGGGAGCTTTGCATCCAAGCGTGGGCCTCGCCGTCGATCATCGCGACACGACCGCCATCGTCGGAATCCATATAGATGCCGAAGCGCTTCTCGCGGCGTTCGCGGATGTATCGGCGCAGCATCGAGCGCAGTTCGTGGGTCGGCACCTGGTCGTAGGGAATGTCGTCGACGTGGAAGAACTTCAGCCCCGCAGGCAGATCCTCGGGCATGCCCTCATGCGCCAAGCGCGCGCGGTAGATCAGATAGCCCGGATCGCTGTCGGCGACGTCGAAGACGGAATAGAGAAAGGTATTGTCGCGGAGCAGCCGCAAGGCGCCGCCCTCATCGACGACAAGCTGGCTGTCTGCCTTTCTCCGCTTGGCCGTCGGCAACACCCAGCCGCCCTTGCCATCCGAATGGAGCAGAAGATGATCCGTGGCCTCGATCAGATAGCCGATGATCATCCCATGTGAGGCGACCCATCCGGCCGGAAGGGGATCCTTGACGCTCGCGTAGCGTCCTCGGCAGAAGCCGAGAGGCGCCGAGGGGCTGGTGCCGAACGCTCGCACCTCTCCGATCAGAAGGGCATGATCGCCGGCATCCATTCGATTGAAAACAGAGCAATCGAACCAGGTAAGACTGTCGGCCAGGACCGGGGCGCCGGTGTGAATGCGATCGTGATTGACCGACTGGAACTTGTCAGGCGATTTCGAGGCGAAGGTTGCCGAAACATCGACCTGTCCTTCGTGAAGGATGTTGACGGCGAAACAATCGGAATTGGTGAAAGCCTGATAGCTTGAAGCCGATTTGGCCACGCAGACCAGAAGCAGCGGCGGATTAAGGGAGACGGAGGTAAAGGAGTTCGCAGTCATCCCGCGCGGCGTGCCATCTTCATCCAAGGTGGTAATCACAGTCACACCCGTTACGAAGGTTCCGAAGGCCCGGCGCAGCGCTATCGGATCGATGGTGGTCTTCATTATTGCCGCCGTGTCCGCCATGCCCGCCTGCCTCCTCTTTTCCGTTGAGAGAAAGCTAGCGATGCAGGTCGCGCCCTTCTTCCTCATCATCGATGGATGAGGAGGAAAACTTCTACTTCGGTTCGTAGGAGCTGGAAAATAACAAGGAAAGGCCGGCTCCCGCGCTGACACGGCCCAAGAATCAGGCTTTCGCGACGGTGGATCTGTTGTCGATGACACCGTGAAGGCGAATTGCCAATTCGACGGCGAAGCGTTTGTCCGGGCTCTCGACATCGACGCCGAACAGCTCTTGGATGCGCGCGAGGCGATAGCGCAGCGTTGTCACATGCAAGCCCATCGTATTGGCGCAGGCCTGGCTACGGCAGCCCTCCTGTAGATAGGTGGACAGCGTTTCCAGATAGGGGGTGCCGTTCTCGCGATCATGTTCGGCGATAGCGCCGACACTGTCCTGCACGAAGCTGCGGATATCGCCGGCTTCTGACGCTGCCACCAGCATCGGCAACGGCCCGAAATCCTGCGCGGCGAGCGCTCCCGTGAGGCCAAAGGAACGGCCAATGCGGATCATGCGGCCACATCGATCCCAGGCGGCGGGATAGTCGGTCAGCGACAGGCATCGGCTGCCCGCAACCACGATCGGTTCCTCGTCGAAATAGCGGCCGAGATCTTCTGCGATCCGCCGCGTCAGCTTGGCCGTGCGCTCCTGTTTGCGGCCAGCGTCGTAGGGAACGAGGCAGACGACGCCACCGTCGATCGCAATGAGGCTGGCCTGCAGCTGCGCCTGCTGCATGATCCGCGACAACGTGTGTTCGACATCGACCGACGCCCCGCCGAACGCCTTGGTCTTGTCCGGAAAGTCGACGACGATCATCTGCTGGGGCTGCGAAAAGCTCAGACCCAAGCGCTGAGCGCGCTGCCCGATATCGCTGGCATTGCGCCATCTCGCTTCGACGACCTCGAAGAACAGCTCGCTCTGCGTTCTCGTTTCGAAGCGAAAGCGGACGAAGCTGCGCATCATCTGGACGCTGAGCGCGAACTTGGCGCTATCGAGCATGAGCAGATCAAGATCGCTGAACTCCCGATCCGTCGGGAAAATGATCAGCGCGCCGACCAGTTGCATGTCGACGGTCAGCGCTTCGATCCGCGCCGATAGCTTGAAGCGTTTGCCGCCATCGTCAAGGAACAGGCTCGTCATATCCGTGGTGCCGTTTTCCGCGGTCTCGCGCGCGGTCTTCATCAGGGATCTGCAGAGACCGTTGGCAGCCAGTTCCTGCCATGCATCGTCGCCGAAAGACGGCGAAGGCGACCGGCCTGCGATCAGCTGATTGGCGGTAAAGTCGACAACCACCATTGGATTGGAGAACATCGTCCCCACCATGGCCGAGAGCGACGAAACGGAACCATCGCTGAGCACGTGCTCGAGAAGAGACGTATGCGTCTTGAGAGCGCGCTCCAGCCTCTGGGCAGACCGTTTTTCCGCGTCCAGCCGATGTTCGCGCTCGACGGCTATGGCGCCAAGATGGATGATCGTGCCGAGAAATGCGAGATCTTCCCGGGAAACATCGGTGATCTGGCGAGCGATGACGCTCAGCACCATTGGCCGCCCCTCAGCGTCCCGGCAATTCATCGGCATCACCAGAACGGTTCGGTAGTCGCGCTCGAAAGCCTCTTTGCGATAGCCCGGGAATTCAGCGGATTCTCTCGCGTCGCGAATATAAATAGGTTCGTTTCGCTGGAGCGCGATTAAGGATGGGCTGGTCGCCAGCTCCCATTTGTCAGGCAATTGCCGTTCGATCAGTGTGGGATCGTGGCGAACGATGACGTGGGCATAACCATGGGCGGCATCAATGCCCATGACGGAACCGAGCGTCCAGTTGGCATGGAAACAGGCGGCCGCAATGAGGTGCTGCAGGATGGTGGCGAGATCACCGCCGCTATTGATCTGGCTCGCCACGTCCCTAAGGGACAATATCTGAGATTTCTGATCCAAACGCCTCTTCCCCTAGGCCGGTCTCCTACTGCCAGATCAGCATCATGCGTGCACCCACCCAACAAGTCTACTCCGTTTCGGCGGAGGTTTTTACGATCACCTCCTCAAAATGAAGGATGAAGCATAGCGAGTTCCAGCTAATCTTCGATCAACCTCAACCGTATATAGTGGCGCTTTTGCATGACACTCGAGATCAGAAAAATCTGCACCTTTTTAGAGGAAACGCTCGTGGAGGGCGGCAAGGCGGCGCCGCGGCCGGTCAATATCGTGGTCGTTGCGGCCATCATCCGCAATCCGTGGGCAGGCCGGGGTTTCGTGGAAAACCTCAGGCCGGAAATCAGCGGCATCGCCGGTGCACTCAGCAACGAAATGACCGGCAGATTGTTGCGGCAACTGCCGGCGGAAAAAATCGAGGCCTGCGGCAAGGCAGCCGCGGTCGGCGTTAACGGCGAAATCGAGCACGCGTCAGCGATCATCCATACTCTCCGCTTCGGCAATCCTTTCCGCGAAGCAATCGGCGGCACCAACTATCTGGAATTCGCAAACACCCGCAACGCGCCAGGCGCCCTTCTGTCTTTGCCAATGATGCACAAGAGCGAAACAGGCAAGCGCTCGCACTTCCTCACCGCCAATTTCCAGATCGCCGATGCGCCCGGCCCAGACGAGATCATCGTGGCGATTGGCGCCTCCGACAACGGTCGCGCGCACGCACGCATCGCCGACCGGTTTCAGGATATGGCCGAGATGGAAGCGGAAATGGGGGCGGAGCGCGACTAGCATTTGGAGAAAAAAAGCTGGTGGGCTTGCCGAACAACGAATTTGGTGCCGCCGACGGCCCCCCTCCAATCGACAGGTTATGCAACCCAATGATAGCAGCCGGGAGCAGCAGAGGCTCCAATCCGACCTAGCGTTGGAGCGGCATGAGAGAGCGGCCTGAGGGAAACGGCGACCGCGCAACAGAAGGCAGGGCGGACGGCCTCGGCACCGAGAGCGACGGATTCTGACCTGCCCCACCGTGCAGAAGGTTTGTAAGTTAAAATTTCAGGTGCCGCTGGTCTGAGAACGACGGGTGAAGGTTAGCAGCTTTCAAATGAAACTCGACGCAATCAATCTGCGGATCCTAGACGCCATTCAACGCGATAGCGCATGACCAAGCTGGCGCTTGCCGACAGAGTCGGATTATCCCCTGCCCCGTGTTGGCTGCGGCTTCGAAAGCTCGAAAAGACCGGGATTATCACAAGCTATCATGCGCATCCGTCGCTGCCACGTCTCGCCCTGATTGTTGATTGCCACTGAGAACTGACCCGGCGCAGCCCCGACCTCCGCTCTGTCAAAGCTGCTGTCCTATGACATGCCCATGCGAGAAGACTTGCGCGGCCAGAATCGGTTGCGGAATTTCAAACAGCATCTTAGGGGGACGGAACATAAGACCGCCGCGACAGCGTCCATACATGTTAAGAAGGATGACCAGGTCACCTTCGAAGTCGACCAGGACCGCAAGACCGGCAAATCGAAGGCCGAGAACGTTAGCGCACTGTAAGAACCTGGCTGCCGCAGCCTGGCTAGGATCAGGCAGGCCATCGTCTTTGCCGGCGTGGCGCCAACCGTGGCCTGGCGTCGGTGCGCGCTTGTAAGACGAGACCACCTGACCGGCGACGTCCGGCAGGAGAAGGATAGTCACGGCGTGACCTACGCTCTTCCCTCTGGCGCGCAATAAAGGACAATGCGCCGGCAGCATGCTTGCCAGTCCGGGCTTCGAGTGCCATTGGTCTTGGCCTTGAGATCTTAGAGATACAGACAGTCTTTGACCATGAAGCTTGACGCGATCGACCTGCGGATACTGGACGCCGTTCAACGTGATGGCCGTATCACCAAACTCGCACTTGCGGAGAAGGTGGGTTTGTCTCCGACACCATGCTGGCTGCGCCTGCGCAAGCTGGAAAAAGCGGGGATCATCACCGGCTATCATGCGAAGCTGTCGCTGCGCCGGCTGGCGTCCATCGCCAGCGTCATGGTGGAAGTCACCTTGACCAACCACCGGCAGGCCGACTTCGAGCGCTTCGAACGGGCAATCGCGGCCACCCCGGAAATCCTCGCATGCTGGGCCGTCGGCGGCGGTGTGGACTATATTTTGAGGATCACAACGCTGAATATCGACGCCTATCAGCGCCTGATCGACAATCTGCTTGATCGCGATCTCGGCATCGAGCGCTACTTCACCTACATCGTCACCAAAACCGTAAAGGACGAAACCGTCCTTCCCGTGGCGGATCTTCTTTCCGGCGAGCTTCCCGACGCGCAATAGAGAAACTCTCTACAATCGTCTTCTTCTTTGGCTTTTCTCTCCTTTGCGACCACGACCAATGGACAATGTCTCGCGAGGATCCGTGAGAGCATCCCGGTCATCCAGAAAGAGAGACCATGCCAATGACCGCGCTTGGCGCCCCTGCCCGTTATCATGAAGCCCTTTCGAGACTGAACGATCGGCATTTGCTGAGAACCCTCTCCTATGTCGGCGGTCGTTGGATCGCCAGCAAGGCCGGCAAGACCTTCGAGGTCACGGATCCCGCAACCGCGACAACGCTTGCCTGGGTCACGAGCCTCGACAAGAGAGAAGCCTTCGAGGCCATTGACGCAGCTGATGATGCGTTTGCCGCATGGCGCGCGCTTATGCCTCAGCAGCGCTCATCCATCCTGCGCAAATGGCAGGAGTTGATAATCGAGGCGCGCGACGATCTGGCGCTGATCATGACCTTGGAACAGGGCAAGCCGCTCCATGAGTCCCGCGGCGAGATCGACTATGCTGCGGGGTTCGTCGAATGGTATGCAGAGGAAGCCAAGCGCATCAATATAGAGGGTGTCACGAGCCACCTGCCGGACGCCGAGATGATCGTCCGCAGGGAAGCACTGGGTGTGGTCGGGATTGTCACGCCTTGGAATTTTCCAAGCGCCATGATCACACGCAAGGCAGCCGCGGCACTTGCTGCCGGCTGCACCGTTGTGGCCCATCCGTCTTCCGAAACACCGCTGTCTGCGTTGGCGCTGGCCGAACTCGGTGAACGCGCCGGCCTTCCCCGCGGTGTATTCAACGTGCTGACGGGCGATGCGGCAACCATCGTCGGCGCCTTCTGCGACGATCAGCGCGTGAGGGCATTGAGCTTCACCGGCTCGACCGGCATCGGCAAGCTGATCGCCGGTCAATGCGCCGCGAGCATGAAGCGCCTCGTCATGGAGCTCGGTGGCCATGCACCCTTGATCGTCTTCGACGACGCCGATCTCGATCGCGCCGTCGATATCGCCGTCAATGCCAAATTCGCGACCTCCGGCCAGGATTGCCTCGCAGCCAACCGCATCTTCGTTCAGCGCTCCATCCTGGACGCTTTCGTTACAGCGTTCAGCAAACGCGTCGAAGCCCTGAAGGTCGGAAGCGGACTGGTCGATTCCGTCGACATCGGCCCGCTTATGCATGAGCGTGCTATTGCGAAGGTTGAGGAGCAGGTCGCTGACGCGTTGACGCATGGTGCAAGGCTTGCCGTCGGGGGAAAACGTCACCTCGCGGGCCCGCTGTTCTTCCAGCCGACATTGCTCGTCAATCCCTCGCCGGATGCTCTCATCATGCATGAAGAGACATTCGGGCCGGTCGCGGCCGTGACCGCCTTTGACACGGAGGAGGAGGTCGTCGCTCGCGCCAACGACACGGATTATGGTCTTGTCGCCTATGTGGTGACGCAAAATGGCGCGCGGCAGATGCGGCTCGGGCGGGCGCTCGAATACGGCATGGTGGCCGTCAACCGCGTGAAGATCACCGGGGCCCCGGTTCCCTTTGGCGGCTGGAAACAATCCGGCCTCGGGCGGGAAGGCTCACGCCACGGCATCGAGTCCTTCACCGAACTCAAATATCTCTGCGTCGACACAACCGTCTGACGCCCCCGATACAGAAAAGGAACACGATCATGCTCGACAAGCGCAACGAACTGAACGCCTGGGACAGGGATCATTTCTTCCATCCCTCGACCCATATGGGAATGCATGCGCGTGGCGAGACGCCGACCCGTGTGATTGCCGGCGCCGAAGGCGTTTACATCATCGACACCCATGGCAAGACGAGCCTCGACGCCTTTGCGGGCCTCTACTGCGTCAATGTCGGCTACGGCCGACACAAGATCTCCGACGCAATCGCCGAGCAGGCCAGGAATCTGGCTTATTATCACGCCTATGTCGGCCACGGCACGGAAGCATCGATCACGCTCTCCAAGATGATCATCGACCGCGCGCCCGAAGGCATGAGCCGCGTCTATTTCGGTCTCTCCGGCTCCGACGCCAATGAGACCAACGTCAAGCTCATATGGTATTACAATAACATTCTCGGGCGCCCGGAAAAGAAGAAGATCATCTCGCGCTGGCGCGGCTATCATGGCTCTGGCGTCATGACGGGCAGCCTGACCGGCCTCGAGCTGTTCCATAAGGCGTTCGACCTTCCGCGCCCGCCGATCCTCCATACCGAGGCGCCCTATTTCTTCCGCCGTGCCGACCGCTCGATGAATGAGGAACAATTCGCGCAGCATTGTGCCGACAAGCTGGAAGAGATGATCCTGGCCGAAGGTCCGGAAACGGTCGCAGCCTTCATCGGCGAGCCTATCCTCGGCACCGGCGGCATCGTGCCGCCGCCGAAAACCTATTGGCAGAAAATCCAGGCTGTCCTCGAAAAATATGACGTCCTGCTTGTCGCCGACGAGGTCGTCACCGGCTTTGGCCGCCTCGGCACCATGTTCGGCTCCGACCACTACGGCATGAAGCCTGATCTGATCACCATCGCCAAAGGACTGACGTCCGCCTATGCGCCTCTTTCGGGCAGCATCGTTTCCGACAAGATGTGGCAGGTTCTCGTACAGGGATCCGATCAGTTGGGTGCAATCGGCCACGGCTGGACCTATTCTGCCCATCCGATCTGTGCAGCCGCCGGCATCGCCAATCTCGAACTGGTCGACGAACTCGGCATCGTCGAGAATTCCGCCGCGACCGGGGCTTATTTTCGCTCCGAGCTCGCCAGGGCCGTCGGCGGCCACAAGCATGTCGGCGACGTGCGCGGCGATGGGTTGATGGCGGCTATCGAATTCGTCGAGGACAAAGATGATCGCAAGTTCTTCGATCCGGCACGGAAAATCGGCCCTCAGGTGGCCGCAGCTCTGCTGGAACGCGGGGTCATCGGTCGCGCCATGCCGCAGGGCGACATTCTCGGCTTTGCGCCGCCGCTCTGCCTGACGCGCGAAGAAGCCGACATCGTCGTCAAGGCCGCCGCCGGCGCAATCGAAACTGTGCTTTCAAGCCATTAAGCCGGCACTTGAGCAGGGGAATTTTCCCCGCTTGTCGTGACCATCAGGTGGTCCCTTGTGTACAAAGGGCCACCTGACCTCATTCGGCCATCGTCATCCTGTCATGGATGGTGTACATGGATCCCTATAATTGTACCGGATCAATCCATGTATCGTCATGATTCAAAATACCAGGACAATGGCACCTGGCAACCCGTCCTTCAGCATCGCAAGGGCGTAACCAAGCACAAGTTGCTCACCGACAAGATCATCGCCGATATCGACGACGGCACGTTGCAGGTTCACGCGCAGATGCCGACGCATCGCGATCTCGCCCATGCACTTGGAATTTCGGTGCAGACCGTGAGCCTGAGCTACAAGGAGGCCGAGCGCCGCGGCTATCTACGCGGCGAGGTCGGGCGCGGCACATTTGTGCGCAGCCGCGTCACCGAACGCGCCGACAGCTTCATGCTGGATCGCGATCCAAGTGGCAGCGCCGACCTCTCCATCATCCGCGCGGTCTACACCGAGGCGCATGAGCGCGCGGCGCGCGACCTCATGCGAACGCTTGCCGAGAGCGACAATAGCAGCTTCATGCGTCCCTGCCGGCCGATCGCCGGCCTCGATGCCCATCGCGCCGCAGCGCAGGTTTGGCTGGCCGGCTTGTCGGTCAAGGCCGACCCTGATCGCATTCTGATTACGAACGGCGCCGCCCATGGACTGTTTCTGGCCGTCGCCTCGGTCGTAAGGCCGGGTGAAGTGGTCCTCACCGAAAGCCTGACCGATCACGGCATCATCGGCCTCGCCAATGTTCTGGGCTTCACCCTTCGGGGCCTGCCGACCGACCGCGAGGGGATCCTGCCCGAGGCCTTCGAGGCTGCCTGCGCCGTCGGAGACGTGACGGCACTCGTCATCGTCTCCTCGCTCGGCAATCCCACCAGCCACGTCATGGGTGCGCAGCGCCGACAGGCGATCGCCGAAATAGCCCGCCGACACGGAATTTTCGTCATCGAAGACGAAGTGTATAAGCCGATGCTGCGCGATCCTCTTCCCTCCATGCCGGATCTCATTCCCGAACTCGGCTTCTTCGTGACCAGCTTCACGAAATCCGTCATGACAGGATTGCGCATCGGTTATCTCGTAGTGCCGGCGCACTATTCCATTCGCGCCGCGTCGATCCTCAGGGTAACCGGATGGAGCGCCACCAATGTGGTTGCCGAAATGGCTTCCCGCTGGGTTTTGGATGGGACCGCCAACAGCCTGGTTGATGTCCAGCGAAGCGAAGCGGAGGCCCGCCAGGCGATCGTCTCCGACGTGATGGCTCCCTTCGTCGCCGGCAGCCACCCGCTGTCACTCTGCGCCTGGCTGTCGGTTCCCGAGCGCTGGACGGAGGAGGGCGTTCTGCGCGCCCTTGCGCGAAAGGGTGTGGCAGTCACGCCTTCCGATCCCTTTGTCGCGGGTGGAGAACGGCCGGTCGGCGGTATTCGCGTCTGCCTTGGTGGCCGCCTGTCTCACTCGGCCCTTCGCTCGGCGCTTGAGACCATCCGAGCCACCTTCGAGCAGTTGCCTCCCGTCTTCGATGTGAGTTCGATCGTTTAGACCGGCGAAACGGGCCTTGGCTTCACCCCGCGCCGTCACAGGATCGAGCCGAGAAACTCCCTGGTGCGCTCTTCCTTTGGCGCGCTGAAAATCTCCTCCGGCTTGCCTTGCTCGCAGATGCGGCCCTTGTCGAAGAAGCAGACGCGGTCGGACACTTCGCGGGCAAAGCGCATTTCATGCGTGACGAGCAGCATGGTCAGGTCATGTTCATGGGCAAGGCCCCGGATGACGCCCAGCACTTCGCCGACAAGCTGGGGATCGAGTGCCGATGTCGGCTCATCGAACAGCAGGACGCGCGGGCGCATGGCAAGCGCCCGTGCTATGGCGACGCGCTGCTGCTGACCGCCGGAAAGATGGCTCGGATAGTGATCCTTCTTTTCTGAAAGCCCGACCATGCGCAAGAGATCGACGGCACGGCACTCGGCTTCAGCCCTTCCAAGTCCGAGCACGCGCGTCGGCGCCTCGACGACATTGCGCAACACGGTCATGTGCGGAAACAGGTTGAAGCTCTGGAACACCATTCCGACATGGGTGCGGATCTGGCGCAGATGGGCCTCGCTGGCCAGGAACCGCCCCTTGCCGTTTTCCTGATGATAGGACATGCCTGCCAGCTGCAAGGCTCCCTCCTGGAAGGGCTCCAGCGTCATCAGGATCCGCAGGACCGTCGACTTTCCGGAACCGGAAGGGCCGATCAACGTCACCTTTTCGCCGGACGCGACATCGAAACTGAAATTATCAAGCACGGTGAGGTGGCCATAGCGCTTGGTCACATCTTGGAAGCGGATCAATGGTTGCGTCATCTCAGAGCAATTCCGTTTTTCGGCAACGCCTTTTCGAGCCAATGGATGGCCGCTGAACAGACGAGCGTGAGGATGAGAAAGATCAGGCCGACAAGGGAGAGCGGCACCAGATATTCGAATGTCCGATCACCAATGAGATTGGCAAGATTGAGCATGTCGACCACGGTGACGACGGACAGTACCGGTGTCTCCTTGAGCATGGAGACGAGGTAATTGCCCATGGCCGGAATGATACGGGGGATGGCCTGCGGGATGATGATGTCCCAATAGGTACGGCCGCGTCCAAGATTGAGTGCGATCGCGGCTTCCCATTGACCGCGTGGCACCGCATCCAGACCGCCCCGGTAGACCTCCGACGTATAGGCCGAATATTGCAATCCGAGCGCCAATGCACCGGTGAGGAAGGCGGGCAGGACGATTCCGTAGATCGGGAGCACGTAGTAGAGAAAGAAGAGCTGGACGAGCAGCGGCGTGTCGCGCAGGAATTCGATGACGAACGCCGTCGGCCAGGAAACAAGGACGACGCGGCTTCGCCGCAGCAGGGCGAAGACGAGGCCGAGGACAAGCGCAATCGCAAAGCCGACGGCGGCGGCTTTAAGCGTGACGATCAAGCCAATGCCGAGGATGGGCAGGATCGACCATGCGAAGGACAGCGTCGTCGACGTGTCCCAGGAGAAGCCATACATCATGCCGGCGCCCTCCCCGGAAAAGCGGCACCGCGGCGAACGACCGTCTCCAGCCAACGCATGAAGGCGACCAGAATGAGTGCCATGATGAAATATCCAAGGAGCGTCAGCGAATAGATCGTGACGCTGTCCAGCGTGATGTTGCGCAATTGCTGCGCCTGAAACGTCAGATCGCTGATGGAAATCAACGATACCAATGCCGTATCCTTCAAATTCTGGACGGCGAGATTGCCGAAGGCCGGCATCATTTCGACAACGGCCTGCGGCAGAATAATGCGCAAGAGCGCTTGCCGCTGCCCGAAATTCAGGGCGCGCGCCGCCTCGTGCTGCGTGTCGGGAACAGACTGGAGCGCGCCGCGCACCACCTCGGCGCCGTAGGCACCGATGTTGAGCGCCAGACCGACGATGCCTGTCGTGACCGGATCGAACGAGATCCCGATCAACGGCAGGGCGTAGTAGAGCCAGAACAATTGCACGAGAAGCGATGTACCGCGAAATATCTCGATGTAGATGATCGCGATAGAGGAAAGCAGACGCCCGCCGGCAAAACGTGCAAGGCCGGCTCCGAAGGCGAAAACTGCGCCGAGCAGGGTGGAGGCAATGGCTATCAGCGCCGTTACCTCCGCTCCTTTCAGCAATGCCGGTAGATAATGTGTCCAGCTCACGTGCGGGTCACCTCCGTTGAGCAATGGGAGGGGCTGAGCGCCGAGACGACCGACCAAAGGACGGCCGCCACAGCGCTCATGTCCGGCGATAAGGTCACTTGCCCGCGCACAGATCCTCCGTGCTCTTGGTGCGCGCAGCCTCGACGCTTTCGGCACTGAGCCCATAGGACATCAGGATTTTCTTGTAGTCGTCCGTCTTCTTGAAGCTCTCAAGAGCGGCGTTGAACGCCTTGTAAAGCTCCTTGTCCTCGGGCCGGAAATCAAAGCCACCATAGCTTCTGGCGATCTTTCCGTTGATGACGGGGTCGGTGAAGGGCTCCGCATGCTCGACATTCGTGCTGCCCTGGACGAGCTTGGCGACGGTCAGTTCGGTCGCGGCATAGGCATCGGCGCGACCGGTCTGAATGGTGGAAAGCGCGTCCGCGTTCGCCTGGATCATGACGATCTGCGAGTCCGGAATGCCAAGACCGTGGAAGAAATCCAGCTGATCGGCCCCGGACACAATTGCGATCTTGAGCGACGGATCCTTCTTGATATCCTCATAGGAATGCAGATTTTTCGGATTGCCCTTCGGAACGAGCAGCCCTTCGCCATAGCTTGAATTCGGCGTCGTGAACTGCACCTGCTTGCAGCGTTCCGGCAGGATATTCTGCTCCGCGGCAACGAAATCGAAGCGCTTCGCCTTCAGGCCGGGAATGAGCGATCCGAAGGGTGTGACCGTCCAGTCGATTTCCTTGACACCCATCGACTTGAAGACCGCGGCGGCAACATCGGGACCAATACCTTTAGCGGCACCGCTCTCGTCCATGAAGCTGTAGGGGATCTCGTTGGCACTGGCGCCGCGGATATAGCCGTCCTTCTTGATCTGCTCAAGGTTGGCGGCGTGGGCGGATGCAGCAAGGCCGATGGCCAGGCCCGCGGCAATGAGGCTGCGCTGAAAATTCAATCTCATGGTTCACTCCTCTGTGGTTGAATTCCGTCGCCGGCTGTCCGGTATTCCGGATCTTTGCCGCAACGGGTCTCGATCCGCGCCGCGCTGTCGCGGCGCGGCAAGTCAGGGGCCTTCCGTCAGGGTCGCGACGACGGCCAGGCAATCTCCGGCCTTGATCAGACCCGGAAAATGACGTGCGGCAAGAACACCGTCCAATGCCGCCCGATAGTCAAATGGCTCCGATCCGGTGCGGCTGATCGGATGAATGCGGGCGATTGGCTCTCCGCGGGCAACCGGGTCACCCAGGTCCTTGAGCGGCTCGAAAAGTCCATCCTCCTCGGCGAAGACGAAACAATCAGACGATGGCATGTCGAGCCATTGCGTCGCGTCGACCTGCGGTGCGCCGGCAACAATCCCTGCATGCTTCAACACATTCAAAACGCCGCGCTTGGCAATGGAAGCCGTGCGCGCCGATATGGTTCCACCGCCCGAAAGCTCGGTCGTTACGAAAACCTTGCCCATCTCCTCGGCCGTCGTATCGTACATGCCGGCGGCATCGATCTCGATCATCCGCATGGAATAGGGCGCCGAGAACGCGGCTACGCCATCAAAGCAGGCTTTCTCCTGCCGCTTGTCCGGCAAGGCGTGGGCGGCTGCATAGGGCAGGAAATCGAGCGTACGACCGCCCGAATGGAAATCGAGTACGATATCGGCGAGTGGCAGCAAGGAGCGGGTGAAGTAATCGGCGATTTTCTCGGTCACGCTGCCATCGGGCCGACCCGGAAAGCTGCGGTTGAGGTTGCCCCTGTCGATCGGCGAAGTCCGTGTCGCCGCCTGAAACGCCGGATAATTCATCGCGGGAACGATAATGATCCTCCCCTTGATCTCCTTGGAATTCAGCGTCCGGGCGAGATCGAAAAGGGCAACCGGCCCCTCATATTCATCGCCATGATTGGCACCTGTCAGAAGCGCCGTCGGCCCTTCGCCATGTCTGATGACGCAAATGGGGATCATGATCGAGCCCCAGGCGGAATCGTCGCGCGACCAGGGCAGCCGCAGATGCCCGTGCTGGATACCGTCACGATCGAAGTCGACGGTGGGAACGATCGGTGATGGTCGTTTGGTGGTCATGCTGTTCATCTCAACCGGTCACTTCACCACAAGTTGACGCGGGATATTCGAGAGGCATTCGACGCCGCTCTCGGTAATGACAATGCTCTCGGTGATTTCCATACCCATGGTTTCGAGCCAGAGACCTGTCATGAAATGAAAGGTCATGCCGGGTCGAAGCTCGGTGCGGTCACCGGGGCGCAGGCTCATGGTCCGTTCGCCCCAGTCGGGCGGATAGGACAAGCCGATCGAGTATCCGGTACGGTTATCCTTCACGATCCCATGCTTCTTCAGGACCGCGAAAAAGGCGTTGGCGATATCCTCACAGGCATTGCCGGGCCTGGCGGCGGCAAGACCGGCCTCCATGCCTTCAAGCGTCGCCTTTTCCGCATCCAGAAACGCTTGCGTCGGCTTGCCAAGGAAGATGGTTCGCGAGAGCGGGCAATGATAACGGCGATAGCAGCCGGCGATCTCGAAAAAGGTGCCCTCGCCGTTCTTCATCGGCTTGTCGTCCCAGGTCAGATGCGGCGCGGAGGCATCGGCACCCGATGGCAGCAAGGGAACGATTGCCGCGTAATCGCCGCCGGAGCCATCGACGCCACGGATGCCGGCGTCGTAGATTTCTGCGACCAGATCGGACTTGCGGATGCCCGGTTCAACTTTTTCAATGATCCGCCGGTGCATGGCTTCGACGATGCGCCCGGCCTTGCGCATGTAGTCGAGCTCGCTCTTGCTCTTGATGGCGCGCTGCCAGTTCACCAGCCCCTTGGCATCGGTGAAGCGGGCGTTCGGCAAGTGCTTGACGAGCGAGGCATAGGCTGCGGCCGTGAACCAGTAATTGTCCATTTCGACGGCAATCGAGGCATTGGCCCAACCGCGTTCCTCAATCAGCGTGGACAGCAGGTCCATGGGATGGCGTTCGGTCGACTGCACGTAATGATCGGGATAGCCGACGATATTGTCATGGGCGAGATAGGCGGTCCGCTTGGCGCCGTTGGCATCCTGGCCGCGTCCAAACCAGACCGGCTCGCCGGAGCCGGGCACCAGCACGCATTGATGGACGTAGAAGGACCAGCCGTCATAGCCGGTGAGCCAATGCATGTTGGATGGATCGGTGACGATGACCAGATCGACACCGGACGTGTCCATGGCGCGGCGCGTCTTGGCGAGCCGTTCCGCATATTCGGCGCGTGTGAAATTAAGGATCGGTTCGCTCACGCTGGTTCTCCTGATGCTCTGGTTGTTTCGATGACCTGCCCCACACCGGCTGACGCGGCGCGGCGATAGGCAAGCCTGGCAATGGCGGTGTCCTGCACGCCGGTTCCGGTCAGATCGCATAGAGTGATCGCCTCGTAAGACCGGCGACCCGTTGCCTTGCCCGAGACGATGGCGCCGAGTTCCGGGAAGTCCGCCATCTCACTCACCAGCCCCGTGGAGATTGCATGGTGAAGCTCGCCCAGTCGTCTGGTCTGCTTCAGGCTATCGGCGACATAGAGGCTCGCATTGACGATGGCGGCCGGATCGATCTCGTTTTTATGCTCGGCGTCGGAGCCCATGGCGGTGATGTGCTGGCCGGGCTCCAGCCAGGCGGCGTCAACGATCGGTTCGGCCGAGGGCGTCGTGGTCACGATGATATCGGCGCCACGGCAGGCATCTTCCGCATCCGCATGCGCCGTCACGGGAAAGCCGAGCTCGGCCGTTAACTCCAAAGCGAGCTTTTCAGCCTTTGTCAGATCTCGTGCCCAGATACGTGCCGCCTCGATCGGCCTTACGAGCGTGAGAGCATGCAATTGCAGGCGGGCCTGCATGCCGGCGCCCATGATTGCCGCGACCCGTGCATCCGGGCGAGCAAGGTGTCGGGCGGCCACCGCCCCCGCAGCGGCGGTTCGCACATCCGTCAGATAGCCGTTGTCGAGCAAGAGCGCCTCGACCAGACCCGTGTGCGCCGAGAGCAGCAGCATCAATCCGTTGGTGCTGGCGAGGCCGAGCGACGGGTTATTGAAGAAGCCGGGGCTCACCTTGATCGCAAAACTGTCGAGGCCGGGGACATAGGCCGACTTCACGTCGACTTCGCCGCGATGAGCAGGAATATCCAGCCGCATGATCGGCGGCATTTCCACCGCCTGTGTTGCCAGGGCAGCAAAGGCCTGTTCGACGCAATCGACGGTATCGCCGTCGAGCCCGACAAGCTTGCGAAGATCGGTTTCCGTCAGGATCCGCACGGATGTCATGGCGCAACCTCCACCTTGACATCATCGACGATCGCCTGGTGGAGGGTTGGATCGATATTCCCACCGGAGGCGATCACCACGGTGGGGCCATCCGGTTTGATCTTGCCGGCAAGCAGGGCTGCGATGCCGACCGCGCCGGCCCCTTCGACGATCTCGCCTTCGACTTTCGCCGCATGGCGAATGCCCGCGGCAATCTCCGCCTCGCTCAGCAGGATGACGTCGTCGAGAAGGTCACGGCACATCCGAAAGGTCAGGCGGTTGCCCAGACCGATGCCGCCCCCGAGCGAATCCGCCAGGGTTTCAACCTCACGGACATTGGTCGGCACCCCGGCCCTAAGGCTTGCAGCCATCGCCGCGCCACGCTCCATAGAGACAGCGACGATCTTGGCGGCCGGCAGCCGGCCCTTGATGGCCGCGGCGACACCCGAGGCAAGCCCACCGCCGGACAATGGCACGAGAACGAGGGCTACGCCGGCCAGATCGTCAGCGATCTCAAGCCCGAGCGTCCCTTGGCCGGCAATGACGGCCGCATCGTCAAAGGGAGCGATAAAGCACATGCCTGCCTCATGGGTCAGGCGCTCGACCTCCCGCATGGCATCGTCTTGCGACTGCCCGACAATACGAACTTCTGCCCCGAGGCTGCGTATGGCCTCCACCTTGTTGATGGGAACAAGGGCCGACAGGCAAATCGTTGCCCGCGCGCCCAGGGCCTTTGCGGCATGGGCAACCGCCCTGCCGTGATTGCCGGTGGAGGCCGTCACCAAGCCGCGCGACCGCGCTTGCCTCTCCAGGCAGAGGAGCGCATTCGTGGCGCCGCGAAGCTTGAAGCTGCCGGTCCACTGACGATTTTCCAGCTTGAGATGGATGGGGACACCGGCGCGCTCAGACAGCGCGGGTGAGTGCCGCAGCGGCGTGCGCAGCACATGGGCGGCGATGCGTCGTTGCGCCGCTTCGATATCCTGCAGCGTGACCACCATCATTATGGCGCTCCTCGCGGACCTAGTTTGGATGGAACCGGCACCATCGCGATTTTCATCTCTTTCTGGCTAAGTGATCGTGACACCAGCGTGAAAGAGGTAATGGATCATGTCAATCTGTATATTGTTTCATTACAATAATAGGCACAGCACCTCGCCGACGCGACCGCCGGCCCACTTGGTAGATTAGCTTCGCTTGAGAACGGCCTCACCTTGGACCTGAATTGAACCTTCTCCATGCGAGCGAAGAACGCGATGCTCTCCAGGCAGATGGCGCCACAGTCATTTGGCCGAGCGAAATGCGCAACGGGGCCATCTATGGAAAAGAAGTCATTAATCATACGCTCTGGCCGCGAATGCTTTGCTTTTGCTGAGGTGCTCGCAACTGGCATCTGCCGTGGATACGCCGCCCGGGTGCCTTCATCCTTGCAATCCGCGGGCCTATCACTTAATTAGGTACCTAACTCCTTTTCAGGTAGAAAGGTACCTATCATGGCCCTGAGCATCAAGGACGCGGAAACCGAACGGCTTGCGCGCGCTCTTTCCGCCAAAACCGGCGAAAGCATCACCGTTGCCACTCGCACGGCACTCATCGAGCGGCTGAATCGGCTAGGTTCTGACGTTCAAAAAGCCGCGCTACTTGAAGATCTGGCTGCTAGCCGCCGTCGTTGGAAGGCGCTCCCTGTTCTGGATATGCGCAGCGCTGAAGAAATCCTCGGCTATGACGAAAACGGGCTGCCAACCTGATGGTGATTGATACGTCCGCCATCGTTGCGATAGCTTTCGACGAAGTCGAGGCAGGCGCATTCGAGTCGCGCATCGCCGACGATCCTGTGCGTCTGATTTCGGCAGCAACCATCTTCGAAGCATCGATGGTGCTTGAAAGCCGTTTGGGCGACCCAGGAGGAAGCGAATTGGATCTCTGGCTGCATCGCATCAGCGCCGAGATTGTACCAGTTACTGCCGAACATTCAGACCAGGCCCGTCGTGCCTGGCGACGCTATGGTAAGGGACGCCATCCGGCCGGATTGAACTTCGGCGATTGTTTTGCCTATGCTCTGGCAAAATTAACCGGCGAGCCCTTGCTATTCAAGGGTAATGACTTTTCTGAAACAGACATTCAAGCAGTCTTGGGCGGGAAGCTGTAAGACGGTACGCACCTGCCTCGTCTTCGCAGTGCGGGGCATCGGCACATCGCGCCAGACGGCCCTGCGGACCTTTTCCCGGTTCTGGGCCTTGGGCGCTGGGCACATTTGGCCTTGTCGATCGCTGACGCCGTCGCTGACGCGTTTACGGGCATCGCTGAAAGGACACGGTGATCGACGAGGCTCAAGCCGCGCTGGACAATGTGCGCGACACCAGGCGCTTCACGCGATGACGCTCGAAATCCGGATCTACGGTCTTGTTTCAGCGTGGACAAGCGATGTTATGTGGAGCTGTAACGACGTATGACCTCGCTCGGAATTGTCGGAAACCTCAAACCCGCCGTCTATGCTGGCCTTTGTCATTCGAGCGTACGAATTTGCCGCCTCTTGCGAAAAACCAAGTTCGCGAAAGCTTGCTTCTATTCCGTCTCGTGGGATCATTCGCAACTCCACTGGCCGGGAAAGGGCAGATGAGAATGTTTTCGCGACATCGCAGAAGGTGTAACGCTCCGGCCCTTCGATATAGCGGATGCCGACATCTGCTACAGGCGATATCAGCCGTGCCGCAGCCGCGCGCCCGAGATCACACGGCGACACCATCGGCATCTTCAGATCAGCGGGAAAGGGAGAGGCGATAACCCCCTCCCGAGCCGACGGAAGGAGCGCATCGAGGTTGGTAAAGTAGTACGCGCCGCGATTGATGGCGCAGGGAACGCCGGTCGCCTCGATCATTCGTTCGAAATCATAGAGCACGGAAAGATCGCCGATTTTTTGACCGGGCTGCGCTCCGAATGTCGAGGCGACCACCACCTTTTCGAGCCCCGAGCCCCGGACTGCGTCGGCAATGCTTCTGGCCGTTGCCATTTCTCGCGCATCGGTGTCGGAACTTGGATCCGCGGGTGGGTTCAAGAGGAATGCACGTCGTGCCTCCATGAAGACGTTGCGAAGCGCTGCGGTATTCATGACATCGACGACCCGGGTCTCGACAGCGTGTCCCGGGAAGGCCCGCGCAACTTCCGTGGAACGCGCAACGGCGATCAGAGAGGCGCCGGCTTCAATCAGAGTTTGGACCACAACAGAACCAATGTGCCCGGTCGCTCCAAGGACGACAAATCTATTCATCCTTCATACCTTTCTCACGAAGTTCCTGGCGCGCCTGCGCGCGCTTATCGATCTGCAAACCCATTGCTCGCATGACCGCATCCGTCTTGCTGAATTGCATGTCGGCATACTCCACCACCTCGATCCGGTTGCCCCATGGATCCAGGAAATCCAGAGATCGCCCCTCAACGATGGTGGCTCTCGCTTCTTCGGCGAGCTTTCTCACCGACGTCCGATCATCGACGACCAGACCGAAATGCCGGCCCTCGTCGGGAGCCTGACGTCGTCCGCGGATAAGGGTCAGAAACTGATCTCCCATGTCGATGAAGGCCATGGCAACACGCCCCTCATCGTCCTGTGATGTTCCCCTGAGCTCAAGTTTGAAGATTCGGCGAAAGAAGGCCAACGCGTCGTCAACGTCGCCGACCTCCAGTGAAATATGATTGATGCCGATTAGCTTTGCTCTGTCCATCATGATCTCGCGCGATTGGTGAGGTGTGGCGTGAGTGCCGGTTCTTGTGGATGGTCCGCCCCTCGCGGTGAACGGCGGCGTGTTCGAGGCGCCTTTCGCAGCAAGGACCAACATTCCCTGCATTCGACCCCCACCTTGCCTGTCGCCACGACCTTCTTCCCATGGCCTTGGCGAGCCTTGTTCGAAGAAGGCGGCGCCGGCGACGCCATGCGCGCCAAAAGCCTGATCGATCATGCGCGGCAAGGCTGCTTTGCTTCCGATTTGGAGGCATTGCGGTATGCTATTATCACAAGAACGTCGGCCGCCGCTCATGGTTCCGGCACGGCTTCGGAAAGGAGGATGCCATCGGAACCTTTGAACTTCCCATGATGGCACAAGCAAATATCGAAAGTCCGCTGCCCAAAGCCGACCTATTGGCTTAAGCCAACGTGACCGTGTCGTCGTTTGCGCAAACCCGACAAAGAGCAGCCGCGACTTGTCGATGATGATTGCCAGACGGCCGGCGAAAGGAACAAAAGGACCGCAAACACCGTTGGTTAACTGGGTTAACCAGATGGTGTCATCATGTTCAACATCACAAAACTCATCTCCGCCGCCGCGTTCGGCAGCATCATTCTGGGTTCGTCACTGACCCCCGCCGGCGCGCTGCAGTTGCGGGAAGGTGCGGCGGCAGGCAGTCTCGACAACGGCCGTGGCGTTTCGGCCTATACCGACGACGGACATGGCGCGGCCGCACAAGAGGCATCTGTCGTGTCCGCGAAGGAAGTACGGCACATTAAGTGGTGCGCAGCCAGCTACCGCCTTCGTTACGATCCCGTGAGCGACACTTATTCCCGTGGCGGCATGAATTTCCAATGCCTGTCGCCGCGATAACCTTCGCCTATCAAAGCAACACAATGAAATCCGCGCGCCGAAATCGAATAATTTCGGTGCGAATATGCAAAATGGTGCTCACGGAGAGCGTTGGAAGCACGGCACGCAGCGCCAATCGACCCTTGCGCGACCCGCCGATAATCGTTGCTAGCGCGCCGAATCCAGCACATCCCTCACTCGAGCAGCAAGCTGTTCGAACGTAAAGGGCTTGGTAATAAGATGTACACCCGGGTCCAGTCGTCCTTGATGCACGATCGCGTTGCGAGAATAGCCTGTGGTAAACAGCACTTTCAGCCCCGGGCGCAGTTCCAGGGCGGCGTCCGCCAGCATTCGTCCTGTCTGGCCTGGCAACACGACGTCGGTAAATAGAAGGTCGATGCGCTGGCTGCTGCGTAGGACTACAAGTGCAGTTTCGGCCTCCGGAGCTTCAAAGACGATATATCCAAGTTCCGCGAGAATCATGGTGCTGTATGCCCGCACCTCATTATTGTCTTCGACCACGAGAACGACTTCGCCCTCGCTGCCTGCAGGGATTGCTGCTTCTTCGTCGCTTGATTGAACCACCGACGTCCCGATATAGCGAGGGAAGTATAGCTTGACAGTCGTACCTTGGCCTTCCTCGCTATAAATGGTCACATGACCACCGGATTGTTTGACGAAGCCATAGACCATGCTAAGGCCCAGCCCGGTCCCGCGGCCAATTTCTTTCGTCGTGAAGAAAGGCTCGAAGGCACGCGCAACGACGTCCTTGGCCATGCCCGCACCTGTGTCGCTAATCGCGATCATGACATACTGGCCCGGTATGACCTCTGCATCGACCGCGACATAGCTCTCGTCAAGCGCAGTGTTTGCGGTTTCGATCGTGAGCTTTCCACCGTCCTGCATGGCATCGCGGGCGTTCACCGCGAGATTGAGGATTGCGCTCTCAAGCTGGTTCTGGTCCACTTCGACAGTCCACAGCCGCGGCGCAAGCACGCCCTCAAGTTCGACCTGTTCGCCGAGCGTCCTGTGCAAAAGCTCAGTCATTTCGCGCACGAGCCCATTGAGCTCAAGCGGCTTTGGAGCCAAAGGCTGACGTCGTGAGAACGCAAGAAGCCGGCCGGTGAGATTTGCGGCTCGTTGCGCGCCTTGCAAAGCCATCTCAGCGGCCCGCGAAATTCGCGCATCCTCGCCTGGCTTGCTGCGTTTAATCGTGTCGAGACCGCCTATAATGACCGTCAGCAGGTTATTGAAGTCGTGCGCTACGCCGCCTGTCAATTGACCAACGGCTTCCATTTTTTGCGCTTGCCGCAACGCCTCCTCGACGGATGCGCGCCTCGCCATTTCCTCTGCGACGCGTCCTTCAAGATTGGAGTTGAGGGCATGAAGCTCTTCCTCTGCCAGTCGGCGTTGCGCCAGCTCGCGCTCTGCCGATTGGAACAGGCGGGCATTGTCAATGGCAATTGCCGCCTGGCTTGCCAATCCCACGACGCCCTCTTCCGCCATCTGATCGAACATGTCTGGCTGCGAATGCCCGAAAAACAGGCCGCCCAGAACCTCGCCATTTCGCGCCTTGACCGGGGCGGCCAGATAACTTCTGACCGGAAGGTGCCCATTTGGCATGCCGTGGTGCGGAGCGGCTCGCCCATAGCGCGGGTCTTTGGTAATGTCGGGCGAGCGAACAATGGCAGTGCCGGTAAAGGTGGGGCCAAATACCTCGGTATTTCTCGGCATTGGAAAATTGGCAAATGCGTCCTGCGGCGCACCCGAAAGCGTGTAGAGCGTGTACCTCTCGCCGCTTTCATCGATCACATTGTAAAAAAACGCACCAAATTCGGCGCCGACAAGTTCCACTGCAGCATCCGTGATAGCCTGAACCAATCTGGCCTGATCGAGATCGCCCGAGATGGCGATCGCGGCGCGATTGACGATCGAAAGAACCCTGCTTTGTTCCTTGAGTGCGTCATGGGCCGCCTTTTCCTCGGTGATGTCAATGACAACCCCCACGATCTGCTTTTGATCTTCGACGTCCATCTCAACCCTGCCGCGCGCCACGACGACATGCTCCTGCCGCGCACCGCGCACGCGATATTCCGCTTCGAATGGCGCGCCCGTTTCGATGCTTTTGCCAAGCAGCGAAAGCACCTCGCCGAGGTCGCGGGGATCGATCTTCCCGAGAAAGGCATCGAGCGGCAGGCCCGCTTCCGCATCCGCCTCGCCTACGCCGAACACTTCGACGAGAGGACCGCGGATTGCGAGACGATCGCTGTCGACTGACCATTCGAATATTGCGACGCGACCGGTAGATAGTGCGAGAGACAGCCGATCCTGCGTTATCAGATATCGCTGCTCGCTCCTGTAAACAGCGCGACTTGCCTCCCGCCTGATCTCTGCCATCTGGATGTTGGAATGCACGCGCGCCAAGAGTTCACGTGCGGAGAACGGTTTTATGAGGTAATCGTCGGCGCCGGCGTCAAGCCCTTCGACTTTCGCCTCCTCACCTGCCCTGGCTGATAATATGAGCACCGGGATTTGCGCCAGCGCCGGCTCGGCACGAACACGCTTTAGAAGTTCAAAGCCATCGAGTACGGGCATCATGACGTCCGACAGGATCAAATCGGGTGGCGCCTTTCGTGCCATCTCCAGCGCGGTCTCGCCGTCGGTGGCAATTTCGACGCAATAGCCTTGTGCTCTCAGGAGACGCGAGACATAAGCCAGCATGTCGGCATTGTCGTCGGCGAGCAAGATGCGCTTGCCGCTCGTCTGGCGAGTTTCCTGTTGGCCGACGAGGGTTGCAAGGCCATCAGGTGATGTGTCGGTCTGGAGTTCGATCTCGCCAGCGCCGGCTGGTAGCCAGCGCAATGCTTCCTCTACAAACTCCGAGGCCCTGCGCACCTGTGGAGGGCTGATTGCATCGAAGGCGATCTGCTCTCTTGGTAGGTGCGCATGACCAAATGGCAGCGAAATTTCGAACGTCGTGCCATCGCCGGGAGCGCTTCTGGCCCGAATTTCTCCCCCGTGTAGCTTTACAAGCTCCTGGACGAGCGCCAGGCCAATACCACTTCCCTCGAAGCTACGGCCGCGTGCGCCCGCCACGCGGTGGAAGCGTTCGAAGAGGTTCGGCAATTCATCTGCAGGAATGCCGATCCCGGTATCATGCACCGTCACAATGGCAGATTGGCCGTCGCCGGATGTTTTGACCGATACGGTAATTTCGCCCTCAAGCGTGAACTTGAAGGCGTTTGAGAGAAGGTTGAGGAGGATTGTCTCCCACATCTCTCGATCGACAATGACAGCCTCTTTTAGGTGATCGCAGCTGAGCGTGAGGGTCATACCCGCCCGCTCGATTGCGGACCGGAAGCTGGAGGCGATCTCAGTGCAATAAGCTGCAAGGTCCGTCGGTTGATAAACCGCGCGCACGCGACCTGATTCAATCCGAGAGAAGTCGAGCAAGCTGTTGACGAGTCGCAAGAGGCGGGTACCGTTGCGATGTGCCAGCTCGGCCAGCTTTCGCATGTCGGTGGCGGAGCCATTTCCCGCCAGCATGTCCTCAAGAGGGCCAAGCATAAGAGTTAGCGGCGTGCGAAACTCGTGGCTCACATTAGAAAAGAAGGTCGTCTTCGCACGATCGAGTTCTGCAAGCGCCTCGGCGCGCCGGCGCTCTTCCTCGTAGGCATCCGCATTGGCAATAGCGGCACCGATCTGGCCCGCTGCCAATTCGAGGAAGCCACTATAGCTATCGTCGAACACGCGATAGGGATTGAGGCCGACGATCAATACACCGGACCGGCCCGATTCCCCCGCGGGGGAGATTGCCAGCGCCACTGCGTTGTTCGTCGAACGATCCCATTGGCCCAATGGCGCGGTTTCGCTGAATATTTCAGCAACATCCGCCACCAGAACCGGATTGTGCTTGAGCAACACATCACTCAACGGCCAAGGCTTCGAACTGTCAACGGAATGCAGTGGAGGCGCCTCGGGATTGCCGACCGTCACTCCAGACGAGGCGACAAGCGTGGCATGGCTTTCCCCTGTCGGGACCATATACAGCATTGCGAACGTGACGTCAGACTTATTGTCAGCGAGGGACTGAACGCTGCGCTCGCATGCCTCGTCCCATGTGCGGGCACTGGCGGTGTGAGCGGCAAGCTCCCGAAGCGTTTTCAATTGGCGTTCACCGATGACCCTTTGCGTATCGTCCGTATTGGCACAGATAATGCCGCCGGGGGTGCCATCGTCATCAGGAATTGGGCTGTAGGAAAATGTGTAATAGGTTTCTTCGGCGTAACCGTGCCGCTCCATGATCAGGAGCTGCTCCTCGACATAGGTGCCCTCAATGCCTCCCATCGCCGTGGTCAGCATTGGCTCGATATCCGTCCAGATCTCACGCCAGACGTCTTCTGTCGGCTTTGCCAGCGCCCAGGGGTGCTTTCCGCCAATAATTGATCGATAGGGATCGTTGTAGAGGTAGGTAAGTTGCTTTCCCCAACCGATCCATATTGGTTGGCGTGACGTCAGCATGATGCGCACTGCCGTCTTGAGGCTCTGCGGCCATGTCTCAGGCTGGCCGAGTGGGGTTCTCGTCCAGTCGTGAGCGCGGATGAGTGCACCCATCTCGCCGCCACCGGCCAAAAAACTTGGCCCTCCCGGCTCTTCCCGGCTTGCCTTCATCCCGCCCGACGGCAGATCTGCGTCGCCCGAATCGACTCCTTCGGACATCGGTCAGGCGCCCAGCTGGCGGGTTGGCATGACGGCTTCCTCCAGGGCAGCAGAAAGATCCTTGAGATCGAAGGGTTTCGAAACCGACGGTCGCGTCTGGAATTCAGCCGGGAGCATCGACCTGCCGAAGCCGCTCGAAAACACGAAAGGAATCCTCCGCTCGGAGAGGATCTCGGCGACCGGATACACCTCCTTGCCGCGCAGGTTTACGTCAAGTATGGCGCAGTCGAAACCACCGGCACGTGCCTTGTCGATGGCGTCCGCGATATTGTCGGCGTCCGCCACCATTTTGCAGCCGAGATCTGCAAGCATATCCTCCACCGACATGGCGATAAGGCTCTCATCCTCGACAAGAAATACTCTAAGGCCGTCCAAACTCATGTGTCTCCTCCGGCAGGGCCTGGGCCAGCGCGTTTATTCGAAGAATTCTAGCAAAACCGGCTAATAACGTTCTGCGTCCGGATTTGTTCCGGCTTGTGTTTGTTCGTCGACGGCTCCTCTCCAGGTGGCGCAAGTGCCGGGCTTTGCCTTTTAGAGGTCCACGGTACCCATTATCAACGACGGCCGATCTGCTTAACATTCGCCGGCAGGCTGAGGAACCTTCGGTGCATTCGCGCGTTTAAGGATATTGTAGAGTACCATTCCTCACACCAGCACGTTCCCCATTGCTCGGCCCGCCAAGACGGGCCGCTTTTTTTGGCCCGGTGCGTTCCGGTTACACTTTGCGAGCTCCGCTCTTGCGCAAGCGCAAGACGGTATCAGCGAGGCAAGATCGCTGGAGCTCATATGTTTCCCGATGCCCTCTCAATCGGCGGACTGGGGATTTGTCGAGCCGGCTTTCATCGCAACCTCAGGGTGGAGACAATGGCGCTTGAGAAAGCGCTTCTGGCAACGAGGGTTGCGGGAGAAGCGCCGACCACGCAAGTTTTTCTCGCCATCGCTCTGGCGAAAAGCCGCCCGGGCCAATGCCGCCCGCAAGGCTCGACGCGTTTTCCAATCGGCAGCCAGCAGCATCTGCTGAGGCTTTGTGCCTATCATTTAAAAGAGAGAATGGGCCTGTTTGACGCCGTTCTTCCTCCACAGATCGCATTGGAACCGAAAGACGCCAGGAGCGTTATCTTGTCCGGCGCTTGCTTTTGCGAGGGCAAAAGAGGTCAGCCCATCGCTGGGACCGTCTGATCGTTGCAACCGCGCGACAAGGATGGAGCCGATTTCTCAGCGAAGTGCCATGCCACCACCGGACAAAATTAGGATAGAATGGTGCCAACGACAATTTCCTCGGGTAATGCAGGTCTCGATTTTATTCTGAAAGGCGGTTTGCCGCCGAGACGGCTCTATCTCGTCGAGGGTGCGCCCGGCTCGGGCAAGACCACGCTTGCGCTACAATTCCTGCGCGAAGGCGCCCGCCAAGGCGAAAGGGCGCTTTACATCACTCTATCCGAAACGAAGGAGGAGCTGACCGCCGTCGCCTCCTCTCATAATTGGGACATTGAAGAGTTCGACGTCTTCGAATTCAACTCAGCCTCTGAGATATTTGGCGATGGCCGCGAACAGAGCGTTCTCCATCCTTGGGAGCTTGAACTTGGCGAGACGATTCGGCTGATACAGGACGAGGTCGAGCGAGCCAAGCCTAAGCGAGTGGTGTTCGACAGCCTGTCCGAAATGCGCTTGCTCGCCCAGGATCCGTTGCGCTATCGTCGCCAGGTTCTGGCTCTGAAGCAATTCTTCTCCGGGCGTGACACGACGGTCCTCCTGATCGATGATATGACCGGCAACTCGGATGAGCGTGACGCTCACCTGCATAGTCTCAGCCACGGCGTCATAACCCTTGAACGGCTAACACTCGACTTCGGTGCTGCCCGTCGGCGCCTGCAGGTGCAAAAACTGCGTGGCGTCGATTTCCGTGCGGGTTATCATGATTTTACCATCCGTACCGGCGGGCTGGAGATATATCCGCGACTGGTTGCTTCCTCGTATCATTCCAGCTTCTCGGAGGAAGCAATACCGAGCGGGGTCGTCGAACTTGATGACCTACTTAGCGGCGGGCCCCGGCGTGGAACCAGCACGCTCCTCACGGGTCCGGCCGGATGCGGCAAGACGACGATCGCGCTGCAATATATCATCGCCGCCTGCGAGCGCGGAGAACCATGCACCATCTATGAGTTCGATGAACGCATCGGCACGCTGCTTACCCGTGCTCGGCAATTCAGCCTGGACCTGACGCCGCATATTGATAGTGGAATACTCGTCATTGAACAGAATGATCCCGCTGAGATCTCGCCCGGAGAATTTGCAGCCAAAGTTCGGCAGGAAGTCGAAGTTCGCGGCGCCAGGCTAATCGTGATCGACAGCCTCAACGGCTATCTGGCGGCCATGCCGCAGGAGCAGCATCTGATCCTCCAGATGCACGAGCTTTTAGCATATCTGAGCCAAAAGGGCGTTGTTACGTTCCTGATCAATCCGCAGACCGGTTTGGTCGGGTCGATGGCCTCCACCCTCAACGTCTCCTATATCGCCGACACGGTGGTTCTCATGCGCTTCTTCGAGGCGGGCGGGCGCGTGCGCAAGGCCATCTCGGTTTTGAAGAATCGCGGCGGCGCGCACGAGGACACGATCCGCGAGCTGCGCATTGACAGCGGCGGAGTCCGCATCGGTGAGCCCCTCACGCAGTTCAAAGGCATTCTAATGGGAACTCCGGAATATCTGGGAGAAAAGACCCCTCTCATGGAAGATCGCCGTAGTGGGGACTGATAGGGCGCGCGAAGGGCATCGCATATTGATCAGCGCCCCTTTCGGCCGCGACGCCGAAAGCATGGCGATGCTTTTGCGTGCGGACGGATATGAGGCTGTCATATGCCAGAACATCGTGGCAGTTGCCGAATTGATCGGCGAGACGACCGGCGCAATCGTCTTGACGGAAGAAGCGCTTGCGAGGCATGTTCCGATCCTAAAAGCGGCACTTGATGCCCAGCCGTCCTGGTCCGATATACCATTTGTCCTACTTGCTGCGCACAGGGTAGGACCGCGGGCGGATGCACGGCTCTCGAAGCTGGCACTCTTCGATCTTGCCAGTAACAGCGTGGTTCTCGAGCGCCCACTTGGAAAAGCCTCGCTGTTGAGCGCGATTGCCTCGGCGATGCGGCTGCGCGAGAAGCAATTTCGCATGCGAGATCGTCTCGTCGACCTGCACGAGAGCGAGACCCGCCTCCGGCTGGCAACGACAACAGGCGGGATCGGCATATGGGATTTCGATCCACTGACCGGTCGCCTCGAATGGGACGAAAGATGCAAGACGATATTTGGCCTGCCGCTCGACGCGCAGGTCACCTACGAGGGTAGTTTCCTTGCAGGGCTGCATCCAGACGATCGGGAACGAGCGGATCGGGCTGTTCGGGAAGCGCTCCAACCCGGGGGAACCGGGAGCGTGGAAATCGAGTACAAAACCATCGGCATCACCAATGGGATCGAGCGTTGGGTCGCCGCAAAGGGCGGATCCGTCTTTTGCGATGGGCGGGCAATCCGCTTCATCGGCACGGTAACCGATATCAGCGAGCGAAAGAGAACTGAAAAGGCGCTCGCGGAATCTGAGGCGGCATTGCGATTGGAACGACAAGCACTTGATGAACTCAATCGCACTCTCGAAGAGCGCGTCGTCCAACGAACCATTGAGTTGGAAGAGGAGATGACGGCTCGCACGCGGGCGGAGGAAGCACTTCGACAGGCTCAGAAAATGGAAGCTGTGGGACAACTGACAGGTGGCATTGCGCACGACTTTAACAACATGCTGACCGGGATCATTGGCGGAATCAACCTTGCGAAGCGACGAATTGCGAGCGGCAAACTTGAGGACGTCGACCGGTTTATGGATGCTGCGACGGAGGCAGCCCATAGGGCTGCAGCGCTGGTCGCAAGGTTGCTGGCCTTTTCCCGCAGACAAACGCTCGACGCGAAACTGATGGACGTGCGTGCCCAGTTGGAGGCGACAAAAGAACTGCTGGACAGAACCCTTCCCGAATCCATTGACGTTGACATCAAGGTCGATGGCGACGTCGGGAATATCGTCGCAGATGCCAATCAGCTTGAAAGCGCACTTCTCAACCTTGCGATCAATGCGAGGGATGCGATGCCCGCCGGCGGAAGGTTAACGATCGGGGCGTCGCGCGAAACTCTAAAGGCAAATAATGGCCTCCAGCTCCAGCCTGGATCCTATGTCGTCCTTGATGTGCTCGATACGGGCGTGGGAATGCCGCCGGACGTTCTTGAAAAGGCATTTGAACCCTTCTTTACGACGAAGCCGATCGGACAAGGCACCGGTCTGGGATTGTCGATGATATACGGCTTTGCCCAACAATCAGGCGGCACAGTCACGATACGCAGCAAGCCTGGTCAAGGGACGCTGATACGCCTTTATCTGCCAGCTGCGGATGGAGTGGCGACGCGAGAACAGGTGGAACCAACGGACAGAATGCCGGAAGGACGTGGACAGACCGTACTTGTCGTGGAAGATGATGAAGCGGTACGGCTGCTTGTCTGTGAAGTCCTCTCCGACCTGCGCTATCATGCGATTGAAGCCGGAGACGCAGATGTCGCGATACCCCTGCTCTCTGGTGTTCACACAATCGACCTTATGGTGTCTGACGTCGGGCTTCCGGGCATGAACGGCAGGCAGCTGGCGGAAGTCGCCCGCCAGCATAGGCCGGAACTGCCGATCCTCTTCGTAACCGGTTATGCCGAAAACGCTGCGACCAAAGCCAGTTTCCTCGGAACCAATATGGACATGATCAGCAAGCCTTTCGCGGTGGAAGCCCTTGCCGCCAAGATAAGCGAAATGATGCCTCGGCGGTAGCCCTCGCACCCCGCGCTGCGGTTGCGAGCACCTGGGTCATCGACAGGGGTTGCAGCACCAAACCGACCGACGTCTCGAGCGACAATCTGTCGGGGTCAAGTGACTGGCTATGCAGGTACACCGCCTCGATCTGTCCCCTTGGGTTTCGATGCGCTCCATATCCAAAATCCCCGCACACGCTCTTCGCCCTCTTGCGTTGAACCCGCATAGCGGTTTCCTTCATTTCCGCCAGTCTTTCCAAATGTGCGGTCGCTGCTTCAAATCGCTGCCGTCTTGGCAGGATGTGTCAAAAATCTCAGGAGCGAATTCGCCAGATCAGTCGGGTTTTCTTCGGCAACATGATGTCCACTATCGATCGAGTGTCCTGTGACATCCACTGCCCACGCACGCCAGATCGCTCTCGGATCGCCAAAGTGATCGGCAAGATCGTCTCGATGGGACCAAAGGCATAGTAGTGGCGCGGCGATGCGCTTTCCGCTCAACCGATCTTGACGTTCATCGGCGGCGTCCACCGACAGGCCAGCGCGGTAGTCTTCGATCATGCCGTGAACGACGGCGGGGGTCTTGATGGCGGCTACAAGATCGTCATAGGCCTCCTGACCCATGAGATCCGGTGTGATCGGGTGATACCACGCTAACGGATCGGCGTTGATCGCCCGCTCGGGCTTCTCACGCTGTGCAAAGAAAAACCAATGATACCAATCCCTTGCGAAGCGCCAGTCCATGCGCTCAAGATGCTCGATGATCGGAATGCAGTCGATCACGATCACCTTGTCGATGACGTCCGGATAGTCCATAGCGAGTCGAAAGGCCACATAGCTTCCTCGATCATGGCCGGCGACCGAGAACGCATGGTGCCCGAGCGCCCGCATGAGTGTAACGCAATCAACCGCCTTGGCGCGTTTCGACGAGTGTCGGCTATCGTCCGTGTCAGTCGGCTGGAATGATTTTCCAAAACCCCTCAGATCCGGACAAACGAGCGTAAAATGCGGCAACAGCAACCTGGCCAGCCTTCCCCAGGTCATGTGTGTGCGCGGATGACCATGTAAAAGCAATAGCGGCGGCCCATCGCCTCCGTGGCGTACACGCAGCCGACCAGGTCCGACATCGATTTCCTCAAGCACCATGCCTTCAAACATTGCTACCCCTTCCTCCGCGACAGACGAATAGAGATTATGTCCGGCGGACCGGAATAGTTCCCGATGCATCGGCGATGGTGAATGGCCCGCAACCGGGGAAAGGTGCAAGGCAAGGCTAAAATCTGAGCACGGCAAGTGCGAAACTGAAACAGTACCCGATGTTTCGGAACGAGCCCTCGAATCGAGGGACCATGCTTCATTTCTCGGGCTTTGTTTAGGGAGGCGCATGAGGACAGCCTTCAATGCTCGCAGAGCGCGCTACAAAGCTTTTCAGATCGAGGAAACTAGGCTCATGCTGTGTCGGATGGGTTCATCATGCGCGTGCCCATGTGAGTGAAGCAAGGCGTTTCCGCGCGGGCCCCCGCCTCGATCCGACACTGCACAACTTGTCGCGACGTCTCTTGGTGAGCACAAGAGATATGGACGACGTCGAACAGGAGGCCGTTCAGACAGCCCTCGCCCGTTGAATGGTTTGATTCTCGCGGCATGCGTGAACGGCCTGGCGTTCATCACCCTGCAAAGCGCCTACGAGGCAGAACATCCGCGGCGAAAGCAATCAGGCTTCAATGATGATGCTGTCTTCGAAAACGCCATGCCTTCACCGTAACATCCATCTCTCGAGACAGCGCAAGCCCCATGGGGCGAACCCATCTCGCGACCAAGACGCTAAAAATCTCGCGACCAAGACGCTAAAACTTGTCGTGAAAAGCGTATCGCACACCTATCGGGGAAAACTCACCTGGCACTAATCTGCCCGCCCGGGATAGGGCAGGCGCAATTGTTACGAGGTTGCACGGCTAGCGGGCCATCGCCGGTTCGCGTGCCTCGAGTCCTTCCCTTGTACCTCGCGTCAGTTTGCAGAAATCCACTCGCTCTTGACGGCTGCCATGCTTCGGTTGAGGTGGACATGTGCATCGACGTGATCTACCCATTCGAGCGGAATAATATGGTGCTGATGGTCGCCCGCGTCGCTCTTTGTCAGCTTGATGCTGTTTGAGCCTTCCATGTGATCTACGGTACCGATATGACCACCATCAACTGCTCTTACCTCCATATGCTCCTTAATCTGGTTAGCATCAATCATGGTTGTCTCCTTCTTGTCGCTGCTGATGATGCGAAGTAAACTCTGCGACACTCGATAGGTTCCCTCACTCGCGCAACGAGCCTCGACTGCCACAGCGCCCTTGTCAAAAGAAAGATCCATTTTCTCTGGTGCAATTTGGGACGCATACTTGCGCTTAGCGTCGTCATACTGAGCATATGTCTTGATCTGTCGCCGCGGTCGCGTTGAGCCTGCTTCCCCCTCATCCCGCAGAGAAGTCGAGGTCTCCCGCGCCTTGCGGTTCGGCATCGGCGACGTCACACGGTCGTGCTGCTAACATCAAGCGCTGCATCGCGCTGGCCGCTCGGGCAGCGAAGACTGGCGGAGCGGCCTTTCATCGTCGGCTGCCGCGCTCATTAAAAATCGACGGCCTCGAAACAGGTCGGGCCGTCGCGCGTTGACCCCTTGCCAGTGAAGGGAGAGACGCAAGTGAACGGGAAAGTCAAAGATGCCGAGTCTGAAAGTCCAGCAGGAGGATGGGGCTCGCTCAAGGCCATTGCGCGGGTCTACGGTGAAAGCCTCGCGAACCCGTCCGTCCTCGAAACATTGAAACGGCAGCAAGCCCGGCGGCTTCATGTGCGCGTCTTGTGCCTGGCCCAAACCAGCAACCTATCACCCCTTTGAATTCTGCGAGAACGGCGCAAAAGCGACCTTGTGGGAATCGACCTCGGGACGGTGCAAGCCTGAGTTCTGGGACAATCATACCGTTTCGGAGTTGCGCAATTGGAAAGATCATGACTTGGAAATGACGGGACGACTGACGCATCCGATGCGCTACGACGCGGGGAACGACCGCTACATCCAGATTTCCTGGGAAACGGCCTTTTCGGAGATAGGCGCCACACTTAGGAATCTTGAGCCGCAGAGCGTCGTCTTTTACTCTTCGGGTCACGCCGGGCTCGAAGCCTCCTATCTCTACGCGCTGCTGGCCCGACTTTACGGCAACAATAACCTTCCGCAGAGTTCGAACATGTGCCACGAGACGACGTCGGTCGGCCTCACCAAGGTGATCGGGTCTCCGGTCGGGACGATTGTCTGGGATGATCTCGAAAAGACAGATTGCCTATTCTTCTTCGGGCAAAACCCCGGCAGCAACAGCCCGCGTTTTTTTTGCATCCGTTGCAGGAGGCGAAGCAGCGCGGCGTACGGATTGTCACCTTCAACCCAATGATCGAGCAAGGTCTCGTCAGCTTCGTCAATCCGCAAAGCCCGCGGCAGATGCTGACCGGCGAGGAAACCGTCATTTCCGATCTTTATCTGCAGGTTCAGAATGGCGGGGACATCGCGGCGATCCTCGGCCTTTGCAAGGTGGTGGTTGAGGCCGATCACGACGCCAGGTCCCACGGTGTCAAGCGTGTTCTCGACGTGGATTTCATCGCGCAGCATACGACCGGATTCAATCAGTTCATCGATTGTGTCCGCAATACGTCCTGGGCGGATATTGAACGCGAAAGCGGTCTTTCAGAAGTCGACCTTCGAAAGGCAGGCGAGATTTACCTCGAGGCCGAGCGTGTCATCGGCGTCTACGGCATGGGCCTCACCCAGCATTCGCAGGGTGCATTGAACATTGCCATGCTCGTAAACCTTCTGCTGCTGCGCGGCAATATCGGCCGCGAGGGCGCCGGTGTCTGTCCCGTGCGCGGCCATTCCAACGTCCAGGGTCAGCGCACTGTCGGCATTGCTGAAAAGACCAAGCTTGTGCCGTTGGACAAGCTCAAGCAGCTCTTTGATTTCGATCGGCCGACCGAGGACGGCACCCACATCGTCGACGCCGTAAAGGGCTTACTGAGGGGCGAGATCAAGGGCTTCATTTCGCTCGGCGGCAACCTCCTGCGCGCCGTTCCCGATCAGAAAGACATGGAGCGGGCGTGGGCAAAGCAAGACCTGACGGTGATGGTATCGACCAAGCTCAATCGAAGCCACCTGTTTCCCGGCAAGCACGCCTATATTCTTCCCTGCCTGTCTCGCTCGGAAATCGACGAGCAGGCGACCGGCAATCAGTATATCTCGATCGAAGACAGCTTTTCCCACATTCACGGCTCGATCGGCGCAGCGACCCCGGCCTCCGCTCATCTCAAGAGCGAGCTCGCGATCATCGCCGGAATCGCCAAGTCGACGCTTCCTCAAAATTCGAAAGTCCGGTGGGACGATTGGACCGAAGACTACTCACTCGTCCGCGACCTCATCGAGAAAACCTATCCGGAGGATTTCGAGAATTACAACAAGCGGCTCAACCAGCCGGGTGGCTTCTTCCGGGGCAATGGCGCGCACGAGCGCATCTGGAAGACGCCGGAGAAGAAGGCAGTCTTCACGACGCCAGCGCAGCTGAACTCCCTCTCTTTCGCCGATCGGCCCGGCCGCTACCGATTGCTGACGATGCGGTCCAACGACCAGTTCAACACAACGATCTACGGCTATTCCGACCGCTTCCGCGGAATAGAAGGGACGCGAGACGTGGTGTTGATGTGTAAGGAAGACATGGCTACTGCCGGTTTGCAGTCCGGACAGATTGTACGTCTTGTCAGCGATTTTGATGACGGCAAACGCCGCGCGCTCGGCGGGCTGATGGTCAGAGAACATAGGCTACCGAGGGGCACGATTTGCTCCTACTATCCCGAATCCAATGTACTCAATGCAATCGATCACCACGACGAGTTGTCGAAGACACCGGCGTCGAAAGCGATCCCGGTACGGATCGAGATAGACGCTGAGCCGTGAAATCCGATCAGATCTCCAAGGCACCGAATATCCGGGTGGCCGGGATGGGCCTTTGGATGGACGGCAGGCAGTCTTCAGGCAGCATGCCATTGATTTCTTTTGATCTTTTTCGCGATCCGCGTTGCAGAAATCGATCGCAAGTAGGGCTGCAAGTCGACGAGCTTGCAGAACGTGCAGATTTTTGAGCAACGGACTGCGGCTCTATCGTTATCGCTCACCTTACCGTCGAATTCACCGCTCACGCTGTCTTCGCGGACAAAGACTTGGAGGGACGCTGCTTTCAGACTTGGCGACCGCCGCGCGGAAGAATCTGGCATATTTCACGGGGACAATTGGTAATAGCCCGGGATGACAGCGCCTCTTTGAGCTGCTCGAGCCTCTGGAGAATGCCGCGCCTTACATAGGGTGCGCGGTAGGGTGACCTTCGGCCTGGCATTGTCGTGCTGAGCCTCGCTGAAATGAAGGTTGGGTTTATAGTCGTGCACCGCTCTGCATCGTGCCGCTCGCCGCCTTGAGGATTGCTGTTCCGCATCCGTCGCTGTCGATGATAGCTCCGTCTGCTCTTCCTTACGACGGCGCCGAGAGCGCAAAGCGGGCCGCCGATGGGCTCGAAAAAAGCCTCGCAGTCCCTGCGAGGCTTTCGTATGGCATGTTGAGGCGCGAATTACAGCCGGTTGACACGATAGCGGTCGCGTTCGGCGGCGATCTGTTCTGCCGTGTAGGGATCGGCAGCCTCGTCGAAACGGGTCCAGCCCTGTTCCGCGAAACGCGCCCGGCGATCTGCGACGTTCACCCGCGGCCCGCTGTTAAGGATCGCTTCGGCGGATGCGCGTCGGTCGTCTTCGACACGAGCGGCGACGACAGATCCGCCACGGCGGATGCTCTCGGCGTAAAAGTTGGCGTCTTCCTCCGGAACGCCGGATTCGATCATCGCACCGACAATCCCGCCGACCGCACCGCCCGCAACGGCGCCAGCCACGGCTCCAGCCGCTGTGGCTGCGAGCCAACCGGCTGCCACGACCGGGCCGACGCCTGGGATCGCAAGCATTCCAAGGCCGGTCAGAAGACCGCCTGCGCCGCCTGCGACCGCGCCAATACCGGCACCGGTTCCGGCTCCCTCACCTGCCCGGTTGCCCTGTCCTTCGACATCAACCCCGCTATTGGCCTTATTCGTGACGATGCTGATGTCGTCCGAAGGCACGCCTGCATCTTCGAGAGCTTTCACGGCCGCCTTAGCGTCGTCATAGCTGTCATACAATCCTGTAACCGTGGTCTTCATAGGAATTCCTCCTTTGTTTTTTACTTGGCGAGCGTGACGTTGCCCTGAAAATCCAGGGAAACAGCGACAGGCTTGCCATCCTTGGAAGCGGTTGCGCGCCATACCCCCTGATCATCGAGCTTCAAGCCACCCACATCGGTGTAGCCAGCTTTTTCGATCCGGGACTTTGCTTGGTCTTCGGTGAAGCTGTTCTTGCCCGCGACCGGCGCACCGGGGTTCTGCTCGGTCTTGACTGCAGGTGTGGTCTGTGACGTGCTCGGAGTTTCGCTCTGGGCGAAAGCTGCCGATGCCGCGAGTACGAGACTCGCGGTGAGGAGCGTGATTTTTTTCATCGGTGTTTACCTCCTGTTGGATGAATCGGTAACACGCCGAAAACCTATAAGTTCCAGAGATTTATTTGCGGAGATGACGGTTGCATCTTGCCCATTGCGCACTATGGCGGGATAGGCTCGCATCGAGGAAGCTCGAAATCGTCGGCATCAGAAGCGAATAGCTGCTGGATGCGGACGCGGTAAAAAGCTTTTGCCTTAATGGAATGAAGAACGGCGCTCGATGATTGTGACGTCCGCGCTTTGCGAGCCGTCATGCAAGTGCATTGCGGGTGATGAAAATTCGGCGCTCAGCTCCGTTCCGTCCAGCGGCGTTATCGTCCATTTGCTCGGGCGAGCATTACGCCCGTACCGCCGGAGATCCGGCTGACTTTGTTGATTGGAGGCGAAGTCGACGGAATCGGTCTCACCCATCAAAGGCGCGTCAGTGCGCACGGTCCACTCGATAGAATGGCGGCCCCGATGAGCTTTGGAATGCTGCTCTTGACGGTTGGCGCTCGGCGGCATCGCGGTCGAATGCCGAGCGTGGATCAATATGACTTCAAAAATGGGTCACCATCGCAACCCTGTCGGCGAGAACAGACAAGGCACGTCAAAAGCCGGTAGACGGCACGCGGATGTTAGACCTTGCCCGCCAACGCTTGAGAACAGAAATCCCTTTAAATCAGCGTGAGGTTGTCCTGGTTCCACATCCGCCAACCAAATCGCATCCCCTGAAGAAAATACCTCTCGTAACTCATTCTTTCAGCCCCGCCTGCACCTAAACAAGTGGCTCTGCCGCTCTATCTTAATTGTCTCGTCGCACTTCTGATCCGATCTCAACGGGCAGATCTGAGCGCGAGGGAGGTGGCTTTCGGCAACAGAGGACGCTGCAAGGGTTCGCACGGATGGTCGCAGGTGATACCCGATGTGCGATTTCATCCGAAGCGAGGGTGCATAACCCGGCAGAGGCGGAAACTGAAGACGTCGGAAAGTTAAAGCTAAGTGGGCATGGAAGAGGCAATTATGGAAGAGAGTAAATCACGCACAGTGCCACCCGCGCCCCTCGATATCATCGATGCAGGCTCGGATTTGTCGCCAGAACAGTTGGACGATGCGCGTCGGGCGTATTTGTTGAAACGTTTCTGGATGAGCGCTCGTGGATATTGGGGACGCGAAGGCGATAGGTTCGCGTGGCTTTTTTCAATTGGGCTCTTGCTGTTGATTGCCACCAATGTCGTCTTTCAGTACGGCATCAACGTTTGGAACCGCGGACTTTTTGATGCTGTCGAGCAACGCAACGCACCCAGCGTCTATTTTCTGGCCGCTGTTTTCCCGCCGCTTGTTCTCGGTAGCGTTGCAGTCGTCACCATCCAAGTCTACGTTCGCATGCTGATCCAGCGACGCTGGCGCGCCTGGCTGACGAAGGCACTGATTGCGCGCTGGTTGGCCAACGGCCGCTACTATCAACTCAATCTTATTGGTGGCGATCATCAAAATCCCGAGGCACGCATTTCGGAAGACATGCGCATTGCCACGGAGTCTCCGGTGGATTTTATCGCCGGCGTAATCGCGGCACTCGTGTCGGCCTCGACATTCATCGTGGTTCTTTGGACGATTGGAGGGGCCCTGACCATAAGGATCGGCGCTTCTTATATCAGCATTCCAGGCTTTCTCGTTGTGACAGCCGTTCTCTATTCGGTGGTGACATCCGGATCCATCGCGTTCATAGGCCGCAGGTTCGTTCGCGTCTCCGAGACAAAAAACCAAGGGGAAGCTGAGTTTCGATATACGCTGACCCGGGTGCGGGAGAACGGCGAAAGCATCGCTCTCCTTGGAGGCGAAGCGGAAGAGCGCAACGATCTCGACAAGACATTCGCCAGTGTCCGGAAACAGTGGAGACTGCTGGCGCATCAATATATGCGCACCACCCTGGTGTCGCAGGGTTCAATGCTCATTGCTCCCGTCGTCCCCGTATTGCTATGCGCGCCAAAGTTCCTCGACGGAAGTATGTCTCTGGGTCAAGTGATGCAGGCAGCTTCCGCATTCACAATCGTTCAGGGTGCGTTCGGTTGGCTCGTTGATAATTATCCGCGCCTTGCCGACTGGAATGCGTGTGCGAGGCGCGTCTCATCGCTTATGATGTCGCTCGACGGGCTGGAGCATGCCGAGCAGAACGAAACTTTCGGACGGATCAAGCGTGGCGAAACCAAAGACGATGTCATGCTCAGTCTGAACGATCTCTCGGTATCGCTGGGCGACGGTACGGCTGTGGTCAAGGAGACCCAGGTCGAGATCGGCCCAGGCGAGCGCGTCCTGGTCGCTGGAGAATCCGGTTCAGGAAAAAGCACGCTCGTACGGGCGATTGCAGGCCTCTGGCCCTGGGGGGGCGGAAGCGTAGCCTTCCATGCCGACAGGCAATTGTTCATGCTGCCTCAACGTCCTTATGTCCCCTCGGGGACGCTTCGTCGGGCGGTCGCATATCCCCAAGCCGCTGACAGTCGGAGTTCGAATGAGATTGTCGCGGCGCTCGACAAAGTCGGTCTGGGGCATCTGGGCGAGCGCCTCGACGACGAGGCACCTTGGGATCACACGCTGTCTGGCGGTGAAAAGCAGCGGCTGGCCTTTGCCCGGCTCTTACTGAACACACCGGATATCATCGTGCTTGACGAAGCCACATCGGCTCTCGATGAAAAGACCCAAGACAAGATCATGGAGATGATGATCAACGAGCTGCCGAACGCCACTATCGTGAGCGTCGGCCACCGAGCCGAGCTCGAGGCCTTCCATACCCGCAAGATCACACTGGAAAAGAGAGAGGGCGGCGCAAGGCTGGTCAGCGATGTCGATCTTGAGCCTTACAGCAGAAAGCGGAACGTATTCACGCGCCTCGTCAAATATTCTCGCAAACTTCCATAGATGTCACCGGCGCTCAAAGTGGCAGCAGCGCACAATTCATGTTTTTGCGTGGCTTTGATTTTCTGTTCTACGGATCTTTTCCAACCCCGGATCGCGCTCTAGTGGCGGCACGCGGAAGGCACGTCGGACGGCGGCTGGGGGTACGGATCTGGTACCCGCACCGGCAACATGCGACGTTTCCAGGCTGTTGCGAGCCGGCCATGGGAGAAACGTGCCCAGCCGCCGTAGAAGCCGGCGGCAATATCACAGCGGTGACGCTAAAGTCGCGCCACTTCGAGCCATGCCATTCCAGCGGCTTCTGCAAGACGCTCGACGCCAAATTTCGAACTTCCGGTCCAATCCCGAATTGCCACAAGAGCCTGCACTCAGGTAACCAGGCGTCCGATTTTGCTTATATCGCTGCGAAATTGCGCCAGTTCGTTTGCCCGCCGGTCCTCGTCTGCAATGCGCAGGACATAGGACGGATGTGAGGTTACGAACAGCGTTCGCGTCTCGTCCATCACAATGGGTCTGCCGCGAATATCCGACAGACGATCTTTTCGGTCCGTCAGCGAAAATAGCGCGGTTGCCCCCATGGCAACAATCAGCCTTGGCTCCACCACGGTGATCTCGCGCGTTAGCCACCAACGACACTGCTGCACTTCGCCAACATTTGGTCGCTGGTGGATGCGCCGCTTACCCCGTGGCGCATATTTGAAATGTTTGACTGCATTGGTGACATACAGCTCACGCCGATTGAGGCCTGCGAGCGATAGAGCATCATCGAATACGCGTCCGGCGGGGCCGATAAAGGGGCGCCCTGCAAGGTCTTCTTGATCGCCCGGCTGTTCTCCCACCATCATGATCGAAGCATTGACGGGCCCCTCGCCAAACACTGTCTGTGTGGCACGGCAGTGGAGATCACAACGGCTGCAGTGCCTCGCCTCTCGCCGCAACGCATCGATTGTGCCTTCCGCCGCAATTGGTTCCTCAGATACATGCCGAGCCGTCTTTTGCAGTCGATGATGGAACGGCAATGGCTCACTGGGTTGCCGTCGTCCCATATCGAGAAACTTGGCTTGCGCACCCGCGATTAGCCCGGGAATGAGTTCCGCCTCTGGGAGGTTCTTCCAGTATTTCTTTGGCATTTCCGCCATCATCATTCTCACCTTCAATCGTGCGGGATTGAAGATCGATGCGTAATAGGTACGCCAGAGTTCGTCAGTCTCGTCGCCTATGTCGAGCTTTTCCGCGGGCTCCGCTGACGTCAGCAGATTTTGCCCATCCCAGGATGCCGATCCGAATGGTGTCGCGATGATCCAATCCATGTCGGTGAACCTTCGCTGAAAGAATGGGGCCACGCGCTCAATGATAAAGTGATCGGGCTCAAACCATGCGAAAAAGCGGCGTCGAGCGATGACGCCCACCGGCAGCTGCATTTCCTTGAAGCGCACGAAGGCTGTCATCTTGTGACAGTCGCGGCGCACGGCCTTGAGCATGCGATCCGCAGCCACGATGTCCGCGTCCGATTTAACATCGAGCAGATGCCGTTCCGACTTCAGCCGAAAGAGAATACGATATAGCAGCGCAAACCGGCCGGGATCGGAGTGGCAGATCACGACTTCTGCCAGCCGAAGAAAGCCGGGGGGCACCATCACGTTTGCCGCGCCACGTTTCGCCAATGTCGGATGAGTACTTTCCTTTACGGGCAGCTCCGCAAAACCGTCGAACAAGCCTTGCTCTTCGCTGCTCAGCCGCCAATCGATCAACTTGGGTTCGATCCCGGAAAGCAAGAAGCGCCGCGCGGCATCCCGCCACTCGGCCAGATCGCCGCGTCCTTCGAGGAAACAAGTCTCCGTCATAACAACGGCAACTGTTCGGGCTGAGGCGTGAACATCGCGCGCAGATCGTTTCGATCAAGCAACCGATGTGGTGTCCAGCCGTCTGCCGTAATAAAGGCCCTTACCTTTTTCAGGGAAACGCCCAGCCGCGCAATATCTTCCAGTCGCAAGCGGCGAACGCGGCGCGCTGAAAGAATAGACCGCACGGTTTTTGTGCCGAATCCCGGGACGCGCAGAAGCATTTCCCTTTCCGCCAAATTCACGTCAACCGGAAACCGGTCACGATGACCAAGTGCCCACGCCAGTTTGGGGTCAAGATCGAGATCAAGCATGCCATCCGGTCGGGAAGACGTGATTTCACCGATATCAAACCCATAAAAGCGATAGAGCCAATCCGCCTGATAAAGCCGGTGTTCGCGCATCAGGGGCGGCTTGATCAGCGGCAGATTTTTCGAGGAATCCGGGATCGGGCTGAAGGCTGAATAATAGACGCGCTTCAAACCGTAGCTGCCGTAGAGCCGCGCGCTGGTATCCAGGATGGTGACGTCATCCGCGGCATCGGCGCCGACGATCATCTGCGTGCTCTGCCCGGCCGGCGCAAACTTTTGCCGGCGATTCGTCTGAAGGGTCGGCTCGGCCATTTCCTCGATCTTGAGGCGCAGATCGGCCATTGACTTACGAATATTGTCCGGCCGCTTTTCCGGAGCAAATTTTCCGATACCTGCGTCTGTCGGCAGCTCTATGTTGATTGAAAGGCGATCCGCATAGAGCCCCGCTTCCTCGATCAGTCTTGGCGATGCCTCGGGAATCGATTTCAAATGGAGGTAACCACGAAAATTATGCGTCGTCCGCAATTCACGGGCGATCCGCACCATCTCCTCCATCGTGTGATCGGACGAGCGAATGATACCTGAAGATAAAAACAGACCCTCGATATAATTGCGGCGATAAAATTCCAGCGTCAGCCAGACAACTTCCTCGACCGAGAAACGCGCCCTTTCGACATTGCTTGAAGAACGGTTGATGCAGTAGGCACAGTCGTAGATGCAGAAGTTCGTCATCAGGATTTTCAGCAGCGAAATGCATCGCCCATCCGGAGCATAGGCGTGGCAGATGCCGGAACCTTCCGTTGACCCCAAACCGCCCGATGACGATGAATTTCTCTTTGTGGTTCCGCTCGACGCGCAGGAGGCGTCGTATTTTGCAGCATCGGACAGTATTGCCAGGCGTTCTTTTAGCGACCTCTTCATTCATTTGTTCACTATATGTTCATGTCGCCTTTGTCAAGGACTTCGAGTCTTTAAGCGAGACTTCCCTGCGCCCAACTTACGCAGCGACGTCGAATACCGACCTGAGTGTCCGGGTCTTAAGTGATGCGGGTCTCTTTCGAGGCCAAAGGGCAACTCACAGAGTTGGTAAAGCGAGCCGAAGCGGGAGATGAGGTCATCCTGACCCGTCGCGGCCGTCAGATCGTGCGCGTGGTCGCCGTCGCGGGCTCGCCGGGCCTGAAGGGACGGCGCGCCTTGATGGAAAAGGCGAGGGCGATGAAGAAGTCGACCTGCTCGGTGAATGAGGGTGTCGACGCCGATACCGACAATAACTCATTGTGTTTCTTCATGCTGATAAGGTCATTTGTCGGTGCCGAATGATACACTGCCATCAAGGACCCTCTGCAGCGCCATCTTTCAAAGAGTGAACAGTCGTCTTCATTCGGCGCTTGCAATTCCATATCAAAGTGGCGCCCCGGCGCTCATAGAAATTATGTTTCCGCCGGGGCGCTTAGATATTAGACCCTAGAAACTGTGCTCGTATCCGAATGTCATCATAGTTAGTATGATTGATTTGCCCAGTCCGATCCTCGCGCGCCGAGTGCAGATGACAGCAAGAAACAGAAAATCAATCTTGGAACCTACGATGCTATATTGGCTGGAGAGATTGGCGTAGATCATACCGCTGTCGCCACTGTCATGATTTGGGACGCTTATGCAGCAAGTGCCTTGTCTCACCACGCCTGGGGTTAGGCAAATGGATTGCCAGCGGCGCTTTCATCGATAAAGTCGGTCGAAAGCGTCACCTCCTTCCAGGCGGCATATTCGGCGCGAAGGTTCTCCAATTTCTGCTCGACCAGCTTGACCGCATCCGATCCCAGCAGCAGGTGCGCAGGTGGGTTTTCGCTGTTTACGAGCTTAACCACGGCCTCGCCAAGCTTCCTAGGGTTACCAAGTTGCTTGCCGCTCATCGCAATCCGTCTTTCGCGGATTGGATTCATCAGCGTGTCATAATCCTCAATTCCACGCGGCGCGCGGCTCATAGATCGCCCGGCCCAGTCGGTGCGAAACGAACCGGGCTCGA
>Ga0209233_1000306_pt1 | contig 58173 bp, 49 predicted proteins | sample AraplaCL_Cvi_mCL_FD_184269 | JGI IMG/M metagenome (GOLD analysis project Ga0209233, IMG submission 184269) | Arabidopsis root microbial communities from the University of North Carolina, USA - plate scrape CL_Cvi_mCL (SPAdes) (version 2) | ecosystem: Host-associated > Plants > Roots > Endosphere...
TGGCCAAGAACATCGCCTTCCCGCTGAAGATGGCCGGCGAGGATCAGGCGACCATCGACAAGAAGGTGAAGGACGCAGCCAGGGTGCTCAACCTCACCAACTATCTGGAGCGCCGCCCCGGCCAGCTTTCCGGCGGCCAGCGCCAGCGCGTCGCCATCGGCCGCGCCATCGTGCGCCAGCCATCGGCCTTCCTGTTCGACGAACCGCTGTCCAACCTCGACGCGGCACTGCGCGGCACCATGCGGCTGGAGATCAGCGAACTGCATCATCAGCTCAAGACGACGATGATCTACGTCACCCACGACCAGGTCGAGGCCATGACCATGGCCGACAAGATCGTCGTGCTCAACGCCGGCAACATCGAGCAGGTCGGCTCGCCGATGGAGCTCTACAAGACGCCTAAGAACCTCTTCGTCGCGGGCTTCATCGGCTCGCCGAAGATGAACATGATCGAAGGCGCGCCGGCGGAGAAGCATGGCGCCAAGACCATCGGCATCCGGCCGGAACATCTCAACATCTCGACCACGGCCGGCGATTGGAAGGCGACGGTCGGCGTCGCCGAGCATCTCGGCTCCGACACCTTCCTGCATGTCCAGGCCGACGGCATCGGTACCGTCAATGTCCGCGCCGACGGCGAGGTCGGGGTCAAGCATGGCGACACCGTCTACCTGACCCCCGACAAGACCAAGCTCCATCGCTTCGGCGCCGACGGCAAGGCGCTGGCCCAGTGAGGACGGGACAGTGAGACTGACAGGCAAATCGGCACTGATCACCGGATCGGCGCGCGGCATCGGCAGGGCCTTCGCCGAGGCCTATGTGCGCGAAGGCGCGACCGTGGCGATCGCCGACATCAACCTGGAGGCGGCGCAAGCGACGGCGAAGACGATCGGCTCGGCCGCCTACGCCGTCCAACTCGACGTCACCGACCAGGCGTCGATCGACGCCGCGGTGAAGGCCGTCGAGGCGAAGGCCGGCGGCCTGGACATCCTTATCAACAACGCCGCCCTGTTCGACCTCGCGCCGATCGTCGAGATCAGCCGGGCAAGCTACGACAGGCTGTTTGCCGTCAATGTCGCCGGCACGCTGTTCATGCTGCAGGCGGCAAGCCGTTCGATGATCGCGCGTGGCAGAGGCGGCAGGATCATCAACATGGCGAGCCAGGCCGGTCGGCGCGGCGAGCCGCTGGTCGCGGTCTATTGCGCCACCAAGGCCGCCGTCATCTCGCTCACCCAGTCGGCGGGGCTCGACCTCATCAAGCACCGCATCAACGTCAACGCCATCGCGCCGGGCGTGGTCGACGGCGAGCACTGGGACCACGTCGATTCGCTGTTCGCCAGGTACGAGAACCGGCCCCGGGGCGAAAAGAAGAAGCTCGTCGGCGAAAGCGTTCCCTATGGCCGAATGGGCAAGGCGGAAGACCTGACCGGCATGGCCATTTTCCTCGCCAGCGACGAGGCCGAATACATTGTCGCCCAGACCTACAATGTCGACGGCGGCCAATGGATGAGTTGAGGGGGAGGCGCTTCTCTCTTTCCTCCGGAGAAGACGCCGAGGGCAGATGAGGGGCAGCATACTGGAACACCAGGTGTTGCCCCTCATCGTCGCTCCCCGCAGGAGGCGAACAGCCGGGCCGCGTATCGGCCAAAGGGTAAAATGAGATGACCGTGAAACTCTCTTCCTCGAACCTCGCCACGCTGCCGGCCAAGGTCGCCGGTCCGAAATACGACCGCTCCGCCTTGAAGGCAGGCATCGTCCATTTCGGCGTCGGCAATTTCCACCGCTCGCACCAGGCGGTCTATCTCGATGACCTGTTCGGCACCGGCGAGGGCCATGACTGGGCGCTGATCGGCGCCGGTGTGTTCGAGGGCGAGAAGACCGGCCGCGCCAGGCTGGAAGAGCAGGACTGGCTGACCACGGTGGTCGAGCAGGACCAGGGCCATATGAGCGCCCGCGTCACCGGCGCCATGATCGACTTCCTGATGCCCGGCGATGCGGCCGCAATCATCGACCAGCTCGCCGATCCGGCGATCAAGATCGTTTCCCTGACCATCACCGAAGGTGGCTACTTCATCGACCCGGCTTCCGGCAAGTTCAACCCGGCCCATCCCGACATCGTCGCCGACGCGCAGCCGGGCGCGGTGCCGAAGACCGTCTTCGGCATCATCCTGGCCGGCCTGCTGCGCCGGCGCGCCGATGGCATCGTGCCGTTCACCGTGATGTCCTGCGACAACATCCCCCATAACGGCCACGTCACCTCCGACGGCGTCATCGGCCTGGCCCGGTTGATCGACGAGGAGGTCGCCAAATGGGTCAGCGACAAGGTCGCCTTCCCGAACGGCATGGTCGACCGCATCACGCCGGCCACCACCGACCGCGAGCGCAAGATCCTCGCCGACGATTTCGGCCTGGAAGACAACTGGCCGGTGTTTTGCGAGCCGTTCAAGCAATGGGTGCTGGAGGATCATTTCACCGCCGGCCGCCCGGCGCTGGAGAAAGTCGGCGTCCAATTCGTCAAGGACGTCTCGCCCTATGAGCTGATGAAGATCCGCATCCTCAATGGCGGCCATGCCGCCATCGCCTATCCGGCCGGGCTGATGGACATCCATTTCGTCCATGAAGGCATGCAGGAGCCGCTGGTGCGCGCCTTCCTCTCCAAGCTCGAGCATGACGAGATCATCCCGACCGTGCCGCCGGTGCCGAATACCGACCTCGAGGAGTACTACCAGCTCATCGAGCGCCGCTTCTCCAACCCGAAGATCGGCGACACCATCCGCCGGCTTTGCCTCGACGGCTCCAATCGCCAGCCGAAATTCATCATCCCGACGATTGCCGACCGCCTGAAGGCAGGCATGGGCGTTGCCGGTCTGGCGCTGGAATCGGCCCTGTGGTGTCGCTATTGCTTCGGCACCACCGACAGCGGCGCCGTCATCGAGCCGAACGACCCGAACTGGGACCGCATGCAGGCGACCGCGAAAGCGGCCAAGGACGATCCGAAAGCGTGGTTGGCGATGGAGGACATCTATGGCGATGTCGGCCGCTCGCCAGCCTTCGGCGAGGCCTTCGCCCATGCCTTGAAGGTCTTGTGGGCGAATGGCGCGCGCGAGACCCTGACGCGCTATCTCGCCGGAAAGCTCTGAAGCGTCTATCTCTTTGACAAAATTCCGGACGGAAAGTTACGGCGCAGTAGCCGAACCTGACCGCCTCGCACTGGAAACCGCCTCGATGACGCCTGAACTGGTCATCTTCGACTGTGACGGCGTGCTGGTCGACAGCGAGGCGCTTTCGGTCTCGGCGCTGCTCGGCATGATCGAGCTCGCCGGCGGAACGGTCAGCGAGGACGCCGCCTATGAGCACTTCCTCGGCAAGAGCATGAAGAGCGTGCGCGAGATCCTCGGCCGCGATTTCGGGATCGAGATCAGCGATCAGCATCTGACGGCCATGCGTGTCGACCTGATGCGCAAGTTCCGCGAGGAATTGAAGCCGGTCCCGGGTGTCAAGGAAGTGCTGCCGAAGCTCGGCCGGCCTCGCTGCGTCGCCTCGTCCGGCACGCTGGAACGCATCCGCTACGCGCTTGACGTCACTGGCCTGCTTCCATTGCTGGAGCCGCATCTCTTCAGCGCCACCATGGTCAAGCGCGGCAAGCCGGCGCCCGACCTTTTCCTCCATGCCGCCGCCAGCATGCGGGCGCATCCGCGCGAGTGCCTGGTGATCGAGGACAGCCCCGCCGGCATCGCCGCGGCGCGCGCGGCCGGCATGCACGTCTTTGCTTTCACCGGCGGCTCGCACGCGTCCAATCCGGCCCTCAAGGCGCGGCTTGCGTCGACGGAACCGGACTTTATATTCGCTGACATGCTGCAATTGCCCGATCTGATTGCAGGCCTGGGAGCGAGAGTAAAAGCATCTTGACGAAAAGCTTCGTTTGCGCGGTCGATGTCGGCACCGGGAGCGCTCGCGCGGGCATTCTCGACTCCAAGGGCAACCTGCTTGGCCGAGCCGATCATCCGATCGCCATGCACCAGCCCAAGCCCGATCATGCCGAGCACGATTCGGAAGATATCTGGTCGGCTGTGTGCAACGCCGTGCGGGCCGCGCTGCAAAAATCCGGCGTCGCCGCCGGGGATATTGCCGGTATCTCATTCGACGCCACCTGCTCGCTGGTCGCGCGCGACAGGCAGGGTGGCCAGCTCAGCGTCTCCGTCACTGGCGAGAAGCGCTGGGACACGGTCGTCTGGCTCGATCACCGCGCCATCGCCGAGGCGGATGAATGCACGACAAGCGGCCACGCCGTTCTCGATTATATCGGCGGCGTGATGTCGCCGGAGATGGCGACGCCGAAGCTGATGTGGCTGAAGCGCCACCTGCCGAACACCTGGAATGAAGCCGGCTATCTATTCGACCTCGCCGATTTCCTGACCTGGAAGGCATGCGCCTCGCTCGCCCGCTCGCAATGCACGCTGACCGCCAAATGGACCTATCTCGCGCATGAGGAAAAAAGCTGGCGGCGCGATTTCTTCGAGCTCGTCGGCCTCGGCGATCTCTTCGAGCACGGTAATCTGCCGGAAAAGGCCAGCCCCGTCGGCGCCGATATCGGTCCGCTGACGGCCGAGGCCGCCACCGAGCTCGGCCTGACCGAGAAATGCCGGGTCGGCGCCGGCGTCATCGACGCCTATGCGGGCGCGCTTGGTGTCCTCGGCGGCTTTGCCGGCGACGAGCAGGACATCGGCCGGCACCTGGCGCTGATTGCCGGCACGTCGTCCTGCGTCATGGCGATGTCGCCCGATCCGCAGCCCTTTGCCGGGGTCTGGGGTCCCTATTTCGGCGCGGCCTTGCCGAGGCTTTGGCTGTCCGAAGGCGGCCAGTCGGCCACCGGCGCGCTGCTCGACCATATCATCCGCTGGCATGGCGCCGGCGGCGAGCCGGATGCGGCCATGCATATGAAGATCGCCAGGCGCGTCGCCGAACTGCGCGCCGAAGATGGCGATGCGCTGGCCGCAAGGCTGCATGTGCTGCCGGATTTCCATGGCAACCGTTCGCCGCTCGCCGACCCGCATGCGGTCGGCGTCATCAGCGGCCTGACACTCGATTCCTCCTTCGACAGCCTGTGCAAGCTCTACTGGCGCACCGCGGTCGGCATCGCGCTCGGTGTTCGCCACGTGCTCGAGGCATTGAACGAGAACGGCTATCTGATCGACACGCTGCATGTCACCGGCGGCCATACCAAGAACCCGCTGTTGATGGAGCTCTATGCCGACGCCACCGGCTGCACGGTGGTCGAGCCGCTGGCCGACGAGGCGGTGCTGCTCGGCACCGGCATGGTCGCTGCGACCGCCGCCGGGCTCTATGGCGATCTCAACGCCGCCTGTGTCGCCATGCAGCAGGGCGGCAGGACGCGCGCGCCCAACAAGGCCGCCGGCGCACGCTTCGACCGCGACTATCGCATCTTCCTCGAAATGCACCGCCAGCGGCAGGCTCTCGACGCGATCGGGTAAGGCAATTCAAGGCGGTATCGCGCCCTCTACTGCTTGCGCAGCGATTTGCCGGTCTCCGCATCGAACAGATGGATGCTTGCCTCGTCGAACGTGTAGCGGACGGGTGCGCTCTGCTCCGGCCGTTCGCGGGCCGGCACCAGCGCGCTGATCTCCTTGCCGCCGGAGCCGAATGTCACCAGCGCGTCGTTGCCGTGGAACTCGATGAGATCGGCCGTGCCTTGCAGCAGGTTTTCCGTGCCGGCTCCCGCCGTCTTCAGGTCCGGAGGCCGGATGCCGAGCACCACGCGATCGCCATGCTGCAGGTAGAAGCCGCCGCCCTCCAGCGACAGCACCGTCCCGGCGCCGGTCAGCGTCCAGCCATCCGCCTTCCGGCCGGCCGTGGCCTCGATGAAATTCATGTTCGGCGTGCCGATGAAGCCCGCGACGAACAGATTGCCGGGACGGCTATAGATTTCCGCCGGCGAGCCGATCTGCTCGATCACGCCTTCCTTCAAAAGCACGATGCGGTCCGCGAGCGTCATCGCCTCGAGCTGGTCGTGGGTCACATAGACGGTGGTCGTCTTGAGCGACTGGTGCAGCCTGGCGATCTCGACCCTCATGTGGTTGCGCAGCTTGGCGTCGAGGTTTGACAGCGGCTCGTCGAACAGGAACACTTTCGGCGTCTTGATCATGGCCCGCGCGATGGCTACACGCTGCTGCTGGCCGCCGGAAAGTTGTGTCGGCTTGCGGTCGAGATAGGGCCGGAGGCCAAGTGTCGACGACACCGCCTCGACCCGCTTCTTGATCTCGGCTGCCGGCACCTTCTGCCGCCTCAGCCCGAAGGCGATGTTGTCGAAGATCGTCATGTGCGGATAAAGCGCATAGTTCTGGAACACCATGGCGATGCCGCGATCTCCCGGCTCGAGGTCGTTGACCACCTTGCCGCCGATGGAAACTTCGCCGCCGCTGATCTCCTCGAGGCCAGCGAGCATTCTGAGCAAAGTCGACTTTCCGCAGCCGGATGGACCGAGGAACACGACGAACTCATGTTCCTCGATCGAGAGGTTGAGATCGTGGATGACTGTCGTGGCGCCATAGGCCTTGTCGACATGGGAACAGGTGATCGCGGACATCTCTCAGCCCTTCTCGCCGGCAAGCAGGATTTGCAGCTTGACGTCCTGTGGCTTGCCTTGCGCCGCGCGCTCGAACGCCTTGATGCTCTCGGAGAAATCATAGGTGCCGGTGATCAGCGGCTTGAGATCGACCTTGCCTGAGGCGATGAGCTGCAGGGCGCGGTCGAAGATGTTGGCGTAGCGGAAGACGGTTTCGATGCGCACTTCCTTGGCGATCGCCGCCGGCACATTGAGCTCGACCGTCTCCACAGGCAGTCCGACCAGCACCACCGCGCCGCCGGGCCGCACGATTTCGAACAGATCGGCGAAGGCCTTCGGGCTGCCGCTCGCCTCGAACACGATGTCGGCGCCCCAATTCCCGGTCGCGGCGCGCACCGCGTCGACCAGAGACTGCTCGCCTATATTGACCGGCACGATACCGGGATACTGAGCGGCTATCTTCAATTTGGGCGCCGAGAAATCCGAGATCAGCACCTTGGAGCAGCCGCCGGCCAGGGCGGCCAAGGCGATCATGATGCCGATCGGGCCGCAGCCGACGACGACGGCCACATCGCCGGGCACGATGCGCGCCCGCGCGGCGGCCTGCATGCCGATGGCGAAGGGCTCGACCATCGCGCCCTCGGCGAAGGATACGTTGTCCGGCAGCTTGTATGTGAAAGCCGCGGGGTGCACCGCGTAGGGCGCGAGCACGCCGTGCACCGGCGGCGTGGCCCAGAAGCGGACATCCGGATCCACGTTGTAGATGCCGAGCTTTGTCGCGCGCGATGAAAGGTTCGGCACGCCGGGCTCCATGCAGACGCGGTCGCCCACCTTCAGGCTCGTGACATTGGCGCCGGCCTCGACGACCGTGCCCGACGCCTCATGGCCGAGCACCATCGGCTGGCGCACGATGTAGCTGCCGATGGCGCCATGCGTGTAGTAATGCACGTCGCTGCCGCAGACGCCCACCGTGTGGATGGCGATCCTGACGTCGTCCGGCCCGACTTCAAGCGGCAGCGCGATTTCGCGGAGCGACAGTTCGCCTTTTTTCTCAAGCACCAGTGCTCGCATCGGGATAAGCCTCACTTCAACTTTTCTTTTGCCGGAAAACGGAATTCAGGAAGCCGCTCAGCACGCCGAGGAACAAGAGCGGCGGCAGCGACAGCAGCACGACCGAGGCGTTGAGGATGCCCCACGGCACGTTCATGCCTTGCTGGGAAAGTTCGGACGCGACGATCGGCAGCGTCTTGGCATTGGAGCTCGACAGCATCAGCGCGATCAGGAACTCGTTCCAGACGAGCACGAAGCTGAAGGCGATGGCGCCGGCGAGCGACCGCGCCGCGACGGGAAGCGCGATCCGCCAGAACACCAAATAGGCGCCGTAGCCGTCGACGAAGGCAGCCTCCTCGATCTCCTTCGGCACGCCCTGGAAGGCCGGGATGGCGAGCCACATGATGACGGAGATGGTGAGCAGCGAATAGGTGACGATCAGCGCCGGCAGCGTGTCGTAGAGGCCGACCTGCAGCCAGATCACCATCAGCGGGATGGCGACCGCCACGGGCGGCAGGAAGCGCAGCGACAGGACGAAGAACTGGATGTCGCCAGCAAAGCGGTTCGGATAGCGCGCCACCGCATAAGCGGCGGGCAGGCCGAGCGCGACGCCGATCAGCACCGCCGAGCCGCAGGCGACGACCGAATTGTAGAGTCCCGTCAGCACGCTGTCGCGACCGAGGATATAGCTGATGTTGGCGAGCGTCGGCGTGAAGACCACCTTCGGCACGCGCGTGATGATGTCGACATTGTTCTTCAACGCGTTGAGCGCGGTCCAGACCAGCGGGAACACGGCCAGGAATCCGGCCAGCGCCAGTATGGCCTTGGCGATCAGGCGGCCTAGTGTTGTCGGCTTCATGCCTGCACCCGCTTCCAAAGCATGGTGAAGGTGATGACCGTCGCGATCATCATCAGCACTGCCATGGCCGAAGCGTAGGAGACCTTGCCGGACTCGATGAAGCCTTGCGAGAAGGCGTACATGTCGAGCGTCTCGGTCGCCACGCCCGGCCCGCCGCGCGTCATCACATAGATGAGGTCGAAGGAGCGCAGCGACTCGATCATCTTGACGAACATCAGGCTGATGAGCGGCGCCTTGAGCATCGGCAAGGTGACATAGGCATGGATCTGCCAGCGCCTGGCGTGGTCGAGCCGCGCCGCCTCGATCGGCTGCGGCGGCAGGGTTTCGAGCAGCTTCAGCACGATGACGGCGAAGAACAGCCCCCACTGCCAGACGTCCACCGATGCGACGGCGAACAGCGCGGTCGCGGGCTTGGACAGCGGATCGAAGATCAACCCGCCGGTGATCAGCCGGTAGGGATAGGTGGCGATGCCATAGAGCGGGTGATAGGCGAACTTCCACACGAAGGCTGCCGAGACCCGCGGCAGCAGCACCGGGATGATGAAGAGCAGGCAATAGAAATTGCGCATGCGCGGCGTCGCGACTTCGAACATCAGCACGCCGAGCCCGATGGCGACGACCATCGTCGCGACGACAGTCACGATCTCCCACTTCACCGACACCCAGACGGCGTTGAGGAAACGTCGGTCGAGGAAAAGATCGGTGAAGTTCGAGAACCAGACCCAGGAATAGCCGGTCGTGCTGAGCTCGCGGTTCTGCAGCGCGATCACCACGGCGTAGAGCGTCGGCACCATCGACAGCACGAGCAGGATGACGAGCGTCGGAACGAGAAACGTCACGGGCAGGGAAGAGCGTCGGCGCATTGCCTTTCCTCGGATGTCTCGGATGGCCTGGAGCGGCTGATTTGACCCGCGGCGCGCAGGCCCCGGCACCCCAACGAATGCCGTGGGCCGCGCGCCGCGAGAGGGAGGATCACTTCTTTTTCACCAGCTCGTTGGCGTAGGCTTCCAGCTCGTTCAGGCCGCCCTTGATGTCGGTGCGCGTGCCGGCGATGAGCTCTTCCAGGATGATGCCCCAGCGGTCGCCGAGATCGGGCCAGCGCGGATCCTGCCAGAAATTCACCGCCGTGACCTTGCCGGTGTCGGCCAGAGCCTTGCCGAGATCGGCCCCGTAGATATCGGCGAATTCCTTGCTGGAGAGGATGCTGGTGCGGTTCAGTTCGCCGAACTGGTGCGCGTCGAGCCGGCGCTTCTCGTTCTCCTTCGAGGTTGCCCAGGCGATGAACAGGCCGGCGCACTTCTTGGAAGCGTCGTCCGGGTTGGCCTTGGTGCCGATCGCAAGGCCGTGGCCATAGCCGCCGCCCGGCAATGGCGAAGGCGGCGGCAGGAAGCCGACCTTGCCGACCACCTGCGAAGTCTTCGGGTCCACCGCCATGCCCGACAGCGGCGTCGATTCGACGAGGATGGCGACTTGTCCCGAAAGGAACGCGCCGGTCGATTCATCCCAGCTTCCGGTCTGGGTCCCCGGGGCGGAATCCTTGAACAGCTTCAGGTAGGTCTCGGTTGCCTTGACCGCCGCCTCGGAATTGAAAGCCGGCTTGTCGCCGTCGAACCACTTGCCGCCATAGGCCTTGAAGAAGGGCATCCAGCGCCAGACATTGGCGCCGGAGCCGCGCGCGCCACGCAGCGCGATGCCGTACATGCCCTTGTTCGCATCGGTCAGCTTCGGCACGTCGGCGATCAGCTCGTCCAGCGTCTTTGGCGGCTGGATTCCGGCGGCTTCCAGGACGTCCTTTCGGTAGACCATCAGGTCGCCGCCGCCCGTCAACGGGGCGAACCAGACCTTGCCGTCGAAGGTGGCCACCTTCTGGCGGCCCGGATCGAAGTCGGCGTAGTCATAGTCAGCCGGGTAATAATCGGTAAGCGGCACGATCCAGCCGGAAGACGCAAACAGCGCGACGTTGGCTTCGTCCACGTAGTAGACGTTGTAGTTGCCGACGGTCGAGGCATCGGCGCGCGACTTCGCCCGGCGGTCGTTTTCGTTGAGGTAGTCGATCTGGAAGCCGGCGCCGGAGAGCTTCTTGAACTCGTCCTTGGAGTCCTCCAGAAGCGTCAACCCGTCGCGCGGCTGCGCCATCACCTTGACCGGCGCCGAGCAGACCGGTGCCTGCGCCAGGGCGATTGTCGAGACGGAAGCGGTAAGAATGAAAGCTGCGCCCAGGCTGGCAGCGAGCCGAATTGATTTCATTGATTTTTCTCCTCCATGACCATTCACAGGAAGCAGGCGCCTTGGGCTTGGCGACCCTCACCGTCGCCCGGCGACCTGCCGCCTGTCGTCAAAATGAGGAGTTGAAGAAGGAGAGGCTAGAAGCCCCGTTGCAACAGACCTGTACTTTTATGCATTGTGCGCCGCAAAAGCTGGCCAGGAAAACTGCCAGGATTCACACGAGTATCAGTGGCGATCAGGCGCGCAGGGTGAGCCGCTGTCGTGACAGTCTGCGATAGGACGACGGCGTCATCCTGTGTCTGCGCAGGAAAGCCCGGTTGAAGTTCGAGATGTTCATGTAGCCGACCTGGAAGCAGATGTCGGTGATCGGGATATCGGTGTCGGAAAGCAGCTTGCACGCCTGCCACAGCCTGAGCTTGGCGAGATGGTCGCTGAAGGAGTTGCCGGTGTTCTTCTGGAAGAAGCGGGAAAACGTGCTTTCGCTCATGCCGGCCAGCTTGGCGACTTCGGGCAGTTTCAGGTCCTCGGCGAAATGTTGGAAAAGATAGGTCAGCGTCCGCTGGACGATGTCCAGCGAGGCCGCGTCAAGGATCGGCGAGAAGTCTGGCGAGGAGAGCAGCTCATACTCCTCGGTCTTGGTCAGGAGATCGAGCAGCTCGAGGAACAGGCAGAACCGCGCGAGCCCCCGAACCTCGCCCATGCGTTCCATGAGCGTCGCGCCTTCGACAGCGGTGCGGCCATGGAAGACCATGCCGCGCAGCGACCGCTCCAGGAACGGCTCCAGCTCGCGCAGCTCCGGAAGCAGGCCGGCCGAGCCGCGCAGCCGTTCGGGATCGAATTGCAGCACGATATCGCGGCCCTTGATAAGCTCGCCGGGTTGCACCGCCGTCACCCAGTCATGCGGCAGGCCGCCGCCGACGATGGTCAGGTAGCCTGGCCCGAACTCGCCGATATGGTCGCCGACCAGCACGACGCCGGATGATTTCCTGAGCAGATGGATCTCGTATTCGGGGTGGAAATTCCAGACATTCCGCTCCCACGGATAGTCGTCCAGCCGCCACAGGAAACTGTCGCTCGCCTCGGTCACGATATGCTCGAAGGCCGGCACGGTGCGCGGGATCGCGGCGGTGTTCTTTCTGCGCCTGAACGGCAATCCTCACCTCCCGACGTGCTTCGCCGGCTTCCCAAAGCCCTCGCAGATCGTAGCAAGCCGTGCTCGCCAAGGGAACGTGACGCCGGCCGCCCTGCCGCTGGCTCAATAGCTGCCGGGGCCTCCTCCCTTGCCATCGTGTCGCATTTCGTTCAATAGACGACGCAAACGGCGCCATTTTGTGCCGTTGCTGTGCGGCTTCCGGCTTTTTTGCCGACGCGCCGTGTTCTGAAAGAACGGAACGATGTCTGCGATGGAAGCCGGCGCTCGCGCGCCGGAAAATCTTTGGCGTCAGGAAATCAGGGCGACGGTGGCGCTCGCCTGGCCGATGGTGCTCACCAATCTCGGCCAGACCGCCATGACCGCGACCGACGTCATGATGATGGGTCGACTTGGGCCGGATACGCTGGCGGCCGGCGCGCTCGGCTCCAACCTCTATTTCATGCCACTGATCTTCGGCCTGGGCCTGATGCTGGCGACCTCGCCGATGATGGCGACCGAGCTCGGCCGCCGGCGCCATTCGGTGCGCGACCTGCGCCGCACCGTGCGCCAGGGCCTGTGGCTGGCGATCCTGATCTCGATTCCGATCTGGATATTCCTCTCGCATGGCGAAGACGTGCTTCTGGCCATGGGCCAGAAGCCGGAGCTCGCGCATCAGGCCGGCATCTATCTGCATTGGCTGCAATGGGCGGTGCTGCCCTTCTACGGCTATATCGTGTTGCGCTCCTTCATCTCGGCGCTGGAGCGGCCGGGCTGGGCGCTGATCATCGTTTTCGTGGCGGTCGCCTGCAACGCCTTCTTCAACTGGGTGTTCATGTTCGGCAATCTTGGCGTCAAGTCGATGGGCATCGCCGGCTCAGGCCTTGCCACCATGCTGTCCAGTTCGCTGATGTTCGTCGGCCTGGCGGCCGTGGTGATGCTTGAGAAGAAGTTCCGCCGCTATCGTCTGTTCGGCCGCTTCTGGCGCGCCGACTGGCCGCGCTTCCGCGGCCTGCTGAGACTCGGCCTGCCGATCGCCGGCATCCTCGCCTTCGAGGTGACGATCTTCAACGCGGCGGCCCTGCTCATGGGGCTGATCGATGCGGAATCGCTGGCCGCCCACGCGATCGCCACCCAGATTGCCTCGATCTCCTTCATGGTGCCGCTTGGCCTCAATCAGGCGGTCACCGTGCGCGTCGGCCTGGCGCATGGCGCCGGCAATCCGGAAGGCGTTTCGCGCGCCGGCTGGACCGCCTTCGTCATAGGCGTCTCCTTCATGGCGCTGATGGGCCTGGTGATGATCCTCTGGCCGCATCCCCTGATCAGCGCCTTCATCGATCTCGCCGATCCGGCCAATGCCAGGGTGATCACGCTTGCCGTGTCGTTCCTGGTGTTTGCCGCCCTGTTCCAGATTTTCGATGGCGCCCAGGCGGTCGCGGCCGGCATGCTGCGCGGCCTGCACGACACCAAGGTGCCGATGATCTATGCCGCCATCGGCTATTGGGGCGTCGGCCTGCCGCTTGGCGTGCTGCTCGCCTTCCACTTCGGCCTGAACGGCGTCGGCATCTGGATCGGCCTGGCTTCGGGATTGGCCGTGGTGGCGACCTTGCTGCTGGTGCGCTGGCTGCGGCGCGATCGGATCGCGCCGGCGCTGTCCTTCGGGCATTGAGGCAAAGCAATTCCAGGAAAAGTGTGAAGCGGTTAGGCTCGGCGGCTTCGCCGTAGCCCTTCCGTCCGGAATTGCGTCGAACAGAAGTCGCCTACTGCTTCAGCACGGCGAGGAATTCGGGCACGTCCTTGAGCGCCGCCGCGCGGGCGGCCGGATTGAGACCTGCATGGGCGATGCCGCCGTCCTTGGCGGTGAAGGCCAGGCCATGCAGTTCGTGAAGCTTCTGCGCTGCATTGTCGAAATCATGATAGGCGCCGGGATAGAGGATGAGCTTCACCCTGTCGGGGTTGGCGGCGGCAAGCGCTTTGCACGGCTTGGCTGGCGTCCAGTCGTCCGCGTCGCCCATGACGATGAGAAGCGGCAAACGCGTCGCCCAATCGCCCTTGTCGGCAATGGCGGTGCAGCCCGGGTAGAAAGCGACGGCGGCGCGAAAGTCCGGTGAACCGGCATTGGGACTGTCCTTCGGCCGCACGGTGTAAAGCACTGTCGAGCCGCCGTTCGACCAGCCGAGCAGGCCGATGGCGTCCGGCTTCACATAGGGCAGCGTCTGCAGATAGCGGCGGGCGGCGTTCGCATCCTCCACCCGCTCGCGATAGGGTTCGACCTTCCGCTCGCCGTTCTTGCATTGTGGTCCCAGATGACGCGAGCCGTAGCTGTCGGGAAAGATCACGACGTAACCGAGCGCGGAGAGCCGCTGGCCCCAATCGGCATGGCGCGGGCTGAGCGCCGAGCCATTCTTGCTGCTCCACAGGCCGCTGCAGCCATGCATGGCGACAATGGCTGGAAAGGGCCCTTGCCCCTGCGGCTTGAACAGCACTGCGTCCAGCTTGGCCGGCTCGTTCTCGCCACCTGCGGGAATGCTGGCGCTTTCCGGAGCCTGGTCCGCCGCCGCAACCGGCTGCGCCGCCCAAAGGGCGAACAGGCCCGCAAGAGCGACAAGATGTTTCGCCTTCATCGCCCACCCCCCTTTTGCCGAAGCCGTCACACCCACCGTGAGATGTGCTCCAGTCCCACAGCAAATCACAGTTGCGTGGTGATCCATGCTGGCTGCGGACCGGTCAGAGCAATTCAAAAAAATGCGGCGGTTTTCCGACCGGAACTGCGTGAAAACAACGAGATAGAGCGTTTCGCCGTTTCCATGAAACGATGAACGCCCTAGCGGGCCGCGGCGCGCTCCAACCGTCGTGCATATTGCGTCAGGGGAAAGCACATGACGAAGAAGATCAGAGCCACCAGTCCGTAGACCTTGAACGGCTCGAAGGTCGCGTTGTTGATGGCGTTGGAGGTCCTGACCAGTTCCTCGAAGCCGATGATCGAGGTTAGCGCCGTCGATTTGATGAGCTGTACCAGGAAGCCGACGGTCGGCGCGCGGGTGATCGCGAAGGCCTGCGGCAGGATGATCAGCCGCAGTTCCTGCAGATAATGCAGGCCGAGGCTGGCGCCGGCGTCCCATTGCCCCTGTGGCAGCGCGTCGACACCGCCGCGCCAGATCTCGGCCAGATAGGCGCTGGCAAAGAAGGTCAGGCCCAGCATCGCCGCCGTCCACGGCTCGATGCGCAGCCCCAGCATAGGCAGTCCGAAGAACATCAGGAAGAGCTGCATCAACAGCGGCGTGCCCTGGAAGAGCGCGATATAGCCCGAGGCGATCCGCTTCACCCATTTGTTCTTGGCGATGCGGAAGAACAGCACCACCAGCCCGACCAGCGCGCCGCCGATGAAGGCCGCGAGCGACAAAAGCACCGTCCAGCGCGCGGCGAGCAGCAGATTGCGAACGATATCCCAGAAGGTGAATTCGATCATGACACGCCCGCTCCAAGCGCCCGGCGTCCGCTGGCAACGAGCAGCCGGCGCAGCCCCATCGACAGGCCGAGATAGACCAGGGTCACCACCAGATAGGTTTCGAAGGCGCGGAAGGTTCGGGCCTGGAGCATATCGGCCTCGTAGGTCAATTCACGCACCGCGATCTGCGACACCACGGCCGATTCCAGCATCATGATGACGATCTGGCTGGTCAGCGCCGGGTAGATCACCTTCAGCGCTTGCGGCAGGACGATCTTGATGAACACCTGGCGCGGCCTGAGCCCAAGCGCCAGCGCTGCTTCCGTCTGGCCGCGCGGCACGGCGTCGAGCCCGGCGCCGACGATCTCGATCGTATAGGCCGCCATGTTTAGGGTCATCGCCAGCATCGCGGCCAGGATCGGATCGAGCCTGACGCCGAGGCTGGGCAGACCGAAGAAGATGAAGAACAACTGCACCAGGAACGGCGTGTTGCGCATCACCTCGACATAGGCGCCGATTGCGAGCCGAAGCGGCCTGGGGCCGCTTCTTTTGCCGGCTGCGCCCAGGATGCTGAGAACGGTTCCCGCAAGCGTGGTGACGGCGATCAGCAGGATCGTCGTCGCCGCGCCGCTCGCGATTGCGCCCACTGCACCCGCAAGCCAGCCGAAGTCGAGGCTGTAGCCCATGGCGATTGACCTTGTTGGAAGCGCCTAGATTTCAGGTCGGATCGACCTGAAATCTGAATCCGTCTCTAAATCAAGAAATAGAGCATGATGTCGTCCAAAAACCGCTTCACACTTCTCGGCATCATGCTCTAGCGCAAAAGAGCGGTCCGGCGCCCGTTACGGAGCGCCGAACCGCCCGGGATCAATCCTTGAGGTTGTCGGGATTGAGCGGCGTCTTCAGCCAGGCCTTCGAGCTCTCGTCCAGCTTGCCGTCGGCCAGCATCTTGGCGACGGCATCGTTGACCGCCTTCTTCAGCCGGTCCTCGTTCTTGTTGAGGCCGATATGCGAGGGCGAGGTGAGCAACTGGAACTTCTGCTCCGGCTGCAGCGCGTCCTGCTTGGCCAGCACCTGGGCGCCGACGTCGTTGCCGACCACCATCAATTGGGTCTGGCCGGAAATGAACGCCTGGATGACGGAATTGTAGTTGTCGAAACGGCGGATGTCGGCCGAGGCAGGCGCTGCCTGGGTCAGCGAGGTATCCTCCAGCGTACCGCGATTGACCGCGATCGACTTGTCGGCGAGGTCGTCCTTGCCTTTGACGGCAAGCGCTTTCGGGCCGATGACGGCGATGTAGTACGGCGCGTAGGCGGCGGCGAAGTCGATCACCTGCTCGCGCTCCTTGGAGTAGCCGACGCTCATCAGGATATCGACGCGCTTGTCGGTGAGGTAAGGGATGCGGTTCTGGCCGGTGACGCTGACCAGGTTCAGCTTCACCTTCAAGGAATCGGCGATCGCCTGCGCCACGTCGACGTCATAGCCCTTGATGCTCATATCGGCGCTGGCCGAGGAGAAGGGCGGGAAATCCGAGAAGATGCCGACATTGATGGCGCCGGCCTTGGTGATGTCGTCGATGGCGTCGGCCTTGGCTTGCGTGGCCAGGCCGGCGGCGCCGAGCATGATGACCGCCGTGATGGCGGATTTCAGTGCGTTGCGAAGTAACATTGTCATTTCCCCTGCTGGAAGCTTGTTGTTGAAACCGGCCGCCGGTTCCAGCTCGACGGCCGTGTTGGGTAGGGCAATCACCCGGCTTAGGCTTGGCGACTTCGCCACGGCTTTCGTCCGGAATCCCCTCAGAAGAGACGAGCGTCAGCCTTTCTTGATCGCAGGGCTGAACACCATCAGGCTCAGGATCTCGAACAGCACCTGGGCGCCGACATGGGCTGTGTTGGTGGTCGAGTCATATTGCGGCGCCACCTCGACGACGTCGCCGCCGACGATGTTGAGGCCCTTGAGGCCGCGCAGCAGCTCGAGCACCTCGCGCGTCGTCAGGCCGCCGACTTCCGGCGTGCCGGTGCCCGGCGCGAAGGCCGGATCGATGCTGTCGACGTCGAAAGAGATGTAGGTCGGCCCGTCGCCGACGATCTTGCGCGCCTTCTCGATGATTGCCGGAATGCCGAGGCCGGTCACCTCTTCGGCATGCACCACGGTCATGCCGGATTCGTAGGTGAACTCCCACAGATATTCGGCCGAGCCGCGAATACCGATCTGGATCGTGCGCGAGGGATCGAGCACCCCGTCCAGCACCGCGTTGCGGAACGGCCCGCCATGGTGGAACTTGGTCATGTCGAACAGCCCGCTGGTGTCGCAATGGGCATCGATATGGATCATGCCGACCGGCGCCTTCTTGCCGACCGCTTTCAGGATCGGATGGCTGATCGAGTGGTCGCCGCCGACCGAGAGCGGCAGCACGCCGGCATCGACGATCTGGTTGGTGCGCTTCTCGATGTCCTCATGGCTGATCTCCAGCCGGTAGCGGCTGCGGAACGGCGTGTCGCCGATGTCGGCGACGCGAAGCTCATGCGTCGGCGCGCATTCCAGCACATGGTTGTACGGCCCGATGCGCTCGATGGCGCGCAGCGCGCGAGGTCCGAAGCGCGAGCCGGGGCGGTTGGTGACGCCGAGATCCATCGGCACGCCGATCATCGCCACCTGCAGGTCGCCGAAATCCGGATTGTCGGCGGCGATTTCGCGGTGGGGCGCGGCCAGGAAGGTCGGGATGCCGGAATAAGGGGCGAGACGGGTGCCCGACTTGTTGAAAATCTTGTCGGCGACCTTGCGGAATTTCGGATCGAACATCTCGCCGCCATGGCTCTCGCCATATTTGCGGCGCAACGCTTCGAGCTTGCCGCGATCGTAACCCATGTCCATTCCTCCTCTGTGCCTGCTTGCAGCGCTGCCAGCATGGACGGCTTGCCTGGCCAGCCTATCGTCCGGCTGGATGGTTGCCCGCCGGCTGCGCTGCGGATTCCATGTCTCTTGAAGCTGTTCCGGGCAAAAGTGTCGGGCACCGGCTTTGAAAAAGCAATTGATATTGTTAGGGTCGTTGCTGTGAGAAAATCTCACAAAGTTGGAGCTGCCCGTGGCCAAGCGCTTGCCGCCATTGAACCCGCTGCGCGCCTTCGAAGCCACGGCGCGGCATGCCTCGCTGACCAAGGCGGCGGGTGAGCTGAACGTCACGCACGGCGCCGTCAGCCACCAGATCAAGGCTCTCGAGCAATCGCTCGGCGTAAAGCTGTTCGAGCGCGCGGGCCAACGCGTGAAGCTGACGCCGCATGGCGCCGAGTTCCTGCCGGCGGTTTCGGCCGCCTTCGACGGCATCGCCGCCGCCACCCAGCGTATGACGCGGCCGGCGAGCGCCGGCGCTCTGTCGGTGTCCTGCGTGCCGGCGCTGTTGCTGCTCTGGATGACACCGCGGCTGGGCTCCTTCACCGCGCAATATCCGGACATCCAGCTCACGCTTATCCCGTCCAACGAGGCCCGTGATATCCGCGCCCCTGAGATCGATGTCTGCGTGCATTATGGCGATGGCGGCTGGACCGATTGCTGGATGCGCAAATGGTCCGGGCTGGAACTTTTCCCCGTGGTCAGCCCGACGCTGATCAACAACCGGCCGATCCGCAGCGTCCGCGACCTCGCCGATCACGTCTTCCTGCACGGCGACGACGGCCGTGAATGGCACACCTGGCTTGCCGCCGCGGACGCGCTCGATCTGGAGCGCGGTCGCCGCCACCGCCTGGGCGACGCGCGCATGGCGACGGAAGCCGCCGTCCATGGCCATGGCGTGGCGCTCGGCGATTCCGTCACGGCGCGCGCCCTGCTGGCCAGGGGCATGCTCGTCGCGCCCTTCAGTCTGTCCGTCCCGGCCGTCGATGATTTCTACGTCGTCTGCCGCAATGAGATGCGCTCGGCGCCGATCGTCCAGCTCTTCATCGACTGGCTGTTCGCCGAGAAGGAGCAGGACGAGGGCCGCGCCGATGCGCCGGTGGCAGGCCGCGTGCCCAGCCGCCGGAAACGCCCGTCGCTCAAGGTGATCGGGGCCAGAGCAATTCCAGGAAAAGCGTGAGGCGGTTTTCCGTCCTGGAATTGCGTCAAAACAGAAAAGCTGGAGCATTTCGCCGCTTCCCGTGAAACAGTGAAATGCTCCAGGACGGCGTCCTGATGGCTGGACTTGCATGGCTGCTTTCTATCGGGCCAGCTTGCAAAGCAGGAAGCGCGTTCGAAAATACAATGCTAAGAGGCAGTTGGGCCAAGAGGCAGTTGGCTAAGGCACTTCCGCGAAACCGCGCGACGGTCTTCCAGCCGGAATTGCCCAAAACGAAGACTTGAGCGCGACGTTGCCAGTTGGCGCGATGCGCTGGTGGATGAGCAACTATGGCAAAAACCGATATAGCGCGCCGTGTCTACAACCACACCTGGAAGCTCGATCCGATCGTCCGCAGCCTGCTGGACACCGATTTCTACAAGCTTCTGATGCTGCAGATGATCTGGGGCATGTATCCCAAGGTCGACGCCACCTTCACGCTGATCAACCGCACCACGTCCGTGCGCCTCTCCGACGAGATCGACGAGGGCGAGCTGCGCGAGCAGCTCGACCATGCCCGCACCCTGCGTTTCTCCAAGAAGGAGATGATCTGGCTGGGCGGCAACAATTTCTACGGCCGCAAGCAGATATTCGAGCCGGAATTCCTGGCATGGCTGGATGGTTTCAGGCTGCCTGAATACGAGCTCACCCGGCGCGACGGCCAGTACGAGCTCTCCTTCCCCGGCCCCTGGATGTACACAACGCTATGGGAAATCCCGGCTCTGGCCATCATCAACGAGCTGCGCTCGCGCGCGGCGATGCGCTCCTACGGCCCGTTCGCGCTCGACGTGCTCTATGCTCGCGCCAAGGCCAAGATGTGGGCCAAGACCGAGCGGCTGAAGGCGCTGCCGGGCATTCGCATTTCCGATTTCGGCACCCGCCGCCGCCATTCGTTCCTCTGGCAGCGCTGGTGCGTCGAGGCGTTGAAGGAAGGCATCGGCGACGCCTTCACCGGCACCTCCAATGTGCTTCTGGCCATGGACAACGACCTCGAGGCGCTGGGCACCAACGCGCATGAATTGCCGATGGTGTTCGCGGCCCTTGCCAATTCCGAGGAGGAACTGCGCGAGGCCCCCTACAGGGTGTTGCAGGACTGGCAACGCTATTATGGCGGCAATCTCTTGATCGTGCTGCCCGACGCCTTCGGCACCGACTCCTTCCTGCGCGACGCGCCGGACTGGGTCGCCGACTGGACGGGCTTCCGTCCGGATAGCGCGCCGCCGATCGAAGGCGGCGAGAAGATCATCGACTGGTGGCGCAAGAAGGGCAAGGATCCCAAGCAGAAGCTGCTCATCTTCTCCGATGGTCTCGAAGTCGAGACCATCGAGGAGACCTACAGGCATTTCCGCGGCAAGGTGCGCATGTCCTTCGGCTGGGGCACCAACCTCACCAACGATTTCGAAGGCTGCGCGCCGACCGAAACCGACAGCCTCGATGCGATTTCGCTGGTCTGCAAGGTGACCGAGGCCAATGGCAGGCCGGCGGTGAAGCTCTCGGACAACCCCGCCAAGGCGACCGGGGATGAGAAGGAGATCAAGCGGTATCTGAAGATATTCGGCGAGAAGGGTCGGGTGGAGCAGTTGGTGAAGGTGTGAGGGGCAATGGTGGCATGTTCGAAAGTGACATGACCGCCAAGCCGCATTCCTTCGCGCCCCCCTTTGTCCTGCCGGACATCTCCCCCACCAGGGGGGAGATCAAGCGGTCATCTCCGCCTTCGCCAATTTTCCAGGTAAGCAGAAATGAGCCGGCGCCGAAGCAGCCAATCTCCCCCCAGGTGGGGGAGATGTCCGGCAGGACAGAGGGCGGCGCCGTAGAGTGCCAACGTGCCAGTTTGGCTCCCATAGTCGCTGCGTTCGCCCTGCTCCCCACCTCCGCCTTCGCCCACGCCTCCGACCGCGGTCATGTCCTGCTTCTTCCCACCGGCTACTACATCGCCGGCGGCGCGCTGGCGGTCGCCGTCAGCTTCCTCGTGCTGGCGCTGTTGCCACCCGCAGCCCTCGATCGCTTCTGGCGCCGACGCCTGCCCTTGTTCGCCTTCACCGATGGTCCGCGCGCCATCGTCAGCCTGACTTCATTTGCCGGCTTTGCATTTCTCGTCGCCGCCGGGCTGTTCGGCAGCCGCGATCCGCTTTCCAACCCTCTCCCGCTGGTGATCTGGACGCTGCTTTGGGCCGGCTTCACACTGGCGCAGGGTGTCTTCGGCGACCTCTGGTCGTGGCTCAACCCATGGTACGGCCCTTGGCGCGTCGCCTCCCGCGTCCTCGGCTCCCATGCGGGCGAGGCGAGGCCGCCGCGTCTGCCCCCATGGCTCGGCTTCTGGCCGGCATTCCTGCTGTTCTTCGCCTTCGCCTGGTTCGAGCTGATCGACCCGGCGCCGGACGATCCCGCGCGACTGGCCTTTGCCGCCGGCCTCTACTGGCTGGCGAACTTCATTGCCACGCTCATCTTCGGCTACGAAGCCTGGAGCAAGCGCGGTGAGTTCCTGACCGTCTTCTTTTCCATGGTCGCTCGTTTCGCACCTTTCGAGCGTGGCGACGGCCGCCTCTCGTTCTGCTGGCCAGGCGCCAAGCTGCTCGTTGCCGAACCATTGCCGTTCAGCGGCACGGCCTTTCTGCTGCTTGCGCTCTCGTCGGTGTCCTTCGACGGCCTGTCGAAAACCTTCTTCTGGCTGGGCCTCTTCGGCGTCAACCCGCTGGAGTATCCCGGCCGCACCGCGCTGATCGGCATCGGCAGTTTCGGTCTCGTCCTCACCTTCGTGCTGCTTGCGGCGGTTTTCGCGCTTGCCGTCCGGCTCGGCCAGCGCCTTGCCGGCGATGAACATTCTTTCGGCGAGGCCGCCGGCCTGCTGGTCTGGTCGATCGTGCCGATCGCGCTCGCCTATCACATCGCGCATTACCTCACTGTGCTTTTGGTCGACGGCCAATACACGCTGGTCGCCCTGTCCGATCCGTTCGGGCTCGGCTGGAACCTGTTCGGCACCGCCAACATGATGGTCGAGGCCGGTGTCGTCGCCGGCGCCCAGTCAGCCTGGTGGCTGTGGAATGTCCAGGCCGGATTGATCATCGCGGGCCATGTGCTGGCCGTGCTCGTCGCGCATGGCCTCGCCTGGCGCCTCCACCCGCGGACGTCGCGCGCCGCGCTCAGCCAACTGCCGCTCACCGTGCTGATGATCGCCTACACCGTCTTCGGCCTGTGGTTGCTTGCAACGCCGACCGCCGGATGAGAGAAGGGCGACCCTCAATACCGTTGGGGAAGCTCGCTTGCCAGGCCGGGGCTTTGGTGATTTAGTTTGTACACATGCAATTTTCCCGTCCTCCGCGCGAGGATGGTTTAGCCGCCTTATCGCTGGTCAAAACTGAAAAAACAGGGGAACGGACATGGCTGACAAGAACGGATTTTTCGACCTCTCCAGAACCACGCTTTCGCGCCGCACAGCGCTGAAGGGCATGGCCGCCGGCGCCGGCCTCGCGCTGGCGCCCGGCTTCGTCCGCTATAGCCAGGCGCAGAGCTCGGCGCCGATCAAGATCGGCTTCCAGTCGCACCGCACCGGCATCGGCGCCGCCTATGGCCGCTGGTACGAGAAGACGAGCGCCGCTGCGGTCAAGGCGATCAACGACGCCGGCGGCATCAACGGCCGCAAGGTCGAGCTGGTCATCGAGGACGACGGCACCGATCCGGCGCGCGGCGCCGAGGTGGTCAACAAGTTCGCCAAGCAGCACAAGACCGATATCGTCTTCGGCACGCTGTTCTCGCATGTCGTGATCGGCTCGGCCCCCGCCGCCGGCGAGAACAAGATCCCCTATTTCGTGGTCAGCGAAGGCCATCACGTCGCCTCCACCAAGCTCAACCGCTACGTCTTCCAGCCGGGCATTACCGACGTGAAGAGCCAGATCCAGTCGATGGCGCCGTGGATCTCCGCCAATGCCGGCAAGAAGGTCACGCAGATATTCCCCGACTTCGCCTTCGGCTACGACCATCGCGACTACCTGCCGCCGGCGCTGAAGGCGCAGGGCGCCGACGTCATCGCCCAGATCGCCATCCCGCCGACGGAAAGCTCTTTCACAAAGTACTTCCCGCAGATCCCCGCCGAGACCGAAGTGATCTACCACGTCATGGTCGGCCCGGCCGTGCTCACCTTCGTCAAGGAACTCGGCGAATTCTACGGTTCGCAAAGGCCGCAGCTCTTCGGGTTCATCGACTCGCTCGAAGCTGTCGACATCAACAGCCCCGGCCTCGAATTCCTTGACGGCAGCCATTTCTGGGAAGGCTCGCCGCGCTACGCGCAGGCCGATGACTCGGCCGCGCAGAAGGCCTACCGCGCCGCTGTCGGCATCGACGACAACGGCGCCGCCGTCGGCGACCCCAAGGACGTCTCCACCGCCGCCCACATGTTCGGCTGCTGGGAAACGCTCTATGTCGTCAAGAAGGCGATGGAGGACGCCGGCTACAAAGGTCCCGAGGATCGCGCCAAGCTGGTCGAGGCGACCGAGGCGCTGAAGGAATTCGCCGAGGGACCGGAGCACCCGCAGGGTGCCAAGACCTTCAACGGCAAGATCCACCAGTGCTTCGGCATCCAGAACATCTCCAAGGTCGAAGGCGGCAAGCTCAAGGTCGTCCACAAGACCAAGATCGAGGACGGCCTCTACGAGCCCGAAGGGGATTATACGACGCAGGCGCTGTAGGACTGGCCGTTTTTGCAAGCGTGAGCGCCGGGCTAACCCTCTCTGTCCTGCCGGACATCTTCCCCTCATGGGGGGAGATCAGCGGTTCGTGCGGCAGCGCTTCCGCCAGCTCGGCCATTTGCGAAAGCAGATGTGAGAGACGACCTCCCCCTTTGTGGGGGAGTTGCCCGACAGGGCAGAGGAGGGTGCCTCGCGCATCCGCTGGCAAATAGCCCATGCATTTCGGACCCCATCTCCTCCTTGCCGCCCTCGAAGGCCTCGTCACCTCCGCGGTGCTGGCGCTGACGGCGCTTGGCCTGTCGCTGGTGTTCGGCGTCATGCGCGTCGTCAACGTCGCGCACGGCGAGTTCTTCATGCTGGGCGCGGTGCTTGCCTGGGCGGTCTCGACCGCGATTGCAGGCCACCCGGCCATCGGATTCCTGGCAGCCTTGGTGATTGCCCCCCTGTTGGTTGGGCTAATCGCGCTGATCGCCGAACGGCTGGTGTTGCGCCGGCTCAATTACAACCCGGAAGGCACCATCGTCGCCACCATCGGCATGCTCTACATCATCCAGCAGTTGGCGCTGACCTTCTACGGCCCCGAGGCGCGACCGGTCGAGCCGCCCTTCAGCTACCGCATTCTTCTGCCCTGGTTCGGCTATTCCGGCTACAAGCTCTCGGTCGTTGCCGCTTCCGCCATTCTGCTGGTGCTCACCTGGCTGGTGCTGACCCGCACCAGGATCGGGCTGATCATGCGCGCCACGCAATATGACCGTGAGACGGCGCAGGCCTTCGGCATCCCGGTCGAGCGTGTCTATGCCGGTGTCTTCGCCGTCGGCGCCATGCTGGCGGCGATCGCCGCGGTGCTGATCGTGCCGATCAGCCAGGCGCACTACCTGATGGGGCAGGACCCGTTGCTGCTCTCCTTCATCGTCGTCATCATCGGCGGACTTGGTTCGCTGCGCGGCACGGTGGTCGCCGCCATCCTGATCGGCTTGTCCGACGGCATGATTTCGATGTTCTTCTCGCCGACCCTGGCCAAGATCATCGCCACGCTCGTCGTCGCCATGGTGCTGGTGTTCCGGCCGCAAGGCCTGTTCGGGACCACGCCGCGATGAAGGAAGCTTCGCCGGCAAAGGCCTACGCCCTTCATATCGGCGTCATCGTGCTTCTGTTCGCGCTGAACTTCGTCTTGCCGGACTACCACCAGGGCCTGTTCGCCCGCATCTTGGCGCTGGCGGTCTTCGCCATGGGCTACAATCTGCTCTTCGGCTATGTCGGCCTGCTCAGCCTCGGCCACGCCATGTTCTTCTCGGCCGGCCTCTACGGCGCCGGCTTGACCGTCTACCATCTCGGCTGGGGCGTGCCGGAAGCCTTCATCGCCGGGGTCGCCTGCGGCGGGCTGCTCGCTTTTGTCATCGGCCTGCTGGCGCTGCGCACCTCGGGTGTGGCCTTCATGATCGTCACCATGATGTTCGCCCAGGTCTTCTACCTGCTCATCCTCTATTTCGCCGCCTGGACGGGCGGTGATCAGGGCTTGGTCATCCAGCAGGCGGCGAGGGTGATCTCGATCGGCGGCGCCTCGTTCGATCTTACCGATCCGACGGTGCGCTACATGAGCGCCTTGGCGCTGTTTTCGGTCGTGCTGCTCATCACTTTAGCCCTCGTCCGCTCCCGCTTCGGCCGCGTGCTGGTCGCGATCCGCGAGAACGAAGAACGGACAAAGATGCTGGGCTACGACACGGTCGCCAACAAGCTTGCCGCGGTCGTTGCCTCTGGCGCCATCTGCGCCGCCTCCGGCGCGGCCTATGCGCTGCTGTTCGGCTATGTCGGCTCGAGCTTCGCTGGCGTTCAATATTCCATCCTGCCGCTGCTCTGGGTGCTGCTCGGGGGTGCCGCGACCACGCTCGGGCCGCTGATCGGCACGCTGTTCATGTATTATGTCACCGACATCACCAGCGGCTTCACCTCCGCCTATCTCCTGATCGTCGGCGTGGCGCTGATCCTTCTGGTGCTGTTCTTCCCGAAAGGCATCCTGGGCAGCATCCGTGAGCGCTGGCTGGGGTGGCTGCTATGATGCCGCTGCTCACCACCAAGGGCCTGTCGCGCCATTTCGGCGGACTGCGAGCCGTCGACGGCGTCGACTTCGCACTCATGCCGGGCGAGATCCGCGCCATCATCGGCCCCAATGGCGCCGGCAAGACCACCTTCGTCAGCCTGCTCTCAGGCCGCATCCGTCCGTCATCGGGCATGGTCGTCTTCGACGGCGCCGATGTCACCACCATGCCGGCTTACAAGAGGGTTCGCCTTGGCGTCGCCTACACCTTCCAGATCACCAGCGTCTTCGCCAATCTGACCGCCTTCGACAATGTCGCGCTGCCGGTGCAACGCACCCTCACGGATGGCCGCACGAAGGGGCAGGTCAGGAGCGGCGTGATGGCGGCGCTGGAGCGCACCGGCCTTGCCGACCGCGCCGGCACGCTGGCCGGGCAGTTGTCCTACGGCCACCAGCGCCTGCTCGAAGTGGCGATGGGCCTGGCGCTGAAGCCGCGCCTGCTCATCCTCGACGAGCCGACGCAGGGCCTTGCCGACAGCGAGATCGACAATTTCATCAGCCTGGTGCGCGAGATCGCCAAGGACGCGACGGTGCTTCTGATCGAGCACAACATGCCGGTGGTCATGCAGCTTGCGGACCGCATCACCGTCTTCAATTCCGGCAAGATCCTCGCCGAGGGCACCCCGGAACAGATCCGCGCCAATGGCCAAGTCCAGGATGCCTATCTCGGAGCGGTCCATGGCTGAGCCCGTCGGAATCGGTGGCGGATTGCTCGCCATTGCCGGCCTCGACTGCTTCTATGGCGAGGTGCAGGTGCTCTATGGCCTCGACCTTGTCCTCAACAAAGGCGAGGTGCTTTGCCTGTTCGGCCGCAACGGGGCCGGCAAGACGACGACGCTGAAGGCGATCATGGGTCTGGTGCCTGCTGCGGCCGGCTCGATCCGGTTGGAAGGCAAGGAACTGACCGGCCTTGCCCCGCATGACGTGCCGAAGGCCGGTGTCGCCTATGTGCCGCAGGGCCGGCGATTGTTCGCCGACATGAGCGTGGCGGAAAACATCGAGATCGGCTTGATGACGCGCGGCAAGGGCCGGGACGTGCGGGAGAACGTGTTGGACCTGTTTCCACTGCTGCGTGAACGGCTGAAGCAACGTTCGGGCACGTTGTCCGGCGGCGAGCAGCAGATGCTGGCCATGGCCCGCGCGCTTTGCCTCGAGCCGCAGGTGCTCTTGCTCGACGAGCCGACCGAGGGGCTGATGCCGTCGATGATCGCGAAGATCCGTGAGACGGTGGCCAAGCTGCGCGATCTCGGCGTCTCGACGATCCTGGTCGAGCAGCGGGTCGACGCCGTGTTGTCGGTGGCAGATCGGGTTTGCTTCATCGAGAATGGCCGCAACCGCGAGACGGTTGATGTGGAGGCCTTGCGCGCCGATCCGTCGGCGGTGCGGCGGTATGTCGGCGTTGGATAAGGTGCGGCGCTGACGGTGGAAACTGGGTAGTTCACCCGAAGAAAAGAAACCCGGCAATCAAAAAGATCGGGATAAGCACCAGCCCGGACCACGCCATATAGCCGAAGAAGCCGGGCATCTTCACGCCGCGATGCCTGGCGATGGCATAGACCATGAAGTTCGGCGCATTGCCGATATAGGTGTTGGCGCCCATGAACACCGCGCCGGCCGAGATCGCCGCGAGCGTCGAGGCGGCTTCCGTCATCAAGTGGTGCGCGTCGCCGCCGGCAAGCTCGAAGAACACCAGATAGGTAGGCGCGTTGTCGAGGAAGGATGACAACGCCCCGGTCAGCCAGAAATAGGCGAGGTCGTTGGGCTGGCCGTCGGCGGACGTGACCAGCGCGACCAGCGGCCCCAGCGCGCCGTCATGGCCGGCCCGCAGGATGGCGATGACCGGCACGATGCAGATGAAGATGCCGGCAAAGAGTTTCGCCACCTCGGCGATCGGCCCCCAGGTGAAGCCGTTCGCCTGGCGATGGCTCTTGTAGGAGACACGGAGCGACAGCAAGGCGAGCGCCAGGATGATGGCGTCGCGCACCAGGTTCTGCAACTCCAGACCTACGCCGAGGATGGAAAGGCTCACCCCCGGTTTCCAGCTCGCCGAAAGCAGGATCGCGCCGATCACGCCGGCAAGCAGCGGCAGGTTGGCCAGCCCGCGGAGCCGCACCTTCGAATCCGGCGTCGGATCCTTGATCTTTGGCGCGCCGGCCTCGCGCTGGTGCAGGAAGATGTCGAGCGCGAGAAAGACAGCCAGCACCAGGCCGCCGACGAAAAGCGTGTCGGGCAGGATGTGCACCGTCGTCCAGAAGAAGTCGACGCCACGCAGGAAGCCGACGAACAAAGGCGGGTCGCCGAGCGGCGTCAGCGAGCCGCCGATGTTCGACACCAGGAAGATGAAGAAGATCACCACATGCGCGTTGAACGGCCGGTTGTCGTTGGCGCGCAGGATCGGCCGGATCAGGATCATCGAGGCGCCGGTCGTGCCGATCACGGAGGCAAGCATCGCGCCGACCAGCAGCAGGCCGGTATTGATGAGCGGCGTGCCGTGGATGTTGCCGGCAAGCAGGATGCCGCCCGAGATCGTGTAGAGGGCGAACAGGAGGATGATGAAGGACATGTATTCGGTGAGCAACGTGTGCAGCACCGCTTCGCCCGCCGCGGGAAGCCCGAAGGCGATCGCCAGGGGCACGACCGCCAGCACGGCCCACATAGCGGCGATCTTGCCGTAATGGTGCTCCCATACATGCGCGAAGAGCAGCGGTCCGGTCGCGATCGACAACAACAGTCCGGCAAAGGGCAATCCCCACCACAGCGACATCGCGGTGCCCGGCAGCTCGTGGATTTCGGCGGCCAGAGCCGGTTGCGCAAACGCCACCAGCCCCACGGCGATCAGGGCCGCGGTCAAGCTGTTTGTCGATATCGAAAAGCCCCCTCGATGCCCCACAGTCCGGTCAGTCCGCCGAATGATCTTCGAGCGTCACCCCGGCTTCGCGCATCCGCTTCAGCATCGCCTCGACCGAACCGTTGAGGTCGATGCCGCGGCAGGCATCGAGCCGCACGGTGGTCTTGAAACCCTGCTTGGCCGCATCGAGAGCGGAAAAGGCGACGCAGAAATCCGTCGCGAGCCCGGCCAGCGTGATCGTGTCGATGCCGCGCTCCTTGAGGTAGCCGCCAAGGCCGGTCGGCGTCTTATGGTCGTTCTCGAAGAAGGCCGAATAGGAGTCGATCGCCGTGCGAAAGCCCTTGCGGATCACCAGCTCGGCCTTCGTCCAGGCAAGCCCGGAATGGAAATCGGAACCAAGGCTGCCCTGGATGCAATGATCGGGCCACAGCGTCTGCGGCCCGTAAGGCATCTCGATCGTCTCGAAGGCCTGGTTGCCCGGATGGCTCGAGGCAAAACTCGAATGACCGGCCGGGTGCCAGTCCTGCGTCAGGATCACATGTTCGCTGCGCCGGATGAGATCGTTCACAAGCGGCACGATCTCGTCGCCGCCGGCCACCGCCAGCGCGCCGCCGGGGCAAAAATCGTTCTGCAGGTCGATGACGATGAGCGCTTCTTCGGCCATGCGGCTTCCCTCTCGTTCGGCCTCTCGTTTGGCCCTGTGGTTTCGGCTTGGGGCCCCAGTCCAAGAGCCGCTGACGCGACCGGACACGGAACCTTGACCAGATGGCCGGCGGCGTCAACCTCCGGCGGCATAACAATCGCGTTCAGGTCTTCGCGCCGCCAACTCCGGCTTTGACAATTCCAGCCGGCCTGATATCATTTGCATACGAATGAATTTGACCGGTCCGGAGACCGGCAAGGAGACCCGAAGCCGGCACTTCGGGAGGCCAGGGGAAGGCCTAGGTTCTGGGAAGGCCCAATTGTCTGGAAGGCAGAGCGTGATCCGTTACGCGAAACCCACCACGGTCGACGAGGCGCTCGCTCTGCTCGGCGAGGATCGCTGGCGCATTCTCGCCGGCGGCACGGATTTCTATCCGGCGCAGGGCGTGAAGCCTTTTCGCGACAACATCCTCGACGTCAACGGTCTCGCCGCGCTGCGCGGCATTGCCGAGACTGAAGAGCATTGGCGGATCGGCGCCCGCACAACCTGGACCGACATCGTGCGCCAGCCGCTCCCGGCCGCGTTCGACGCGCTGAAATCAGCCGCGCGCGAGGTGGGTTCCGTGCAGATCCAGAATGTGGCTTCGGTTGCCGGCAATCTCTGCAACGCCTCCCCGGCAGCCGATGGCGTGCCGGCGCTGCTGACACTCGACGCCGATGTCGAGCTGCGCTCGGCCACAGCCACCCGGCATCTGCCGCTTGGCGCGTTCATCCTCGGCAATCGACGCACGGCCTTGCAGTCGGGCGAGATGGTCATCGCCATTCGTGTGCCGAAACATTCGGCCGTGGGAACCTCGGCCTTCGTCAAGCTCGGCGCCCGGCGCTATCTCGTCATCTCGATCGCCATGGCGGCGGCGCGGCTCGTGGTCGAGGACGGCTTGATTGCCGACGCGGCGATTGCCGTCGGCTCCTGCTCCGCGGTCGCCCGCCGGCTCACCGGCGTCGAGGCGGCTCTGATTGGCCGGCCGGTCGACGCGGCGCTCGCCGATGCGGCGCTGTCCGCGCCGATCGACGAACTGTCGCCGATCGCCGATGTGCGCGGCAGTGCCGAGTATCGACAGGACGCCGCGCGCGAGATCGTTGCGCGGGCCGTGCGCGCCGCGGTTGGTGTCGGCGAGGGCAAGGTGGCCGCATGAGCAAGGTCCAATCCGGCATCGAACGCGCCGACATTGCCTTCGAGGTCAATGGCGCCGCCGTCAGTGTTTCCGTGCCGCCGGTTCGACGTCTCTCGCAGGTTCTTCGCGACGAATTGCGGCTGACCGGCACCAAGGTCGGCTGCGATGCCGGCGATTGCGGCGCCTGCACCGTGCTGGTCGACGGCAATCCCGTCTGCGCCTGCCTGATGCCGGCGGCCTCCGTGGTCGGCGCTTCCGTCACCACCGTCGAGGGCCTCGCCAATGGCAGCCTGTCAGCCTTGCAGGCGTCCTTCCTCGAACATGGCGCCGCGCAATGCGGCATCTGCACGCCCGGCCTGCTGGTCGCGGCCACGGCGCTGCTGGAGCGCAACCCCGCGCCGAGCGAGACCGAGACGCAGGATGCGCTCGGCGGCGTGCTCTGCCGCTGCACCGGCTATAGGAAAATCGTCGCGGCGGTGATGCAGGCCTCGCGGCATATGAACGGCGTCGATCATCGTCTGCCTGAAGCAGGGCGCGCGGTTGGCGCCTCTCCGATCCGCCTTGATGGCGTGCCGAAAGTCACCGGCGTCGAGATGTTCGGCGGCGATTCCTTTCCGGCCGATGCCCTGGCTGTGCTGGTGATCCGCTCGCCGCATTATCATGCCCGCTTCAGCTTCGGCGATCTTCACGCCTGGACGAACGCGCATCCGGGCATTGCCGGCGTCTTCACGGCGTCCGACATCCCGGGCAACAACTGCTTTGGCGCTATCGGACCCTTTGCCGACCAGCCGGCGCTGGCGGAGGGTTTTGTCCGTCTGCGCGGCGAGGCGGTGGCGTTGGTGGCGGGCGAGCGCGAGGCGATCCTCGATCTCGATTTGACGGATTTTCCGATCTCGTGGACGGAACTGCCGCATATGTTGCAGCCCGGCGAGGCGAAGGCCGAAGGCGCCGCGCTGATCCACAGCCACCGTCCGGCGAACCTGCTCACCTCCGGCCTTGTCGAGCGCGGCGATCCCGAGGGAGCGCTTGCCGGCGCGGCGGTCACCGTCTCCGGCGCCATCGAGACCTCCTTTGTCGAGCACGCCTATATCGAGCCGGAAGCCGGCTACGCCTATATGGATGACGACACGCTGGTCGTCGTCGCCTGCACCCAGGCGCCCTATATGGACCGCGACGAGACGGCGAAGGTGCTGGGCCTAGCCGTCGACAAGGTGCGCATCGTGCCGACCGCCACAGGCGGTGGCTTCGGCTCGAAACTCGATGTCTCGCTGCAGCCGCTCATCGGCCTTGTGGCGATGAAGACGGGCCGGCCGGCGGCACTTGCCTACACGCGCAATGAATCGATGATGTCGACCACCAAGCGCCATCCCGCCGAGATGAAGGCGACCATCGGCGCCGATGCCGAAGGTTACGTCACCGGCATGGTCTTCGAGGGTGACTTCAACACCGGTGCCTATGCAAGCTGGGGGCCGACGGTCGCCAACCGCGTGCCGGTGCATGCCTCCGGTCCCTATCTGACGCCGAACTACCGCGCGACGGGCTACGCCATCCACACCAATGGGCCGATCGCGGGCGCCTTCCGCGGATTCGGCGTACCGCAGTCCACCATCATGCAGGAAACGCTCTATGACGAGCTTGCCGGCAAGCTTGGGATGGACCGGCTCGACTTCCGGCTGAAGAACTGCCTGCGCGACGGCTGCGAGACGGTCACCGGCCAGCGCCTGGAGTCCGGTGTCGGCATCGGCCAATGCCTGGAGCAGCTCGAGCCGCATTGGTCGCGCGCGCTGGCGGATGCCGAGGCGTTCAACGCGACCCATACGGCAAGCAAACGCGGCGTCGGTGTCGCTTCCTGCTGGTACGGCTGCGGCAACACTTCGCTTCCCAATCCCTCGACCATCAAGGTCGGCATCTCGTCATCGGGCGATGTCGTGCTGCATCAGGGCGCCGTCGATATCGGCCAGGGATCCAACACGGTCATCACCCAGATCTGCGCCGACGCGCTCGGCCTGCCGCTGGAGAGATTCCGGCTAAGGAGCGCGGATACCGCCATAACGCCCGACGCCGGCAAGACATCCGCCTCGCGGCAGACTTTTGTGACCGGCAAGGCGGCGGAGAAGGCTGGCCGCGCCCTGCGCGAAAAGATCCTGCGCTTCGCCAATGTGTCCGATCAAGCGACGATCGCGCTCGATGGCGCAAGCATCTCCATCCGCGAAGGCGACGCGGCGCGGCGCATCGATCTCGCGGTGCTGGAGGCCGATGCTGACGGCTTCGTCTTCGTCGCCGAGGAAACCTACGACCCGCCGACGCTGCCGCTCGACGCCAAGGGCCAGGGCAAGCCCTATGCGGTCTACGGCTATGGCGCGCAGATCGCCGAGCTCGAAGTCGATCTCAAGCTGGGCACCGTGAGGCTGATCGGGATCACCGCCGCGCATGATGTCGGCAAGGCGATCAACCCGGTGCTGGTCGAGGGTCAGATCGAGGGCGGCATCGCGCAGGGCATCGGCATGGCGCTGATGGAGGAATACATCCCCGGCCGCACCGAGAACCTGCACGACTACCTCATCCCGACCATCGGCGACGTGCCGCCGGTGGAGCACATATTGGTGGAAGTGCCGGATCCCGAGGGGCCTTTCGGCGCCAAGGGCCTGGGCGAGCATGTGCTGATCCCGACGGCGCCGGCGATCCTCAACGCCATCCGCCATGCCACCGGCGTCCTGGTCACCAAGGTGCCGGCGACACCGAGCCGCATCCTTGCGGCGATCCGCGAGAAGGAGGCGCGCCGATGAGCGAGCTTGCCGAACGTTTCGAAACCCACGATCCCGGCGAGAAGCAGGTGGCGGAGAAGATCCGCTGCGATGCCTGCCCGGTCATGTGCTACATCGCCGATGGCCGCACCGGCGCCTGCGACCGCTACGGCAATGTCGGCGGCCGCATCGTGCGCATGGACCCGCTGACCATCCTCGACCATGCGGCCGAGACCGGCGCCGCGGTGGTGCCCTTCGTTGCCGAGGGCGAGGCCTGGAACGGCGAGTTGGTCAACACCGGCCGGCGCTTCGTGACGGCGATCGGCGCCGGCACCACCTATCCGGACTATAAGCCGGCGCCCTTCATCGTCAGCCAGGAAGTGGAAGGCGTCGATCTCGTTACCGTCGTCACCGAGGGCATCTTCTCCTATTGCGGCGTCAAGGTGAAGATCGACACCGACCGCCACATCGGCGACGAGACGGCGACGGTGCGCTCGCAAGGCGAGGCGATCGGCCATGTCACGACAGGCGAGTACGGCTCGCAGATGCTGTCGCTTGGCGGCGTCCATCATCTCACGGGCGGCTCCAAGGCCGAGGGACGCGCGACCTGCGACGCATTGCTCGATCTGTGCAACCGCAAACCGGTCGAGCTCACCATCGATGGCGGCGCGACGGTCATCGTCGAGGCCGGCAAGGCGCCGGTCATCGACGGCAAGGTCGAGCATCGCATGCGCGTCGGCTGCGGCTCGGCCACCATCGGCATGTTCGCCGCGCAATGGCGCGGCCTGGTCGACGAGGTGGTGGTGGTCGACGACCACATCACCGGTGTCGTCTCCGAGCACCAGGCCGGCAAGGTGCTGGGCTGGGAGGATACGGGGATCAAGATCATCGGTCGCCGCTCGACGCCCGGCCGTTATTTCAAGGTGTCGGAGCCCGGCCTCGGCTGGGGCGGCACGACGATCTCCGACCCGCTTTCGATCCTTGGCGACTGGAACGCCAAGAAGGGCGCGCGTCCCGGCCTGTCGCTGCTGATGGTGTCGACCACCGGCGAGCAGTTCGCCTATTACGAGCTGGACGACGAGCTGAAGCCGGTCGAGAAGCCGTTCCCGCAGCGCTTGCAGAAGTCGGTCGGGCTGATCGAGGAAAATTGTGAGCCGGCGCTTTGCACCGTGCTGTTTATCGGTGGCGCAGGCGGCTCGCTTCGCGCCGGCGTCACCGAGAACCCGGTCAACCTCACCCGCTCGGTCCAAGGCTTGAGGACCTACGTCACTGTCGGTGGCGCGCCCGTCTATGTCTGGCCCGGTGGCGGCATCACGTTGATGGTCGACGTCACCCGCGTCCCGGAAGGCGCCTTCGGCTACGTGCCGACGCCGGCGCTGGTGGCGCCGATCGAATTCACCATGCGCCGCGACGACTATGTCCGGCTCGGCGGCTACGAGAACGAGATCCGCAGTGTCCAGGACATCCTCGCCAGGGGCGGCGAGTATCTCAACCCGCGCCGTGGCACCGGCGCTCCGGTCAACAACCCCTGGCCGCCGCTGGCTCAGCTTCGGCGGGATGCGGCGAACGGGGTCGGATGATGAACGGCCCGCAGGCGAATTGGCTTGCCGACGGCAGGCGGCTCCACCTCAATCACGGACCGATCGATCTCATCGTCGAGGCGTTTGGTTCCGCCGATGAATGCCGTGCCGCTTACGAACAGGCGGTAACGCGCTTTCAGACCATCCTGATCGAGGTGGTCGAAGAGCTTCCCGAATTGCGCCTGCCGGCATTCTTCCTGGCTCCGCGCGCCTTTGTCGGTGCTACGGCGCGCCGCATGGAAACAGCCATCATGCCGCTGGCGGAATGCTTCATCACGCCGATGGCCGCCGTCGCTGGTTCGGTAGCCGACGAAATTCTAGATGCGCTGCTCGCCGGTCGTCGGCTCGACCGCGCCTATGTCAACAATGGCGGCGACTGCGCGCTCCATCTCGGAGGAGGCGAGGCGATGACGGTGGCGATCGCCGGCACCGGCAATGGCATGGCCGACCGCGTGACCATCCGCGCCGAGGATGGCGTGCGCGGCGTTGCCACCAGCGGTTGGCGCGGCCGGTCGTTCTCCTTGGGCATAGCCGATGCCGTCACGGTGCTTGCGCGTTCCGGCGCCGAAGCCGACGCGGCGGCGACGCTGATTGCCAATGCCGTCGACCTGCCAGGACATCCCGCCATCGCGCGCGTTCCGGCGCGCGATCTGGCGCCTGACAGCGATCTTGGTGAGATGCTGGTGACGCAAAGCGTCGGCGCGCTTGACGCTGCCGAGGTGGCGCGGGCGCTGGACAGCGGCCTTGCCGTCGCCGAGGATTTTCGCCGGCGCGGCCTGATCGCCGCATCGGCGTTGTTTCTCGCGGGCGAGGCTCGCATTTGTGGCGCGATAGCGCTCGCCGCGCCCAAAAAGCATGCACAGGAGGACTTTGCCCATGCCTGACTTTACGATCCGCAAGGTTGAGGTTCTGACCCGGGAGACTTTCCACGACGGCGGCCCCGCCGAAGGCACCAAGGCATGGGACGGCCTCAGATGAGCGGCGACGACAATCTGCTGCGGCTGGTCGAAGGCGAAGACGGCGACGAGAACAACTACCATCTGCAGGACCAGGTTGGCTTCATCCTGCGCAAGGCGCATCAGCGCCACGTCTCACTCTTCGCTGCGCGCATCGGCGACCTCACGCCGCCGCAATTCGCCGCTCTGGCCAAGCTTCACGACATCGGCGAAACCTCGCAGAATCAGCTCGGCACGCTGGTCGCCATGGACGCCGCCACCGTGAAGGGCGTCATCGATCGGCTGAGGGCGCGGGGCCTCGTCGAGGTCTCCAAGCACGAGGTCGACAAAAGGCGGCTGCTGGTCAATCTGACGCCGGAGGGCCGCGAGGCGATCGAGCGGCTGATCCCGCTGGCCCGCACCATCACCGAGGAGACGCTGGCGCCGCTGACGGCGAAGGAAGCCGCGACGTTCTTGCGGCTGCTGGCGAAGCTGGCGTGATCGAAAGTTGGTCCGATTGGCCGAGCCCTCGAACTTCGTCATTCCAGGGCGAAGCAGGAACGACGACCCTGGAATGACGACGCGATGCGTGTTGCGGCCAATCCCAAACTGCGGGATCCGGCGACCAGGCATGATCGCCAGCCGTCCGCTTAAGACTCCACCCCGAACATCTCCCTGGCCTGTTCGGCCGTGTAGTATCCAAGCCTGACGTCTTCGGCGACCTGTTTCGGATCGCGCTCGCGCGGATCGCCATAGCCGCCGCCGCCCGGCGTGCCGACCCGCACGCGATCGCCGGCCTTCAGCGCGATGTCCTGCTCCTTGGAAAGATGCGGCGGCACATGCGCTTCGCCAGCCCGGAACACGGTCACGCTGTTCGGCGCGCCGTCACTGCCGCCGAGCGCGCCCTGCGGACCGAAACGGCCGTGATCCATGACGAAGGACGCGCGCGCTTCACCCCGCAATATCTCGACCTCATAGGCAAGGCCGAAGCCGCCACGATGTTTTCCCGCGCCGCCCGAGCCTTCGCGCAGCGCGTAATGCCGGTAGAGCACCGGGAAGGCCTGTTCCATGATCTCGACCGGTGGCGACTTCGAAATGCCGATGGTCGAGCAGCCATTGCTCAACCCGTCATGGCCGGCATTGCCGCCATAGCCGCCGCCGGAAATCTGGTACATGACATAGTCGCGGCCGCGCGCCGGATCGTTGCCGCCGAGCGCGAAATTGCCGCTGGAGCCGGCGGGTGCGGCCGTCACCTTCTCGGGCAAAGCCTGGACCATCGCGGCGAACACCGCTTCGGCGATACGCTGCGAAACCTCGGCAGCGCAGCCCGAGACGGGGCGCGGATATTTCGCGTCGAGGAAGGTGTCTTCCGGCCGCTTGACATGGAGCGGTTCGAAGGCGCCGGCGCTGATCGGCACTTCCGGGAAGATATGGCGCATGGCGAGGTAGACCGACGACAAGGTCGTGGCCAGAACGCTGTTCATCGGCCCGGCGCAGGGTTTTGACGAGCCGGCAAAATCGAAGGTCAGGCCGTCGCCCTTCTTCTCGACGGCGAGATTGATGGTCAGCGGCTCGTTCACCACCCCGTCGGAATCGACGAAGGCCTGCGAGCGGTAGGTGCCGTCCGGTATCACGGCGATCGAGGCGCGCATCTGCTCGGCGGCGCGCCGGCGCAGTTCCGCGATTGCCTCGACCACGGTTTCGTCACCGTAACGATCCAGGATTTCATTGAGTCTGTCCTGGCCGATCAGCAGCGCCGCGGCCTGGGCGCGGATATCGCCGATGCGCTGGTCGGCGACCCGGATGTTCGAGCAGATGATGGCGTAGATCTCCGGATCGAGCACGCCCTTCTTGAACAGTTTCACCGGCGGCAGCCGGAGCCCTTCCTGCTCGACAGCGGTGGCCGATGCCGAAAAGCCGCCCGGCACCGAGCCGCCGATATCCGGCCAGTGGCCGGTGTTGGAGAGCCAGCAGAAGATCTTGCCGTCGCGGTAGACCGGCATCACGAAGCGCACATCCATCAGATGCGTGCCGCCGAGATAGGGATCGTTGACGATGTAGATGTCGCCGGGCTCCGGGGCGAGGCAGCTTCCGTCGGCGATCATCTCGATCACCGTCCTGGTCGAATACTGCATGACGCCGACGAACACCGGCAGGCCTTGGCTGCCCTGCGCGATCAGCGAGCCGTCGACAGCCGAATAGATGCCGTCCGAACGGTCGTTGGCTTCCGCGATGACCGGCGAGAAGGCGGCGCGGGAAAAGGTCAGGTCCATCTCGTCGCAGACCTGCTGCAGGGCGGCCTGCAGCACCGAAAGCGTGATCGTGTCGAGCTTCGCCATCTTAGGCCTCGCCGATGTCGATAATGATGTTGCCGTCGGCGTCCGAACGTGCGTGGTCGCCGGGTTCAAGCACGGTTGTGGCGTCCATCTGCTCCAGGATCGCTGGCCCCTCGATGATCGCATCGAGCGGCAGCTTTTCGCGGGCATAGACCGGCGTGTCGTGCCAGCGCCCGTCACACCAGACCGGCCGGATTTCGCGCCGCGCCTCCTCGAGCGTCGCCGTGCGTCCGGCCGGATCGATCAGCTTCGAAAGATCGATCTGCGGCCGCACGCCGGTCACTGAGGTGTTGAGGTTGACGAGGTTGGCGCGGATTTCCGGCAGCTCGACCTTGAAGCGCGCGAAATACGCCTTTTCGAACAGAAGCTGCAATGTTTCCCGTGAGACGGAAGACGAAGGAAGCGGCACGTTGATGATGTGCGTCTGGCCGACGAACTGCATGTCGGCCGAATGTGTGACGCGGATCGCGTCCGGCTTCACCGCTTCCTTGGCAATCAGCGCCTCGCCTTCGTTACGGTGCCGTTCCAAAACCTCGCGAAGCTTCGCTTCATCGAGCGCCCCGACCGGCATGTTGATTGTGTTGACGAAGTCGTGCCTCAAATCCGCGACGACGCAGCCCAGCGCATTGGTGATACCGGGTCGCGCCGGCACCAGAACGCGCGGCAGGCCAAGCTCGCGGGCAAGCGCAGTCGCATGCAATGGCCCTGCGCCGCCGAAGGCGAAGAGCGCGAAATCGCGCGGGTCGTGGCCGCGCGAGACCGAGACCATGCGGATGGCGCCGGCCATCTTCATGTTGCCGAGCCTCAGGATCGCGCCCGCCGCCTCGACGCCGGAGAGGCCCGTGCGCTTGCCGATTTTCTCCTCGAAGATGCCGGTCACCCGTTCGACGGTGACGGGGTTGTCCACGGCGAGCAGCTTCTTCGGCGCCAGCCGTCCAAGCACCAGATTGGCGTCGGTGATGGTCGGTTCCGTGCCGCCCCGCCCGTAGCAGATCGGGCCTGGATTGGCGCCTGCGCTCTCCGGGCCGATCTGGATCAGCCCGGCCGCGTCGACGCGCGCGATCGAGCCGCCGCCGGCGCCGACCGTGTGCACCGCCACCATCGGCACATGGATCGGCATCGCATATTCGATCTCGATCTCGTTCGACACGGCGGGCTCGGCATTGCGGATCAGCGCCACGTCGGTCGAGGTGCCGCCCATGTCGTAGGTGACGAGGTTGCCGAAGCCGGCGCGTTTTCCGGTATAGGCTGCCGCGATCACGCCGGAGGCTGGGCCGGACATCACGGTCTTGGCCGATTCCAGCGTGACGAAGCGGGCCGAGATCATGCCGCCATTGCCGTTCATGATCAGGAAGTCGCGCGCATAGCCCTTGGCGCCGAGTTCCTTGCGCAACCGCTCGACATAGCGCTCCAGGATCGGCTGCACCGAGGCGTTGACCGCCGCCGTCACGCCGCGCTCGAATTCGCGCGCCTCCGAAAGCAGCGCGTGGCCGGTGGTGATGTGGCCGTTCGGCCAGAGCTCCGCCGCGATTTCGGCGGCGCGCCGCTCATGCGCGGGATTGGCGTAGGAATGCAGGAAATGGACGACGAGCGACTCGCAGCCGGCGTCGAGCAGTTTTGTGACCGCATCGCGCATCTCGGCCTCGTCGAGCGCCACGCGCACCGCGCCGGACGCCTCGACCCGCTCCGAAACTTCGAGCCTGAGATCGCGCGGAATGACCGGCACGAAGGTTCCCGTCATGCCATAGGCCTGTGGCCTCGTGCGCCGTCCGAGCTCGATCACGTCGCGAAAGCCGCGCGTGGTGATCATGCCCGTCCTGGCCAGCCGCCGCTCCAGAACCGCGTTGGTGGTGGTCGTGGTGCCGTGGACGATGAGGTCGATGCCATCGATCGGAAAGCCCGTCGCGCCGAGCGCGGCGACCACGCCAAAGGCCTGGTTTTCCACGGTGGTCGGTGTCTTGGCGATATGGACTTTCCCGCCCGCCTTGCCGTCGATCAGGAGCAGATCGGTGAAGGTCCCGCCCACATCGATGCCAGCCACGACGCTTCCCGCCGACGCCGAAAATTTCTCATTCATTGCCGAAACCCGAAATGCCAGGACTACGGATATGCCTCGGTTTGGAAAGGCGTTTTACGCTGCCATCTTGACCTGAAGATCATTTGTATACTAATAAATTCGGGACACAAGAGCTTACCGCTTGGCAGTGTGTGAGGAGTGCGCCGGAACCTGGCCGTTCGGGCGCGCAGGAGAAGTTTGGCGCCCGGTGCGTTCCACCTGGGCTGGAAAGTTGGGTTTGATGAACACGACATCCGCGTTGAACGTCGCCGGCGCAAAGCCGCTGCAGTTCCCTATCCCGGCCAATGTCTATGCCGAGACCGTTGTGTCGGTGAAGCATTATACCGACCGGCTGTTCTCCTTCCGCATCACCCGCCCGCAGTCGCTGCGCTTCCGCTCCGGCGAATTCGTCATGATCGGCCTGCCCAATGCCGAAAAGCCGATCTTCCGCGCGTATTCAGTCGCGAGCCCCGCCTGGGACGACGAGCTCGAATTCTTTTCCATCAAGGTGCCGGACGGTCCGCTTACCTCAGAGCTGCAGAAGATTGAGGTCGGCGATACCGTCATCATGCGTCAGAAGTCGACCGGCACGCTGGTGCTCGACGCGCTGACGCCCGCCAAGCGCGTGGTCATGATCTCGACCGGCACCGGCATCGCGCCCTTCGCCAGCCTGCTTCGCGATCCCGACACCTATGAAAAGTTCGACGAGGTTATCCTCACCCACACCTGCCGCGACAATGCCGAGCTCACCTATGGCCAGGAACTGGTTGCCGCGCTCGAAAGCGATCCGCTGATCGGCGAACTGACCGGTGGCCGCGTCACGCTCTACAATTCGACGACTCGCGAGGAATCGGCGCGCATGGGTCGCATCACCGCGCTGATCGGTTCGGGCAAGTTCTATTCCGATCTCGGCATCGACAAGCTCAATCCCGAGACCGACCGCATCATGATCTGCGGCTCGATGCACATGCTGAAGGACGTCAAGGAGCTCGCCGAGAGCCTCGGCTTCCAGGAGGGCTCCTTGAGCCACCCGGCCAGCTTCGTCGTCGAGCGCGCCTTCGTCGGCTGAAGCGCGTCGCAGTCGGCCAAGATCGATGCTTTGACCATACGGTCAAAAATCTGCTGCCTGAACGGCCTTTTTCCGCTATGACCCTTTGAAAGACTCGTGAAGCATCGCTTCACGGGCTATCTTCGCGCCTGTCGCCCAAAAATGCCGAGCGGTTTGGGGAGGACGACAGGCGCCAGGAATTCGGCGCCAGCTCGCCGAAACGAAAGGGCAGGAGATGAGCACGATCCGCGAAGCAGGCGCCGGAGCTTCCAAGGTGATGCCGCTGCCGGCGCGCGCCGCCGCCAACACGCCGATGCCGCTGGAACACGCCATTGCCCGCAACCCCGGCATGAAGCTCGACCTCGGCTTTCTGGAATCGGTGCGCAGCGTCAACCGCTCGGCGCTCGAGCGCCGTGTCGCCACGCTGACCAAGCGGCGCTCGATCAAGGCCGACAACCAGGCCGCCTGGCTCTTGCGGGCGATAGCCTGCATGGACCTCACCACGCTCAACTCCAACGACACCGACGAGCGCGTGCGCCGGCTCTGCGCCAAGGCGATCAACCCGCTGCGCCGGGACATCGTCGAGGGTTTGGGCATTGCCGGAGAAACTATCCGCCCGGCGGCGGTCTGCGTCTACCATCCCTTCGTCGCTACGGCGGTCGATGCCCTGCGCGGCACCGGCATCCATGTCGCGGCGGTATCCACAGCCTTCCCGCACGGCCTCGCGCCGCTGTCGACCCGGCTGCAGGAGATCGAGACCTCGGTGAAGGACGGCGCCGACGAGATCGACGTCGTCATTCCGCGCGGCCTGGTCTACGGCGCCAAATGGCGCGAGCTGTTCAACGAGATCGTCGCCATGCGCGCCGCCTGCGGCGAGGCGCATCTGAAGGTCATCCTCGGCACCGGCGATCTTTCCACGCTGCGCAACGTGATGCTCGCCTCCATGGTGGCGATGATGGCGGGCGCCGATTTCATAAAAACCTCGACCGGCAAGGAAAGCGTCAACGCCACGCTTCCCGTCGGCCTCGCCATGGTGCGCGCCATCCGCGCCTATTTCGAGGAAACCGGCTATCTCATCGGCTTCAAGCCGGCGGGCGGCATCTCGACGGCAAAAGTCTCGCTCGACTGGCTGGTGCTGATGAAGGAAGAGCTGGGCCGCCCGTGGCTTGAGCCAAACCTGTTCCGCTTCGGCGCCTCCAGCCTGCTCACCGACATCGAGCGCCAACTCGAACATCATCTGACGGGCCATTATTCGGCTAACCACCGCCACGCGATGGCGTAAGCTGGTCTCCCCCTTGTGGGGGAGACGTCCGGCAGCACAGAGGGGGCGCGAAGGAACGCAAGCCTCCAGGAAAAATCTCCAGTCACGGAGCGCCCCATGAACATCCTCGAACGCTATCACGCCATGGAGTACGGCCCGGCGCCGGAAGCCCGCAACGAGGCCGATGCCTGGCTTGCCGCACGCGATTTTTCAAAAGCGCTGTTCATCGACGGCGCCTGGAAGGCGGCGGTGAGCGGCAAGACCTTCGAGACCAGCGAACCGTCTTCCGGCAAGCTGCTGGCCAAGGTCTCGGATGCCGGCGCCGCCGATATCGATGCCGCGGTCGCGGCCGCCGCCAAGGCGCTGCCGAAATGGTCGGCATCCTCGGGCTATGCTCGCGCAAAAGTGCTCTACGCTATCGGCCGCGCCATGCAGCGCCACCAGCGCCTGTTCGCGGTGCTGGAATCGATCGACAACGGCAAGCCGATCCGCGAGAGCCGCGACATCGACGTGCCGCTGGCGATCCGCCATTTCATCCACCATGCCGGCTGGGCGCAGACGCTCGAGAAGGACTTTCCCGACCACAAGCCGGTCGGCGTCGTCGGCCAGGTCATCCCGTGGAATTTTCCGCTGCTGATGCTGGCCTGGAAGATCGCGCCGGCTTTGGCCGCCGGCTGCACGGTGGTGCTGAAACCTGCCGAGTTCACGCCGCTCACCGCCATCCTGTTCGCCGAGATCTGCGAACGGGCGGGCGTGCCGAAGGGCGTCGTCAACATCGTCCAGGGCGGGCCTGAGGCCGGTGCGGCCATCGTCAACCATCCCGGCATCCAGAAGATCGCCTTCACCGGCTCGTCGGAAGTCGGCAAGATCATCCGCAAGGCGACGGCCGGCTCGGGCAAGAAACTGTCGCTGGAGCTTGGCGGCAAGTCGGCCTTCATCGTCTTCGAGGATGCCGATCTCGATAGCGCCGTCGAGGGTCTGGTCGACGGCATTTGGTTCAACCAGGGTCAGGTCTGCTGCGCCGGCTCGCGCCTCCTGGTGCAGGAAGGCATCGCGGAGGCCTTCATCGCCAAGGTCAAGGTCAGGATGAGCCGGCTGCGCGTCGGCAGCCCGCTCGACAAGAACACCGATATCGGCCCGCTGGTCGATCGTACCCAGCTCGACCGGGTCAAGGGTCTCATCGCCGAGGGCGCCAGACAGGGCGCCGTCTGCTGGCAGCCGGACGCCGCCCTGCCGTCCTCCGGTTACTACCATTTGCCGACATTGGCGACGTTTGTTTCGCCGGCTAACATCTTGGCGCAGGAAGAGGTCTTCGGACCGGTGCTGGCGACGATGACCTTCCGCAACACCGAGGAGGCGGTCGAGCTCGCCAACAACACACGCTATGGCCTTGCCGCTTCGGTGTGGAGCGAGAACGTCAACCTCGCGCTGCACGTCGCGCCGCAATTGAAGGCCGGCGTTATCTGGGTCAACGGCACCAACATGTTCGACGCCGCCTGCGGCTTCGGCGGCTATCGTGAAAGCGGCTTTGGCCGTGAAGGCGGCCGCGAGGGCATGTTCGAGTACCTTTCGGTCAAGCTTCCCGTCGGGCCTGCCATCAAGCCGGCCGCGTCTGGCCCGGCCCAGCCGGTCGAGCAGACCGACGGAACGTCCATCGACCGCACGGCAAAATTGTTCATCGGCGGCAAGCAGGTGCGTCCGGACGGCAATTACTCGCTTGGCATCGCCACCGCCAAGGGCAAGCTTGCCGGCGAGGTCGGCCTCGGCAGCCGCAAGGACATCCGCGACGCTGTCGCCGCCGCGCGCGCCTGCAAGGCCTGGCCTGATGCGACCGCCTATAACCGCAGCCAGGTGCTTTATTATTTCGCCGAAAACCTGTCCGGCCGCGCCGACGAGTTCGCCGCGCGCCTCGTCCAACTCACCGGTGTTGCCGCCAAGGCCGCGCGCGAGGAGGTCGAGCAGTCGATCGAGCGGCTGTTCCTTTATGCCGGGCTCGCCGACAAGTTCGAGGGCCGCGTCCACCAGCCGCCGGCCCGCGTCGTGACATTGGCGCTGCACGAACCGGTAGGCGTCGTCGGCATCGTCGCGCCGGACAACCAGCCGCTGCTTGGGCTGGTCTCGCTGGTTGCGCCGGCATTGGCCATGGGCAATACGGTGGTCGCCGTCCCGTCCGAGCGGCACCCGCTTTTGGCCACCGATCTCTACCAGGTGATCGAATATTCCGACATTCCGGCCGGAGCCATCAACATCGTCACCGGCCGCAGCGCCGAGCTGACCGGCGTGCTCGCCAAACATGACGACGTCGATGGGCTCTGGGTGTTCGCCGATGCCGATACTTGCGCCAAGGCGGAGGCCGACTCCATCGGCAACCTCAAGCGTGTCTGGACCGGCAATGGCCGCACCCTCGACTGGGCGTCGAACGAGGCCGCCGGCGAGGCCTTCCTGCGACGCGCCATCGAGGTCAAGAACGTCTGGGTGCCTTATGGCGACTGAAGCGCGGCGGCCTTCTGGGCAATGGATATCCGATGGACGTGGCGACCACGTTCAGGCTTGACGCCTGAGCACGTGTTCTTTAACGAGAAAAAACATCTTTATCAGTGAACCGGAGTGGCGCAGGCTTCATGGAGCCGCCCGACTGGCACATGACGCCTTTCCCGGCCATCGATAATGCGGACGCTTCGGCAGGCGAGGAGAAAGAACATGGCGGATCTGGCAGGCAAGGTCGTGGTCGTCACCGCGGCGGCGCAAGGTATTGGACGCGCAAGCGCGCTGGCCTTCGCCGGGGCGGGCGCCACGGTGCACGCCACTGACATCAACGAGGCGCTTCTTGCCGATCTTGCCAAGATATCCGGCATCAAGACCCGCAAGCTCGACGTGCTCAATGACGCCGCCGTTGCTTCTGCCTTCACCGAGATCGGCCGGGTCGATGTCCTGTTCAACTGCGCCGGCTTCGTCCACGGGGGATCCATCCTCGAAATGAAAGACGAGGACCTCGAATTCGCTCTCAACCTCAACGTCCGCTCGATGGTCCGCACCATCCGCGCCGTGCTGCCGGGCATGCTGGAGCGCGGCGACGGATCGATCATCAACATGGCGTCGCTGGCAAGCTCGCAAAAGGGTGTTCCGAACCGCTTCGTCTACGGGCTGACCAAGGCAGCCGTCGTCGGCCTCACCAAGGCGGTTGCCGCCGATTATGTCGCCAAGGGAATCCGCTGCAACGCCATCTGCCCGGGCACGGTCGAAAGCCCGTCGCTGCAGGACCGCATGCATGCGCAGGGCGACTATGAAGCCGCCCGCGCGGCCTTCATCGCCCGCCAGCCCATGGGCAGGCTCGGCACGCCGGAAGAAATCGCCGATCTCGCCGTCTATCTGGCCGGCGCCACGTATACTTCGGGGCAGGCCTATAACATCGATGGCGGCTGGTCGATCTGACGCGGGCGCATGAGGGCCGGTCGGATCGGAGCGTCGGAAAATCTCGACGATTTGGCCGGCATGGCGGCAGGGCTTGCTTGCCGTGGACGGAGCCGACGACTACGGTCCGCTGGCTTTGACGGGAATTTGTGAAACGGCCGTTGGCCGCAAGGTGGAGAATTAAGATGAAGTTGTTGCGCTATGGCGAAGCTGGCAGCGAAAAGCCTGGCCTGCTCGATGCGGATGGGACGATCCGCGACCTTTCTGCCCATGTTGCCGATATCGCCGGCACGACGCTTCATCCGGCCTCGCTGGAAATGCTCTCCAAGCTCGATCCGAAATCGCTGCCGGCGGTTTCCGGCAAGCCGCGCCTGGGCGCCTGCGTCGCCGGCACCGGCAAGTTCATCTGCATAGGCCTCAATTATTCCGACCACGCCGCCGAGACCGGCGCCACGGTGCCGTCGGAGCCGATCATCTTCATGAAGGCAAGCTCCGCCATCGTCGGACCGGATGATGACGTGCTGATCCCGCGCGGTTCGGTCAAGACCGACTGGGAGGTCGAGCTCGCCGTCGTCATCGGCAAGACGGCGAAATATGTCTCGGAGGACGACGCGCTGGATTATGTCGCCGGCTACGCCGTCGCGCATGATGTTTCCGAGCGTGCCTTCCAGGCCGAGCGCCAGGGCCAGTGGACCAAGGGCAAGTCCTGCGACACGTTCGGCCCGACTGGCCCGTGGCTGGTCACCAAGGATGAGGTCGCCGACCCGCAGAACCTGAAGATGTGGCTGACCGTCAACGGCAAGACCATGCAGAACGGCTCGACCAAGACCATGGTCTACGGCGTGAAGTATCTGGTGTCCTATCTCAGCCAGTTCATGTCGCTGCATCCCGGCGACATCATCTCCACCGGCACCCCGCCCGGCGTCGGGCTCGGCATGAAGCCGCCGGTGTTCCTGAAGGCCGGCGACGTCGTCGAGCTCGGCATCGAAGGGCTCGGCCAGCAGAAGCAGACGTTCAAGGCTGACGCGTAATACAGTCAAAATCGAAGGGCGGCGCTGCCCCTCATCTGGCTGCCGCTGCCTTCTCCCATGAACGGGGAGAAGGCAGCCGTCATCGCCGATTTCGCCAATCGCCGACGTTGCAGAATGAGCGCCAGGGCTACGGCCGGCTTCTTTCTCCCCGTTTACGGGGAGAAAGGCCCGGCAGGGCAATGAGGGGCGGCGCCGACCTAGAGCGTTTCACCGTTTCACGGAAACGGCGAACCGCTCTATCTCTTTGTTTTTACGCAATTCCAGACGGAAAACCGCTCACACTTTTCCTGGAATTGCTCTAGGCAGTGAATCTTACTTTACGGCCCGCCCGTCCGCGCCGAACCGATACGTCTTGGCCGCATCCGGCGTCGCATAAAGTGTCGAGCCGGGCTCGGCATTGTAGACGCCGAAGATGCGCACGGTGATCAGCCCGGCCTTCTCGCAGTCGAGATAAAGGTTGGTGTCGGCGCCGAGGTGCTCGGCATGCACCACCGTGCCTTTCCAGGTGCCGGAATTCGTATCGACGGTCAGATGCTCCGGCCGCACGCCGATGGTCTTGGCCGTCTCGCCCAGTTTCGCGCCGTCGATAAAATTCATCTTCGGCGAGCCGATGAAGCCGGCGACGAACTCGTTGGCCGGCGCATTGTAGAGCTCCATTGGGCTGCCGATCTGCTCGATGCGGCCGGCATTGAGCACCACGATCTTGTCGGCCAGCGTCATCGCCTCGACCTGGTCGTGCGTGACATAGATCATCGTCGCCTTCAGCCGGCGGTGCAGTTGCGCGATCTCCAGGCGGGTGTTGACACGCAGCGCCGCGTCGAGGTTCGACAGCGGTTCGTCGAACAGGAACAGTTTTGGCTCGCGCACCACGGCGCGGCCGATGGCGACGCGCTGGCGCTGGCCGCCCGACAATTCCGACGGTCGCCGCTCGAGATAGGGCTCGAGCGACAGCATGGCGGACGCGATCTTGATGCGCCGATCGATCTCGGCCGCCGGCGTGCCGGCCTGCTTCAGGCCGAGCGCCATGTTGTTCCTCACCGTCAGGTGCGGATAAAGCGCGTAGGTCTGGAACACCATAGCGATGCCGCGCTTCGCCGGCGGCGTGATCGAGACATCCGCTCCGTCGATCAGCACGCGACCCGAAGTCGAATCCTCCAGCCCGGCGATCACGCGCAGCAGCGTCGACTTCCCGCAGCCGGACGGGCCGACGAAGACGACGAATTCGCCATCATTGACCTGAAGGTCGATGCCCTTCAGAACCTCGACCGGCCCGAAAGCCTTCTTCACATTCTCGATCTTCAGCGAGCCCACGGCTTCGTTCCTGTTCTAGAGTTTCACGGCGTTGCCGCTGCGCACGCTCTCGTCGGCGGCAAGGCAGACGGCGAGCGACTTCACGGCATCGTCCATGTGGCGGGTGAGGTCGATATTTTCGCGGATGGCCTTGAGCAGGAAGGCCTGTTCCAGGTCGCAGAGTTCCTGGTGGCCCGGCTCGCCTTCCATGGACAAGAGCTCGTCCTGCCTGGCGAATTTGCCGTCTGGCCCGGTCGCGGCGCTGTGCAGCCGGATGGTCGAGGTCTTGGTATGGGTGTCGATGTCGTCGGACTTGACGCCCTCCTTCATGACGATCGACACGCAGCCCCTGGGCGACATGACGTCCTTCACGAAGAAGGCCGTCTCCGAGATCATCGGACCCCAGCCGGCTTCGTACCAGCCGACCGAGCCGTCATCGAAAAGCACTTGCAGGTGGCCGTAATTATACATCGACGGAGCCACCTCGTCGCTCAGCCGCACGCCCATGCCGCGCACCTCGACGGGCCTCGCGTCGGTGATCTGCAGCATCACGTCGAGATAATGCACGCCGCAATCGACGATCGGCGAGGTCGTCTGCATCAGTTGCTTGTGCGTCTCCCAGGTGTGGCCGGAGGACTGCTGGTTGAGGTTCATGCGGAAGACATATGGACCGCCGAGCTCGCGCGCCTCGGCGATGAGGCGGATCCAGGACGGATGGTGGCGCAGGATATAGCCGATCACCAGCTTTCTGCCGTTGGCCTTGGCGGCATCGACGACGCGCTGTGCGTCTGCGACCGTCGTTGCCAGCGGCTTCTCGACGAAGACATGGCATCCGGCCTCGAAGGCCCACACCGCATAGTCGGCATGGCTGTCCGAATAGGTGGCGATGGCGGCCACGTCCGGCTTCTCGTCGCGCAGCGCATCCTCGAAGGAGCGCCTTATGCCGTAGCCGGAAAGCCCTTCCGGCAGCGGCACGTCGGAGCGGTTGACGAGCGCGGCGATCTCGAAGCCTGGATTGGTATGGTAGGCCAGCGCATGGCTACGGCCCATATTGCCGAGCCCGGCGACGACGACGCGAAGGGGTTTCTCTATACTCACTTGACGGCTCCCGACGTGATGCCGCGGATCAGCTGCCGCGAGAAGATGACATAGAGGATGAGCACCGGCAGGATCGCCAGCGAGAGCGCCGCCAGGATCGCGTTCCAGTTGGTGACGAACTGGCCGAGGAAGAGCTGCGCGCCGAGCGTCACGGTCTTGGTCTGTTCCGAGGGCGCCAGGATCAGCGGGAACCACAGATCGTTCCAGATCGGGATCATGGTGAACACGGCGACCGTCGCCATCGCCGGCCGCACCAGCGGCAGCACCAGGCGGAAGAAGATCGTGTATTCGGAAAGCCCGTCGATGCGTCCGGCATTCTTCAGGTCGTCGGACACCTGCTTCATGAACTCCGACAGGATGAAGATGGCCAAGGGCAGGCCTTGCGCGGTGTAGACCAGGATCAGCGCCGCCAGCGTGTTGACCAGCCCGCTCGCCACCATCAATTGCAGGATGGCGACGGTGCCGAGGCGGATCGGGATCATGATGCCGAGCGCCAGATAAAGCCCCATCAGCGTGTTGCCCCGGAAGCGGTATTCCGACAGCGCGAAGGCCGCCATCGCCCCGAACAGCAGCACGAAGAACAGCGAGAGCACGGTAACGACGAGGCTGTTCTGGAAATAGTGGAAGAAATCGCCCTGGCCGAACACCGTGGTGTAGCCGATCAGGTCGAAGGTCTTGGTCGTCGGCGGCGTCAGCGGCGCGCCGAAGATGCCGGCGCGCGACTTGAACGAATTCATCACCACCAGAATCACCGGGAACAGCGCGATCACCGTGTAGGCCAGGAGGATCGCGTGGGCGCCGATGGTGCGGGGCAGGGAGCGTGTAGCAAGGCTCATGGCGCGCCTCAGAACTGGTAGCGACGCAGGCGCGTCTGCACGAGGAACAGATAGACGCAGACGCCGGCGAGGATGATCAGGAACATGATCGTGGCGATCGCGGCACCCATGTTGGGATCGCCGACCTGCAGCTGGAAGCCGAAGAAGGCGCGGTAGAGGAAGGTGCCGAGGATGTCGGTCGAATAGTTCGGCCCGGCGAGCGCCCCTTGCGCCGTGTAGATCAGGTCGAAGGCGTTGAAATTGCCGACGAAGGTCAGGATCGAGATGATGCCGATCGAAGGCAGGATCAGCGGCAACTTGATCTTCCAGAACTGCGCCAAGCCGGTGACGCCGTCGCATTCGGCCGCCTCGATCACCTCGTCGGGGATCGACAGAAGCGCGGCATAGATCAGCATCATCGGGATGCCGACGAACTGCCAGACCGAGACCAGGCTGAGCGCGGTGAGCGCATATTGCTCCTTGCCGAGCCACGGCGTGAAGAAGCTCTTCAGGCCGACGAAATCCATCAGATGCGGCGCCACGCCCCAGATCGGCGACAGGATCAGCTTCCAGGCGAAGCCTACGATGACGAAGGACAGGATCGTCGGCACGAAGATCGCGGTGCGGTAGAAGGCTGTGAAGCGCAGCTTGGGGCTGGAAAGAAGCGCGGCGAGCAGGATGCCGATCGGGTTCTGCACGAGCATGTGGATGATGAAGAACCAGACATTGTTCCTCAGCGCGTTCCAGAAATTAACCGACCAGTTCGGATCGCCGAACAGCGTGCGGAAATTGCCCAGTCCGACAAAGACCTGGGATTGCTCGATGTTGCGGAACAGCGAGAGTTGGAGCGTGCCGAACAGCGGCAGGATCATGAATGCCGTGTACACCAGCACCGCCGGCGCCAGGAATACGCCGATATGCCAGCGGGTTGGTCTTTTCGCTCGCGTTTCTGCGGCCATAGATTCGGTAGCCATGAGTTCGGTTCCCCGCCGTCTCTGGGTTCCAGTTCAGTTGATGCTAGCTGATGCCTCGATGCACGGCCCGATTGTCCCCTGTGAGGGGAAAGACAAGGCCAGCGACAGATCGGCTCCGTCTTCCCCGCGAGATGAGGGTAAGACCGAGAGGCGGCGCCGACAATCGCTATCTGGGACTGTTTGGATGTCGGCCGGGCGCGCGCCCGGCCGACATTCGTAATAGACGCGTTATTTCGCCGGCTTGTACCAGCTGTCGAGACCGTCCTGCAGCTTCTTGGCCGCGGCTTCCGGCGTGTCGGTGCCGTTGATCACATTGGCCGATTCAACCCAGGTCTCGTTTTCGAGGTTCGGCGTGCCGCGCGACAGGATCTGGTAGGTCGAGCGGATCGTCGACTTGCACTTGCCGCGCCAGGAGACGAATTCCTGCGCCAGCGGGTCTTCCATCTTCACCGGCGTCGAGTTCAGGCTGAAGAAGCCCGGCAGCGCGTTGGCATAGATGGTGGCGAAATCCGGCGAGGCGACCCAGGACAGGAACTTCTTGGCTTCTTCCTGATGCTTCGACGCCGCGTTGAGGCCCATGCCGATATCGGTATGGTCCGAGATGTAGCAGGTGTCGCCGGCCTTCTCGACCGGAGGCGGGAAGGCGCCCATCTTGAACTGGGCCTGGGTGTTGAACAGGCCGATTTCCCACGAGCCTGCCGGATAGATGGCGGCGCGGCCGAGCGTGAACAGGTTCTGGCTGTCCGGATAGGTCTGCGCCTCGAAGCCGTCGCCGAGGTAAGGCTTCCACTTGGCCAGTTCCTCATAGGGCGCGACCCAGTCCTTGTCGGTCAGCTTCTGCGTGCCCTTGATCAGGGCCGCGCGGCCTTCCTCGCCCTTCCAGTAGTTCGGGCCGATGTTCTGGTAGCCCATGGTCGCGGCTTCCCAGAGATCCTTGGTGCCCATCGCCATCGGGATGTAGGTGCCGTCGGCCTTGATCTTGTCGAGCACGGCGAAGAACTCGTCGCGGGTCGTCGGCACCTTGAGGCCGAGCTTGTCGAACGCGTCCTTGTTGTAGATGAAGCCGTGGATGACCGAGGCCATCGGCACGCAGAAGCTCGACTTGCCGTCATCGGTCTGCCAGGCGGACTTGGCCACCGGCGAGAAGTTCTCCATGCCCGGCAGCGTGGTGAGGTCGGCGAGGTTGCCCTTCTTGAACAGCTCGAGCGATTTGTCGAACGGGCGGCAGGTGATCAGGTCGCCGGCCGAGCCAGCGGTGAGCTTGGCGCCGAGCGCGGCGTCATACTCGGTCGGAGCCGAAGGCGCGAACACCACCTTGATGCCGGGATTCTTGGCTTCGAAGGCCGGGATCAGCTTGTCCTTCCAGATGGTCAGGTCGTCGCCGCGCCAGCTCTCGATGTTGAGCGTTACGTCCTCGGCAAGCGCCATCCCGGTCGTGCCGAGAATGCTCGTGCCGAGCAGAAGTGCCGTCAGTAGCTTGGTCTTCATCTTCAGTCTCCCTGTTGACCTTTTTCAGGTTCGGTTTGGATGAGAACAGGGACTCAGCGCCCCTTGCTCCCCTCGATCGCGGAAAGCGCCGGCCTGAGCTTCTGGCCGGCTCCTTCCAGTATCTTCTCGGCCGCGTCGGCGCTGGCGGCGCCTGCGGCGAGCAGAATGGCTGTCTTGACGCCGCCGCCGCTTTCCTCGAGCAGGTGGGCCGCGTCGTCGCGGCTCTTGCCGCTGATGGCGGCGACCATGCGCACGGCGCGGTCGCGCAGCTTGATGTTGTCGGCGGTGAGGTTGACCATGTAGCCGTCATGGACATGGCCGAGATGGATGGCGGTCAGCGTCGAAAGCATGTTGAGCGCGATCTTCTGCGCGGTGCCCGCGCCCATGCGCGTCGAGCCGGCGATCAGCTCCGGCGGCGTTTCGAGCAGGATGGCGACGTCGGCTTGCTTGAAGAGAGCGGCGCCCCGGTTGTTTGCGATGGCGATGGTCGCCGCGCCACGGCGCCGCGCGTCCTGGAGCGCCTGGACCGCATAAGGCGTCGAGCCGCTGGCGGAGATCGCGATCAGGCAGTCGCCCTTGCCGATGTCGGCCGCGGCGACGGCCGCCGCCGCTTCCTCGGTATCATCCTCCGGCCCGCCGGCCAGCGTGCGGAAGGCTTCCTCGCCGCCTGCGATCAGGATGGCGATGCGGTCACGCGCAATGCCGAACGTGCCCGGCAGTTCCAGCGCGTCGGCAACCGCCATCAGGCCGGAACTGCCGGCCGCCGCGTAGGCGAGCTTGCCGCCGCCCTTCAACTGCTTCGCTATGAGTTCGGCCGCGGCGGCGATCGCCGGAATGGCCCCGTGCACGGCCTTCGAGGCCTCGATCTGGGCGTTGGCCAGGAACGCCAGAATGGCTTCCGGAGCCTGGACGTCCAGGCCCTGGGCATTCTGGTGGAGCGCCTCCGTGCGCGTCTCGGCCATTCATTTTCCTCCAACTGACAGGACAATACCAAAAAAATACCACTTGTCCATATCCATTAACGCTTTTCGAGCTTCTGAAGTCGCCTGCCGGCAAATTACCGTGGGTTTTCAATAAAATACGCCTTAATCTTTTTTGAACCGAAATTAACTCTTGGCTATTGGTATTTTATTGGTATTATCCGGGCCGAGGAGAAATCGCGTGAAATTCGTGCTTGGCATCGATGGCGGCGGCACCAGCTGCAGGGCGGCCCTTGCGACCGTCGACGGCGCTGTCGTCGGCCGCGCCAAAAGCGGCGCCGCCAACATCCGTACCGACCTTACCGGCGCCCGCGCCAACATCGTCGAGGCGGCCAGGCAGGCTTTCCTTGCCGCCGGCAAGGATCCCGGGCTGATCCCGCACACGCCGGCCATCCTTGGCCTCGCGGGGGCCAATGTGGGGACCTACCGGCAGCAGCTCGAGGCGATTCTGCCTTTCAGCAAAAGCCGCGTCGAGACTGACGCCGAGATCGCGCTCGAGGGCGCGGTCGGTTCCGGTGATGGTGCGATGGCCATCCTGGGCACCGGCACAGCCTATATGGCGCGCAAGAATGGCAAGTCGCGCGCCATCGGCGGCTGGGGATTCCAGGTCGGCGACCAGGGCAGCGGCGCCCGGATCGGCCGCGACCTGCTGGAACAGACACTGCTTGCCTATGACGGTATCCGTCCAGCCTCACCCCTGACGGACGCCATGCTCGCCGTTTTCCGCAACAATCCCGAAGACGTGGTCGAGTTCACCACCAACGCCAAGCCGGGCGATTTCGGCGGCTTCGCGCCAAAGGTCTTCGAGCATGCCGAGAAGGGCGACCTCGTCGCCAACTGGATCCTCGGCAAGGCGGTCGCCGATGTCGAGGCCTCGCTCGGCGCGCTCGACCTTGCCGACGATGCGCCGCTTTGCCTGCTCGGCGGCCTGGCGCCGCTTTATGCGCCGCGCCTGTCGGCGCGCTATCAGGCGCTGCTCAAAGCCCCGCTCGACGACGCGCTCGGCGGCGCCGTGCAGATGGCGGTGCGAATCTTCGCGGCCAAATCGGAGGCCACCTGATGAGCGCCGCCGGCCAGATCTCCGCCATGCTGCCGGAGGCGTCGCGATGAGCGCCGCCGACCAGATCTTCGCCATGCTGAAAGAATCCTCGCAGAGCGGCGCGCCGCTCTATTTGCAGCTCAGGCGCAGCATCGAGGAAGCGGTCAATCGCGGCCTGATCGGCCCCGGCGACGCGCTGCCGTCCGAGCGCGACATCGCCAGCAAGGCCGATATCTCGCGCGTCACCGTGCGCAAGGCTGTGCAGGACCTCGTCAAGGGCGGCATCCTCGTCCAGCGCCATGGCTCGGGTACTTTCGTCGCGCCGCGCATGGAGCGCGTCGAGCAGTCGCTGTCGCGGCTCACCTCCTTCACCGAGGACATGGCGCGACGCGGCATGACGGTGCGTTCGGTCTGGCTCGACCGTGGGCTCTATGCGCCGTCGCCGGACGAGATGATGGTGCTTGGCCTGTCCTCGATCGAGTTGGTGGCGCGCGTCGCGCGCCTGCGCATCGCCAACGATACGCCGCTGGCGATCGAGCGCGCGGCGCTGTCGGCCAGCGTGCTGCCGGATCCCGAAGCGATCGGCTCCTCGCTTTATGCGGCCCTGGGGACGACCGGCAACCGCCCGGTACGCGCCGTGCAGCGCATCTCCGCCACCAATCTTGGCGACGCCGACGCGCGCCTCCTGGAAGTGCCCTCGGGGGTTGCCGGACTGCAGATCGAGCGCATTTCCTATCTGGCGAGCGGCAAGGTGATAGAGTTCACCCGCTCGGTCTACAGGGGCGACGCCTATGATTTCGTCGCGGAACTCCGGCTGACCGGGCCGGGAGAGGAGATCCGGCCATGATGGCAAACACCACCCATATGCGGCGCGAGATCGATGAGATCCCGCAAGCCACGGCGCGCCTGCTCGAAGGCTCGGCCTCGGTGCTGGCCGATGCCGGTCGCGGCTTGCGCGAGCGCGATCCACATTTCGTCGTCACCGTGGCGCGCGGCTCGTCAGACCATGCCGCTACCTTCATGAAATACGCCGTCGAGCTGACGGCAGGCCTTGCCGTCGCTTCCGTCGGGCCGTCTATCGCCTCGATCTATGGCGCCAAGCTGAGGCTGCGCGGCTCGGCGTGTCTTGCGATCTCGCAATCGGGCAAGAGCCCCGACATCGTCGCCATGGCCGAAACGGCTCGGGCCGGTGGAGCGCTGACCGTCGCCATCACCAATACGGCCGATTCGCCGTTGGCGCGCGCGTCCGACTATGCCATCGACATTCTGGCGGGGCCGGAACGCTCCGTCGCGGCCACCAAGACCTTCGTCAATTCGGCCGTGGCCGGCCTTGCGCTGATGGCGCATGCGACCGACGACCAGCCTTTGCTGAAGGCGCTCGCCGGCCTGCCCGGCCATTTCGAGAAGGCGATCGCCTGCGACTGGATGGAACTCGCCGGCGCGTTGGAGAACCCGCAGTCGCTGTTCATCCTCGGCCGCGGCCCATCCTTCGCGATCGCTAGCGAGGCGGCGCTGAAATTCAAGGAAACCTGCGCCATGCATGCCGAGGCCTACAGCGCAGCCGAGGTCATGCACGGCCCGCTGGCGTTGGTCGGGCCGGGTTTCCCGGTCCTGGCGCTTGCCGCGCGCGATGCGTCCGAACCGTCGGTCGCCGAGGCGGCCGACGGCCTGACGGCCAAGGGCGCGGCCGCTTTCATCACCTCCGACAAGGCGAAGGCGGCCAGGCTTCTGCCGCATGTCGCCACCGGCCATCCGCTGACCGATCCGTTGCCGCTGATCGTGTCCTTCTACGGCTTCGTCGAGGCCTTCGCCCGCCATCGCGGCCTTGATCCCGATACGCCGCGCAACCTGCGCAAGGTGACGGAAACCGTATGAGCGACCGTTTCGCACTCACCGGCGCCCGCATCTTCGACGGTGCCGACTGGCATGACGATGCCGCCCTCGTCGTCAAGGACGACGTGGTCGAGGCCATTCTGCCCGCCGGCGCCATTCCATCGGGCGTTCCAGCGGTCGAGACCGGCGGTGGGATGCTGGTGCCAGGTTTCGTCGACATCCAGGTCAATGGCGGCGGCGGCGTCATGCTCAACGACCATCCCGATGTCGCCTCGATCGAAACCATCTGCCGGGCGCATGCGCCCTTTGGCACCACGGCGCTGCTGGTGACGCTGATCACCGATACGCCGGCGATCACCGCCGCCGCCGTCGCCGCCGGCGCCGAGGCCACCCGGGAAAAAGTGCCAGGCTTGCTCGGCCTGCATCTGGAAGGGCCGCATCTCTCCATAGCCCGCAAGGGCGCGCATGATCCGGCACTGATCCGGCCGATGACCGATGCCGATCAGGCGGCGCTCATCGCGGCCCGCGGGCAGCTTCCGGTGCTGCTCACCACGATCGCGCCGGAATCCGTCGAGCCGGCCCGCGTCACGGCGCTGGCCAAGGCCGGCGTCGTGGTCAGCCTCGGCCATAGCGATACGGACTATTCGACGGCGAGCGCCTTCGCCCAAGCCGGCGCCACGGTGGTCACGCATCTGTTCAACGCCATGAGCCAGATCGGCAATCGCGAGCCTGGCCTGGCGGGCGCGACGATCGACACCGGCGGCCTGTACGCCGGCATCATCGCCGACGGCATCCATGTCCATCCGGCAACGATGACCGTTGCGCTGCGTGGCAAGCAGGGACCAGGCAAGATCGTGCTGGTCACCGACGCCATGGCGACGATCGGCACCGACATGACGTCGTTCACGCTGAACGGCCGCACCATCTACCGCAAGGATGGCAGCCTCAGGCTCGCCGACGGCACGCTGGCCGGCGCCGATCTCGACATGATTTCCGCCATCCGCTTCGTCCATCGCGTCGTCGGGCTGGATCTCGACGAGGCCTTGCGCATGGCCTCGCTCTATCCCGCCGAGGCAATCGGTCAGTCTCATCGCCTCGGCCGCTTCGCCAACGGCACCGCCGCCGACATCGTCGGATTGACGGACGATCTGAATGTCAGGAATGTCTGGATCGACGGCGAGAAGGTGTTTGGGGCGTAGGCCTTCGCGATTTTCGTCATCCTCGGGCTTGACCCGAGGATCCATGCCGCGATCTCTGTCATTGGGCGCAGCGGTGCAGAATTCTGTAACCGTTGTAACGTCTTAGCGTCACGGCATGGCAACTGTGTTCATGCGAATGCGGTTTTGTCGCGAATAATGGCATTGAGAACGACCAGGAGCTTCCTTGCTACGGCGATGATTGCGAGTTTTTTGGAGCCGGAGCGGGCGGCAAGG